>Ga0105046_10017029_pt1 | contig 11146 bp, 9 predicted proteins | sample MAT03_FD_78385 | JGI IMG/M metagenome (GOLD analysis project Ga0105046, IMG submission 78385) | Freshwater microbial communities from Lake Fryxell liftoff mats and glacier meltwater in Antarctica - MAT-03 (megahit assembly) | ecosystem: Environmental > Aquatic > Freshwater > Ice > Liftoff...
CGTGTCGCCTTGCAGGAACCACAGCAGCTCGTGGATGATGCTCTTCGTGTGCAGCTTCTTGGTGGTGAGCAACGGGAAGCCCTCGGCCAGGTCGCAACGCATCTGGTAGCCGAAGCAGCTCAGTGTGCCGGTGCCGGTGCGGTCCTCCTTGCGAACACCCTTATCCAGGATGTGGCGGAGGAGATCGTGGTATTGCTTCATGGTAGTAAGGGCGAAGTTAGCCTCCGCGCTTCGCGCCCGGTTCGTTTGGGCGCACCACAACAACAGGTCGCGGTGCCGCTGGATCCTCCGGCGACCAGTTCGGTATCTCGCGCACCAACCGGTCCTTCAACCGCTCGTAGTAGCTCTTACGGTCGATGACGTAGGCGATGAGGTAGCCGACCATGGAAGCGTACATCAATTGGAAGATCGCCGAGTGCCGGTCGGTCATCTCCAGCACGAGGATGGCGCTGGTGAATGGTGATCGCGTGACCCCGGTGAGGAAGGCCGCCATGCCGCAGAGCACCAGCAGGTTGAACTGGCCGCGTGAGGGCTCGAACACCTGTGCGATCCAGCCGCCGATGGCGGCCCCCGCAGCGAGCGATGGTGCGAAGATGCCGGCCGCTCCACCAGCCGAACTGGTGAACAAGGGACCCAGCAGGCGCGCGGCCACATCGCTGGCCCGGGGATCAACGTTGGGGGCGAAGAGGTATTCCTCCAGGATCACCTTGCCAGAGCCGATCACATGCGCGCCGAGCCGGTAGTAGATCAGCGCGAACACCAGCGCACAGCAGATCGCGAAAAGTGCTTGTGCCCAGGAACGCTCGAAGCTCCGCCGCAGCTTGTCGATCGCCATGAGCACCTTGCAGAAGATGGCGCCTGAAATGCCGGCGATCGCTGCGATGCCGAGGATCTTGTACATGAACGAGAAGGTCGCGGGGTCCAGCTTCGGATAGCCCAGGAAGAGGTAGGGGCCCAACAGCCACTGCGCCGTCATCCCGCTCAGGATCACCGCTGTGAGCACGGCGGTGCGGAACTGTGCGATGTGCGTCTTGGTCAATTCTTCCACGGCGAAGACGATCCCGCCCAAGGGTGTATTGAACGCCGCGCTCAAACCTGCTGCACCGCCCGTCACCATCATCACCCTGCGGCTCACGCGCGGCCAGGACGGCGGCAGCAATTTGTGTACGGTGCGGTAAATACTTCCGGCGATCTGCAAGGTCGGCCCCTCGCGACCCGTGGCGCCGCCACCGCCGACCATCGCGAGGCTGCTGGCGATCTTCACGAGGATGATCCGCACGTTCAGGAAGCGCCATGAGCGATCGCGTTCGTTCTCCGTGCTCACTTCCACGGCGGCCATCAACTGCGGGATGCCGCTGCCGCCAGCCATCGGTGCGAAACGCATCACCAGCCACCACGAGACCAGGAAACCCACGGGTGCGGAAACGAAGATCCACCGCGGGTCGTGGGCGAGCAGCTGCAGGTTCCTGGCTTCCATGAAACCGAAAAGCTTCGCGTAGCCCACAGCGACCAGCGCCGTGAGGATCGCGCTCACCTGGTAGGGGAGGGCGAGCAAAATGAGATCACGCGCGCGGCTGCGCACCACGAATTTCCGCAGGCGTTCCAGCCCCTCCGAGAGCATGCGTTGCAGCGGAGAGGCGAGGCGGTTGAACAGGGAAAGGACCATCGGGGGCGGGCGCTAAAAGTAGCGGCGGGTCCTGCGCCCCATCAGCGCCGTCACGCAAAGAGATCAACAGCGCGACCGCGATAATGATCGCCGCGTTCGAGCGCTGGCAGCCCTTATTTCCCGAGCTTGGAGAGATCGATCGCGGTGAACGTGTACGTTGTTCCCCGATCATAGGACCGCACCAATGCACGCTGCCCGGTGCCTTCCAGCAGCACACCCATCGGACAGGGCATGAAACCATCTTCGTTCGAGAGCGCGGTTCCTTCGGAAACGACGGCACCCTCCCGATCGAGCACCGTTGCTTTCAGCACACCCGCTTCCGCAGGACCTTCCACGTTCCCCTTCTTCGCGTCGTCCGGAGGCGCGTTGCCCGACACGAGTATGGCGCTCATGCCGCGCGGCGTGTGGTCGTACGTCAGCGTTACGCCGCTGCCGTTCATCGCGATGCCGACGGTCTCGTACGCCTGGCCGGCCGTTGTCATGAATGCACGATCCACTTCCCGCTGCCACTTGATCGAATCGTTCGCCGCGAGGTAGGTCGCACGCACAGGGCCGCAGAGGCGCCGCATGGCGATCGCATCGCCCATCGGTATCTGGTACGCGTTATCGAGGTAGGTCTCCACCACCAGCAGGCCGCCGTCCCATGCGGGCAGCAGGTCCACGATCTCATCGGGCAATTTCGCTGTTCGCGAGACGGCCTTCTTCTCACCCGGGTCCATGTTGCCGTAGGCCATCAGCTTCGCTTTGTGGATGCTGGGCAGGCGCTGGTCAAGCACCGGTGTGGGCTTCAGTTTCGGGTCGGCGGGATCGAACGTCATCACCACACCGGGTTGGCCGGTGAGCGCTCCGTAGCGGACCGCCAGCGCGATGCGGCCGCCGCCGCGTTCGCAGAAGCGCGCGCTGGAGACGAAGTCCTTTTCGAGTAGCACGTCCTTCACGGTCTTTCCTTCTTCACTGATCGTGGTGAGGTGCAGTTCGTGGCAGAGCTTATCCCCCAATTGCTCCTCGCTCTTGCATTGGAACACATAGGTGAGCAAGTGGATCGTGCCATCATCGGTGAGGCTGATCTGGTGGATGCTGCTTTTCGCATCCTCGTACGGCAGTTCTACGGATCCACTCCATTGCATGTCCAGATCGGCACCGAGGTAGGCGAAGAAGAAGCGCTTGTTGCCTTTCCCATTGTGCGTCGCGTGGTTCAAGAGGTAGTGCCCACCATCCGCCGAGCGCACGATCCTTTCCTGCTGCGAGAACGCCAATCCCATGGAGAAGAGGATCGGATCGGGTTGCGGGCGCCGCACCAGGGTATGCGTGGGATCGGTGGCGTAGATCTGCTCGAACGAAGCGATCCTGCGGAAGCCGGTGAGCGACAGCGTGCCATCCGCGCTCACGGTGCCGACCCCGTACTCCGCGGCTTTCTTGCCGTTGGAAACGAGCAGGCAGCGCAAGGCGCCACCGTCCGTGATCGGCGCGACACCGTTCCACTTCAGCCCGTCGAGCATCACATCCTTCAGCACGAGTTCTTCGGCGGGAACGAGTTGTGCGTCCAACCGCACCACCTTGTGCGTGAGCCCTTCTTCGATGTAGAGCAAGGGCCGGCCATCCTTTCCGAACACGCCGTCCACCACGGTGATCAGGTCGCCGGCGGCGTTCTTGACGGAGCGTGTGAAGGGCTTGCCCTGTTGGGTGACGGTGGATTGTGCGTGAGCGAAAACAATGCTTAGGTACGCAGCGGCGCAGAAGTATTGGCGGGGCGACATGGTGCGGTTATGAAGGAAGCGACGAAGGTAGTCCCGCTATCAGCGCACTGCGGCTCAACCGACCCTGTCCTCACATGATGATCCCAGCGATCGTCGCGCTGAGGTAGCTCGCGAGCGTGCCGCAGAACAATGCCTTCATGCCGAGGCGTGCGAGGTCAGCGCGACGTGACGGTGCCAGTTCGCCGATGCCACCGATCTGCATGCCCACGCTGCTGAAGTTCGCAAAGCCGCATATCGCGAAGCTCACGATCAGCAGACCCTTCTCCGTGACGATCGGGATCGTTTGATCGGTAAGGCTCTTGAACGCGACGAACTCGTTGATCGTGAGCTTCTGTCCGAGCAGGGTGGCCACGTTGCTTACGTCCTCACTAGGCACGCCCATCGCCCAAGCCATGGGGTAAAAGAGTTTGCCGAAGAGCCAGTTCAACGCCGTGGTTCCGTCCGCGCCGAAGGTGGGGTCAATGAAATGGATGAAGTACGCGGCGATCCAGTTGATCATCGCGATCAAGGCGATGAAGCCGATGAGCATCGCGATCACGTTCATGGCGATCTTGAAGCCATCCCCCGCGCCGTGCCCGATCGCGTCGACCAGATTGGTGTAGGTGCTCTTCACTTCGAGTTTCACCTTGCCCATGGTCTGGCTCTCCTCGGTCTCGGGCCATACGATCTTGCTGATCACCAATGCGCCGGGCGCGGCCATCAAACTCGCGGTGAGCAGGAAGGGCGCGAGGTCCATGCCCGCGTTCTTCCCCATGTTCACGTAGACGATCAAGATCCCCCCGGCGATGCAGGCGAGGCTGCCGCTCATGCTCGCGAGGAGTTCGCTCCGCGTCATGCCGGCGAGATAGGGACGGATCATCACCTGCGCTTCCACCTGCCCCACGAACGCGCTGGCCACGTTGCTCAAGGCCTCGGCGCCGCTCACGCGCATGATGAAGTTCATTCCCCGGGCGATCACGCTCACCACGCGTTGCATCAGCCCGATGTGGTACAGCACCGCGACGATCACGCACACCAGGATGATCGTGGCGGTGACGTTGAAGGCGAACACGAAGCCGCCGCTCCAATAGTTCGCCGTGCTGCCGTCCGGTTGTTGGGCGATGATGCCGCCGTAAACGAAGGCCGCACCCGCGCGGGCGAACTCCTCGATGTGGCCCATGCCCCGGCCCAGCCATTGGAAGAACAACGTGACGGGCGTCACCTTCAACACCAGCAAGGCGATCACCACCTGCAACAGCAGGCCGCTGATCACCAACCGGTAGTTGATCGCCTTGCGGTTGTTGCTCGCCAGGAACGCGAGGCCGAGGATGAAGACGATGCCGAGGAGTCCGGTGAAACGTTCCATGGTGATCGATCAGGTGGTGGCGGTTGACTTGGGATCATCGAGGCGCAGCAGGTTGCGGCGAACCCAGCGAGGCAACAGGAACGCACCCATGATGATGTAAGGGTAGTAGCTCATCAATCGCCATAGGAGTGCGAGCGTCGGCGCGAGGCCGGTGGCGATGAACAGCCCAAGGAAGTCATCGAAGATGAACTCCGCCAGCCCGCTGCCGCCCGGTGTGGGACTGAGCAACACGATGATGCCCATGATCACCTGCTTGCCGTAGACCACCGCATCGTTCAACTGTCCGGGTTGGAAGGCATGCAGGATGCAATTGACGATCGAGTAGCGCGCGGTCCAGGAGACGAACGTGGCGAGCAGGGCCGGCCACCAGTAGTTCCAGTTCCGCTGGCGGAGTCCGTTGGCCGCGGTGATCAACTGATCGCCGGTGGTGACCATGCCGCGTCGCCAGCGGCGAAGGAAGGGCACCGAGAAGAGACCTACGAGCGCACGTTTCACGAACAACGGGTTCACGAAAAGCGCGTAGGCCACGAAGATCTTGTACGCGAGGATGATGAAGTACACGGTCCAGAACGAGACGAACAAGCCACTGCCGAGCGCTGTGGCGCGCTCCTCCATCCCGCCAAAGAGCGCATCGCGGCCCACCACGAAGTACACGAGCGGTGCCATCACCGCGAGGAAGATCCCATCGAGGAAGGAGGTGAAGGTGATGATGGTGATGCTCTTGCCGGCCTCGATGCCTTCACGCGTCAGAATGAAAATGGCGAAGAGGAAGCCGCCTCCAATGATGCCCGGTGCCAATGCCGATGCGAACTCCCAGAGCATGATGATCACGAAGGTGCGCCACCAGTTCAACTGCCGGTCCGTGAGGTGCCGGATGCGGATCATGTAGGCGTAGTCGCGCACCACCACGCTCAGCGCCGCCAGCACCATCCAGAAGGTGCTGGTCCAGGTCCATTGCACGCGCTGCAGAGCACCCAGGTCCGCGGATCTCCAAATAAGCACCGCGGTGATGCCCAGGCCGATCACCACCGGCAACAGCATCTTCCGCATGCTGAAGGCGCTGAGGATCCTGCGGGCGTCGTAGTCCACGGGGGTCATCCGTCTGTATTGGCCGCGCGTTGCTGTGGCGCAGGGTTCAAGTAGCGTCGTCTTCCGTGTAACTGTCCGGCTCAGGCTTTGGCTTCGTCGTGAGCACGCGGTAGAAGAAGTAACCGGTGATGGCGATCACAGTGAGTTGAGTGATCGCCATAAGGGTCAGGGCTGAGCTGTTCATGCGGCGTGGCGTTTTGTGGATCTCATACGGCGTACGGCTGCGACATATACGAGTGTCGAGAGTCCAGCGAAAGTGAGCACCAGGATGCCCCTGGCCATGTTGGTATAGAACAGCCGGTCGGTGAGGCGTGTGATCTCGGCAGGGTCAGTAGCGGCCGCCAATTGTTCATGCAGGCCGGTGTTCGCGATGGTTTTGATGATCGAGCTGTTGTCAAGGGCCCATCCACCGCCGCTGAACAGGCTGTTGAGCGCACCGACCCAATCGTTGTCCATGGGGGTGAACAAGGCGCCGAGGAACACGAGTAGCAGCAACAGGGGGGTCACGTACTTGATGATGAACTTGTAGATCAGGGGCACCTTCAGATCGGAGCCGGACATGAGTTCCTTCCATCCCTTGTTCATGCCGAACACCCACGCGAAGAGCACCGTTTCCGCCAGCGCGAAGACCACCAGCGCCACCGTGCCCGCCCAATAGTCGAATTCATCGAACACGCCCTCCTGGAAAAAGATCACCGTGGGCAACCCAAGCAAAAGCACGATCGCGCCGAAACTCCATGCTCCCTTGATCCGCCCCCAGTTGAACTCATCGCGCATGAAACCCATCCACGGTGTACCCATGGCCAGGCTCGAGGTGATGCCTGCGAAGAACAACAGGCCGAACCACATGACCCCGGCCACAACGCTAAGAATGGGTCCCCATTTCTCAAAGAGGAAGGGCATCGTTTGGAAGGCCATGCCGAAGCCGGCGTTCTCCTTCACCCAATCCAGACCGAGGTAACCGGCGGCGATGGGGATAACGATGAGGCTGCCCAGCACCACTTCAACGAATTCGTTCATGAAGCCGGCGCTGACCGCGTTCAGCGCGATATCGTCCTTGCTTCGCACATAGGCTGCGTAACAATGGATCGTTCCCATGCCGACGCTCAGCGTGAAGAAGATCTGCCCGGCCGCCGCCAACCACACCTTTGGGTTGCTCAGGCTGTCGAATTGCGGGGTCCATAGGAAGTTGAGGCCGTCCCAAGCGCTCGCCGTGGGCACTTCAGCGCTGGCACCGCTGGTACCCAGCGTAAGTCCACGAACGGCGAGGAATACACCGAACAGGATCAGCAGCGGCATTCCGATCTTGGCCGCTTTCTCAACACCGGCCAGGCCGCGTGAAAGGATCCAGGTGTTAAGCAACAGGCAGAGCACATAGAAAACGACCGCTTCGTACGGAATGCCGGTGTGGCTGCTGCCAATATCCACATAGGATGTGAAGAAGGCCGCTACTTCCGCTTGCGAGAGCCCATCGAAGGTGCCTGCCAGGCTGTGCCACACGTAGCTCATCGTCCAAGACTCGATGTAGCAGTAGTAGGCCGCTACAGCGATGTTGGTGAAGATGCCGAAGACGCCGAAGTACTTCCAGAAGGAGCGCTTCGTCATCGTATCAAGTATGAACGGTGTACTGTGGTTATTACTGCGCCCGCCGAAACGGCCCATGCTCCATTCGATCCAGAGCAAGGGAATACCCATCAACAGGAAACAGACCAGGTAAGGGATGATGAAGGCACCACCTCCGTTGTTCACGGCCTGCACAGGGAAGCGCAGGAAGTTCCCCAAGCCCACAGCGTTGCCGGCCATGGCCAGGATGAGACCGACGCGTGACCCCCAAGCTTCTTTCTTCACCATGCGATCGGGTTTGGTCGCGGCAATGTAGGACTTCGGCGATGCTTGACGATAAAGGCCGGGGTACCCGTCACAACTGTCTCAGACCCTTTACCGGCGAACCGTCAGTTCGTCTGCTCGCGCCGTTTGAGTTCGTCGCGCAGCTTGGAGGCGCGCTCATAGTCCTCGTTGTCCAGGGCTTCCTCCAACATGCCGCGCAACTCCTCGATGCTCGCCGCACTTACCGGCTTTTTCTCGGCCTTGCCTTTCTTCTTCTCCTTGCCGCGACCCTTTGCAGCCTCACTCCCTTCACCCTCTTCACTTCCTTCACCCTCCTTCTCCTCCTCGCCTTCCTCCACCTTCAATCCGGCGGCGCTCAAGATGAACTCGTAGGTGAAGATGGCGCACTCGAAACGCAAGGCCAATGCGATGGCATCACTGCTGCGGGCATCGATCTCCACCTCGTGTCCGTCCTGTTCCAGAACCAGCTTCGCGTGGAAGATGCCCTCCACCAGATCGTTGATGATCACCTCCTTCAAGGTGATCCCCAGCGTGTCGCCGAGGTTCTTGAACAGGTCGTGGGTGAGCGGACGCGCCGGCTTGATGTTCTCCACCTGGATGGCGATGGCTTGGGCCTCCACACCGCCGATGATGATCGGCAGCCGCCGGTCGCCTTGCGCCTCCGCGAGGATGAGCGCATAAGCACCCGCGTGGGTGTGGCTGTACGTGATGCGTAGGAAGCGCAGCTCGACCTTCTCCATCCTCTTTCTTGGCGGGCCGTGAAGGTAGGTAGAGGAATGCAGTTGGCCGCAGGCAGTGAGTAGTTGCCCGGAGCAGGAGCGAACGATCGCGATTCGGCGTACGCGATCTCGTTCTGGTCGGGATCGACGGCCTTGGAGGATGGGATGGACCGCCCCTGGTCCTGCTGCTGCCTCCTGAGCTAGCGCTCAGCGTTCAGCTTCTTCGCCGCCTCGATTAGCTTGGGCAGGATCTCGAACGCATCGCCCACGATGCCATAGTCCGCGGCCTTGAAGAAGGGCGCTTCGGGATCCTTGTTGATCACCGCGATCACCTTGCTCTGGTTCACCCCGGCCAGGTGCTGGATCGCGCCGCTGATGCCGATGGCGATATAACAGTTCGGTCGGATGGCCACCCCGGTTTGCCCGACATGTTCGTGGTGCGGACGCCAATGCATATCGGCCACCGGGCGGCTGCATGCGGTGGCGCCGCCGAGCAGGCTCGCGAGCTCTTCGACACCGGCCCAATTCTCCGGTCCTTTCATGCCACGGCCCGCGCTCACGACGATCTCGGCTTCCGGCAGCGGAATGCCCGCACCGGCCTTTCGCGTTTCCTTCACAGTAATGCGCGCCGCGCCAAGGTCGCCGTTGTATTCCTCGATCGTCGCAGTGCCGCTGCCGTTCCCAATGGGGATAGAGTTGGGCATAAGGCTGATCACTTGGATAGGGCTGGTCACTTGCACCCAGGCCTGTGCTTTTCCGCTGAACACGTTGCGCTTGATGCGGCCTCCCTCAGGAAGGGAAAGGGCTCCGGCGACATGTCCGGCTTTCAAACGCGCGGCCACGCGTGGGGCGACGGCCTTGCCGGTTCCATCATGCACGCACACGATCGTGGTGGCTTGTTCTTTCGCGGCCACGTCGATCACCAGGCGCGTCAGTTGCTGGCCGTCCACGCTCTTCACACCGCGGGCGACGATCACCTTGCTCGCGCCTTGCGCACCGAGTGTTTCCAACGCGGCGCCATCACCGAAGGTGACCACGGTCACCGTGGATCCCTGCTGCTGGGCGATGTGCTGTCCGTAGGTCACGGCCTCCTGGGCCGCCTTCGGGATCTTCGTTCCCCGGGTATCGATGAAAACCAATACGCTCATGGTTCCTGCTATTTCATTGCGGGCGGTCGCCCATATTGTTTCGGGCGGATGATCATCCGCTCTACGGTCAAATGACCTTGGCTTCGGTGTGCAACAATTCGATCAATCTCCCGGCCTCGTCGGCGGGGATCATTTTTACGGCGCCCTTGGGTGGTGGCAACTCGAACTTCACCGTGTTCGCCACCTTGTCGGTCGCTGCGGCGGAGATCACGGTGAGCGGCTTGGTGCGCGCTGCCATGATGCCGCGCATGTTCGGGATGCGTTGCTCGGCCATGCCTTTCGCAGCTCCGATGGCCAGCGGAAGTGTCACCTCCACCACTTCAACCCCACCGAGAACGTCACGCTCCACTGTGGCGGTCGTTCCGTTCACGTCCAGTTTGCTGGCAAGCGCCACGTAGGGCAGATCCAGCAGTTCAGCGACCATGGCGCCCACCTGTCCACCGTTGTGGTCGATGGTCTCCTTTCCGGCGATGACGAGGTCGAAGCTCTTGTCCTTGGCGTATGCCGCCACCTGTTCGGCCACTTGCAAGGCCTCGGTCGGCTGTGCGTCCACGCGCACGGCCTCATCCGCACCGATCGCCAGCCCCTTGCGAATGGTGGCCTCGGTGTCCGCGCCACCGACGGTGATGGTAGTGACCGTGCCGCCAAGTGCCTCCTTCAACTCGAGCGCACGCACCAAAGCGTACCACTCGTCGTAGGGGTTCACGATGAAGGTGACGCCGCTGGCATCGTATTGCGTGCCATCGGCGTTGAAGGCGATGCGCGCTGTGGTGTCGGGCACCTGGCTCAGGAGGACGAGGATCTTCACAGGAAGGGGATCGGATAGGGGCGGCGAAAATACACATGCCTGATCACGAGCGCGCCGGATCGCGGGCAATGCGTTCCGAAGTGGTCTGTGTCCCGGCTACCTTTGGCGCCCTGATCGACAAGACCATGCGCACCGTCCAATTCCGGGAGGCACTCCTCGAAGCCATGAGCGAGGAAATGCGTCGTGACCCGAACGTGTTCCTGATGGGCGAGGAGGTGGCGGAGTATGATGGTGCGTATAAAGTGAGCAAGGGCATGCTGGCGGAGTTCGGCGAGAAGCGTGTGATCGATACGCCCATCGCCGAACTGGGTTTCACCGCGATCGGCGTGGGCGCTGCGATGAACGGGTTGCGCCCGATCATCGAATTCATGACCTGGAATTTCGCGATCCTGGCCAGCGACCAGATCATCAACCACGCGGCCAAGATGCTGCAGATGAGCGGCGGGCAGTTCCATGTGCCGATCGTGTTCCGCGGCGGCAATGGCAGCGCCGGCCAACTGGCCGCCACACACAGCCAGAGCTTCGAGGCCATGTACGCGAACGTGCCCGGCCTGAAGGTGATCACACCGAGCAACCCTTATGATGCCAAGGGTTTGTTGAAAGCCGCCATCCGCGACAACGACCCTGTGCTCTTCATGGAGAGCGAACGCATGTACGGTGAGAAAGGGGAGATCCCCGATGGCGAATACCTGCTGCCGATCGGCGTGGCCGATGTAAAGCGAGTGGGCAAGGATGTCACGATCGTGAGCTTTGGGAAAATGATGAA
>Ga0105046_10017030_pt1 | contig 11145 bp, 10 predicted proteins | sample MAT03_FD_78385 | JGI IMG/M metagenome (GOLD analysis project Ga0105046, IMG submission 78385) | Freshwater microbial communities from Lake Fryxell liftoff mats and glacier meltwater in Antarctica - MAT-03 (megahit assembly) | ecosystem: Environmental > Aquatic > Freshwater > Ice > Liftoff...
GTTATTTCCTCACAACACCTCCACCGGATCAATATCGACGAACCACCCCCGCCGCGTCGGGATGCCCTCCAAAGCCCGCACGGGATCGGGTCCGCGCAACAGCACATGCCAGCGGTACATCCCCCCTTCGCGCATGAAAAAGCACGGCGCGGGACCGATCAATTCCGTCGCCGATAACTCGCGCTCGGTGATATTCCGGCGTAATAGTTCCGCCGCGCGCTCCGCCTCTGCCTGAGCCGCCGCCTCGCTACTAAATCGAAACAAAATCCGCACAAAACGCCGAAACGGGGGATACCCCATCGCCCGCCGTGCCGCAATCTCGCCCTCGTAGAAACCGGCATAGTCGTGCGTGGATGCCGCCACCAATGCCGGATCATCCGGTTGGTACGTCTGCATGATCACCCGCCCGCCCAACACCCCGCGCCCCGCCCGCCCCGCCACCTGTATCATCAATTGAAACGTGCGCTCCCGCGCGCGGAAGTCCGGCAGGTTCAAACCGACATCGGCGCTGATCACGCCGACCAACGTCACCAAAGGCAGATCGAGTCCTTTGGCGATCATCTGCGTGCCGATCATGACATCCACCCGCCGATCCACGAAGCGCTGCCAAATCGCCTCATGCGCGCTGTGATTGGCTGCCGTGTCCGAATCCCAACGGGCGACGCGCACCTGTGGAAACGCCTTGATCAGCGCCGCTTCGACCTGCTGCGTGCCCGCCCCAAAAAACTTAATGCGCTTAGAGCCGCACTTTGGGCAGGTTTCCGGTGACGGCACCTCATAGGCGCAGCGGTGACAGCGCAACGCCGCCCCCACCCGATGAAATGTCAACGGGGTATCGCAACGCGGACACTTAGCGACATACCCGCAATCACGGCAAAATACATAAGTCGATTCGCCCCGTCGGTTCAAGAACAAAATCGCTTGTTCACGCTGGCGCAGCACCCCTTTCAGCGATGCCATGAGGTCACGGCTGAAGATACTGGTGTTGCCGGCTTTGAGTTCGGCACGCATATCGACCATTTGCACAGGGGGCAGATCGATCATCAGCGCTTCATCGGCGTCGTCTGGACGATAACGCGCCAGCACCCCCGCCCGCTCGCTCAATTCTTGGATGCGAGCGCGGTGCCCCATAATCCGGCGCGGCAGTTCCAGCTTGACCAGTTCGCCTCGTCCGGCGCGGTACATCGTCTCCACCGACGGCGTAGCGCTCCCCAAGATCAGCACGCCCCGGTTCATGCGCATGATCCGTTCCGCCACGTCGCGGGCATGATAATGGGGCGGGGTGATGGGCGGCGATTGCTTATAACTGTTGTCGTGTTCCTCATCAAGGATGATCAGCCCCAAATTTTGCAGCGGCGTGAACAATGCCGAGCGTGCCCCGACCACCACGCGCACATCCCCTTCACGGGCGCGCCGCCAGGTGTCATAGCGTTCACCATCGCTCAGGGCACTGTGCATCATCGCCGTTTTGCCCGCAAAACGGGCAGCGACGCGGCGGGCGGTCTGCGGCGTCAGCGCGATCTCTGGCACGAGGAAGAGCGCCGATTGCCCGCGTTCCAGCGCGTGCGCAATCGCCCGCAAATAAATTTCGGTCTTGCCGCTGCCCGTCACCCCATGCAGCAAAAATGCCCGCGCCCCCTCGGGATCGGAGTCGTTTTGCGCCGCCTGAATCACCTGCCATGCCGTCGCTTGTTCGGGGGTCAGGCGCGGCGGCAGCACGGGCGCAAAGGTCCAGCCCGCTGTCGAGTCACGCCATTCGCCGCGTTCGCCCAAGCGGATCAAGCCCGCCGCTTCTAGTTTTTTGAGGTCGGGGGCGGCGCTGTCGGTTTGGGCATACACCCAACTGACATCAAGAGCTTCTTGCGTCTCGCTACTGCGCGCCAACACATTCAAGATGCGGATGAACTTTACTTTGGTAAGCGGGCGCACCGGCAACGCTTCGACAGCGCTCTCAATCGTAGACGGGTGGATCGCCAGCGCCGCCACTTGCAGCACACGAGGGCGCACCCGGGGCGGGGTCAAAATCGACTCTTTGCTGAGGACGCCATCCTTGACCAGTGTTTCGACCGCTGGACGCCACGCCTCGCCCGCCAAAAGATGCGTCAATTGCTTGCCGCGCAATTCCCCGCGTTCGGTCAACAACGCGACGATCTCGCGTTCGAGGGGGGTCTGCACCGCCGCCCGATTCGCATCCGGCAGCAGCGACACGATGATCTCGTGGTGTCCGGTCAAACCGGGGGGCAACCACAGCCACAAGCAGGTATTGAGCGCCGCCAAGGTATGTGCTGCTAACCAGCGCGATAAAGCGATCTGGGCTTCGGTCACGACGGGTTCGGGATCGAGACGCGCGATCACCGGCTTGGTGCGGGGGATCGCGCTCGTCTCGCTGAGTGACAAGACGATGGCGGGTTCCATCGCCGTGCGAAACTCGACCTGTACCAAGTGACCGGGCGCGATCTTGCCGATCAGTTCCGGCGGCAGGTGATAATCGAAAGTGGCATCGACCGGAGCATTGACGGCGACATTGGCGTACATGTGGCTCCTATCGCCACGTCAAGGGCACCGCATACGTGCTGCCGCCACCCTCGATCCGTTCCCCTTGAAAGATCGTGCGTTTGGCTCCGGTGGTGCTGTTGACGAGTACCAAATCCAAGAATGCCAAGGGCGCAGGATCAGTCACACGGCGGGTATCGAGCAGCGCGATCTGATCGCCGGCGAGGGCGAGAGCATCCCCAAATTGCCCGCGTGCGATCCGCCGTGTGGTGCCCAACATCGTATCCAGCGCATACACGCCATTGTCCGCGCCGCCGCCCACATAATAAACCGTGCCGCCCGTCGCGTCGAAGCTTAGCGCCGAGATAGTATCTTGGCGCGAGCCAGCACTGATGCTGATGGGGGTCGCGGCGGGGGTGTTGAGCGTGACGATGACCAGTTGATTGTCATTGTTGGGCGATGTGACCACCAACGCCAAATGCTCTCCATCCGCCGACAAGCGCGGGGTCGCGTTGACAGTGCCGCTGAAATTGGGGTATACCGCTTGGCGCGGGATCGGCACGCTGATGCTCATGTCCGCCAGCGCAATCGCCGCCAGGGCGACGGTGTTCCCCGCGATGCCATCAGGCACGGTGAAATAAGCGGTGGCGCGGTCGGGCGAAAGCAGAAGGGTGTTGGTGCGCGCAAAAGTGACAAATGCCCCCGGTTGTTGGTCGCTGTCCACCAACGTCACCGTGTTGTCCTGTGAGCGCACACTGTACAGCACCCATCGGGTGACGGCGTTGGCGGTCAAACAGCGCTGCCCCATCAATAGCAAAATCTCATCGTCAGGGCGCAGAATCTGCCCTGTCGTAAAGCGGCAGTTCGGCTCGGTGGGGGTGAGTGTGGCGATCTCACGCTCGTTGGTGCCATCCCACACATTGACCGAAGCTTCATCGGCGACGCCCTGGGCATTGGCGAAAAAGCGCAAGTAGGCGGCGTCGGTTTCGCCCAAATCATAGGCGACGACCTGCTCAAACGATGCCACCTGTGCCAGCGAGATGCTGTCGAAAACGCGCAAGACGCCATCGGTGAAGTCGTTCCGGGTCGCGCCCCGCTCATAATCGAGATAAGCAAAGCGCCCGCCCGAAGGCGAATAGACGAAGGTGCCCATGCCCAAACACGTCAAATATTCGACCGTGCCCATCACGACCGGGGGCTGCATCCCGCGCATCATGTGGAGCGTGCCGCGATCCCCGCCATTATAAAAGGCGAACAAGCTGCCATCGGGCGAAGTCGCCCGTTCGCCGCAAGCTTCCGCCGGGCGTCCAGCATCCTCCACCTCAAGAAGATTGGAGATCGCGCCATCGGTGCCGATCACAGCGATTTGGGCGGTGCGATTATTGAGCGCCGGCACCTCGCGACTGCCGATCCATGTCAACACGCCGCCCAGCATGATCGTGCTAGGGGCGGTCGTCATGCGCGGCGCGCCGGTCTCGGTCGGGAACAGAACCGACTCGGTGGTGACTTCTGCCGTCGTATCAGGCACACCCTCAATGGCAGGGGCGGTCGCGACTGGCGCGGTCGCCTCGAGCGGGGTGGGGCTAGGCGTGATATCTGCCTGTGTCAGTTGGCACCCCGTGAGGAGCAGCAAGAGGAGCATTAAAGCCGAGAGTCTCATCATGATTTATGATGCCTCAACATTTTCAAAAAAGGTAAATACCCTTCAAGTGTAGCATAGTCATTGAGGGGATGTGTTATAATCTTGAAGCTTTTATCAGGTTAATCTCTTCCATGCCCATCAACGAGGCAGTTTAATGCAGAATGCCATGACGACCAAAAAAACGCGCAATATCCCCCAACAACGCTTAACTGTGAGCGTGATCATCCCCTGTTATAACGAAGTCAACACGATTGAGGATGTGCTGGAGCGCGTCAAGGAGGTGGGCGTCGTTGATGAGATCGTGATTGTTGATGATGGTTCTACCGATGGCACGCGCGAGATCCTCCAGCGGCTTGAAGCACAAGCGGATCCGCTGGTGAAGATCATCTACCGCGAGCGCAATGGCGGCAAAGGTGCGGCTTTGATCACCGGCTTTGAACACGCCACCAGCGAGATTTTCCTGATTCAAGATGCCGATCTCGAATACGACCCGCGCGATTACCCGATTTTGCTGCGCCCGTTGCAAGAAGGCATCAGCCCCGTCGTGTATGGCTCGCGCTTTTTGGGCGGACCGCGCAAAGCGATGAATTTTTGGAATATGGTCGCCAACAAATCGTTGACGCTCTCCACCAATATCTTGTACAACGCCATCCTTAGCGATATGGAAACCTGTTACAAGGTGTTCCGTGCCGAGGTGGTGCGGGGGATGAAAATCCACGCGCGCGGCTTCGAGTTTGAACCAGAATTTACGGCGAAGGTCTTAAAACAAGGCATTCGCATTTACGAAGTGCCGATCTCGTACAACGGACGCGAGTGGAGCGAGGGCAAGAAGATCAAATGGACAGACGCCCCTATTGCCCTATGGACATTGTTAAAATATCGCTTCGTCGATTAAGTATGCCGTCTTGAACTCGTCAATTCTATAGGAAACAGAAACGCCTATGTGCAGCGGCTTGAGCTTTCTGATCGGTTTGTTCTTGCTTTTCAAAGGTGAATTTCGTTTCGCCGAGCGGATCGTCCCACGCGACAAGAGCCGCGCCATTGCCCTTATCCTGATGGCTCCGGTGGTGATCGGTGCCTGTGCCGGAGTGCTGCTGTTGAGCGGTGTCTCGCCCGATAGCATCACCGCCGACCTTGATCCGTTGAGCAATGCGGCATTGTCGGATGTCTTTTTGACCGCCACCCTCATTGAACTGGTCACGTTGTTGATCGCTGTCGGCTTGGCGGTATACAACATTTATACTATCCCCAAGGGGGGAACCCCTACGGGCAACAACAGCACCGTCAGGGGCATGTCCATGCCGATGAATAGCGGCAGGGTGTCGGCGGCGGCAGCAGCGCCCCCGCTGGTGATGACGCTGAGCGAGGCTGCGGCGTATTTGCGCGTGAGCGAAGCCGAGGTCTTGGCGTTGATCGAGAGTAACCGCTTGGGGGCGGCGCGCATGGGCGATAGCTATCGCATCGCCAAACGCGCGTTGGATGACTTTTTGAGCGGGGATAACCTGTAAGGTGTGGGGGTGAAGAGAGGGGACAATGCCTAAACTTAAGCGCTGTCCCCTCTCGCCGTTTGATCTGTGGCTCGATCTTTATGTGACCCTAGATTTATAACTGCTTAAAAAACCACAATGCCCCCAACGTGTAAAAGATGATAGCAGCAATGGTCTCGATATTCGCAAGCAGGCTGCGGAAAGGTCCAATATTGATCAAGACCGCGCCGAGGATAATGACCACGCCAAGGAGGAGCAGTCGGTTTTGGGTGAATTTTGCCATCATTTCTTCCTTTTGTACCCAAGCCTTAAGGGAACCCCCTTGCCGCGTGAAAATTACTAATTCCCATGCCCCGAAAAATGATGAGACGCCGATCCCCACAAGCAAACTAGCCCATGCCCATTGATCCAACGGATCGACATAGCCCGGCACCGTAAAATATGGGATGATCGCCCCGCCAGTCGCAGCCACTTGCGCCATCATATCCGCCGGGATGCGGGTATCCACGCGCGTGTAAATCCATAAAGGGCGTCCGCTATCTGCCGCTAACGTGAGCAATTTCTCGAATTGCCCGCGATACTCACACGGCAAATCAGCGCAGTTTTTCGACTCGCCCATATAACCTTCGGTGATGAAATCGGGGATCACGCCGTCAAAGTTGGCGTTATTCTTCGGCACGCCCAGATCATCCGCTAAAATGATTTCAGCGCTTGCGCCAATGTCATTCGGGCTACCCTGCAAGATCGGCATCTGGCTGGAATACCGTCTGCCCGTGGGGTTGGTGGCAGTGAAATTGAGGAAAAATAAAAGCGCGCCCACTGTCAGGACTACGCTCAGGATCAGCAACACGCGCCGTAAGGGAACCCTGTTCAATTGCGAAATACCTACTTCGGGAGTGATGATCAATTGCTCCAACAGCTATGACCAACGGGCTAAAAGTTTTTCCGAGCAATTTTTTAGGCTTCGACTACTCCCCCGCCTCCCGCACAATGAATTGCTCCAATAGTCGTAACGCCAACCGCTGTTGATCCGGCGGCAAGCCATCAATAATATTGGCTCCCCGTTCCCCTGCTTCGGTATGCGCGATCTCTATACCAAAACCGGCTTTTCTCAAGAGTTCAGGCTCACTCAACCGCAAGACCGCCGCCAGCGCCACCCGAAAAGCAGGGTCTTTGAGCGGCGGTTTATTCCGATCATTCTCCCAAGCTGAAACAGTCGCACGAACGACATTCACCCCCTGTAACTGCAATTTTGCAGCCAACTCCTCTTGACTTAGGATGCCTATTTCTTCGCGCCGTTGCTTAAGCCAATTCATAAGATATCCGTATAACCCGTGTAGATTGAGTCTGTATTTCAGATCAAAGTGTATCAAACAGTTGACAATGATAAGGTATATATAGTATCATATTTGGTATAAAAAATATCTGATACAAATCGACTGGAAACGCGCTCATGCCTAAGCAAAAACACTATGAACAGATCGTAACCACTGATCACCCCATCCGCTATGCCATCTATGCCCGATCATCCGTTGATTCACGAAGCGAGACCACTTTAGATTCACAAGAATTCATGTGCCGGCGCGAAATAACAGCACGCGGCGGGCAAGTGGTTGCCGTCTACACCGATGCGGATCGTACTGGTTGGAATGTAGACCGTGAAGGTTTCCAAGCCATGCGCGAGGCGGCAGCACAAAAAAAGTTTGATGCCATCATGATGTGGAAATTTGACCGTTTGGCGCGTGATTATAATCAAACGATCATGCTCAAGACCCTTTTCCGCCATGAATACAAAATTAAACTCTATTGCGTACAAGGCTTCAGCGAAGATGATGACGATAGCCCTCGTACTGCCATGATGGAAGAGATGATGGGGATCGTTGCCAGCTTCTATTCTCGCAATCTCAGCAATGAGGTCAAGCGCGCTTATGCCCATCGCCACGACCAAGGCAAATTTAATGGCACGTTTGCGCCCCTCGGATACCTGCTCGCAACCGAAAAAACGCCCACCCATCACCGCGCAAAAAAAGCGACTGAAACGCTTCCCCCCGGACTCCATCTCCTCCCGCGTGAAGCGGTCATCGTTCGGCGAGCGTTCAGACTGTATGCCACTGGCAACTATTCCTACCAAACTATCGCCGATTTCCTCAACAGCAAAGCGAAGTATTTGAACCTGAACGGTAAAGCCATTGGTATCGATTGGGTGCGCGAGATGCTTCAAAATCGGTTGTATTGCGGTGAAGTCAGCTATGCCGAAAACATCTATAAGGAGGGCTTTCGGCAAAAAGTGGTCAGTGATCGGGGGCGCAAGTCATGGCATTCAGGCATTCATCAAGCCATCATCACCACAGAATTGTTCGATGTATGTCAAGGGATTCGGCAAAAGCATGGTGGATTACATTTGAAGGTGGCTGCACCAATATTGTATCTGTTGGCGGGCAAACTATGGTGTAGTTACTGCTTGGCGAGTAAAGAAACGTCATTGAAGGACAATAAATATGGATTGATGTACTGTCGGAATCATAAACAACGCTACAGTGAGACCCTCCGTTATTACTGCCCATCGCAAGACAGAGGCTATGGCAAGTGTGGACAAAAAATCGTCGGGTGCAAAAGTATTGATTCACAAGTGATCGAAGCCCTTTTGAGGATTGCCCAGACGCTATCACCCGAAGTCGAAACAAATGTGAACCTCGCCATCAGCCAGCGCGCCGAATTCAATAGCGCGATGAAGCATATGAAGGAGCTTCAAACAACCATTAGCCAATTCAATTTATCATGGGAGCATGGGTTTGTGAGCAAAGAGGATTTTCTTCAAAGACGCAGGTTGCTTCAACTCGAAATCGATAAACTCGAACAACAGGATCAGGACTCGCAAACTGGGAATGCCGTCACCATACGAAATTTTGGGGATGCTTGGGAAGCGACCAAAAGCGAAGAAGAAAAACAACAACTTATCGATACGATTGTGCAAGTGGTGGTTATCAGAGACGAAAAAGTTGAGCGTATTGTTTTGCGAGGGCAATCGGAAAAATAGACTCGTAACACTTAATATTAATAGTGGACTTGAAGGGATTCGAACCCTTGACCTCTACAGTGCGATTGTAGCGCTCTTCCAGCTGAGCTACAAGCCCATCTCTATTGAGCATGAAGTATAGCTTTTTCCCCCGATTCGTGTCAAGGGACAACTCCACTGACGCGATTCGCCGCCGAATCAGGTAAAATCATCGCCATGATGCACATACTGATGATCAGCCTCGATACCGCCATCGCAGCGCAGCCCAACGGCGACGCCCGCGCCCGTCATCTCGCCTACGCCCAACGCGCGGGTCAGTTGACCATGATCGTCTACACCCAGCACGGCTTTAACCCCGCCATCCACGTCGCGCCCGAACTCACGCTGTTGCCTACCAACAGCCGCAATCGTCTCACCTTCGCGTGGGATGCTATCACCATCGCCCTGCGCGCCGCCCAAGAACGCCCCTTCGATCTCGTCACCACCCAAGACCCGTTTCTCACCGGTTTGATCGGCTGGTGGCTGCGGCAGCGGTTGAAGATTCCGCTCTTGGTGCAAAACCACAGCTATATCTTCAACAACCGCACTTGGTTGCGCCAGCGTCCGGGCATCAACCACCTGCTGCACGCCATCGGCACCTTTACCGTCCGCCGTGCCGACATGTACCGCACCGTCAACCGCAAAGAACGCGAGACCTACCTCTCATGGGGGGGATCGCGCCAACGTTCGGTCGCCTTACCGCTCGGCACCGCCTCGGAAGCCTTCGCCGCCCTGCCCGATGAGACCGAACTCGCCAAGTTGCGCGCCCATCTCGGCTTAAGTCCAGAGCATCAAGTCGTGTTGTGGGTCGGCTATCCAGTCAACTTCAAGCGCGTGCCACTGTTGTTCAAAGTCTTTCGGCAAGTCGCGCTGCAAATGCCCACCGCCCGCCTCGTCATGATCGGCGACATGACCAAATCGCCCGACGACCTGCGCGCGCTGGCGAAAAGCGAAGGCATCGCCGATAAGCTCATCCAGTATGGACCCATCCCCCATGATGAGTTGCCGCTCTATTACGCGCTCGGCGTCGTCTACGTCCACACCTCCAGTTATGAAGGCGTCCCGCGCGTGCTGTTCGAGGCTTCCGCCGCCGGATTGCCGCTCGTGGGCATGGATGTCGTCGGCGTCAACGAGGTGATCGACGATGGGATCAATGGCTATCTCGCCCCCGATCTCGATATCGATGGCATGGCAGGACGCATCCTGCATCTGTTGGAAGACCCCAGCCTCGCCGAACAAATGGGAGCCGCTGCCCAAGACAACGCGCTCGAAAAATACAACTTCGAGACCTATGTCGAGTCGTGGGTGCAAGTGATGGAGCGCGCCGTCAGGATGGGGATGCGCGGATGAGGAATCTGCTGCTCTTCAATCTAGCGACCGACGCCGACGACCCGATCTTGAGCTTCACGACCGTGTGGATCAACCGCCTCGCCCAGCATTTCGATCATGTTGACGTGATCACCATGCGCGCCGGGCGAATCGAGGTCGCGCCCAATGTCGGCGTCTGGTCGGTGGGCAAAGAACAGGGCAAGAGCGAATTTCAGCGCGCCCTCGCCTTTTATAGGGTCTTGGCGGGGCGCTTGACTCACCGCCGCTATGCCGCCTGTTTCGCCCACATGATGCCCCTGTTCGCCGTCATGGGTGCCCCCCTGTTGGCGTGGTTCGGCGTGCCCACCACCTTGTGGTACACCCATCGTCAGTCGGATCGCTTGCTGGCGTTGTCCGTCCGGCTGGTGCGCCGAGTGGTCACTGCCGCACCCGATAGCTTTCCATTGCCCACACCTAAATTGCGCGTCACCGGTCACGGGATCGATACCGACTTTTTCGCCCCGGCACCGCCGCCCGCCGCCGCCAGTTTTCTCGTCGTGCAGGTGGCGCGGCTGATGAAGATCAAACACCAAGCTACTTTGCTCACCGCCGCGAGCCAAGTGCAAGGCGCGCAGGTCGTGTTGGTGGGCGGGGTGCCGCCGGAACAATCGCCTGCTTATCGTGAGGCGCTGATCCAGCAAGCGCACGATCTGGGCATCACGGAGCGCGTCACCTTCGCAGGGGATCAAGATCGGGAGCAGGTGCGGGATCACTATCGCGCGGCACATGTCGCCGTCAACCTGAGTCCGGTCGGCTTGTTCGATAAAGCCGCGCTCGAAAGCATGGCAGTCGGCGTGCCGACCCTCGTCAGCAATCCGGCGTTCGCGCCCTTGCTCGGCGGCGACGCGGCGCGCTTGACCATTGGCGCGCCCGACGACAGCGACGGACTGGCAGAGCGCTTAAGGGCGCTATCGGCGCTCCCCGCTGGCGAACGCCACGTCCTCGGTGCCGCCCTCCGCCAAAACGTGATCGCCGCTCACAGCTTAGACGGGCTGATGGCACGACTGGTAAGCATCCTCCTGACCGGTGAAATGGAAGGGCAAGGCGTATGACGTATCCCAAGACATTGGTGATCATCCCGGCATTCAATGAGGAAGCCA
>Ga0105046_10017031_pt1 | contig 11145 bp, 10 predicted proteins | sample MAT03_FD_78385 | JGI IMG/M metagenome (GOLD analysis project Ga0105046, IMG submission 78385) | Freshwater microbial communities from Lake Fryxell liftoff mats and glacier meltwater in Antarctica - MAT-03 (megahit assembly) | ecosystem: Environmental > Aquatic > Freshwater > Ice > Liftoff...
CCTTGGTGGCGGCATTGAAAGCAGCTGACTTGGTTGATACCTTAAATGGTAAAGGCCCTTTCACCGTATTTGCACCTACCAATGCCGCTTTCGCCAAATTGCCCGCCGGCACAGTGGAATCTTTATTGAAGCCGGAAAACAAAGCCAAGTTGACATCGATTTTGACTTATCACGTGGTCAGTGGAAAAGTGAAAGCCGCACAGGTTGTGAAGTTGACCAAGGCCGCCACTGTGAATGGTCAGTCTGTCACCATCAAAGTCAAAGCTGGAAAAGTGATGCTCGACAACGCCACTGTCACCAAAACCGATATTGAAACCAGCAACGGTGTCATTCATGTCATTGACACGGTCATCTTGCCGAAGTCGTAGTTTGAAAAATTGAAAAATTGAAAAATTGAAAAATTGAAAAATAAAAAACCCGGAGCCAACGCTCCGGGTTTTTTTATGCGTGAAATTCAATCAGTTTTTTACATTCGATAAAACACGCTCCATGTGTTCGTCGAGTGCTTGTTGCACTTTGTCTTCGGCGTTCAAGGGCGTGTAATCAATTTTTTCACGGAAGCCGGTTCCCAGCGCACGACCGCCACGACCAAAAGGTTTTACGCTGAGATAGGCGGTGGTGAGCGTAGCGTTTTGTCCGTAAAAACTGATGTCCTGATTACCGATAACATCGGCTTTTACACGCACGATAATGTCGGCACGCTTGCTGTTCACCGATTGAAAACCGGCTTCGCTGAGCTTGTCTTCAATCATTTGTTGTGCCGGTATCATCAGCGCAGGATCACCATTGGTGAGCACGGCAAAGGTATGGCCACCGCCGCTTGATGCCTGAGTATCATTATTGGCTTGAATCCGATCCTTGATTCTTTCGCCGACTCGTCCGCGCACGGGCGCAGTGCTGGCCGATGAGTTGTCAGGCGTTGTTACCGGTGCAGTGTCTGCCGTTTCATAGCTTGATTCACTACTTGAGTTATTGTCGGCTGTGCTGCCGGTGTCGGGCGTTTCAACATTGGCAGTTTGAGCATTGGAATCGGTTTCGGTGTCCGGCGTAGTGGGAGTAGCCTGTGCCAGAGGCGATGCAGACCCGGTACTTGCAACTGCACCGGTATCGGGCACTACATTGTTGGCGACCGTGGTTTCTTCGAGCGGAGCAATTGTTTTGAAAACGCTATACAAGCCCCAGGCGCCGCCAACAAAAAACAGACCCAGAATGGCAGCAAGGGCGATCCATTTTCCGGCGCCCGAACCTGATGCTGGCTGCGGCGCCATTTGCGTTACGCCAGGTCGTGTACTGCCTTGTGCGGTCGTCACAGCTGCCACTATCGGCGCCGCATTCACATTCGGTGGCGGCGTTGGTGCACGCATTACGCCCGGCGTTATCGGCGTTGCCATGCCAATTAAAGTGGCGGCAGGACCCGAGGGCGGTAAAGTTTTTAACTTGAGCGGGCCGCCTTGTTTAATCAACGCATGTTTTTCCAGATCATCGATCAGGGCTTCGGTGCTTTGATAACGGTCATTCGGATCTTTTTCCAGCATGCGCGACAAAATGGCAGCGACTTCAACATCAACATCGGCATTCAATTCACGCACATCGGGAATTTGTGATTGCACGACATCGAGCATTAATTTGAGCGGACTTTCATCCGAAAACGGTGTGCGGCCAGTCAGCATTTCAAACAACACAATGCCGAGTGCAAAAATATCCGAACGCTGATCCACCATTTTACCGAGACATACTTCCGGCGATAAATAGCCCGGTGTGCCGACAAATTCTCCGGTACCGGTCAGCTTGCTGTTGAAATCGTGATTAGCCAGCGCGATGCCGAAATCGGCGATCTTGATTTGGCCACGCTGGTTGAGCATTAGATTGCCAGGTTTGATATCGCGATGGATAACGCCGCGTTCATGCGCAACCGACAAGCCCTTGGCCGATTGATGCAATATTTTTAATGCGTCGGCGACCTGCAAACGGCCTTCACGCTTGATAACCGCAGAAAGCGATTCACCATCGACAAATTCCATCACGAAAAACGGCTGGTTATTGTCCTGCCCAATCAAATAAATCTGGATGATATGCGGGTCGTTCAGCGACGCCATCGAGCGGGCTTCACGCAAAAAGCGTTCAACTAGGGTCTGATCGTGTGCCAAAGCAGGCGACAGCTCTTTGATCGCGACGTAGCGGGTGAGTGCGGGCTCGTAACCTTTATAGACCACGCCCATACCGCCGCGGCCAAGTTCAGAGACAATTTCGTAATGACCAATATGTGTGCGCATGATTACTCCTAATAACGGCATGTTAGACCGAGTCAGGCCACTTCGGTAGATGTATTGGGTAAACTGAGGTTCATTCTGGGAGGGATTATGAAACGACGTGATTTAGTAAGAGGTGCCGGTATTGCCGCTGTGGCGGCTGGTTTGACTGCTTGTGGTGCAAAACAAGGCGCCAATAATGCCGCCGCCAGGTCCGACATCAAGCTGCAGTGGAAAATGGTCACTTCGTGGCCCACCAATTTCCCCGGCCTGGGCACCGGTGCAGCGGCATTGGCGGAAATGATTACCAAGGCTAGTGGTGGGCGAATCACGGTAAAAGTATTCGGTGCTGGAGAAATGGCGTCGGCGTTTGAAGTATTCGACATGGTCGGACGCGGAACGGCGCAGATGGGTCATAGCGCCAGTTATTACTGGAAAGGCAAAATGCCGGCTGCGCCCTTTTTCAGCGCGTATCCGTTTGGCTTAAATGCGCAGGAAATGAATGGCTGGCTTTATGCCGGTGGCGGGCTCGAACTCTGGCGTGAATTGTATGCACCGCATAAGGTGGTGCCATTTCCTGCGGGAAACACTGGCGTGCAAATGGCCGGTTGGTTTCGCAAGGAAATAAAATCGGTCGCCGATTTAAAAGGCTTGAGCATGCGTATCCCCGGCCTAGGTGGCGAAGTATTGGCACGCGTTGGCGGCACACCACAAAATATTCCGGGTGGCGAAATTTTCTCGGCATTGCAATCAGGCGCCATCGACGCCGCTGAATGGGTTGGACCTTACAACGACTTGGCTTTTGGCCTGCACAAAGTCGCGCCGTATTGTTATTACCCGGGCTGGCATGAGCCGGGCTCAACGCTAGAATGCATCGTCAATAAACAAGCGCTTGAAAGTTTGCCGGAAGATCTACGACAAATCGTGGCGGATTGTTGCCAGGCGACCAATGTACAAATGTTGTCGGAATACACCGCCCGCAATCAGCAGGCGCTTGAAAAATTGCAGCAGGAACCCGGCGTTAAATTCCTGCCATTGCCGGCGGATGTGCTGGCGGCTCTGAGAACCGCATCGCTGGCGGTGCTCGCCGATGTTGCTGCCTCCGATCCGATGGCGAAAAAAGTTTACGAATCCCTGCAAAAATTCCAGGCTAGTGCGAAGGCATGGCATGAGGTTTCGGAAGTCGCGTTTTATACCGCAAGACGTTAAGTGTGGAATCGTAGGAGGGCGCTTGCGCCCGAACGCTTTATTTTGAAAATTCGGTCGGGCGCAAGCGCCCTCCTACAACATCAACACTTGGCGTGGATCTTTACCTTTCGTACAATGTTCAAACGTGACCTCAAGCCCATGCGCCTGAAACAAGGCTGCCATTTGTCGTTGCCGCATTTCAAATTGTTCGAATAAAAATTCACATCGCTCTGGGCTAATTTCATCACCGCAATAACCCAGGGTTTGCCAATCGTCGGCATCCATCAAGGTCATATGGATTTCGCGGTCGCGATACAGTGCCAGCGGTTCTGGCATTACATCGCACCAAGCTTGTTGGTCGGGTGCGAGCAGAGCGGTTTCAATCAGCGGCCAGACATTTTTCAAGCCGGCATGTTCGTATTGCATGGCCATCATCGCGGCTAGGTCGTGCACAGTGAGATAACGTGCATGTTCAATTTGAGCGCTGAAATTCTCTTGTGCGAATAAAGCGGTATCCGCCGGCGCCATGCCAATATCGAGCAAACGCGCTTCTAGTTCTTCGCCAACGCTTTGAATTAATTCGGCATCGCCACGCAGTAAAAACGGTACCAGTCGAAACGGGCCTTCGGCGAATTCGCTTAATGGCGAAAGCGTTTCCGGCAAGGTATTTTCATTGGCGCCGAGCGCAATGATGCGCGCCTGCCCTTGGCCCGGCGCTTGCGCAGTCAGTCGCTCAAGTTCGGCATGCAACGGAAAACCCGGACGCAAAATTTCGACCGGATCAAACAAGGCCGCCAATATCGTGAAATCACAATCGCGAACTTCCGGCACCCAGCGCGCCAAATCGCGCGCCAGCAACGTCGCCAATTCACCGGCCTGAGCCTGTGGCAGGCATGGCAACTGTGCCCGCGTTTGCGGGCTCAATTCCAGCGCGAAGGCACCCAGGAAACTCACTATCTCAGCCATCGTTTTTACGCCTGCAAATTAATTCGACAAAGTTTGGAAATCTTGCTCTAGACCACTAAGCTATCCTCCGGACACCCCCATTATGCCAGCGCCAGCCGCTGACCTCGAATAAGGATTTCGTTATGAGCACAACCCGTCGCGTGGCTATTATCGGTGGTGTCCGCATCCCGTTCTGTCGCAATAACAGCGTGTATTTCGATATTGGCAATATGGGCATGTCGATCAAGACGCTCGGTGCTCTGGTCGAAAAATATAATTTGCAGGACAAAGTGCTCGGTGAAGTAGCGATGGGCGCCGTGCTGAAACATTCCAGCGATTTCAATCTGGCACGCGAAGCGACTTTATCGTCTGGCCTGTCACCTTTGACCCCGGGCCTGACCATGCAACGTGCCTGCGGCACCGGTCTTGATACCGTCATTGCTGTCGGCAATAAAATTGCCCTTGGTCAAATTGAAGCCGGTATTGGCGGTGGTTCGGATACCACGTCGGATGTGCCAATTTCGGTCGCTAAAAAAATGCGTCGTCGTTTATTGAACGCCAATATGGCGAAAACTACCGGTCAACGCATTGCTGCCTTATTGAAAGGTTTTTCGTTTAGCGAATTCAAACCCGAATTTCCCGGCGTTGCCGAACCACGTACCGGCAAAAGCATGGGCGAAAGCTGCGAACAAATGGCGAAGGAATGGAAAATCACCCGCGCCGATCAGGATCAGCTGGCATTTGAATCGCACAAAAAAGCCGCAGCTGCTTACGAGCGCGGTTTTTATAAAGACTTAGTCGTGCCGTTTCGCGGCATCGATAAAGACAATATTTTGCGAGCCGACACCACGCTTGAAAAGCTTGCCACACTGAAACCTGCTTTCGATAAAACTAGTGGTCAGGGCACACTTACCGCTGGCAACTCAACGAATTTATCCGACGGTGCATCGGCAGCACTACTTGCCTCGGAAGAATGGGCTACTGCCAATGGTCTGGAAATACAGGCCTATTTGCGCGACTCGCAAGTGGCTGCCGTTGATTTTGTTCACGGCGAAGGCTTGCTGATGGCACCAGCCTGGGCGGTTGCACAATTGCTCGCACGCAACAAATTGAGCTTGCAGGATTTCGATTTTTACGAAATCCACGAAGCCTTTGCCGCGCAAGTGCTGTGCACATTGAAAGCCTGGGAATCAGAAGAATTTTGCAAAACCAAATTGGGTCTGGATAAACCACTGGGCTCGATTGATCGCAATAAACTCAATGTGGTCGGTTCATCGCTGGCAATGGGGCACCCCTTCGCCGCCACCGGCGCCCGCATTATTGCAACGGCTGCAAAGCTGCTCAAAGACAAAGGCAATGGTCGCGTATTGATTTCCGTATGTACAGCCGGTGGCATGGGCGTAGCGGCGATTGTGGAGCGTTGATTAAAATCCAGAAAAGGGGTCAGAGTGGGCTACCCCCAGTTTGACGGACACTTTAAAACAGAGACAATCTCTGTTGGAGGTGTTTTATGGAAAAGCGTCAAAAATTTACGCCTGAGTTCAAACGTGAAGCGGTTCGTCAGTTACGAGATTCCGGTAAGCCAGCAGTGGTGGTCGCTCGTGAACTCGGCATTCCTCGCAATCGTATTTACAAGTGGGCTTCTGATTTAGATCAACAAGGTGCTGCTGCCTTTTCCGGAAGTGGACGCCGACCGGCGGCACAAGATGATGTGAGCAAACTTCGACGAGAGATTGCCCGCCTTGAAGAAGAGAACCTGATTCTAAAAAAGGCAGCAGCGTACTTTGCGAGGGAGCTCAAGTGAAGTACGCATGGATTCGTGAGCAAAGCACCCAGCACGCTATCGGTTTGTTGTGCCAAGCACTGCAAGTATCGTGCAGTGGTTTTTACGCATGGCGTGATCGTCCGCTGAGCCAGCGCAGGCAGGCCAGTCAACGCGGTAAGTTGGGCTGGTAGGTTGGCGGTTGGTCCAACGCCGTTAATCGATCGTCGCGATGCTGATAAAACGTCGCAGCCGTTCGTCGGGCCAAGGCACCGACCTACGTGTTTGAAAAACTAACTACCAACTCAAGGTGTCAGGTTGATTTAAGTCGGCAATCGTTATTCCTGCCAACCGCAATGCGGTAAGTTGAACAACACTGCACCCCCATCATCCCACCGACTATCAAGCTAGTCCTTAATAGCTCAAAAACTCAACCAACAAAGGGATCAGGTCCATTTAGACCCGTTATCGTTCTTCCTGCCAAGCGTTGTTAACGCTCAAAATAAAAACGCAGCCATTCATCGCGACGGCGTTTTATTTCGTAATGTTTTTTGCTTATCGATCTGCTTGAAAACAAACGGTCAGGTTAAGCTTTCAACCTTATATTTGAAAACAATCCGGCAATAAATTCACGCGAGAAATAAAGCAACAATCAGGATTTCGGCAACACCGGAAACCCATGTTCATTGCGAATATCCGCCACGGCTTGGCTGGCAATTTGTTCGCGCAGGCTTTGCCCGGCCAATAGCAGTGGCAGTTGTTCGCGTTGCAGGCGAAGCGCGTTCGCGTAGGTTGTGCTGGCCTGCTCGTATTTTTGTTGGGCCGTAAAAATATTACCCAAGCTTTCCCAAGCGTCACTACTGGCCGATAGTGCAATTGAACGTTGCAATACGGCTTCGGCTTTCGAGTAATTTTTATTCTGGCCGTAGAGTTTGCCCAGTGCTGCATGCAGTGCGGCATCGTCGGGATGTTGCGGTAACCAAGCTTCGCACATGCTCAGGCGTTGGTCATTGGCATGTGCTGAAATATCCGCCAGGCTGATGAGCAGCTCGGGAGTCCAGTGCTGGCTTAAATGGTCACTGAGCACCTGCACTGCTTTTGTTTCAAGCCCGAGTGCATCGGCTCTTGTGGCAAACGCTTTCAAGACAGATGTATTTTGTCGCAGGCGTTCGGGCAGGTTATGCCATTGTTGCAGACAGGTATCGGCGTCCGCACTTTGGCTGATGGCGCTGGTATGCAGTCGTACATCCAGATTGGCGAGCACTTGTGGCGACAAAGCCTGTTCCTTGCGTAAGCTATTGAGCAAGGCGACGGCGTCGATGGCGCGATTTTCCTTTTCCAGCGCCTGCAAATAAATAAATTGCGCCTGCGGTGATAATTTTTTTGCATCCTGCAATGGTGCGAGCAAAGCGATGGCGTGTTCGCTGTTTTCGTTTACGAAAGCACTTGCGCCTGCCTGCATGTTGGCAGCGTCGGGGTCGTGTTGTAGCAAGGCAGCGTGATGTAGTGCAGCACGTTGTGGCTCATCAAGACGGTTCGTGGCATCGTGTGCTGCCATGAGTGCGATAGTCCTGAAATCCTCCTGCTTGGCGGCTTTGAGCAACAGGTTTTCTGCGCGGGCGTAGCGGCCTTCGTTGAATGCTTGCAGGCCATTGATCAAACGCGAGCGCGCCTGTTTTTTTGCCAGTGTTTGCCAGGCATTGAATGGTAGTCGCACCAGAAACCACAAAGACCACAGCATGACCGAAATCAAAAGCCAGAAAATCAGGCCGTAGGCAACGGTAGTTTCGATGATCTTTCCATGCCAGCGAATCAGTACAAAACCCATATCCGAAGCCAGGCTTTCCCAGGCCACTGCGCCTATCGCGGCAAGTAACAAACACCAAATCAGGCCACGAAAAACATTCATGGACTTTGTACCCGTTGCATTGACGTTGATCGCAGCAATTGCAGCGAACTGCCAGCGGTCGGCACATTTAAGCGAATATCCTGTTTGGCCAATGCGGCTAGTTTTGCGCGGCGTTCGCGTAAGACCGGGCCGTTGGCATATAGGCGTTTTAACCAGCTATCGATACGGCGCACACTAGCTTGGAAATTAGTATTGTCGCGTTTGTTTAACGCACTTCGGGCAAGTGCAATTTCAAGTGCCAGAGCCGCTTCGGCCGCACTGCGATCATTGGCACCGAGCAGCGATTGTTCGTCAGCCGAACGTACTTGCACCATGGCATCGAGCAGGCGTTGAAAACCATTTCGATCTGGTTTATTCGTCGTGTCGGCTTGTCCGGGCAGACGTGCAGCTAATTGCGGCAGTGTCGCTTCAAGTGCATCAAGTTCACCTGCTGCAATGGGTTTTCCATCGCTGGCGCTGCTCATTGCCTGCATTTCCTGTAGCAGGCTTTGCCGCATATTAATCATCTGCGAATCACGAATATCGGACGCGACCTCGTTGGCCAGACGTATGGCACGAAGCGCGCCGGGCAAATCGCCGTCAACATGAATGCGGGCATCGGCCAATATTAATAACAGCTCGAGGGCTTCGAGTTGAACCGATTGCCGCGAATCGTTTTGTTCCTTCGCCATCTCGCGTACGTTTTCTTCAAGAATGGCGGCGCGTTGATTCACGCCAAGCACTTCGTCACGCAGCAGGCCGGTACGCGATTGGGTGTCCGCTAATTTTTTTTCAAGGCTTTTTTGTAAACGCTGCGCGCGTTGTAATTGTTGCTCGGTGCCGAGCAAGCGGGTGTCCAGTGCCTCAGGACTTAAATCGACAACGTCGATCGGCGCAGCGGTTTTTGCCCAAGGCTGCCATAAAACTACAGCCACTATCGCCGCCACTAGTAACAGGATGCCAAGCCAGAGGCTGGGGCGCCTGAGCATGGGGCCGGAGGCTTCGGTGGTGGCTTCGTTATCGTCAATCACTGGCGTTGGCTCGACTTAATTTAGGGATATGCTAACGCAGATGCTGCGTTTGCACATGCACCAAGTGCTCCAGCATGGCGTCAGGCTGTGGCGAGGCGCTGATGGTGGTGTTCAAAACACCGGTTTGTTGCAGCAAAGTCTGTAAGCGAGCGCTGCTGACAACCCATAATCCGGACTGCATTTTTTCTTTTAATTCAGCGTTAAGTTGTTGCCAAAAAGAGTTAAAAACGTCATGGCTGCTGCATAAAATTGCGAATGGCGCCTGTAGATTATGCATTGCCTCAATCTGTTCTGGTGTTATCGGAATGATTTTTCGTTGATACATAAATACCACTTGCACTAGGGCACCACGTTGTATCAGAGCCGGTTCAATCAAACCGCGGCCACTAGGTGCTGTGATTAAGCCAATCGTGTGTCCCTGACAATTTTGAAGTGCGGCCATGGCCAATAAACTTTCGGAATCACTGCCGTTTTCAGGTATGGAAATTTTGCTGACACCCAATTTTCTCAGTACCGAAGCAGTACCTTCACCCAGTGCAAACCAGTGTGAAGTTAGTGGTGCCGAAAAAACGGCTGACTGGCCTGCAAAGCGCGCTGCTGCCGGACTAGTGACGATGATGTAATTGCAGGTTAGTGCCGTTTTTAATTTCGCATCATTTTCGATCGCTTCGATTTTCATGCTTGAACAAGCTAAAAATTTCATGCCGCGCAGTTTGCTTGCACAGTGCGCTACCGCATGTTGTCCGTGAGGCCGTAAGGACAACACAGTCCATTCACGCATTAGTAAGTTAGGCTCGATCTCAGGCATGCTAATAGCTTGGCATAAATAGGGTTTAAACATGAGTGCGGTATTGAACGAATTAAATCGTGACGCCCAGTTGCACGAATTAAATACGGCATTTTCGGCTATGCCGCCTGTGTATGCCATGGCGATTAAGGCGGTGAAATTTGATGCCGGTGTTTTGTCGGTATCGGCGCCGCTTGCCAATAATGTGAACGACAAGGCCTGTGCATTTGGCGGCAGTCTGGTCAGTGTGATGACCATGGCCGCATGGGGTTTGTTATCTGAGCTGTGTCGGCGCGAACAAATCCTTGCCGAAGTCTATATTGCCGACACCCAAGTTCGATTTCTAGCGCCTTTGTTTGGTGATTTGGATGCCCAAGCAAGTCTTCATCAGGACACCGACTGGGATGTCTTCCTGCAAACGTTACGAAGCAAAAGCCGTGCACGAGCAGTTGTAAAGGCAAGCATCAAAAATGAACAGGGGCAAACCATGTGTGAAATGACGGCCCGTTTTGCCGCCATTCGCAGCAAAACTGAGTAAGCTGCAAGTCTTCCCTTAAGCTAATCATCAAGCCATGAAAAAAATTCTTCTGTTATTGCTTGCTGCTACTTTTTTGCTGGTCACAGCTGTCCCAGTAGATGCCGCTTCTAAGAGATCCCAGGCCAAGATGCTTGATATGGTTCAATTCAAGTATGCCTCTGCCATACGCTGGGGTGAATTTGAAATGGCCTGGAGTCATGTGGACCCGATCTACCGCGATGAAAACCCTTTGAGTGACCTGGAAAAAGAGCGTTTCAAACAAATTCAAATAACCGGCTACGACAAGAAAACCCAAAATTTTTTACCTGACGGCACGATGGAACAAAGCGTCGAAATTCGACTGATTAATCGCAATACCCAGACCGAGCGAATCGTGGTGGATGTTCAAATCTGGCGCTGGGACGAAAAGGCAAAACGTTGGTGGCTTAGCACCGGCTTGCCGAGTTTTAACCCGAAGTCATTCTGAGGTTTGAATAATCAGGAGACGGTTACTCAGCCTTAGGAGTAAGCCATGCGTACTGCCATTTTAGTGATTGCAGGTTTTGCATTGTTGGCGCTTATACTAGCCATCGTCCGCAGCTTTAAGCCCGGCATTGCTAGTGCCGCAGGAATCGCAGTGCCCAGTTTCATCGTCATATGGGCCCTGGTCGCAGCAGCAAACATGTGGTTCGGGTTTGGCCAAGCTGGGTCTAGCTTCATGGAAGCGCTGCCGATCTTTCTGATTATTTTTCTGTTGCCAACGGTGGCGGCATTATTC
>Ga0105046_10017035_pt1 | contig 11144 bp, 6 predicted proteins | sample MAT03_FD_78385 | JGI IMG/M metagenome (GOLD analysis project Ga0105046, IMG submission 78385) | Freshwater microbial communities from Lake Fryxell liftoff mats and glacier meltwater in Antarctica - MAT-03 (megahit assembly) | ecosystem: Environmental > Aquatic > Freshwater > Ice > Liftoff...
CCCTCCGGCACGATGATGTCCTGGCTCAACAGATCATCGGGCTCGATGAGTTCGAGCTCATCGCTGATGCGTTGCCTGATCGTGGCCAGCTCACCGCGAATGCGCTCCACACCCAGTCCACTTGCGCCGCGACTACGCTCGGCCTCGAGCAGTGCGGAACGCTCGATTTCCAGAGCCTTGTCGATTTGGGTGACCTCCCGCTCGGCCTCCCAAACTGCAGATTCGAGCGGTGGATGTTCCGCGGCGACCGCATCGCGGGCGGAGGCGATTCCATCCGCTTCCTGCACAAGTCGCTCTCGTTGGGAGGTGATCGCCGTGATTTCACCATCGAGGGCCGCGGCTCGTTGGGAGCGAAGTGACAATTCCTCATCCAGCGCGGTTCGTTGCGCGCGAAGCCCGGCCTCCCGCTTGCGCTCGGAGCGAAACCGCTCCTCCAGACCGGCCATGATGCGAAGTTCCGTGCTGTGTGCAGCCTCAGCTGCTGTTGCCGCCTCTGCGCCGGTCGAAAGCTCCTGTTCGGCAGCGTTACGCTCGGCAAGGGTCCGGCTCGTCTCATCAGCGAGCATCGATTGTTCACCGGTCAGCCGTGCGATATCCACTTCGAGCGATTCCGCCGAATTCGCCAGCGCGGAAAGGCGGCGATCGACCGCGGTTTGTTCCGAGGTGACTTCGTTGACCCATGAAACGAGCCTCGCCCGCTGTCCCTGTCGCTCTTTGCGTGCCGCGAGTAAACCCACACGCTCACCTTCGAGTCGCTGGCGCTCCTCGATCTGCTTCTGGCGTTCGCTGCTGGTAGTTTTTACGGTGTCGACCGCTTCGGTCCGCTTTTTGTCAAGTCGCTTGAGTTCTGTCGGCAATTCACGAAGTTCGCGCTCGCGGCCGAGCATTCCACTTTCGCGGACCGCTGCTCCACCGGTGACCGAACCGCCGGTTCGTGAGATTTCACCGGAGAGCGTGACGGCGCTCCAACCTATCGGCAGGTGAGGGAGGGCAGCCCGCGCCGCGTCGAGGTTGCCGACCACCAGTGTTCGACCAAGAAGTGACGAAACGACAATCGCGACGTCGCTGGACGTCTTCACCAGATCGCAGGCAATGCCGATCGCACCTCGAACCGCAAGCGCCTCTCTCGCCGTTCCCGCGTCGCGACGAGAGGCGCGAACCGTATCGAGTGGTTGAAAGGTTGCTCGACCGGAGTTGCTCTTCTTGAGATGGTTGATCGCCGCCTCGGCATCGACCCAACGATCGACCACGACGTCCTGGAGATGACCCCCAAGCGCGACTTCAATCGCGGTGTCGTATTCGGCGGGTACTTCGATCAATTCGGCAACCGCACCCCGGATTCCATTGAGTTTGCCACTGCGAGAAGCGAGTACCACTTCACGAACTCCAGCATGCATACCCGTGCCGCTTTCGTGAATTCGCTTCAGCGCCTCGAGGCGGGCGCTGGTTTGGCCGATCGTGCGGTCCATCTCGGCCAGTGAGTTCTGAGCCTGCACCGCTCCGATTGCAGCCTGCTCAGTGGTCGAAATCAATGCCTTGATCTGAGTTTCGAGCCGGTCGAGTTCGGTTTGACCGGCAGTCTCCGAAACATCGAAGGCGGCGAGTTCTGCCGTCAGCCTCGTGATGCGATCGGCGCGCTCCAGCCCACTCTTTTCGGCACGTTCCCGTTCGGCGGCATCGGTTTCACGCCGCTGTTCGAGCAGGGCTCTTCGGCGACCGAGTTCTGCCGCTTTCCGCTCCTGCTCCCCGGAGATTGTGAACAGTTTCCCGACAGCACGTTCCGTGTCGGCTCGCGCTTCTCTGGCAGCGGCACTCTCCCTGGCGAGACCAGCGACCGATCGGCGAGAAGTCTCAACCTCCTGCTCGACGGTCGCCAGATCAGCAGTGACCGCGACGAGTTCCCGTTCCACGGTCGCGACCTGCTCATCCAGACCGGCCTGCGTATCCGCCATGTCTTCGCGCCGGCGAGTCAGCGCGGCAAGGCGTTCGCTCGCCAGATCGCGTTCGTACCCGATCCGGCGCGCCTGATCGATGGTCGCCTGCAACCGGGCTGCATGTTGATCGAGCAGTGCACGCGATTGCTCCAGTCGCTCCCGGGCCTCAGCTCCGGCGAGAACAAGCCGTTCGACTTCGAATCGCCGGGTTTCGACGGCCGTGTCTTCGCGGGTCGAGCTCTTCTCCGCGGTCTGAAAACGTGCATTCGCGTCGGCTAGCAACCGGGCATAGTGGAAGGTCTGTAGCTCCTTGAGGCGATCGTAGACACCCTTCCATTCACGAGCCTGTTTGGCCGCGCGTTCGAGTGTTTTCAATCGCGGTTCGAGTTCATTGAGGAGATCGGAAATGCGGGAGCTGTTGGTTTCGGTTTCGGCCAGATTGCGTTCGGCCTCCGCTGCTTTCAACCGGAGTCCGGTCAAATCTGCGGCATGTTCGAAGAGACCACGTCGTTCTTCCGGTCGCTGGCTCAGCGCGGTATCGACCAATCCCTGACCGACAACCGTGTGACTGTGACCCAACGAGGCGGTGAGGTGGGTTACATCCTTCAACCGGACCTTGCGCCCGTTGATCAGGTACTGGTTTTCACCGCTGCGAAAGGCGCGCCGGGTGATTGTGACTTCGGCGAATTCGGTCGGTAGCCACCCGGTGCTGTTGTCGAAGGTGACCGCAACTTCGGCCATTCCGGCCGGAGCCTTGCCGCTACCACCGGCAAAGATGACATCCTCGGTCTTTTTGCTGCGAAGGGTGGAGTGGCTTTGCTCGCCGAGTACCCAGCGGACGGCGTCCGAGATGTTCGATTTGCCACTGCCGTTCGGTCCGATGATCGAGGTGATGCCACGTTCGAAGGTGAAGACCGTGCGGTTGGCGAAACTCTTGAAGCCGTGGAGTTCGAGGCGTGTCAGGCGGGGTTGTGCGGCGATCATCGCGCAATCACCGGTGTGCCACGAAGCGAGGCACGGTCCACCGTGCCTCGTGCCATGCGCTCAATTCGCGATGGCTGGCGCATGTTCATCACTTCCCGTTTGCTCGCACGCCACTCTGCGCCCACCCTCGATGATGTGAGGGCGCAACCACGGAATCGCGTCAGCAGCGGTTCTCGATGGTACCATCGAGCCGCGTGTACGAACAAACGCCACTCAGGTCGGTTGCGCCGGATTCGTTCCCGACGATCCAGGACCAGGCCACGAAAAGAGGACTTCTATTCATGCTTCGACTCGGCGTATCAAGCGGCGCATTCTATCCTCGCATTGAGACAGAAGAGGTACCTGCAGTCGCCACGTCGTATGGGTTTCGCGACGTCGAACTCATGTTGCAGACGGTTGGTGAGTATCAACCTTCGTTCATTCGGAAGGTTCGAACACGCGTCGATGCGGCAGGGTGTCGAGTTCACGGCATTCATTCGTTTCAGACGCTCCATCGTTTCCAGACGCCATACGTCCGACGCAAGGAGGAGGCGTATGCGCTCTTCGCACTTGGAATAGATGCCACTGTCGCGCTCGGCGGTTCCGTGATCGTCTGGCACGGTTTCACGAAGCAGGACGTGGCCGCGCCGGGTGGCTGGGATGACTTCTTTCGCGTGACCTCGCAACTTTCGTCGATGTGCGCTGAAGCGGGAGTGACGCTCGCCATCGAAAACGTCTCCTGGTGTGCGCTGAACTCCGTCCGCGATGTTCTGAATCTGGCCGCTCGGTTGCCGGAACTGGGACCTCACGGATCGATCGGGTTCGCGTTCGATCCATTTCAGGCCGCTGAGGCGGGTGCCAATCCCTTCATGATCCTGAATGCGATGGAAGGGGCGATTGTCGACGTCCACCTGAGTGACCACCAGTCTGGTGACGAGGCGACGCGACATCTGCTTCCCGGCGACGGTGCGTTGCCATGGCCGGCATTGATCCGCGCGATCGCCGCCACCGGTTATGCGGGGCCGATGATGATCGAGGGAGCGATTCCCAACGCGGAAACCGCCGCACGTGTGGTTCGATTACTCGATCCACTTATCGCCGATGCGATCTCAGAGGACGATCCGTGCTTTGGAACGCCGCCGGCCGGAGTATTGGAAGGGATTCGCCTCTTCAATGAGCGCAAGTTCTACGAAGCTCATGAGGAATTGGAACATGAGTGGCACGCCGAGCGTCGACCGCTCCGCAAACTGTACCAGGGCATCCTCCAGATCGGCGTCGGATTTCATCATGCCCGAGGCGGCAATCACAAAGGCGCGCTTCTGCTCCTGACCGATGGTATCGACAAGGTGAGTGGATTCGTTCCGAATTGCCAGGGTATCGACACCGCTCGTCTGGTCCGTGAAAGCCAGGTCTGCCTCGACAGGATCATCGAATTGGGTGCGGCAAATCTCTCCGACTTCAATTGGGAGTTCGTGCCATTGGTTAATGTCACTTCTCAAACGAGTCAAACAATTGCATAGCAATTTACGTGTTAGTCAGTCCCAGAGAAGTAAATATTAGAAACTATGAATCTGGATCAATCGTTCGGACTTTGGGCTGAATGACAATCTGGCATTGTTCTGCTAGGACGGCGCAGTAGATCCTTGTTAGGCCGTATATCTCAGTATGGCCTGGTGCATCTTCGAGGGGCATGTGCTTCACAAAAAGTTCGGTTATCTCGAGCGGCACTGACGCCGGGAAGGCGGCGACTCCGTAGTGATCCTGATTGGAGTGGGCAAGAGCAGATTCTTTTTGTTTCGTAGTCGCTACGATATACCGAACATTGAACATCCGGTTCTTCTTACGATCTTTGAATGCGGCGGACGCGACTCTCTCCCGCCCATCAGAGTCGATGATGCGGCAGTATGATTCGAATCTCCGAAAGAGAACCTCAACTGGTCGAACTTCGGTGGGCGTGACAATGCTCATTGAGTGCGAAGCGATTTTCCGATGAGCTTTGCAGCTTCGCGAAGAGAAACCTTGTCATGAGAATGAAATCGATCCACTCTGTCAATTTTTTTGACTTCAAGTAGAGACATCGATCCATCTGGTTCTATTTCGACTTCAAACCTCACGGATTCGTTCTCCCACTCGATTTGAATGCCCCCATCGGATAGAGGGATCGACGCGACCGGGTCGCGTCCATTGACAAGGACTACTTCAGTCATTTTGCGAATAAGATCAGCCAGGTAAAAAGCTCTTGCCACGGCATAAGCTGTCGGCGAGTTTGCATCATCGCCATCCCAGCCTGAAGTGAGTGCGGCGATTTCGGCGAGCTGACGAATCGCAGGTGAATATGGTTCCAAAGTAGTCAGGGTTGATGCTGAGGATGCCTTCAGGCGCACTGAAGAAGTAGAATACGGCTTCTCAGCTCCGAGAGAACCAATTCCAGTGTTCGTTACATCCGCGATCCGAGGTTGAAAATACAAAGAATTTGAATTATGTTCATCTTGGGTACTGAATTTCCGCGACTCACGATGAATTTCGTAAACATTGGGTTGCTCTGCATAAACTGTAGCGCTCATTCGCTTGCACCTCTGGATTGATAGACAGTCGCGCCCGGCACTATATCCGCATCAGAAGCAATCACCTCTCGGATTCGCTGATCATCGAACTCGAACGCCGACCGAGTAAGTTCCCTACCGTGGTACCGAATGCTGATCCAGTGAATTCCCCCAACACCGAGTGCAAATTTAACTGGTACCGCTAGACTACCGCCGTGAAGCGAACCGTTGATGTCGACGATTTGCTCGGCAACGCCCAAAGGAGATTGACCAAGCGGGTCTATTAGCTCAATCGTCAGTTCATCAGCTCCCTCGTGCGGGAAGTCTTTGGCCATAATCAAAAGCGTGAACTCTACTGGTTCTGGAATTGGCAAATAGGCAGAAGAAACGTCGGTGCCGGTCACTGCAATTACTTGCGCTATACCTTCTGCATGGAATCGATCAACTATTCGAATTGCTGAAACCGTTGAGTCCTGCTCAACCAAGAGTCTCTCGACAAGCAAAGCTGCAACTATGTAGGGCCCTTCAGAGTTCCTTTGTCTCGACGGTGCTCTCTCTCGATGGTTTGCCCACAACTGTTGTCCTGACATGATGACGTGCTTTTAGTTTCGAATATACGCCAGATTTCGTACGTGGCTGCCAATGAAAGCGGTTGTGGCCTTGAATCTATTGGCACCTCAACTGAAATCATAGCGCCATTGCCGGGTCTAAAGAAGCATAGATCCTGAAATCAACACATAGCGAGCGCGAAAGCAGGTTGCTCTCGGTCATACCTAAAATCGGGCACGACATGTCCTGATCGCATGAATCTTATCGGCTAATCGGGTCAGCGACCATTGGGTTTAGCGTCGATAGGCGAGACGCCTATCGACGCTAAACTTGTCGTTCCCAGTCTGGAAACTCGAAGCTTGCCTCTATTTGCACTCTCCATCCACATAGTTCTGTCCACCCGGGCATTTGCAGGTGCCGGCGATGCATGGCATGTTGGCGGGACAGGTGTTGCCGCAATAGCCGCAGTTGCTTTCGTCGTTGATCACATCGATGCAAACCCCACCGCAGTAATCCTCGCCGCTTCCACAGCGATTCACGCACATGCAGGCATTCTGATCGAAGAGTTGATTCGAGGCGCAACTCAACGACACACAGGCGCCGTTGCAGAGCGTTTCGCCTTCGCCACAACTCGTTTGGGCATAGCACTCGCAATTGCTGTCGAAATACTCACCCGATTGGCATGATGGTGTGCAGATTTCGTTACATGCTTCCATGCCATCCGGGCAGGAGCACGAGCCGTCGTCGTAACAAACCGAACCCCCGAAACAACAAGTCGTTTCGCCGCATTTGTCATATGGGGACGGACAGTCACATCCGCAGGTTTCCGGATTGAGCACGAATGTGCCACCGCAATCGATTTCAGGGCACGGCGTTGGGGTGGATGTCGGTTCTTCTGAACCACCGGAATCGTTACCACCGGAACTGTTGCCGGAAGTAGGGGTGAGCGTGGCATTCTCGTCGACTTCACCATCCGTGATCGGTTTCTTTGATGCGATCCAGGTCCCCATATCGCCCCGTTGGGGACCGCCAAAGGTTCCCTCCATCTCGCCACGGCATCGATCGACGTCACGTTGCGCGGTTCCAGTAAGCGTCAGGTAGCGGCCCTTCTTGAGGGTGATCCGGAGATCGATCGCGCGACCGGTTGCCTGACCGACCAATTCAAATTCATCGCCATCATTGGTACGCAGAAGACCGGCATCGATTTCGCCATCGTCTCCGATTTCCAGGTCGATCTCACCCTCGTAGATTTCCGATTTGTCCGGACCGATGGCGGTTTCGGCATAGAAATAGAGCGTGCACATGTCGGCGTCCGACGTATCGTCATCATCGTCCTGAGCCGAAGCGGTGAGTCGACTGATGCCGAGCGCTCCGGCTGCAGCGGCGAGCATGCCGCCTGCGCCGACCTGCCGGATCGCATCGCGCCGGGTGGTCCGGGCCGCGATTGCGCGCGAAATGTTGTCGAACCGATTGCTATCCATCTATCAAAACCTTCCATCACAAGCAACGACGGATGCGTCTTGTCGCATCACGACTGGAGAAGCAGCGTCTCACACGGCGATCTCGACTGCACAATCCAGTCTCACCCATTTCAGGACGCCCGGCATCCACAGAATCACGTATTTGCGAGTATGAAAACTAAGCGGGCGCCGGCACAATGAAGCCCCGACGCCCACTTAGTTTCTTACTACGGGTCCGATCAGTTCAGTCGATCCGGCGGACTGTGGCAAGAAAGGGTTGTGGGCTGCTTATTCGGCGGAACATGGCGATTCCAACGATACTCACTGCTCCCCAGAGGGCCATCATGCCACCGATCCCGGTTGAACCGCCTTTCGGTCCTGAACCCGTGTTGGGCAGTTCGTTGACCGTTTTGGAGCAGTTATAGATATAGACATTGGTATTGCCACCGTTCTGGACGAGGACGTTGCCATTGGCATCGACATGGTCCGCCTCGGCGTGGCACCAGTCTCCGCTGGTTTCATCGAGTTCGTATGCTCCGTTCGCCAGACCTGAGAAGACCAGCTTCCCGTTGGTCGCCGTCGTGCCGGAAAGGGTGGCGTTGCTGGATGTTCTGGTCAAATCGAAGGTCGCGCCTGCGCCGAAGTTCTCGCAGTCGTTTTCCCAGTCATAGTTGTTGTTCTTGTTGCCGAGACAGAGCGATTTGATCACCGTAATGGACCCAGAACCAGCCTGTGGTTTGGCGGGCGGCACGTTGTACCAGTCGCACACGATATCGGCGCCGGCGGGAAGGTTCAGGTTGATCCGCAGTCCGGCAATATCGTCGTAGTCAAACGGGAAGTTATTGCCATCTCTGGTACAGACGACGACATAGACCGCGACATTGACGCTATCCGGAGGCGTTTCAAGAACGGTGTATGTACCGGCATTCAGATCGGAGAAAGTGACCAGACCGGTGTTGCCGGTAGTTTTTGTCTGATCGAAATCGCCAGGTCCGAGCACGTTGAAGGTGACATCAGCCAACGGAGTGTCGTAACAGTTCTCGAAGTAACCGCTGGTCAACCCGGCCGGGCAGAGTGATTTGTGAATCCGAAGCGAGCCACCACCGGAGAGATCCTCCGGAATATTGAACCAGGAGCAGTTGATGTCATCGCCGGCTTCGACGTCGAACGTCGTGCCGCCATTGGCGATCTCTTTCTGATACCAGTCGCCATCAACGACGTGGCACCAGACCACCGGTTGGCTGAATTCGCCCGGAACATCTTCCGTCACATCGTAGAGCGCAGGTTCGAGATCGCGGAAACGAACCCGGCCCGTGCCGCTATCGCCGGTCACCGCATCCTTGTCACTGCCACCGCTTTGCGAGCTCAGTGTGAAGGTGACGCCATCAGTTTTGTCGGCGCAGTCTGCGCTGAGGTCTCCGTACGCATCTGAACTGTATCCGGTATCGCAGGTGTACTTGGTGATGGTGATCTTGCCGGTTTCGACCTGCTGTTCGTCCGGAATGATGTACCAATCGCAGACCACGTTCAACCCAGAGGTGAGTTCGAGTCGAATCGCCTCGGACGACGAATCGTCATAGGAAAAGTCGACCACCTCATCGGATTCGGCTCGGGAGCAGTAGACGATGTAGGTGACGAAGTCGCCAGGAACATCTTCTGAGATTAGATACTCACCGGTTTCGAGATCGATGAAACTTGCGATGCCCGGACCCGGGGTATCGAGAATGACGGTATCCATCGAATCGGAGAAACCGTCCGGTCCCTCGACGCTAACCGTAACGTCTTCGATACCATCTCCATGACAATCCGCGAAGTAGTTGCCGGCATCGTAGCCAGCGGGGCACGATGCTAGGTGAACCTCGATCGAACCGAGTTCGTCGACCTCACCTTCGGAAACGCCGCCATCTGGTTCCTCGATTGGTTCGACCGTTGCTTCCTCGGTTGGTTCTGCAGTCGGTTCGGGAGTGACTTCATCCCCTCCATCTCCACTCGACGGCACGGTGAAGAAGTCACAAGCGATGCGCTGACCGGCCAGCGTCAAACTGACGCCGTCGTTTCCGACCTCTTTCTGCTCGACGGTCGGGAGATCGCCTGCGTCACCCGGTGTGCCGTTGTAGGCGAGGCAGAAGACGACTGTTTCGGTCGAATCCGCCTGTTCCTGCTCATTGACCTTGTAGTCCCCGGGGATCAGTCCAACCAGAGGAGCCCGACCAGATATGCCGAAAGCACCGGAGACGACGTTCCAGGACTGACCACCACCAGACTCTGCAATTTGGAAGACTTTGCCATCCACTGTCTGGAGACAACCGTTCCGGAAAAGTGCGTAGTCGGTGGCGGAAGCATCGGTTCCGTCGGGGCAGACATAAGAATAGATAGAGATCGCGCCGAGATCACAGTCGGAGGCGAAACTCGTCTGGATATCGACCGTTTCCGAGGCGCCTTCGGCAAGGGGACCGACTTCCACGACATCCGGAGTGATTCCGCACGCCGGTGGCGTCTCTTCGAAGATTTCGAACGTTGTCCCATCGTCCACAGTGTCAACCGTGAAGGAGACGGTGCCATCCGGTGGCGCGGTTTCTAGCGGGCCATAGACTGTGCCGTTTGAATCGGTGATCTGGAAGCGGGCGAACGAGAGCGGCGTCGAGCCATCATCGAGCAAACTTCGGATCGTGATTGTGGCGGATCCCGCCGCGCGAGCCGGAACGCTCATGGCAGGCATGATTGCGAGGATCGCCATAACCGCGACGACTATGTGCAACGCACCGCTCGCTCGCCGACCTGCCCGTGCTGACCTGTTCATCGGGTTTCTCCCTTTGTGGCGAGCCGTCCGAAATGGATACGGCTCGTCGCTGCCCTGTTCGCCATTCTGTGCGTGTGTGACCATTTCGACTATCCCCCGGTCGGATCATCGCGGTTCAGGATCCGACCCCTTCCATGCACATGACCGTTCGGGCGGTTCGCATGCGCTCTTCATTTATTTGAACGCGGGAGCGGGCGGTTGGTTTCATGGCGGTTAAGCCAGTGTCGATCGTCTGCAAACGAACGGCATTGCGACGAAACGAGGCGCTGCTCTGGCGGGACGCGAAACGCAACGTCACGCACAGCGGGATACTCGTAGCTTATCACGTCTCCATTGAAGCACTCGCTTGACAGAGTCCGTATTATTGGTTGGTTGCGCTGATTACGCTCGTGATGCGAGTGGATCGTTGAGCGCGCGCAATCGTTCAGGCGCGCTTCTGACCGTTGCCGAAATGGGCAACGACCGCCGCGCCGAGGAGAGATTCGATGCCTATTCCTGATCGCGACGAGATCGATCAGGACTCATCCGAGCAGCGTTCTTCGGCAAGTGGAAAAGGAGAGTCCTCCTTATCCGAGCCGAAGCGAACGCGTGCACGGGTGAAGCCTCCCGGGAAAGTTCCTCCCAGGCGAGAAGTTTCGGACTCCTCGGTACAACCCGATCCACCATCGTTCGTGTTCAAAAATACAACGCCTGTCCACGGCTCTCAGCCGCTTCAGATCGATCCTGCGATCGGCCTGGATTGGCTGCAGCCCGCGGGTCAGAACAAGCAGGCAGATCGAACCGGCGAGCAACCCAAAACCCACCGGCCAAACCGCAAATCGACACCCAGGGTGCAGGCGGATCTGGTTGGCAAACAGCAGATTCAGGGCAAACACGTTGGCGACCGCTATGTCCG
>Ga0105046_10017036_pt1 | contig 11144 bp, 8 predicted proteins | sample MAT03_FD_78385 | JGI IMG/M metagenome (GOLD analysis project Ga0105046, IMG submission 78385) | Freshwater microbial communities from Lake Fryxell liftoff mats and glacier meltwater in Antarctica - MAT-03 (megahit assembly) | ecosystem: Environmental > Aquatic > Freshwater > Ice > Liftoff...
ATCAACGCAACGGACTCGGGTTGATTCAGGCGCACGCCCCGGGCTAGCCGTTTTTGGGCCAGAACGCCGGCTTGATGCAGGGTCAGTTTATCCAGTTCGCGAGGACTCAGGTGCATAAGGGCAGTTTCCGATTCAGTTCCGCCCTGCCCAGGGGTCATGCCCAAGCAGGGGAGTGAGGGGAGTGAGCAGGGTACGCAGGCGCGCCAACGCTATTTCACTGCGCGTCGCAGCAAAGCGCAGCACGCAGCCACCGTCCAGCGGACTGGCGGTGATCAGGCAATCGTCAGCGTCGATCGGCATGGCGGCTACGGTGGTCAGCACGGACTGGATTATTTCCTGCATCATCGGCCCAGCGATGATGCAGCTACCCAGGCAGGTCATCTGCGCCCAGCGCGCGGGGGGCTCGGGATCCAAGCGCAGGCTTTCCACCACCCAGGGCTTACCCTGGCGATGCACGTGGAGTGCCAGGTCGAGGCTGTGAAAAGCCCACGTTTCCTTGCGGGCGATGCGCCCAGCGGTCAGCCAATCGAGAGCAACCACATTGGCGCCCGCGTTCAATGCGACGTATTGCCGTTGACGAAACCGTGAACCGGCAAACGGCGTCAACGGATCAGGGAGGCTCACCAAGAGTGCGCCAGCGTCCACGTGCATGTGTACCGTATTCACCGCCGTCGCGCCCGAATCGCTGCGGTAGACCTTGCCATTGGCTTGCGTGGTCAACATCAAACGCGCATCGCGCTCAACCGCGACCGCCAGTTCCACCGTATCACCAGCCACAAAGCCCCCGCCATATGTCGCCACGCACACCGTGCAGGACAAACCACGTCCACGCACCGGAATCAATTTCAACGGATTCCCCGCCTCAACCACGGTCAACGCCGACTGCCCCCCGACAGCACTGCATACAATGCTCCCCGAAGTCCGGGCTTCCGGACTTCCGGACTTCCGGACTTCGGGCTCAGACCGACAAATGTTGACTGATGAGTTCGTCATGCAATTGATCCGTGGTCCCTTCGGCGACGACGCGGCCGCGATTCATGATGGCAAAGGTATCGCCGATCTCCTTGACGAAGTCCAGATACTGTTCGACCAGGACCACGGTCATGCCGCGTTGATGTGCCAGTTTCTGTAGCACATCCCCGATAAGTTGGATGATATTGGGCTGAATGCCCTCGGTTGGCTCATCAAGCAGCAGCACCTGAGGCGCTCCTTGCAGAGCGCGGGCAATGGCAAGCTGCTGCTGCTGGCCGCCTGACAGATCGCCGCCCATGCGCTTGAGGAACTGCTTCAGGATCGGGAAAAATTCGTACACTTCTTCGTCGATCTTGCGGCGCCGGTCCGTGCGCGCCTCCAGGCCGACGCGTAAATTTTCCTCGACCGTCAGTTTGGGAAATATCTCACGTCCTTGCGGCACCAGGGCCAAGCCATTCTTCGCCCGACGCGGCGCATCCAAGCGATCGATAGGAATTCCATGCATCACCACCGAACCAGCACTCGCGCGATAGACGCCCATGATCGTCCGCATCAACGTCGTCTTGCCGACCCCATTGCGACCCATTACACAGTGAATCTTCCCCGGTTGCGCAACGAGGTTCACCCCGTTTAACGCTTTGATGGAACCATAGGCAAAATGCACATTTTCTACAGAAAGTCCGGGACTAGTGTTTTTCCCATTTATCAGGTTATGCGAGGCATTTCCGTCCTGCGTCCTGCGTCCTGCGTCCTGCGTCTTTGAGTCGTGTGCCAGGGTCATGACCGCACTCCCCCACTCTTCCTATGCGCATTATCCTGCCACAAACCGCTCTCACGGCTAGGTGCGAGGACGCAGGACGCAGGACGCAGGACGCAGGACGAGAGGCATACCAAAGGCCAACTATGCTGTATCAGATAGGCAAATTTCATGAATTTTTACCCCGACCCAAGTACGCTTCAATAACGTGGGGATCTGCCTGGACCTGATCGAGAGATCCGTCGGCGAGCACGCGACCTTCACAGAGGACGGTGACGCGACTGTCGAGCATGCGCACAAATTCCATATCGTGTTCGATAACCAGAATGGTGTGCTGACCCTTCAGGCTGTTCAAAAGCTCAGCGGTCATCGCGGTTTCGTGATCAGTTAAACCGGCGGCGGGTTCATCGACCAGCAGCAGTTTTGGCTTAGCGATCATCAGCATGCTGATTTCCAGCCATTGGCGTTGGCCGTGGCTCAGTGACCGCGCTTCGTTAAACGCTACTTCATGGAGGCGCACCCGCTCAAGCTGGTCCAGGATGAGATCGCGGTCAGCGGGGGCGGCCTTGCGCTGCAGCAGGTTGCGCAAAACCCCCCGCCGTCCGGGCAGCGCGAGTTCCATGTTTTCGAACACGGTCAGGCTGTCGAACATCGATGGGGTCTGGAATTTCCGGCCGACGCCCAGGGCAGAGATATCCGTATCCTTCCAGGTGGTGATGTCGGTGTCGTCAAAAGTCACCCGACCCCGAGTCGGTTTGGTCTTGCCGCTGATGACGTCGCACATGGTAGTCTTGCCTGCACCATTGGGTCCAATGACCACGCGCAGCTCATTACGATCGACGCCAAAATAGCTGATGTCGAGCGCCTTGAAGCCATCAAAGACGACTTCAACTTTTTCCAACTGGATCAGGTCCATGCCTGATGGTTGGTAAAGTTCGGTAGGACTATGCGCGACGGCGGGGGTCATGACGGAGCCTCACTTTTGACCGGTAGCCCAGGGGTGGTAGATTTCGGCGGTGTCGTTGTGCGGTGCAGCCAGGCACCCAGGCTACGCCACGCACCGACCAGTCCGCGCGGAAAGCCGATGGTCACTGCGATGAACAGACCACCAAGGAAGAACGGCCACACCGCAGGGGCCTTGCTGGTCAGCCAGCTGTACAGATAGCTCACCACCAGACTGCCGATGATACTTCCGCTCAGGGTGCCGCGGCCACCCAGGGCGACCATGACCACGATCAGGATCGATTCGATGGGCAGCATTTTCGCCGGAGTAATAATGCCATTTTGCGGCACATACAAAGCCCCGCCGATGGCTCCGAGCAAGGCGCCGACGGTAAAAATAAAGGTTTTATAGGCGACCGGCTGGTATCCCGCAAAGCGCAGGCGCATTTCGCTATCCCGTACCGCAATCAGGACCCGTCCCGTGCGGGTCGAAATAAGCCACCGCGCGGCGGCATAGGCGCCAGCCAACACCACCACCGTGGTCATGAACAGGCCGACTTTGACCGTAGGCGCGCGGATATTGAAGCCGAGCAGCGATTCCAGATTGGTCAGACCGTTGGTGCCGCACAGCTTCAGTTCATTGAGATAAAAGATATTGACCGCGATGTAGGTCAGCGCCTGGGTAATGATAGAAAAGTACACCCCGCGCACCCGACTGCGGAAAGCGAGCCAACCAAAGAGAAATGCGACCAAGCCGGGAATGACGAGAACGGCGAACAGACTGAAAGTCGCCGAATCGAAGGGCTTCCAGAACCACGGCAGAACCGGCCCATTAACGTTGGATGACACCACGGCCAGGGCCTGCGGCACGCCTTGGGTCAACGGGCCGTGCATGCAGATATGCATACCGATACAGTAGCCGCCAAAAGTGAAGAAAAGCATTTGGCACAGACTGAGAATACCGGCGTATCCCCACACCAGATCCAAGCCCAGCGCGACCAGCGCGATGGCCAGGTACCTTCCCAGTTTGTTGACGCTGGTGATGTCGGTCCAGCCGAAGTGGAGCGCTGTCGGGGCGCCGATTAAAATCACGACGAAGAAAACCCACATACCCCAATGGGAAATCAGCCGATGCGACAGGACCAGTGGGTGCACCGGGGGCATGGGATGGACGGAAATCGCAGAGGCGGGCTTGCGGCTCATGTGTCCGCCAGCCGTCCCTTGGCCGGGAACAGCCCAGACGGGCGCCACTGTAACAGGATGATGACCGCGGCGATCATCCACACTTTGGCCCACACCGCGGCAAAAGCCGGCTCCAACAGCTTATTGAAGAAACCCAGGCCTAGCCCTGCCAGTACGGCGCCTGCCAGTTTGCCGACACCGCCCGCGACCACGACCATGAATGATTCGATAATGTACGAAGATCCCATATCCGGTTTGAGAATGTCGGTCAGGGTCAGGGCGCAGCCGGCCATGCCAGCAATGCCGCAGCCCAGGGCAAAGGTCATTCCGTCGACCCGACGCGTGCGCACACCCAGGGTCTGGGCGGTGACTCGATTCTGGGTGGTCGCACGGAGGAGGAGGCCCATCTTGGTCCGATTGAGCAGCAGATGCATGCCGACGACGATGCCAGCGCAGAGGACGATGATGAATAACCGGTTGTAAGGGAGTATGACGCTGGGCAGGACCTCCCAGCCACCTTGCAGCCACGTCGGCGACGAAACGGCGTTGCTATCGCCCGCGATCATGCGTACCGCCTGGACCAGCACATAGGACACCCCAACCGTAGCGAGCAAGGTATCCAACGGCCGGCCATATAACCATCTGATGACCAAGGCTTCGACCAACCACCCGACTGCCCCCGCCATCACGAATGCGGCAGGAATGCTGATGATCAGCGACCACTCCATGAGTCCAGCAGGGAGCCAGCCCCGGGTAATCGCCGCACCGAGCAATTGTTGCACCGCCCACATCGAATAGGCCCCAATCATCATCATTTCCCCGTGCGCCATATTGATCACGCCCATGAGACCAAAAATGATCGACAACCCCAAGGCCATGATGATCAGGATCGAGCCCAGGGACAATCCACTGAACAGATGTTTCAGACCCGCTGCAATAGTGCCCCACGATTCCAGGCGTGCGCGGGCTTGGCGCATGGTCTGGGCTACCTCGGCAGATAGCTGTGGCTTCGCTTCGAGGTAGTGCGCCAGGCGGACCGCTGCGCGTTCGGACTTCAGATCGGCTAGACGGTTGGCGGCGGCAATCCGCAGCGCGTCATCGGTGCCACCGAGATCCTGAAAGGCCAGGCTTTCCTCAATAGCGCGGAGAATACGGCGATCGGTTTCATGTGGTTTGCGGCGTTCCAGGCCCTCGCGGGCCGTGGCATCGACCCCGTCGCCAGCCCGGTTCACCGCTTGCAGGCGCTTGTCCGGATCCGGGTCGGCGAAACGCAACAACATCAGGGTTTTTTTGGCGAGAACCATTTCATTGCGGCTGGCGTAGTGCGCGACGTACGCGCTCAGCGGCAGGGGCTCTTTCGATACGGGCTCCCGGGTCAGGGGATCAAGCGGCAGCGCGAGCTTGGTTTCATCCGCAGCGGTGATGACTGTGGGGATCAACACTGGTTCACCATTCAGGATGGCCAAGCTGCGCGTCTTGTAATCCTCGAGAATGGCATTCAGGCGCACATCTTCGGTATCGACCAAAGCGGCAAATGCCGCTTTGTAGGCGTCCAATGCTAGGTCAGGAGTGGCGAGAATCACCAATTGCTGGCGGATGCGGGTATCGGCGTCGCCTGGCATCGTTTCGGCAGCGAAGGCCGACATCCCAGAGCAGGCAATCAGGACAAAAACTAAGATTCGGTACAACAACGGAATCCTCGTGGAGGGGGCGAGGGTGGGGTGCACGAAGACTTTGTAATGATCGGTGCGCATCAACGATTAAGAAAACCAGCGCTGAAGAGAAATGGGAGACTCCAGGATTGTCCGCCTCGCCCAGTGGCAATGACCGTCGGCGCAAGCTGGAGTCGCCAATTTCCCCGTACACGTAGGCCAAGGTGAAATGCAAATACCTGCCGAGCAACACGTTCCACCTGGTCGGACCAAGAGTCCGACCAGGTGGAAACAGACTATTACTTCTTTGGACCGCCGGTTGGGGCCGGGATCTTGGAGGGGTCAGGATGCAGGTAACTGCTGTAGGAATCAGGCTTCACCAGACCCTTGGACTTCCACACGATCTTGAATTGACCGTCTTTCAGGATCTCACCAATGTACACCGGCTTGTAGGTGTGCTGGTTTTTCTCATCCATTTTCTTCATGCCACCTGGGGCCATGAATTCGAGGCCGTAGACGGCTTCGCGGACCTTGTCGACGTCAAAGCTCTTGGCTTTTTCGACGGCGGCCTTCCACACATAGACGCCGTAGTAGGCGGCTTCGATGGGATCGCCGGTCACGCGGTCAGCGCCATATTTGGCTTTGAAAGCAGCGACGAACTTCTTGTTTTCGGGGGTGTCGATACACTGGAAATAATTCCAGGCAGCGAGGTGACCGACCAAGGGCACCACGTCCATCGAGCGCAATTCATCTTCAGCCACCGAAAAGGCCATAATCGGGCAATCCGCCGAGGTCAGACCCTGGTTGGCGAATTCTTTATAGAACGGCACGTTCGAGTCGCCATTGATCGTCGACAATACACAGGCATCGCCATTTGCGGCGAACGATTTGATTTTACCGACAATAGTCTGGTAATCGGTGTGACCAAAATTGGTATATTCCTCCTCGATATTCGCTTCAGGAATGCCCTTGGAGATAAGGAACGCCTTCAGCACCTTATTGGCGGTGCGGGGGAAGACGTAGTCAGTGCCCAAGAGGTAAAACTTCTTAAAGCCGCCACCCTCTTCGCTCATCAGGTATTCGGCCGCGGGAATCAATTGCTGATTGGGCGATGCAGCGGTGTAGAACACGTTCAGGGACTGTTCTTCGCCTTCGTACTGGACGGGGTAGAAGAGCAGCGCGTTGTTGTCTTCATAGACTGGCAGGACCGACTTGCGGCTGACCGACGTCCAGCAGCCAAACGTCACCGCGACTTTTTCCTGAGTGACCAGTTCTTTGGCCTTTTCGGCGAAAAGATCCCAGTTCGAGGCGGGGTCAACGATCACAGCTTTGAGCTGCTTGCCCAAAACGCCGCCAGCGGCGTTGATCTCGTCGATAGCCATAACCGAGGCATCCTTGCAGGACACTTCAGAGATAGCCATGGTGCCGGACAAGGAGTGAAGGATACCGACTTTAACATCTTCGGCGGCAACGCCTGAGACCAAGCCGGCGGCGAGCGTGGCGCCGAGGATGGTTGAACGAATGGACTGCATACGGGGGTACTCCCAAGAGGTGGTGAAGAAGAGGCCGATCGATGGACCAGCCACTGCCCCACCCCCTGGCACAAAACATGCCGTCCCTTCAGGCCTCGAAATGCTTCACACCTACGCACATCTCTCTGCAAAGGGATCCAAACCCTGCTCAATGGGCAACGTATGCACGGTTTCTGCGCAAGAGATGGCTGCGCTGCGCAGCCATTACCGTAGCCGTGAAATCACCGGAAAATGAAAATGGTCCCCGGAGATCGGTATCGCCACGGGGTCCGCCCGTCCTCGTCCCGCCATGCCCACGAATAATGTCGAGTCCCGTCCGAGCCCTATTCCATTCACCGCACCGGGATTGCCTACGGTACGCGACCCTCTGGGTCGCTCGAACAAACGTAATCAAGCATGCGCGCCACAACCCACACAAACCGCCACACGAAATGGGACGTGCTCGACGCTCAACAAATAAAGAAACCCCCTGGCCATAGGCCAGGGGGTTTCGCGCAAGCTTACAACCGCTGATCGAAATCAGGGGATGAGAGCGAGGAGTTCGATGGAGACGAGGATGGCATCGGTTTCATCTTCGCCCAGGTAGAGAGCGCCGAACGTAGTGTCATCGATTCCGTCGTTGGTGACGGTTTTGTACGAGATTTCAAAGTTGACACCAAAATTGGGGTCATTCGTGGGGTTAGTCAGCAAAGCGAGGGCCACTTCCACAGCGCTGGTTTTCTCTTCCAAGCCAAGATCACCTTCATCATAGCTGACGTACTGAACCATGCCGGTCACCGACATCGGCTTGGTCGTGGGCAGTTTGTAGTTGGCCATGATCAGGGCGCCGAGCTTGCTCGAAGAATCACCATCCAGGTCCAACATACGGGTGATAACTTCAGCGCCGAAGGTCCAGCTTTCGACGGCAGTAACGGTGGCATTCACGCCAACCATGATTTCGCTCGCATCGGCATCAACATAATCGTAGCCGATTTCGAAGTTGAAGGAACCGATGCCTTCCATTTTGTAGACCAAGTCTACGGCCAAGGCCAGATCATCATTCTCGCTGGCATCCAGCGGGGTGACGGCGTTGCCGCCGCTGACCACGTCCAAGCCGTTGACCAAGAAAACGCTGACGTTGAAGTCGTCATTGATGGCGAAGTTGCCAGCGGCACCGGTGATTTCAGCGCCGTAGAGCGAAGTGATAGGACCAGCGTTGATACGGTACAGGCCATCGGCGTCGGCGGCAACCCAGCCGGCGTAGGTGGTGAATTTACCGCCGGTCAACGAGAAATTGTCGGTCATAGCCCAGTTGACATAGGCCTGTTCGAGGTAAGCAACATTAGAACTATCGGAACGGCTGTTGGCGCCATTAAATTCAACATCAAGCTGGGCAGTCACGCTATCGGCGACTTTGTAGCCCACGCGCAATTCGACAAAAGCGGTAGCGCCGACATCAGTCTGGGCTGAGGCATCGCCGGCAGCTTCATGGCCAGCAGTGGCAATAACATCGACGTAGCCGCCGACGGTCAGGCCGCCGATGGTTTCCGCGGAAACGGTGGAGAGAGAGGCAAGGACGCCCAGCGCGGGCACAAGGTAACGAAGCTTCACGGGGAAGTTCCTTCAGCGTGGCTCCGGCAGGATGGAAAACCCGAACTCCCCACACAGGAGCCCAGGCGTTTGCGCCGGTAGCGTAGATGGATGGGGACTATGTGCTGCTCGATGCTGAGGTCAAGCGTTCGTTTACAAATGCAGGATCCGTGCCAGAAAAGCCAAGAAGTGACCTAAGTGCTTTTATAAAAGCACCTTACATGTAAACGATCGTTTCCTCTAGGATCGTGGTTTGATTGCTCGCGCAACACTTTTTCGGCTCTCAAAGGGCCTCAGATGAAGATTTCGTGGAGAAAGATTGCCCCTCTTTATGGCTGCTACGGTCGCTCGTCAGACGCCTGGGAGAGCTTCCGCAACGGATTCAGGCGTATTCCCGAGAGGTCCGTCAAGCAGCGCAAGCCAATGGCGTGAGGACCGCCATGAATTGCGCATTTTTCCGTGCTTTTTGCAGTATTCCCCGGCGACGCAGAGCGTCGCGCACCGGGGGCCGTCCGTTTCGCGGGCAATTTCTCCCATCGCGTGGCTGCCTCTCCCCCGACATCCCCACTCAGCGCAGCAAGTGTCGCCTGCCGCCACCCGGAACGCGACGCTCCGCGTCGCCTCGAACCCCCGGAACGCGACGCTCTGCGTCGCAAAAGGACACCGACCACCACTACCTCTGAACTGGAAGTGCCCTTCCAGAAAATCCATCCTGCCCCATTACCCGCCACGCCCTCCTGCTCGCGTCGAGGCCATGGTCCGATACGACAGCCGCCCCATGACGCCAGACCGCGACACCTGCCGCGCGCATGCCCGCGCCGGCTATACCCTCATCCCCGTTGTCCGCCGTTTGGTTGCTGATGGCCTGACCCCGGTATCCGCGTTAGCGCGCCTACAAGATGAACCCAATGCCTTTTTATTCGAGAGCGTGGTCGGTGGCGAACGCCTAGCTCGCTATAGTTTTCTCGGCGTGCGTCCACGCGCACAATTAATTGGCGACCTGAAATCGGTACGTTTGCATGACGCGGCGGGCATACGCGAATTAGCCGGGAATCCGATCGAAGCAGTACGCGCCTATATGAAACCGATCCGCTGCGCCCCGGTCGCCGGACTCCCGCGTTTCGCCGGCGGCCTGGTCGGTTATTTCGGTTATGACACGGTGCGCATCAGCGAACCGCTGCCCAATTGTCCGCCGGACCCGCTGGGCTTGCCCGACGTGCACCTGATGCGTTTCGACACGGTTCTCGTTTTCGATCACAGCTTCAATCATTTATTGCTGATCACCCATCTCGAGGTGACCAACGAAAATGAAATCGACGCGGCCTGGGATGTGGCGACCCGTGAATTGGATGCTCTCACGGCACGTTTATCGGCACCGGTGGAATTATCATTGGTGCCGATTTCTGCGCCGCGTGAATTGGCCTACCGCAGTCATACCTCACGCGCCGATTTCGAAACCGCTGTCGCTCGCATTCAAGAATATATCAAAGCCGGCGACGCCTTTCAGGTCGTGCCCTCGCAGCGTCTCAGCGCACCGTGCACCGCCACGCCCTTCGCCGTCTATCGCAGCCTACGCAGCCTGAATCCCAGTCCGTATCTGTTCTGTCTGCGCTTAGGCGATGCCAGCCTAATCGGCGCCAGTCCCGAAATCATGGTCCGGGTCGAAGACGGCGTCGTCACCGTGCGCCCCATCGCCGGCACCGCCAAACGCGGCGCCACCCCCGAAGAAGACGAAATCTTGGCCCAGGAATTACTCGCCGATCCCAAAGAAGTCGCTGAGCACACCATGCTCATCGATCTCGGTCGCAACGATGTCGGCCGCGTCTGCACCGCAGGTTCGGTCAAGCTCACCGAGCGCATGGTCATCGAACGCTATTCCCACGTGCAACACATCGTCAGCCACGTCCAGGGCGAACTCCGCCCCGGCTTAGATGCCCTGGATGCCCTCCGCTGTTGCCACCCCGCCGGCACCGTCAGCGGCGCGCCCAAGGTCCGCGCCATGCAAATCATCGACGAATGCGAACCCGTCAAACGCGGTCCGTACGCCGGCGCCGTCGGCTACCTCGATTTCCGCGGCAATTTAGACACCTGCATTGCCCTGCGCACCGCCATTCTCACCCCCGGCGAAGTCCACGTCCAAGCCGGCGCCGGCGTCGTCGCCGATTCCATCCCCGCCAAAGAATGGGAAGAAACGATCCGCAAAGCCACTGCGACCTTACAGGCGATTGCCCGGGCAGGGGATTTCTAATCGGTCCCTTCGGGAGGGTGGAGACAGGGCGAAATCACCCCAGCGGGTCGCGCAATTTTTGCTCAGCGGACGGTGCGGTGGGCGATCTGATGCTGCACGACGGCTACGTGGTCGATGCAGTCTGGAGTCAACCCAATTCGTACGGTGAGCTCAAGTCCTGACATATCATGCCACGGCGTAAGGGCGAGAAATGCGTGCAAGAGTGTATATTCCCTGGCATTTGGAGTTGATCGTGGAAGTCAATGCGGGATTTAATGGGCGTTTGCACTGCTGATGCCAAATAGTGGACA
>Ga0105046_10017037_pt1 | contig 11144 bp, 11 predicted proteins | sample MAT03_FD_78385 | JGI IMG/M metagenome (GOLD analysis project Ga0105046, IMG submission 78385) | Freshwater microbial communities from Lake Fryxell liftoff mats and glacier meltwater in Antarctica - MAT-03 (megahit assembly) | ecosystem: Environmental > Aquatic > Freshwater > Ice > Liftoff...
CCAGGTGACCGGACTGGCAGAGCGCAGCGGGCTGGTCGTCGATGACCTCGGCGCGCTCTCCCCGGATCTGGCCGATGCCGGCGACCCGCGCTGCCTGCAGATCCTGCCCGACCGGGACCGCACCACGGGCTTTTTCATCGCTCGCCTGCGCCGCCCGGAGTAGCCGTCGGAACCTTCATACTGGCCTCATGCCCGATCAGCCGGACAGGCAGAAGAGTTCGGTCGAGCGCCGCCCGGTCTGCCCGGGCTGCGGCGAGCCGTGGCTGCGGCCGACCCAGCTGCCGGGCCGGTTCCGCTGCGTGTTCTGTCTCAGCCGTTTCGAGCTGGTCTCGCAATGCCCCCACTGCGGCGTCCACCAGACGATCGCCCGGATGAGCACCACCGAGGACATGACCTGCCAGTCCTGCGGCGCTTCGATGCTGAAACCGATATGAAAGAGCGAACATGAGCACTTCAACTTCAAAAGAAGCCTTTGACGGAATCCGGATCGCACCCTCGATCCTCTCGGCCGACTTCGCCCGGCTCGGTTCGGCGATCGAAGAGGTCATGGACGCCGGCGCCCGGGTCATCCATTTCGACGTCATGGACGGTGCTTTCGTCCCGCCGATCACGATTGGGCCGCTGGTCGCCTCCTCAATCGCCGACCTGGTCCACGACCGCGGCGGAGTGCTGGATGTCCACCTGATGATCGAGCGCCCCGACGCCCAGTTCGAGGAGTTCGCCAAGGCCGGCGCCGACGCGATCACCTTCCATGCCGAAGCGACCCCGCATATTCACCGCTGCCTCGGAGCGATCCGCGAACTCGGTTGTCTGGCCGGAGTGGCACTCAATCCCGGTACCCCGGTTGAAGCGGTTTCCGAGCTTGGAGGTGTAGCGGACATGATTCTCGCGATGACGGTCAACCCGGGCTGGGGCGGCCAGCCCTTCATAGGGAACTCGCCCGACAAGGTCACCCGGCTGAAGGCAGTTTCCGGCGACGCCCTGATCGAAGTAGACGGAGGAATCGGCACCGCCACCGCCGCCCCCATGGCCGAAGCCGGAGCAACCCTGATGGTCGCCGGCTCCGCCATCTTCGGAGCCAAAGACCCGGCCAACGCCTACAACGAAATCCTCACCGCCGCCCAATCCGGCTTATCGTAGGTCCGGGTTCCTTCTGGATTTCGGTGTTGCTCAGCAGGGGTGGTCCGACGCTCCGCTAAGACCCGAAAGGACCCTGACAGTCAGTCGACCCCGAGTGGACGTCACTGGGCTGGTGTAGCTGTATTTGTACCGCTCCGCCGCCATCTGCGGCAGGTTGATCCGGGCTCAGAGGCGTCAAGCGGCCCGGGTCAGGCGTGGGATAAACTAACGTTTCTAACGTTTCTAACGTTTCGTCCGTTTCATCCATAGAACCTCTGAGGGAGTACGTTGATAGCCGATCACCGCATTCGCAGTACTTTTTCCCTACTGGCTTTCGTGACGATCGGACTAGTCTTCGCTGGCTGCGGCGGCGATGAGCAGAAATCAAACAGCGAGCTAGTCACCGAAGCCAAGCCTTCGACCGTACTGGTGGTCAGCGAACTCGACGGCGAGCGGGTCGGCAACGGTACCGGCTGGGTCTACGACGCAGACCGGGGCCTGATCGTGACCAACTCCCACGTGATCGACGGCGCCAACGGGTTCGCGATCAGCGCCAACGACAATCCCGGTTTGCGGGAAGCGAAAGTCGTCGGGGTGGCGCCTTGCGACGACCTGGCCGTGCTGCGGGTCAGCAACAACGAAGGATTGCGGACCATGCCGCTCGGCTCTCAGGCCGACATCGAGCAAGGTGACCGGCTGCTCACCCTCGGATTTCCGGGCAACGGCACGACCGAGGATGAAATCCAGGTGACCGACGGAGTTGTGTCCGTGGTCGAGACCGAGGCCGACGAGGCCGCGATGTTCGACCCCGACTTCTCGATCTATCCGAACGTCGTACAGACCGACGCAGCGATCAACGCCGGCAACTCGGGCGGACCCAGTATTTCCGAGGACGGCAAATTAATCGGTGTCAACACCCTCGGCAGCATCGCCGCCCAGAACCAGAACTTCGCGATTGGCGTCGACCGGGTCAAGGAGATCGTGCCGACTCTCGCCGAAGGCAAGTCTTTCGGCTGGGCGGGCTTTGGCTTCACGGCGATTGCCCCCGAGGACATCGCCAATGCCGGCCTGCCAGACCTGGGCGGTGGCGCCCTGCTGGTGACTTCGATCGTGCCCGGCACCGGGGCTGAGAACCGGGAGATCTTCGTCGACGATCTGATCACCACCGTCAACGGCGAATTCGTCGAAACCCGTCAGCAGTATTGCGACGCCCTCGAGGGGACAAAATCGGGGGATGTCGTCACCTTCGAGATCCTCGACAGCACCTCCGGTTACAACGACTACTTCGACCTCGACGTCGAGATCGAGTAGGGCCGCCAGCTCGGTTGGCCTCACGGTCCGCTGCGAAGCGACTTGCCTTGGCTCGTACCTGGGTCTGCCTTCTCGATCCCCGTCGACGGTCCTGCTTGAGCCGATGAGCAGTTCGACTGTGTCGGGCGAGACACCCAGCTGCCTCAGCCGATTCCGAGCGTGACGGCTGAATCTGAGGCCCATGCCTCAAATAGGTGGCGGGAAGCTTTACTGGCTCCGACCTACTTAAAAATGGGGCGAGCCCCGGAGGTTGTGATGCTTATTTGACGCTTTCTCCCGGGGCTCGGCGAGTCCAGGGGTGCCGCCTTCGGGACTCGGGTGGCTTAGGGGGTGTCGCCTTCGAGGCTCGGTGGGTCTAGGGGGTGCCGTCTTCGAGGCCGGCTAGTCTGGTGCTGATCTCGTCGGTGCTTCCTTCCAGTGGCAGGCCCTCTTTCGGCCCTGAGGGGCGGCGGTAGATGTAGAAGAGACTGGACAGCAGGATCAGGGCGGTCAGGGTGAAGCCGATCTCGACCCGGCGGTTTACGTCTTCGATCAGCGGCAGAAGCGTCCAGATGATGAAGAAGGCGGCGCAGGAGATCCACCTGATCGAGGCCCGGCGGGCCTGACCCTGGGCGATCGAAGCCTGGTTTACCGTGACCGCGGCCAGATAGAACCCCATGCCGGCCGTGACCAGCAGCAGGCCGGGACGGTCGTAAGTGAACTTGTCGGAGAAGGCGAGCTGCATCAACTGCGGCCCGGCGATCAGCACGACAGTCGCGGTCAGCGCAGTGAAGGCGACCACCCCCAGCAGCACGGTCCGCACCGAGCGGTGAAACTGCGCCTCGGAGTCCTGCTCCTTGCTGTGGTGGAGCGAGGTCAAGTGGGGCAGGATGCTGGTCGAGACGGCCTGGAAGAGCTGTAGCGGGGCACGGGCGATCATCAGCACGTTGAAGATGAAGCCGGCCGCTCCGACTCCTTCGAGCGCGCTGACCAGCAGCGGGCCGGCGTTGAGGAAGACCTGCTCGCTGAACATGATCAGGAAGAGCGAACCGACGAAGCCGGCGCCGTGGGACATCGAGAACTCGGCCCGTTCGGCATCCATGTCGAGTGCCGCCTGGGCTGCGCGTTCCCGCTCGGCTGTCTGCCGGCGGGTCCGACGGGCGATCGCGTACGGCACGACCATCAGGCTGAGCAGCGGCGCCGCGACGATGCCGATCGCGACCATGGTCTGACCGGACAGGACGCCGACCGCGACCAGCACGGCGAACAGCGTGCGGAAGATCGACTCGGACAGGATCAGCGCGGTGAACGGGCCAAACTGCTGGTGGCCGGCGAAGTAACCGCGGGCGAAGTAGCTGGCGGCGTAGAACAGGACCGCGGAAAAGAAGATCCAGTAGAGCGCCGTGTTCCCGCCGAGCAGGCCGTTCTCGATCGGCCCCTTGAGGATCAGCGCGGACGCGGCGAAAGCAAAGCCGAGGGTCAGCTGGATCCGGGCGGCCACGCGGACCGGACCGGCATCGGTGTCGCCCCGTTCGAGGTGCTCGGAAATGTGTCGCGAGAGCAGCTGGTCCACCGGCCGGTAAAGGGTTGAGACGGTGATGAAGACCGCCGACCAGAGCACGGTGATCTCGCCGTAGGCGTCCCGGTCCAGGTTGTGGGCGGCGATGAAAAAGTAGATGTAGGTGATCAGGCCGGTCAGCCCGACCCCGATCGTCAGAAAGCCTGCCGTGCGGCCGAACTTGTTCCCACGGCCGGAAGACTCCGGCTCGCCGGCGGTTTCATCCACGGCACTCAAAGTTGGCTCAGACCGTGGTCCGGTCGCGGTCGGAGGCGCCGTCGGCCCCAGACTCGCCGTCTCCGGCGTCCCGCTCGTCAGGCAGCAGGTGGGTCGGCTCGACCCCGAGGGTCAGCTCGACCCGGCGCACCCGCTCGAACACCCGCTGGGTCATGACCCGCTGTCCGGCAAGCAGGTCACCGATGATGCCGAGCGCGAACAGCTGCATCGAGACGATGAACAGAACCGCGCCGAGCAGCAGCGACTGGATGTTGCCGTCGCGGTCGCCGTTCACGATCCAGTCGAGCAGGAAGGGCATCCACGAGGCCATCGCCAGGATGAAGGTGATCGCGCCCAGGGTGAAGAACACCTTGAGCGGCTCGTAGCGGGCGTAGATCCGCAGGATCGCGAGACCGTTTCGCCGCACGTAGGACGAGGTCGAGCCGAACAGACGGGACTCGCGAGTCTTCGCATTGGTCGCGACCTCGACTTCGCTGAGCGCGACCCGGGTCTTGCCGGCCTGGATCAGGCTCTCAAGCGTGTAGGTGAAGTTGTCGACCACCAGGAGCTGCAGCGCAGCCTCGCGGCTGTAAGCACGAAATCCGGAAGTGGCGTCGGTGATGTCGGTGTCGGAGAGTCGTCGCACGACCCAGCTGCCGACTTTCTGCAGGGTCTTCTTCGAAGGGGAGAAGTGGTCGATCGCAGCGACGTCACGGTCGCCGACCACCATCTGCGCTTCGCCGTCGAGGATCGGCTGGACCAGCTTGTCGATGTCGCCGCCGAAGTACTGGTTGTCGGCGTCGGTGTTGACGACGATGTCGGCGCCGAGCTTCAGGCAGGCGTCGAGACCGGCCTGGAAGCCGGTCGCCAGGCCCTTGTTGGCCGGCAGCTTGACGATGTGGTCAACCCCGCACTGGAGCGCGACTTCAACCGTGCGGTCGGTCGATCCGTCGTCGATCACCAGGGTCTCGATCCGGTCGACGCCGTCGATCGCGGTGGGGAGGTCTGCCAGTGTCGCGGGGAGGTTTTCCTCCTCGTTCAGGCAGGGGATCTGGATCATCACCTTCATCAGTCGTCAAGATTGTCACATGAGCTCCAGTCAACAACCCTCCGACTCCGCCATCTGGGAGCGAGCCGTCGAGCTTGCCGGGCGCGGTCGCGGGCTGGCCAGCCCCAACCCGACGGTCGGCGCGGTGCTGGTCAGGGACGGCCAGGTGATCGGTGAAGGCTGGCACCGCCGCCACGGCGGACTCCACGCCGAGCCCGAGGCGATCGCTGACGCAATCAGTCGCGGTTACCAGGTGGGCGGGGCGACGATGTACGTCACGCTCGAGCCCTGCGCCCACCACGGCAGCCAGCCACCCTGCGCCGACGCGCTGATCGAGCACGGGATCGCCGAGGTCGTGATCGCCTGCGCCGACCCGACCGAAAAGACCGCCGGCATCGGCCCGGAGCGGATGCGCGCGGCCGGGGTCGCGGTGCGGTGGGCCGATTCCGAGACCGCATCGAACGCCCGCGGGCTGATCCAGGACTTCCTCAAGCGGGAGTTGACCGGCCGACCGCTGCTGGTCCTCAAACTGGCGACCACGCTCGACGGCATGGTCGCGACTTCGACCGGTGACTCGCGCTGGATCTCGGGTGAAGAGAGCCGCCTGATGGTCCACCGCTGGCGGGCCGAGCTCGACGCGGTCGCGGTCGGCTCCGGCACCTTCGCCGCCGACGACCCGAAGTTGACCGCGAGGCTCGGCGAGCTCCCCGAAGGCGAGCTCCGCCAGCCGGCCCGGGTGATCTTCGACTCGAAAGTTACGGTCGGGCCGGATGCGGCGCTGTTCGAGGACATCGAGCGGGCGCCGCTAATCGTCGTCGCCGGGCCCGACTGCGACCAGGTGGCAGCAGAAGTTCTGCGCGAGGCCGGGGCGGAGGTGCTGGTGACCGGCCCCGGAGAGCCGGAGCGCCGCTTCGTCGAAGGGCTCGGACTCCTCGGCGCCCGCGGCATCGGCTCAGTCCTGCTCGAAGGCGGCCCGGCACTGGCCGCAACGGCGCTGGCATCGGGCGAGGTTGACCGGTTCGAGCTGTTCGTCGCTCCACTGATCCTCGGTGGCGGCCGGCCCGCGGTCACCGGGCGTGGACCGGACCTGATCGCCGACGCGATCCGGGCCGAAGAGATGCTCGTGGCGCGGGTCGGTCAGGATGTACATATGTCCGCCCGGCTGAAAGCGTGGTGATTTGATGTTCTCAGGACTGGTGGCCGACCTCGGCCGACTGAAAGAGATCTCGACCGGCTCCGAAGGAGCGCGGCTGGCGATCGAGACTTCGCTCGCCTCCCGGATCGAAACCGGGGACTCGATCGCGGTCAACGGCATCTGCCTCACCGCGACCACGGTCGAGCCCGACGGCTTCACCGCCGACGCGATGGCCCAGACCCTCAACATGACTTCGCTCGGTCGCCTGGAGAGCGGGGACCGGCTCAACCTTGAACTCGCTCTGCGGGCCGGCGACCGGCTCGGCGGCCACATCGTGCAGGGCCATGTCGATGGGGTCGGCGAGGTCGTCTCGCTGGAGCCGGAAGGGTTCTCGGTGAGGCTGAAAGTCGCCCTGTCGGAAGATCTTCTGCGCTACGTCATACCTCAGGGCTCGATCACGATCGAGGGGGTCAGCCTGACCGTCGCCGCAGCCGCGGAGGGCTGGATCGAGGTGGCGCTGATACCCGAGACCCAGGAGCGGACCAGCCTTGGCGCGCTGGTCCCGGGGAGGCCGGTCAACGTCGAGTGTGACGTGATCGCCAGATACGTCGAGAGAATGGTGTCACCATACGGTGAGAACGTCCCCTCAACCGAGAAGATTGGCGAGTGAAAGATGCCCAGCAGTGAGTCCAGCCAGAGCAGCGCTTTGACCGAGGAGCACTCTCCCTTCGACACGATCGAGGAGGCGCTCGAGGACATCCGCCGTGGCCGCATGGTGATCGTCACCGACGACGAGGACCGTGAAAATGAAGGAGACCTGGTCATGGCCGCCCAGTTCGTCACTCCCGAAGCGGTCAACTTCATGGCCAAGGAAGGTCGCGGCCTGATCTGCCTTGCCCTGACCCCCCAGCGCTGCGACCAGCTCGGTCTGAAGCTGATGACGGCGAAGAACGAAGCGCCGCTGGAGACCGCCTTCACCGTCTCGATCGAAGCCGCCGAGGGGGTCACCACCGGGATCTCCGCCGCCGACCGCTCGCAGACGATCCAGGTCGCGATCGATCCGGCCAGCGCCCCGCGCGACATCGTCGTGCCCGGGCACGTCTTCCCGCTGAAGGCCAAAGAGGGCGGCGTGCTCGAACGCTCCGGCCACACCGAGGCCAGCGTCGACCTCGCCCGGCTGGCCGGGCTGAACCCGTCCGGCGTGATCTGCGAAGTGATGAACGAGGACGGCACCATGGCCCGGGTCGACGACCTGGTCGGATACGCCGCCAAGCACGACCTGAAGATGATCACGATCGCCGACCTGATCGGGTACCGGCGTGAGAACGAGAAACTGGTAGAGCGCGTCGTATCGACCGCGTTGCCGACCTCCTTCGGTGACTTCAGCGCGGTCGGTTACCGCTCGCTGGTCGATGACAAGCACCACGTCGCGATGGTCAAGGGCGACGTCGCCACCGGCGAGCCGATCCTGGTCCGGGTCCACAGCGAGTGCCTGACCGGGGACGTCTTCCACAGCATGCGCTGCGACTGCGGCGACCAGCTCGAGGCGGCGATGTCGATGATCGAGGAGGAAGGGAAGGGCGTACTGCTCTACCTCTCCCAGGAGGGTCGCGGAATCGGCCTGCTGAACAAGCTGCGCGCTTACAAGCTCCAGGAGGAGGGTTTCGACACGGTCGACGCCAACCTCAAACTGGGGCTGCCGGCCGACCTGCGCGATTACGGCATCGGCGCTCAGATCCTGCGCGACCTCGGCCTCCACGACATCCGCATCCTGACCAATAACCCGAAGAAGATAATCGGGCTCGAAGGCCACGGTCTGCATGTGACCGAGCAGGTCAGGATCGAGGCCCCGCCGAACCTCCACAACGAGAACTACCTGCGGACCAAGCGCGACCGCATGGGCCACATCCTCCACCACCAGGGGCTCGCCTTCGACGAGGAGATGATCCACAGCGAGAAGCTCGACGACCGCGCCAGGCAGGACCCGCGCGAGCTTCCGGCTGACCGGAATGAAGATGCCTGAGCATCGCTATGCGATCTGCATCGGGAGCTTCTACACCGAGTTGGCCGAGCGGTTGATCGCCGGGGCGAAGGCCGAGTTCGCCGATTCCGGGGTCGGCGAAGAGTCGATCGAGATCTTCGAGGTGCCCGGCGCCTTCGAGCTGCCGCTGGCCGCCCACTACTGCGCTGAATCAGGCCGCTTCGCAGGTGTCGCCTGCCTCGGCGCGGTGATCCGCGGCGAGACCGACCATTACGACTTCGTCTGCGGCGAGGCCGCCCGGGGCATTCAGAACGTGCAGTTGAGGACCGGCGTGCCCTGCGGCTTCGGCGTGCTGACGGTCGAGAACATGGAGCAGGCGCTGGCCCGAACTGGCGGTGGCAAGCGCGATCAGGGGGCGAGCGCCGCCCGCGCCGTCCTGCGGATGAACGAGATTCGCGGTCAGCTTTCCGTCTGACCGTCCTTTCGGTTAGCATGCTGCGTCTTATGGCACGCATATGTCACACCTGCGGCAAGGGTCCCTCTTTCGGGAACTCCCGAAGCCACTCGATGATCGCAACCCGGCGCCGTTTCAACGCCAACCTCCAGAAGGTGCGGATCGTTGAGGAGGGGGCCCGCAAGCGGGTCAACGTCTGCACGCGTTGCCTCAAGGCGAACAAGGTCACCAAGGCCGCCTGATCTGCCCGGCCGCCGCGTCCGCGGCTGTTTGTAGGCTTGCTGACTGTGGCTGACCCAAGTATCGAACGGTTCAGGCGGGTCGTCGCGTCCGCTTACGGAAGCCTCGAGGCTCGTCGCCAGGAAGTGAACGACCTCAACGTTTTCCCTGTTGCCGACGGTGACACCGGGGACAACATGGCGATGACCATGCGGGCCGTGATGGAGGAGCTCGACCGGCTCGACGACGGCCGCTCGCTCGACGAGATCGGCCGTGACCAGCTGGTTTCGGCGCTCGCCCGCGCCGCGCTCATGGGGGCCCGCGGCAACTCCGGGGTGATCCTCAGCCAGATCGTCCGCGGCGCGGCCGAGGAGCTCGCTTCCCGTCCCGGCGAGCTGGTTGATCCGGTTCTGGTCGCCTCCGCTTTCGCCACTGCCGCCGACGCCGCCTACGCGTCGGTTCGCAACCCGGCCGAAGGCACGATGCTGACCGTCTTTCGTGAAATGGCCCACTCGATCTCCCGGCAGCTGGCTCACGTCGAGCCCGAGCGCCAGCGCCTCAGCCCTGACGCAACCGACGCCGAGCAGGACGACGTTCTGGCCGAAGTGCTCGAGAAGGCGATCGCCGACGGCCAGGAAGCGGTCGAGCGGACCCCTCAGCAGCTGGCCGTGCTGGCCGAGTCCGGGGTCGTCGACGCCGGCGGCTACGGCCTGGTCCTGATCCTGGCCGGCGTGCTCGCGGCACTGCGCGGCGACGACACCGACCTGCCGGACATCGAGCATCAGGCCCCGGCCCGGCTCGGCCAGTCCCATCACGATGCCGGCAACTTCCAGTACTGCACCAACTTCATCGTTTCCGGCAGCGGTCTTGTCGCCCAGAACTTCATCCCACGGCTCGAAGAACTCGGCGACTCGGTCCTGGTCGTCGGCGACGAGGCCACACTCAAGGTCCACGTTCACACTGACGAGCCGGAATCGGCGATGGCGGTCTTCGAAGAGGTCGGTGAGGTGACCAACCTCGACGTCGCCGACATGCGGCGCCAGGTGGCCGAGCGCGAGGCCCGCATGGCCGGCCAGCGGACCGGCGTCGTGGTGGTCAGCTGCGGCGACGGCCTGAAGGATCTGTTCGGAAGTATGGGTACCCAGGTGGTCGAGGGGGGCGAGACGATGAACCCGTCCACCGCCGAGCTCCTGGCCGGGATTCGGGAAATGCCGACCGCCGAGGTCCTGCTGCTGCCCAACTCTTCAAACGTGATCATGGCGGCGGAGCGGGCCTGTGAGCTCTCCGAGAAGACAGCCTTTGTACTGCCGACCCGGACCCAGCAGGAAGGACTGCTGGCGCTGGTCGAGTTCGACCCGGAAACAGGGGCCGAAGACAACCGTCGCAAACTGGCCACCGGCCTCGCGGAGATCCGCACCGGCGGGATCGCCCCCGCCGCCCGTGACGACGGCGCCGGCCGTTTCCGGCGCGGCGACGCGGTCGGCTTCATCAACGGCGAGATCGTCTCCTGGGGCGGCGCGGGTTCGACCCTTGCCGCGACGCTCGAGCTGCTCGCCGACGGGGCCGAGATCATCACCGTAATTTCCGGCCAGGGCGCCCCGCTGGCGTCCGACGAGATCAGCGGCCACGCGCCCGGCGATGTAGAGCTGGAAATCCATGAAGGTGGGCAGCCGAGTTGGTGGTGGCTGCTGGCGAGCCAGTAGCGCCCCGGCCCTTCGGCGGCGCGGGTCCGGAAGGGGGCCGACCGGCCCCTCGGGCCGATCTTCTGGCCGCGCCCGTACGGTGGCCGCGTCCGGAACGGCTCGGGCTGCCGTTGTCCTCGCTTGACGGCATCGGACCGAAACTTGAAGCCTCGGCTGCCGAAGCAGGGGTCGAGACGGTGTTCGACCTGCTGTGGCGGGTGCCCGGCGCCTACGCGGACGCACCGGGCCGCACCACACTCGGCGATCTCGAGCCCGGGGTGGCCTCGACCGTCACGGTCACCGTGCTCTCCTCCCGCCGGGTTCGTGTGCGCCGCCGCGGACTCTCTGTGGTTGAAGCGCGGGTCGCCGACGACTCCGGCGAGCGCAAGGCAGTCTGGTTCAACCGGCACTGGGTGCTGGAGCGCCTGACTCCGGGCCGCTC
>Ga0105046_10017042_pt1 | contig 11142 bp, 8 predicted proteins | sample MAT03_FD_78385 | JGI IMG/M metagenome (GOLD analysis project Ga0105046, IMG submission 78385) | Freshwater microbial communities from Lake Fryxell liftoff mats and glacier meltwater in Antarctica - MAT-03 (megahit assembly) | ecosystem: Environmental > Aquatic > Freshwater > Ice > Liftoff...
AAAGATTCGCCGTGGTCCGAAACAAACATCATGGTACTCTTATACTCTTTTAATTGTTTTAAATTCTCAATAATATTGTTCAAAATATAATCGGTATAAATAATAGTATTGTCATAAGCATTGATCAATTCTGTTTGAGAACAATTTCCTAATTCAACGCTGTTACAAACGGGTTTAAAAGTCTCAAATTGAGGTGGATATTTCTTACTATAGCTGGGCCCATGACTAGTACTGGTGTGCAATACGATCAATATTTTATTTTTTTTACTTTCTAGAATTTGTTCTTTTAGCCCAGCCAAAAGAACTTCATCATAATTACATCCATCTCCCTTACAAATGGGCATTAAAACATCCCGGTTTTGATAATTTTTTACATGAACGGGCGGCTCTCCCCAGTTTGTAGTTCTCCAAACAACTGCCACGTTATTTCTGTATAAATAATTGGGTAAAATTTCATACAACTTATCCGAATTGGTATGTTCTAAAATACTTTTTATCCCTCCGGTAGTGTAGGTGGCGTCGGAGTTAGCATTAAAATGAAAAACATTGTGTGTTTTGGAAAGAAGTGGATTCGTATTTTTCTGGTATCCATACAAAGAAAAGTTTTGACTTCTTGCAGATTCTCCGATGACCAACACTACTACTGATTTCAGGTTATCTTTTATGGTAGCATTTGGTAATAAAATTTCTTTTTCGCTTTTTTTGTATTTATGGATATAAAAAAGAGAAATGTTGACTGTGTATGACCAGGGCATGGCAAGCCCTCCTAAAATTTTTGAGTTTTTATCAATCCACAACCAACTGCTGGCATTCGCAAATACTAATGTTAGTATAGATAATAAGCTAAGCGAAGTAATGAGTAAAAATTTCTTTACTGTTACATTGACTATTTTAACTCTAATGATATATATACCAGGAATAACGGCCAACAGGAGGTAAAAGATCAATTTTACGGAAAAAAAACTACTGGCTTCGGAGTATTTGGTATTGAGCACATTACCAATCATACTTTCATCAATAATTACATTGTAAGTATTTATAAAGTACACAGCAAGGGCGTTGATCATAAAGAATAAGACCAATAAAAATTTCCCAACAAAGCGTGACAGAAAAAAAACCAGAAAAAAAACAATGGAATTTACCAGCAACATTAGAAGTATTAAACTAATAATAAGAGCTATCCCGTTAAAGCTTTTGTAATCAATGTTATAAAAAACAAATTTGTAAAATGGAAAATGAAATAATAAGAGATTCAGAAAACTAATTATTAAAACAAAAGGAACTATTTTGACATTATTTTTTAGCGAGTGCATACATCATTTTATAAAATGGAACAAATAAACTAAAGAGTGCCAAATAGAATATGATCAAATTTTCATTCACTATTTTGTTGATCAATGTTATACCAGCTATTAGGATCAATAAAATAAAAATTGGATAATATTTTTTAATGCTAACCCAAGTCCAAATTTTGTATCTCTGGTTAATAAAAATACCTATAAGTCCCGAAATATATCCGATAACACTTCCTATAATAACATCCAGCGGATAATGAGCTCCCACACCTACTCTGGTAAATACAAGAATCAATCCCATTACGAGTATAAAAAAAGACCATAGAATTTTATATTTCAACTGTTGAGGCATAAATGCAAACAGCAGAACAGTTAGGATTGCAAAAACTGTAATTGAATGTCCGGAAGGTAAACTGTTGTGTCCATGTAATGTTTTTCCGACGATAACAAAACTATTTTCATCAAACACCTCAGCAGGTCTTGGGACGTGAAATATTTTTTTTAGTCCGCTGGAAAAAATAACAGTAACCAGTGAAACTGATATTAAAGACTCCCAGATTTCAGGTGCATATATAATGAAAATACTTAAAAACGATAAAAATATTTCTTCATCTCCCAGTTGGGTAAGATTGTATTGGATATTGGGATATTGTCCCAATTGATCATTCATAAAAAAGAAACTATCCTTTTGAATTTGGATATATTTATCGCCAGATAAAGCATCTTGAGCACAAAGAAATAAAACAAGGGCGACTAACAAAAAGGCGGGTAAATAAAATAGAGATGGTTTTAGTTTGGAATAATTATTTATAACATTTTTATTCACTGTGTTTGTTTATTTGCAGATCTACTTTTGCAAAATTACTTTAAATATACTGATGTGCTGATCATTTAAATCAGTGAGAGTGGGCTCGCTCCTGGGTACGCGACTTCCCCTGTGGGAGACGTTGTCAGGAAATTGAAAATGAGGATTTATTGAGGCTATCTCCCATACCTGTCGCATTGCTGGAAAAGAGGCACCCGATTCACCCTATTGCGGTATTGCGCTACGTACATTTATAGAAGAAATTTGATACCAGATAAAATAACATCAAAAGAAAAATTTGTTCCCCTCTTTAGACATTTCGATTGTTACCAAATGATCGCTTACGCACAGCGTGGTTGCGAGAATCTATGATTACCATGCAACGCTGCGGTGCAAATAATCGGCACTAAAATCGGTGTGCTCAATTCGTGGTCAAACAGAGCAATGTGGAAGATGTAAGGGATTAAATTTTTCGGGGCAACCAGCTTGGGCAATCTACCAGCAAACCATCTGGCTCAGTTTGTTGTGCCATTCAGTTATTAGCTTTTTCGTAATGAGGTCTTCAATAGAATTTTATCTTTTTAAAGGAATAAAAAATGAAAAAATGAAAATAAGACGTGTCCAAATGATGGTTTTTTTGATTGTGCTGGCAAGCATTAGTGCGGCCAAAGCGCAAAACGTAGGCGTAGGCACCCAAAACCCGATTAACGGAAATTTAGTTATTAAAAGTTCAGGGCTGGTTTCGGGCCTTGTAGTAGGTGACTCTACGGCAGGTGTTTCATTTGGTGAAAACAACTCCCCTTATATAGGGTTCAATACCTATTTTCGCGGCGGCAGGAAATTGATGCAGAACGGATTTGGTGGGTATATGAATTTTAACCACGTTACCGGAACCCTTTTTTTTGGAAGCGCAGCCGTTACGGGTTTACAAGGCGCTTTACCAGTATTAACGAGCCGTCTTTCTATCAACAAAGATGGCGATATGGGCATCGGAGTCAATGATGCGCTGGCTGGTTTACATCTTAAAAACAAGGCTATCTTAATAGATAATGCCAGCGGGTTTGCAGATATTATAATGGATCCTGCCTACAACAGTCATGGTGGGGGCATGGAATTGCAAAACAATGCAGGCATTAGAACTATTGTTTTGCGGGCAGCTGATGGAACCGGTCAAAGTGGCGAATTAGTGTTTTACAATCCCGACGATAATACCTCTACCTTGGAGCTGGATGGCGACTATTCAAATAGCGGTCGTAGCCGCATCATCGTAGATGAATTGCAGATTAAAGGCGGGTCTGATTTTGCAGAATACTTTGATGTAGCCGCAACAAAAAACATCACCCCACAAGCGGGTATGCTGGTTAGTATTGATGCGAACAACGCAGGTAAACTTAGGATAAGCGAGTCGCAGTACGATCGCCAGGTGGTAGGCGTTATCAGCGGTGCCAATGGTATCAAGACCGGAATGATGATGGGGCAAAAAGGTAGCATTGCCAATGGGGAATACCCGGTTGCCATTACTGGGCGAGTGTATGTACGAGCCGACGCCAGCACAGCAGCTATTCTTCCCGGCGACTTGCTAACTACATCCAATCTGCATGGACATGCCATGAAAGCAATCTGCAATAAAAAAAGCAGGGGGTCTATTATTGGCAAAGCCATGACTGCACTAGAGAAAGGCAAAACAGGTATGGTGCTGGTTATACTCAGCCTTCAGTAAATAATTTCAAAATATATGTTTTATGAAAAAAGCTATTTTGCTGTTATGCCTTGGTTGTAGTTGTTTGTTAGGTATCGCGCAAACAAAGTGGAACACCAGCCGTTGGCAACAGCTGATTGGAAAGGAAACTCCCGCAGACGTTAAAATGGGTTCGCATCTTTACCAGTTAGCCTGGTTAGCCACTATTGACAAAGCAGAAGCCATCGACCGCCTACATCACAGCGAGCTGCGGTACCGGGCGTCGGATGATCAGGTGAACGTAGAAATCGTTTTCCGGAACGATGAAAATATAGAAAAAATTACGGACGGGATCAATACGGAGTATTTAAAAAATCTGGGCATTGCAGTAGACCAAACCTGGAAAAACAGGGCCAGTGTTTGGTTGCCCCTAGAACAGATTTTATCCAGGTCAAAGCTACTCAGCAAGGATTATTTTATGTTTTTTGTTACTGTTCCACGCAACGACGATCAGGGACCAGTATTGATCAATAGCGATAGTTACGCCGCAGGTTCTGCACCGGGAGGATTGGGAAAACGGGTAGCGATTTTCGATAATTCCTTCCTGAATATGGCCAGCACTATCAGCAATGGTCATGCAAAAACACCGTCCTATGTAGGCCAGGGCGGAACCGCCTCAACCTTAAGTGCGTTAAACAATGGCAGCGCCCACGGAACTGCTTGCGTAGAAACGGTTTACGACCATTGCCCCAGTGCTTTTTTTGAATTGTATGCCAATTATAACACAACCGAGAAAGGCGCTGCAGTAGCAGATTGCATTGCTCATAATGTAGATGTGATTTCGATGAGCCAAAGTGAGTACAATCTCGGATGGTTCGATAATTCCGGCGCAGCTTGCTCCTATGCACAGGATGCTGCCAATGCCGGTATCTTATTCCTTACCAGTTGTGGCAACCGGGCCGAAAGTCATTATGAAGCCGTGTTTAGAGATACCGATGGTGATGGCCGGCATGAGTTTTCGGGTAACAATGAGCAAAACGACAACCTGAAAATTTTTGAGTTGAGCGAATCCACGCATTGTGCATTAAGCTGGAACACCTCCGCCGGTGCAGACTATGATTTGTTTATTTACCGTAAATCGGATGATCTGCTGCTGGCTTCGTCAACCAATACGGGCACGGGTGTAAGTGGTTTTGAACATGTATCTTGGCAAAGTACGTTTGCGAATAACCAAACAGAAGTGTACTTCCGTGTTACGAGAAAAAGCGGCAATAACGTAAATACAACATTTGAAATGTTTACACACGATGCCGGAAATTATCAGTTTGCCACTGCAGCAGGTTCTAATACCTCACCCAGCAACTCTACCGATCTCAATATAATATCCGTTGGTGCGGTGATCGTTGGTTCTTATAATGCTGCAGGTGGCAGTTCAGGTATTATTCGCCCTTACAGTAGCCAAGGCCCAACGAATGGTGGCAACCTGGCACCCAAAATTACTGGGCCTACCAACACCAACACCAATATCGTAGGCAGCTTTGGTGGTACCAGTTGCGCCACACCTAATGTAGCCGGGGCAATCATTGCCTTCTGGAGTTCACAACCTGGCCTCGATGCCACCGGGGTTCGACAAACCGTATTTCGAATGGGGCAGATCTACAAAGACTGGGGTACGGCAGGCGTCGATAATATTTATGGAAACGGGGGCTCTTACCTGTACAGTTGGGCATCGAGGAACCGATTCATGTACCGCCTCACTACCAATACTTTGATCACAAATGCCACCCGACCGTATTTCAGTATGGCGGTGGCGCAGGATAATGCTCCAAACAATGCCATAGTAATTATTTTGAATGACGGCCCCTTTAACGAAACGAGTCTTTATGGAGTCTCGGGAGCCGGTTCAGGCAAAAGTATATTGTACCGATACCCATTTTTTGGCGGCAACGCAAGTTTTGGGTATTAGCTATGCAGAATGAATGATCCAACAATTTCGGCCACGATGAGTTACCCTTTAAAATGCAAGGGCACCGCATACTTTCCTTCACTATTTGTAAAAGCGGTAGAAGGCGCATAAGGTTGTGATGCGGGGAAACGTTGCTGAAGAATAGTACATTACTCGTTTTTCTATCTCGTCAATATCTTCTCAAAGCATATACTATTTTCAACGTTTTCGTATTGACCATAGTTTGCGATGATCTCATATCCATTTTTCTTGTACAGGCTTATGGCCTCTGGTTGTTTATTGCCTGTTTCCAGTATGCATTTGCTATAGTTTAATTCTTTAGCCCACGATTCTAATTCTTTTAAAATAGTGGAAGCAATTCCTTCGCCCCGCCTATTGGATACTACATACATTCGTTTAACCTCCATGATGTGCTGATCAAACGCTTTGATTGCGCCGCAACCCACCGGCTTTTCATAGTCGTATCCGACGATTACATATTTTATGTTATCAATTTTATTGAATTGATCATAAAAGGAATGCTCTTCACCATCACGAATGATTAAATCTGCATCCAGTTCTTTTACGAGTTGTTGAAAGTTTTTATTTTTCGAATTGGTTCTTCTAAAGGTAATCATGGTTAGATGGTTTATTCTTTTTCTTGATTTTTATTGTCGACACCTACTTTCCGTTTTGTCTCTTTCTTAGCAACGTCCCCTGCAGGGGACGTTGCTAAGAAATGAAATGTTACCAGATAGTTAACCCTAACACGTGCCGAACGACTCCCCTCTTTAAAATAAATACTTTTCAAAATACAACATACACGAACAGCAAGCAATCGCCTTGCTAAATAAATGGTTATTTATTGCGGAGTTTTTAAAATATAGTCAATGAAGTTGATCGGAGTTAGAAATAAAAGTGTTGATGAACCGGGTTTATATCAAAACGGAGGAACCTTTTGATGAAATAGTTGATGATTTTACAGGTTTGAAAGATTTTATAACGGACTGTCTGGCATAAATTAAAAGAGAGGTAATATATTTTTAAACAATGAACAGCTGCGTAATTAACGGAGCAGGTGAGTATTCTTGATTAAAAATATTCAACATTTATATTTGATTATCCAAATGGAGTATATGGCGTGCAAGTGAAAAATTATAAGTTCACAATAAAAAAATATGAAATCAATAAAATTTATTCTACTAATTTCTTTAACTATTTCAACTATTTACTCTTGTAAAAAAGACAAAGATCCAGCAAAACGAACTACTCCAGTGGGTTATTGGAAAGGGTTGTATGGAATTGGTACCAATCCTCAAACGCTGAATTATTCATGGTTATTTAGAAGTAATGGAACCGTAAGGGTTTACTCTCAATCAACTGATACTGCAACAGCTTCTAAAGCTGAAGGCACCTATAATACTTCCGGCACAACCATAACTACTAACTACACCTATGTTTCTGGTCCAATAACCGGAACCTTTTCAACAAATTCAGTAGTTGATCAAAATTTTCAAACATTGTCGGGCACCTATGGGAGCGGTGCCAGCTCCTCTGGGGGAGGCACATTTACGCTGTCATTTCAATAAGCGATCTTATACGTTCAAAATATTTTTTTTCAATAAATCCATTCAACAATAGCATCTATCAGCATCCCCGTATGCTACTTTCCTGGCAACGTCTCCCGCAGGGGACGTTGCGTCAACACAACGATTACTCTTTTTCCCCTCACCCCAAAAATCTGCTATTATTCGGCTTTGCGCCAAGGCAGCATACATCGTAGCTTTAGGTTCAATAATTTGCGTGTACAATTCGCAGTACGCAACGTCCCCCGCGAGAGACATTGCTAAGAAAGGAAAAGAGAAGTTGATGGGAGAGATTTTACTCTGTAGTTAGCAACGTCCCCTGCGGGAGACGTTGCTAAGAAATGATTTACCCAATTAGCACAATTAATTTTCCTATTGAATCGCCTATTTTAATTTTTTTCTTTTCGAGGCGTAAGGCACAATTTCATCAAGTAACATGGCTTCTTGTATAATTTCGGTTAATTCCTTTACGGGTATGTTAGAAAGTTTTGTCAATTCAATACTCCATACTTGTTTTCGCCCCTTGCTGTCTAACAATTTTTGGGAATTTGATAATTCGTTGCCTCTGATAAATGCAAATTCAACCGTATTTTTTTTACCGGGATTCAAATAGCAAATCCAACTTTTTCTAAAATAAAAAGGAATGTTGAATCTGATTTTCGCTGTCAGGTTTAATTCATTTACTAATAAGTGATGAACAAACAACATGATCTCTCTTTGAGAATCCCCGAATTTGTATGGGTAATCTTCCACTTCCATCATAGATTTTTCATTATGGTAAGGTTGTACAGTACGCTTGCAGTTTACCAATAAATGATCTCTAGAGCCATCTTCTGCCAAACGACTACATTCATTAAATTTTGCTTCAAAATACAACATCCACCAATAACAAGCAATAGCCTTGCTAAAAAAGAAAGACCTGCACTGGCAGTTGATTGTAATTAGAATCTAAAGTAAATAAATAGAGGAAAAACATCAGGAAAAAATGGAAAGCCCACTAATTACGTACATCGGCTTCTGCCAGGTTTATTAGTTTTGGTGTCGTTTAAAACTACAAAAGAGGAAATTTTGCTTCGTAACAAAAGGGGTGGTATGGTCTTCGGTAATGCAGCGTATTTTGTCGAAACCGTTTTGCAGTTGTGCTGTTAAACTTTCTTCGTTGTATTGTTTAATTTCTAGTCCGCTACATTTTTCAGGTCCATTCTCTGAAAATGTTCCGATTGTCAAAAAACCTGAAACAGCTTTTCTGGCTGTTTCCATATACTTTTTAACCTGGTCGCTTGTTGTTAGAAAATGGAATGTTGCTCTATCGTGCCAAATATCAAAACTTGTAGCTGGCTCAAATGACAGGATGTTGCTTACCACCCAATTTACTTTACCTGCTTTTTCTCCCAAACGTTTTTTTGCTTTCTCCAGCGCTTGAGCTGAAATGTCAAGTACCGTAATATTTTCAAAACCTTCGTTAAGTAAATAGTCAACAAGTTTGCTATCGCCGCCGCCAATATCTATAATTTTTGCGGTTTTTGACAATCCGAAAGAATGTATAAAGTCCAAAGAAGTTGTTGGGATTTCTTGTGTCCAACTTACTTCATTGGATGCTTTGGTTTTATACACGGTATCCCAATGATGTTGTATTGTATTGTCCATTTAACGAAGGTATAGGCATAAAAATAGGCACAGTGTTACATATGTTGCAATCGGATTGGGCATTATTTGACCACTGGCTGCGTTGCGGGTGTTTGAAAACGGTCAGATGGTCAACGGCAGCCTATGTACATTTTTAGGGGTCGCGCTTTAAAAAAGCCTGTATAAAGCTGTGCGACAGGGAGTTTACATGAACGCCGTCGTTCAACTACAAGCCAGCGAATACGACAATTTAGCATGGCATCAAAGTAAAAAGGAACTGCCCACGATACTTTTCTTAAAACTGATGAAAACAACCGTCAATATATTATTGTGTATGAAATTAAGTTTATAAATTACAGAACTCGATACAGACACTTAAAATGAGTTTTTATGAAAAAAATGATATTCCTCTTGTTGCTGGTTGCCACTGTATTTTCGGCAAAAAGCCAGTGGATCAATAACCCGTCTGTAAACACGGTGTTGTGTAACAAAGTGGGGAGCGATTATGATCCGGTGGCGGTGTCTGATGGTGCCAATGGCAGCATTCTTTTTTTTATAGATTATGCCAACGAAGGCATACATGCGCAACGCATGACCACTGCCGGAATGGTAGCCTGGGGCAGCAGCAGCAACCCGGTAAACGTATGTGTGAGCGCAGGTGAAAAATTTGGGGTATCAGCAGTGGCAGATGGGGCCGGGGGAGCATTTGTAGCTTGGACAGATTATCGGCACAACGCGAATTTTGGTGAAATTTATATTCAAAAAATATCTGCTTCGGGTATAGCGGAGTGGACTGCAAATGGCTTGAGGGTAACCAATAATATATTAAGGGATGACTTGTTGCCCTTACTTTGCTTAGACGCCGCGGGCGGCGTTATCGTTACTTGGTATGGAGACGATTCAGTGGCTCAAACCATTCAGAGTTATGCACAGCGTTATAACAGCATCGGAGCCGCACAATGGACAGCAAATGGAGTATTGGTAAGCACCGCAGCGGGTTTCAGAGCCTCCTCTAGTATTGTACCAGATGGCGCAAATGGTGCCTTTATTTTCTTATTAGACACGCGCAATGACCCCAACGGACTGAACTACAATTTTATTGTCAACAACAATCTTGTTAATTCAGATATTTATGGTCAACGGCTCAATGCAGTTGGCAGCAGGCAATGGACAAATGAGGGTGCCGCTATCATCACCGCTCCGGGCAATCAAAATTATAATTTAGAGGGAAGTGCCATACCAGACGGTAGCGGAAATGTTATCCTCGTTTTTGATGATGGAAGAAATGATGGTGGCAGTTTTACTAATGTTGACGTCTTCGCCCAAAAAGTAAATAGCAATGGTGTGCCGCAATGGACGGCCAACGGAATAGCCGTATGTACAGCAGCAGAAAATCAGTTTGTAAATGACATCGTATCTGATGGCGCAGCCGGCGTCATCGTTTCCATATCGTACGAAAATGTTAGTCGTTGTTATGCCCAAAGAATTACCAGCGCTGGCGCCGTTGCCTGGACGGTGGATGGCGTGCCGGTTTCGGAAGTGGGTGAAATCGTCTCAGGTGGTGCACTGGCCATCGACGGAAGTGGCAACAGTATTTTTGCTTATAATTCAGGCAACTTCAATTTTGTAACTGCTCAAAAACTAAACGGTGCAGGTCTGAAACAATGGGGTGCAGGCTCCATTGTTTGCAATAATCCAGCTGGCACTTTGGAACCGGTCATCACGGCCAGTAGTGCGGGTAGCGTGATCATTGCATGGAGCGATTTCAGGAACGCAGCCTTACCTGCTGAAATTGACATTTATGCTTCCAAGGTATCTCCTTCAGGACTTCTGTTTGGAGGAGGTTCAAGCGCTTTCACCACCATCGCCAGTGGCAACTGGAACAACCCTGCTATCTGGTTGGGCGGTATGGTTCCTCCCGTAGCTGCAGTGGTCGTTATTCGCCACAATGTAATAGGAAATGTGAATGCCAGCTGTGCTACAATTACCATTCAGGCCCCCGGAAACCTAACGGTGAACAATGGAATCAGCATTACAACCAATTAAAAAGTACTGTAAGAATAGCTGGTATGTTGAACGGAAGTTATAGTCTTTAATAAACTTCTTTTTATTCATGTTTCGGTTCGGGTAATTCAAATTAGTCGCCCCTTGTTTTATTCAAAGTCATTGATACAAGTTCGAAATTGTTTGTCGTAGGTTTTAAATCA
>Ga0105046_10017046_pt1 | contig 11141 bp, 6 predicted proteins | sample MAT03_FD_78385 | JGI IMG/M metagenome (GOLD analysis project Ga0105046, IMG submission 78385) | Freshwater microbial communities from Lake Fryxell liftoff mats and glacier meltwater in Antarctica - MAT-03 (megahit assembly) | ecosystem: Environmental > Aquatic > Freshwater > Ice > Liftoff...
GCACGAAGCGTTCGAGAAGATGCACCAAGGCCAAGTTGTTAAGTCGGTGCTGAAGCCATTTTGATCGAGCCCTCATCACAACGGTAAGATAATCATAGGATAGTCCATGCCAAAACTCGCCGCGTTTCCCAAAGCCTACATGCACGCCCTTTGTAAGGATGGCACCATGTCGGTCTCCGAGTGGATCCAACTTGCTGCGACGCTCGATGTGCAAGGACTCGAATGGTACGCCGGCTTTCTCGAAATGGCTGACGAATCGAACTGGTCTCGCTTTCGGAGCGAAGTCGAAGCGATCGGAATGGTGATTCCGATGATCTGTTGCTCCCCTGACTTCACCCATCCCGACACCGCGTACCGCAATCAAGAAATCAGCAAACAAAAGAACTGGATCGATATGACGTATGCACTGGGCGGTAGTTATTGCCGAGTGCTCAGTGGTCAGCGCCGTCCAGAGCTTTCCATCGATGACGGCGTCAAGTTCGCAGCGGATTCGATCAAAGATTGCTTGCCATACGCACAAGAGCGCGGCATCACGCTGATTCTTGAGAATCACTACAAGGATGATTTCTGGGAGTACCCTGAGTTTGCGCAAAAGGCAGATGTATTTTGTCAGCTTGTCGATTGCATTGACCATCCCAACTTCGGCGTCAATTACGACCCGAGCAACACCTATCTTGCCGGTGAGGACCCGGTCGAATTGTTGAGACGAGTTTCTCACCGCGTCGTCACGATGCACGCCAGCGATCGATACCTGAACGAAGGCACACTCGAAGACCTGCGGAATGAGGAGGGCGGCGCGATGGGCTATGCCAAACGGCTCAGGCACGGCGAGATTGGCAAGGGGCTCAACGACTACGACGCCATTTTCACCGAGCTAAGACGCGTTGGCTTCGATGGCTGGATCAGTATCGAAGATGGTGTTGACGGAATCGACCAACTGCAAAGAAGCGTCGATTTTCTAAAAAGTAAAATTTCGTTGTATTGGGGAACAGATGAGCAGCACTAAGAGACCTCCGACAACCGTCCACCAAACCGACAAGCGGCTCCGAAACGATATCCCCATGTTTCGCATCGTCACTGGCGCGAAATTCGCGTCAGGAGTCGTCAAACAACATCGATGTGAGCAGTTCTGGCGGTTGTAGCGATGGTTTGGAGCATTTTGCAGCAGCGAATTGATACATTTTGAAAAAACTGCTGCAGTCAAAACCGTTACATTCCTCGCTCAAACGCAAAGATTCCTCGGGGTTTTGTGTCGCGAAATGATCGCGAGCAAATAAACTAAGGGTCTGTTTGCATCGATGCTGTCGGTCGGAAGAGTGGTTTTGGGTTGCCAAAACGTCTCGGCTTTCGTCCTTTGTTCGATATTTTGTGAGCTTGGCTCACCCTACTCTTTTGCCATTGGTAATACCGGAGAGATTTGGGATGCGATTTCAACGCGTGATCCTGTCGAGAATCAATTTTGCCGCAGCCGCATTGGCGTGTGGTACCTACGTTTCACCGCTGGTCCTGCCGTCCGCGTTTGCGGATTCGCCAGCTGCGGTGTCAAAGGCGAATGCGGAGTCCCTGGGGACTCGCTTTGCGACCTACCAAACCGGTGCAGGCGATCGGTACTTTGCCGGCACGGTTCAGCCGTCGGCGACCGATTCGCTGCTGAAGCAGTTACGATCCCAACCGGCGGCGATTTCGATCGTCGTTGATTCGTCGGCAAGCCAAGTTGGCGATTATCGCAATGATCAAGTCGCGGCGTTGGAAGGTGTGCTTTCAAGTCTCCGCAAAGGCGACACGGTTCAGATTTTTGCGTCGGACGTAGCAACAACGGCAATGTCCGAAGCGATCGACGCCAAAGACACTGAAGCGATTCGATCGGCGATTGCAAAGTTCCGTCGACGCCTGCCGCTTGGCAATACGAATCTGTCCGTTGCGATCGAGACAGCTCGTGCGGCGCTGGTCGCTTATCCGAACCAAGTGACTAAGAGTTTGATCTATATTGGCGACGGCGCTTCGATCGATACGTCGGGAAATGAGTCGCGAATTGCGGCGCTGGTGGATGCGTTGCGGGCCGATCAGATTGCAGTTCACAGCTTGGCGGTTGGACCTTCGAAGAATGTCGAGCTGTTGGCGACGCTTGCCAACCAGACCGGCGGTGATCTGTCGCTTGTCGATGACGCGAAAGCAAACTCGGCAGAACTGCTCGGAAAACAAATTGGTCAGTATGCGACGATGTCTCCAATCTGGATGAAATCGTTGACGTTGCCCGAAGGTGCCCACACGGTCCAAGCCAAACGACTTCCGCCGTTGCGACTAGACCGCGATTCGGTACTGATCGGCAAGTTCACTCCGACGGCAGCAAGCTCGGGTGAAATCAAGATTGATGGCGAATCGTCGGCTGGCTCGGTGTCGCTGGTTTCCGAAGTGGTGATGGAACCAAGTCATCCTGACTTTTCTTTCCTTCCTGGAATGGTCCAATCATCGACCGCCAACGAAGGGCTCATGCTGCCGACTGCTGGCTCACCACTTCTTCGCGAAGCAGCCCGTGTGCTTGCCGTTCGTGCCGAAGAGCTCGCGAAGGCTGGAGGCATGGCGTTGCAACAAGGTAGCCGACGGGGTGCCAATGCGATTGCCGATATGGCCCTCGAAGCCGACCCCGATAATCAAGAAGCCCAGGCAGTGAAGAAGCTGTCCGCCGGTGGATATCGGTTAGTCGTGCAAAGCGACGAAGATCCGTTCGGTGGATTGTTTAGTGATACACCAGCCGCCGCGGCTCCTGCCGCTGGCGACGATCCGTTCGCGGAATCTGCTCCGGCGCCGATGGCGGCACCGCCTGCAGTCGCACCGGCTCCGGCACCCGAACCCACGGGACCTGTACCTCCTCGCCCAATGCCAACGCGGCCGATGGTCGCACCACGTCCTACACCGGCACCACCTGCTCCTGGCCGACCTGGTCCTAGCCCCCGCGCTGCGGGTGGATCGATGCTCGGCGGCGGAAGTGCATTCGCAGGCGACGATGATTTGCTGGATGCACCTTCGGGATTGCTGGATGAAGTGGTTGCCGAGCGTGGTCAGGAAGTGGGACGATTGCGAGCTGAAGTGCGCGCCCAATTGCGAGCGGCGCGACGGATGCTGGACAGCAATCCGGTTGGCGTTGCCGGTTCTTTAAAAAGTCTGCTGAATCGCGTTGAAACCCAACCTAATGTCGACCCACAGATTCGCCAAGAGTTACAGGCTCAAGTCCGCTCGGCGATCCAGATCTCAAGTCGCCGTGAAGCTGCGTTCGTAGACGCTCAAGCATCCGCATCGCAGGTCACTGCGGCGGCGACTCAAACCGAACAGCTGTTACAGGAAGCCTTCCGTCGGGAAGAGCAGATCAAGACGCTTTCAAACCAGCTTAACGCGTTGATTGACGAGCGTCGTTATGACGAAGCCGACGGAGACGTATCGATCGCGCTGGCCGAACTCGCAGGGATTGAACTTGCCGGTACGTCGGCCATTGGCAATCAGACGATCCTGGCGACCCAGATGCTCAACAACTACGCACGAGCCATTCGCTTACGTCTCCTTCGCGAACGTAACTTCTTGGATGCGTTGGCGTTGGCAGAGAAGTCAAACATCCCGTTCGTTGACGAACCACCGATCCTGTATCCCGATGCGGAACAGTGGCAGCGTATGAGCCGTCGTCGGCTAGAACGCTACGGCTCGATCGAGCTGACGGGCGACAACGAGGTTGAACGTCGAATCAGCGCAGCCCTTGGCGATGACACGACACAAAACTTTGTTGAAGAAACACTTGAAAATGCCATTCGTCAAATCAGCGAAACGCACGATATTCCGATCGTCATTGATAACAAGGCGTTGGAAGAACTTGGCATCAACAGCGACACGCCTGTAAGTATTTCGTTGAAGAACGTCAGTTTGCGGTCTTTCTTGCGACTGATGCTCCGAGAACTCGATCTGACTTACATGATCAAAGATGAAGTCATGCAGATCACAACGACGGAAGCCGCAGAAGCCAATCCGGTCATCAAGGTTTATCCCGTCGGTGACCTTGTCGTTCCTGTCATCAACCTTGGTGGCGGTGGCGGCATGGGTGGTGGTGGTATGGGCGGTGGTGGTATGGGCGGTGGCATGGGCGGTGGTGGTGGCGGTATGGGCGGTGGCGGTATGGGTGGCGGCGGTATGGGTGGTGGTGGCGGTGGTGGTATGTTTGCGGTGCCTGGCGAAGTCACCATCGCAGACAAGAAAACGGCCTCCGGAGTCACCGTTCCATTTGCGACTAGCCCAACGGCTAAGGAAGTGAAGCCTGCTAAGGAAACGAAGCCTGCCGATGCGGAATCAACGAAGTCGGTCGTGTCGGTCGAGCGAGTCCGCGTGACGCCAACCGAAGGCCAGTCAATCGCGGATGCTTGGTTCGCGTATTTCGATCAACTCAAGATCGAATCACCTGAGGCGCTGAAGACTCATGACGCTCGTATTCGGGCAACGGTCAGTCACATCAATGCGGCCGCAGCCGGTGCGGACCAGGCCGGTGATGTCAAGAAAACACTTGCTGCCTTCACCGAAGTTCGCGATCTCCTTGCCGCTGCGATCGCGACAGGAAACGTACAGCCTTGGATGTATCGAGCCTACGCGATCTCGTTGCAGGCCACGGGCGCGGAGATTGCCGAAATTGAGCGAGCTTATTTGTCGGCTGTCGATTTTGCCGACACCCCCGAAGAAGTTCTGCATGTCGCCGGTCAATTGCAAATGGTTGGCTGTGACGCGGCCGCGCTGCGATTGTGCCAATCGGTCGCCGGTGTCCAGCCTTATCGGCGTGAAGCGTACGTCATGGGAATGCGTTTGGCAGAGAAGCTTGATGATGTCGACGGCATGCAATGGGCTTGTCGAGGCATTCTCGGGCAAGCATGGCCAACGAAGTTTGAGAAAATCGAGGCCGATGCGCGGTTGCTCGCTCGTGTAACCCACCAACGGTTGGTTGAACGTGGCGACACGAAGATGGCAGAAGCTTTCTTGGCTGACCTTCAAAAGGCAACTTCGCACGATCTCATCGTTAAAGTCACTTGGACAGGTGATGCGGATATTGATATCGCCGTCGAAGAGCCTTCCGGAACGGTCTGCTCGATGGAAGAACCTAATTCAGAGGGCGGTGGAACATTCTTGGGCGACAAGTTTCCAGGCATGGAGCGGCTTGAAGATGATGGATACGTTTCCGAAACGTACATTTGCCCTCAAGGCTTTACCGGTGTCTATCGAGTATTGATTCGACGGGTCTGGGGCAACGTGGCAACCGGAAAAGTCACGGTTGACGTCCTCAGTGATGTAGGACGCGATAGTCAGAAGTTCATTCGGCAAGAAATCGATCTCACCGAAAAAGACGCGTTGGTCATGGTCGACGTGAAAGAAGGATCTCGCAAGACGCAAGTTGGCGATGCTCAAATCGCCCATTTGCGGGATGTTCAAAATAACGTCAACCAAAATCTGCTCGGTCAGTTCGGCGGTGGAAACGATCCAGCGGTCGCACAGCAGTACCTTCGCGACCTCGCGAATATGGGGATTTCCAACGGCGGTGCAGGAATCATTGGCAACAATCAGCGAGGATTTGGGCAGCCTGGTGCCGTCGGTTTCCGCCCCGAGATTACGGTGCTTCCCGAAGGTGCCACTTTGCTCGCCTTAGCCATTATCTCGGCGGATCGTCGCTACGTCCGTATCTCTCCCGCCCCAGTGTTCTCGCAAATCGGTGCGGTGACCACGTTCAACTTCGTCGACGGCATGGCGGGTGGTGATGTTGGCGGCGGCGCGGGAGGTGGAGCTGGCGGCGGCGTTGGCGGCGGTGGCGGCGCCGGCGGCGGCGGCGGCGGGATTCTCTAGGCCAGATCCATCCAGCGGTTTTCTTCGTTCAACGGCTCTCTCAAATAAGAGGGCCGTTTTGTTTTGGGAAATAGCAAGTTGATCCCTCATGACGGGTCGTTTGATCACTCCCCAAATGGAAAAGGTTTACTTGGCCACCTTTTTTGAGGTAGACTGTAAAAACGTGATCCCCAGCTAGGGGTACGCCTATCTCGGATTTTGACTATGGCATTCCTTGTTACCTGCGAACATGGCTCCCAACAGATACCTGATTGGTTGTCGCAACATTTTGCTGACTCTGCACCCGCGACGACGGATAGTGATGCCGGTGTAAGCAATGATCCCTGCGATCTGGGCGCGCTGGATGCTGCGAATCAGTTCGCCCGGCAGCTTGGTTGCCCGATGGTTTCGGCGAAGTACAGCCCGAGCGTGATCGACGTCAATCGCTCGACGCAACAACGTGGAGTTTTCTCGGCGACCACCCGCAGCTTATCGAGGAAGCTTCGTCAGCGTATCGTTTCGGAAATCCATGCACCTTACCGACGCGAAGTTGAGTCAGCGGTCGAGCGACAGGTGAAGAAAGACGGCATCGTTATCCATTTATCGATTCATTCGTTCGCGACTTTCGAATCTAGTCAATCGGTTACCGAGGGCGAGGACCGTGCCCTGACGGCTCGACGAACCGACGTTGGCCTTCTCTATGATCCTGCGAGAGCCTACGAGCTGGCTCTTTGCTTGGATTGGTATGAGGACCTTTATTACTCTTTGCCAATGCTTCGAGTCCGACGGAATTATCCACGCCGAGGTGTTTCGGAAAGTTTGATCAGAACGCTTCGCCAAAAGTATTCGCCAGATTGCTACATTGGTGTTGAACTTCAACTCAATCGCGCCTGGTGTGTTCGTGACGTGCCGGTTCGTAAAAAGGTATTCAAAGGAATTGCGAAATCGCTGGTCCGAGTATGCACAGCCGCCCAAAACGACGCTTCCCAAGACGACCGCGAGCAAGAAGCGGCATAGGCGCGAGCCACTTAGGCTTGAGGTGCGTTGTACGGGGTTGGGGAAGCATTACTGAAGGAATTTGAATGCGAATGCGTTGGGTGCAAAAATCGGCTCCACGGTTCATGATGGCGTTGATCGTTTTGGCCACCAGTATTGCAATTGCCCAGTCGGACGACGCTTCGAAAACGCAGTCGGACGACGCTTCGAAAACGCAGTCGCAGGTTGAAAGTCTGGTCTTAGAACTGGATGCGCCCCAACTAGCCAGACGCAATGCTGCTGAACAAGCAATCTTCAAATTGGGAAGCGATGCTTTGCCGTTTCTTCCCAAAGACGGAACACCGCTAACGCCTGAAGTTGCTCAGAGACTCGAGCGAGTCCGTACAAGAATTGCGAAAGAATCGGCGGCGGCGAAGGTCAAGAAAAACGTGGGTGATGTCCGCTTGGGTGACGCGGCGACGGTGGCGAAGGCGCTCGAGGCGATTAGCCGAGACAGCGGAATCGAATTCGACCATTCAGCCGAGGATGAAACGCCCATCGAACCGTATTCTGCGGCATTGCCGTTTTGGCACGCTGTCGACTACGTGCTCGACCAAGCCGATCTCGACATTGACTTTTATGCCAGCGAAGGATCCACACTGACGCTGCGTCCTCGAACAGAAAATCGGTCCAGTCGAGTCGACTCGGCCGCGTACGCGGGCATTTTCCGACTTGAGCCGACGATGGTGACCAGTCGACGTGTGCTCACCGACGCAACGCTTAGCGGGATGAACATCGAATTGGAGATAGCTTGGAAGCCCGATTCGAACCCAGTCGGAATCACCTTGCCTTTGGATCAAATCAAGGCTCGGATTGGTAACGGCATTACGATCGGTCCTCAAGAAGCGAGCGGCACGATCGACATCGCGCCTTCAAACAAGTTGGCGATGACAACGATTCAATTGCCGCTCGTCCTGCCCGCTGGCCGCCCACTGGAGATCGAATCGTTGTCGGGGCAGATCAAGTCGATGTTGCCAGGCGATGAAAAGACGTTTGAGTTTCCGCTGAAACTTGGCGTTCAAACTCAGACTGCGGAGTTCGTAACCGTTCGGCTCGAGGAGATTCGCAAGAATGGGCCGCTGCACGAAGTTCGGCTAGGGGTTGAATACAAGAGTGCTGGCAAAGCGATGGAAAGTCATCGTGGCTGGTTGCTTGGCAATGAGATTCAAGTTGAACTGGCCGATGGGACGCGACAAGATCACCTTGGCTACGAACTTTACCGGCACAACGAATCGGGGATCGGAATCGGCTATATGTTCGACATCGGCGAAGCCGTCGGCGAGTCCAAGTTGATCTACCGCACACCCACTGCGGTGATCGAGAGTACGATTGATTTCGTCATTCAAGATATCCCGCTGCCATAGCACTAAGAACATATCCCATCACGAGAATGGCGGCGGTTCTTGGCGAAGCATTGCTAACGCGTTGGCAGCTGCGTTTTGCTCAGCGTCTTTTTTGTTGTTTCCCCAGGCGGGGTGAAACTGCTCACCGTTGATCACAGCCGCGACCTGGAATCGCTTGCGGTGATCCGGGCCAGACTCACCGACCAATTTATAGACTGGCGTACTGGCTCGTTCACGCTGCGCAAACTGCTGCAAGGTCGACTTGAAATTGCCACTGCTTTGGTCAGCGACGGCCGCTTCAACCTCCGCAGCGAGCCATTTGCGCAGTCTCGATCGAACCACATCCAGTCCTGCGTCAAGGTAAATCGCAGCAACCACGGATTCGAAAACATCGCTTACCAAAGAACGAGGAAAACTTCGGCTCTTGGTGACGCCTTTGCCGACAATCAAGCACGTATCGAACCCAAGTTCACAGGCTGCCTTGCCGCAAGACCTTCGACTCACTGCCGCCGACTTTATCTTGGTAAGGTCGCCTTCGCTATAGTCCGGATACTCTTGATAGAGCCATTCGCAGACGACGATCCCAAGCACACTGTCGCCCAGGAACTCTAACCTTTCGTTGCTCGCCAACCTGTGAGAAGCACACGAAGCGTGCGTTAAGGCTGAAAGAAGCAACCCTTGGTCTTTGAATCGGTGCTCAACAATTTCCTCGCACCGAGCTAATTTACTTTCGATGGTTTCTGAGGATTCGTCGCCCGATTCAACCGACGAACCCGCGCGAAACTCAGGATGAAAATCGCGCGGCGGCTCACTGGTTGCCTCAACAGGTTGAGACGAACCGGCACCTAAAGAGTTGTCAGCGGGAGTATCGATCGACATGAAGAGGTTAACAATGAGCGGTTCTGGATGGTTTTTGTATCGGTCCAGACCGTATTTGGAAATCCAGAATCGATTCTGAAGTTCCAAATGCTGTCTAGCCTTACCGATGCGAGTTTATTATCAACACCTTAACGAGAAAATTTGCGCCCCGCTAGCTCAGCATCTTGGATTGGATTGTCGTAGTCGATAGGGAACCACTAGCGACCGTTTTGGGCGCAGCGTTTAGCGGTGTGAGCGGTTGCCTCAGTTTCCTCTCGTTTGAAAAACGCTGAGCTCATGTTGTGGCGTCTGGACACCAGAGCGAGTTCTACAAAATCGCAGGCTTCCCAATCCTTTCCATAATCATAGCGCGAATAAGACCGCCAAAATCTTAACGATGCTTCACGTCCAATCCGCCCCAATTGCGAATCATCTTTCTAGATGACGGTGACGAGAACCAATGTCTCCAAGCTTGGTTCCGTCACTATGCTAAGCTGAGGCGGACGCAAATGTTCTTCCGATATCCCACAGTTTCACCACTTGTTCTTCACTGATGATCCGATTCGACTTTTCTCTTCTTTCATTTCTTCCAGCGTTTGCCGCGTCAGCATTCGGCATGTCAATGATCGTTTGGCATGTCCAAGCGGGATCGGTTGAAGTCGATCGCCCTCTGATCGCGTATGTCGAAACATTCAGTTCTCCGTTGAAAGATATGTTGCCCACACAAGTGGAACTACCGCCAGGCAACGGTCGTGGCATCCATATTTTTTAAGTCAATCGCGTTACCGGAGCAATGGCGACTGCCGGCATTTGCGAGCTCGGGACAAGCCCTAGCTGCCTAACTTTGGATGCAAATAAAAATCACTTGCATGGCTTGCGAGAGCGGCGGTATAAACCGGCTCCAGCAACCGCTACGGTTAGCAACGCAAGCGTGCTTGGCTCGGGTACCGCGACCAGCGCGACGTTGTTCCCACCGAATGCGTAATTTACGAAGTAGCCACTGGGAGTACCAACAATACTGGAGAATGTGTTCGTCGTACCCGCAAGAGAACCATAGGACGCAAATACGTAATCTGGACCCGAAAGCGAGCCAATTCCCAGGTCTGCAAAGTTCAACGTGTAGTTGTCCAAGTTCAACCCGCCGGTAACGTTCAAGCGATCAATTGTGTTGGCCGTCGAATTGAACTCGATGAACAAAGAACCCGTTCCTCCTGCGGATCCAACCGTCAGCGTCCCAATCGATGCTCCTGGTGAAAGCGTGCCACCGGCCAGTGTTACACCGCCCGTGATCGATCCACCCGTACCCCCGAAGATACCTGTGGTATTCACCGTCACGTCACTGGTTCCCAACGCAGAGCCTAAGGTGTTGTTGGCAAGCAAGGTACCGCGGTTGACCACGGTCATACCCAAGAAGGCGCCGCCTGAGCCGTTCAACTGAAGAATTCCATCACCGTTCTTGGCAAGATTCAGTCCGAATGCTGTTGTCGTTGTGACGTTGCCATCGATGGTCGTTAAACCCGAACCGTCTACAATCCAGTTACGATCAGCTGTTAAAGCATCCGCGGTCATGCCCGCAAAAATCAACGATTCTCCGGCCACAATGTTGTTGTTGATACCAGTATCGTTGCCCGATGATTGATTCGCCAACGCACCAAAGGCCAAACTGTAATCTCCTTGGAAACCGTGGGTCGTGTTATTGGATTGTGCCACAGGATTCGTCACTGTTCGATCGGCTCCGTAAGCATAAATATTGCCGTTACCGAGTTGCAGAGTGGATGTTCCAAGTGCTGCACTGCTACCAATACCCAAAGCACCTCCCCCAGAATTCGTCGTTCCGGTGTAGGTGTTAGCTCCTGTAAGAATCCAGTTAGCACCGCCGTCCACCGTGACACCCAGCGTTCCGCCAGCAGGACCAAAGTCCGCTAACGTGCTGGCAATGATATTTGCGGCCGTGTTGCTGCCGCGTAGAGTTAACGTTCGAGCTCCGGTTAGATTAACCATATCATTCGCAACGTTTGACAAAATCAATGGCCCTACTCCGTCAGCGTGAATCTGGACAGTACC
>Ga0105046_10017049_pt1 | contig 11140 bp, 13 predicted proteins | sample MAT03_FD_78385 | JGI IMG/M metagenome (GOLD analysis project Ga0105046, IMG submission 78385) | Freshwater microbial communities from Lake Fryxell liftoff mats and glacier meltwater in Antarctica - MAT-03 (megahit assembly) | ecosystem: Environmental > Aquatic > Freshwater > Ice > Liftoff...
AACGGTGATCACTCTGCGTGCCCTTTTGTTGTCCACTTCCCGCTGGGCCTCCCTTTGGACTTACTTCGACAAACATGGCATTCCTACTAGCTAACTTACATCACGTGGACGGCACACCCGATTGAGCCGACGGTTGCCCTACGATATTGAAGATAAGCCCGCTCCACCCGCACAAACCACTCTCTGCCAATAAACCAACACACATCATGAAACTAATAGCATCCATCGCCACACTCGCCTTCACCGCGCTCTCCGCCATTGCCGCGGATGTCGTGCAACTCGAAATCAAATCCGGCACCATTCCCGGCGGGAAAACTTACACCGGCACCGTGGACCTTTCGCCAAAGGGCAAGGCCATTGGTATGTTCTGGAAACTGAACACCGGCGACAAATACCCCGGCATCGCCGTCGCGCATCGCAAGTTCCTCGGCGCGGCGTACGGCGGCGCTGAGACCTTCGGCGTCTCCGTGATGAAAATCGAAGAGGACGGTACGCTGAACAGCATCTGGACGACTTCGGATGATCCGGTCGGGCGCCTCGGCGCGGAGCGGCTCACCGGCGGAAAAGATCTCGCGGGCGATTACACGGCGGAAGGGGTGATGCCGGACGGAAAAACGAAATATGCGAGCGTCGTCTCCTTTCGTCAGAATGGCCGCACATACGAGGTGCTGTGGAAAAACAAGGATGGCTCAACGGCGTTCACAGGCGTGGGTCTGAAAGGGCGCGAATACATGGTCGTCGGCTGGAACAAGTCCGGCAAAGTCGGTGTCGTCGCCTACACGATGGGCAAGGATGGCAAAAGCGTGGATGGCGTCTGGGCCGCAGCAGGCAGCGCCGAGTTGGGCACCGAATCGCTCGTCGCGCCGACGGAGGATTTCTCTTTCAAGAAAGACTAATACCAACATCCATGAAGACTGTCTTCCTGACCATCCTCGCGTCGTTCACGGCGCTCACATTCACGCTCTTCGCCGGCCCCGAGGACGACGTGAAGAAACTCGCCGACAGCCTGCGCGGCAACAAGGAGGCGCTCATGAAGCTCAAGCCTACCGCCGCACAAATCGCGCAAATCGCCGCGACCGAGGAGGACGCAAAAGCGCTCGCCACTTATGCGGAGCAACTCTTCGCGGGCATCCCGGCAACGGGCATCGATGGGAAGCCGGGGCAGACTGGAACCCTCGTGACATCCGGCGATTCGCTGCCCGGGGGCTACGCGCAGCAGGCCGCGCATTTCAAGAAAGGCGTGGCGATTTACGGCTTCAAATACGTCGTCCCCGGCGAGACGAGCGGCATGGCATTCGACGGGCTGGTGAAAGTCGGCGAGACGTGGGTGATGATCCCAAAGGCGTGGCGCGCATTCGCAAAATAGCCCGTGTCCACAGGCATCACTGACCGTCATTATGAATAGCAGAAAACCGGGCGTAAGTCCGACAGGCTGCTAGTCCCTAAAGAAGCGCGAGTTGAAAGGTCCGCGGGGCAAAAAAGACTCGAAATGCCCGTCAATCCTTGGTTTCGTGGCGGTGACGAAACCTAAACCACCCAAAGAGAAAGGTCATTCCGAGCGAAAAGAACAGATCCGAAGATCCTGCGAAATCGCAAGCGCGACAGCGCCGAATTCAACGCCGTCTGGATCCCAAGCGCGCGTGGAGCGATCAGGCCGAACCTATGATGACGGACGCTAACATCCACTATGAGATGGCCGAGAAGAGCCGGGTGGTTAACTGCATCTCTCGGCGCGACGCTCGGGATTACTCAGGTGACGGCGGCGCAGATCGAGGTGCTCGTGACGGGATTGGGGACTGCGGCGACGGATTTCAATGTGGCGCGCCGGATTTCAATCTCGCGACAAGCACGAGTGATCCGATGGCGCAGATCGACAATGTGACGCCGGGGCGGACTTACGAGATCCTCGGGCAGGCGGTGAATGGCTCGGCGCAGGGGCTGCCGAGTGGCACGGTGACTGTCACTGTGCCTGCGCCGGTGCGGGCATCGCGCGCGGTGCGTGAAGCGGCGTCGAATGGTGCGGCGGAGAACGGGGCATCGGGCGCGGCGAAGGCGGCGACGCGGAATGGGAATGGGAACGGGAACTCTGCCGTGGAATCGCAGGTAATTCGCCGGTAGCCGCCGCGAGAACGGCCCGCGCTTTCACAAGCCCGGCTACGTCGCAGGCGCGGGTGATGCCGATCCAGCCGCCGTGCCTTTCGAGTATTCCGGCGCGCAATCCCAAAGGAATTCCGGATCAAAGCCCCAAGGGTTGCGAGGAACCAGCTACAGGACGACGATACGCTGCCTCTTGTTCATCGCGCGCGGCGGCGCGGCCTTCCGCGCTACGAAGTGCGGACGCCGACGGTGAGGAGCACATTCGCCCACAGCGCCTGATCGGCGGTCTGGATGGTGAGTACGTGGTCGGGAGATTCCACGGCCTTGTAGAAGTCCCACTTGGAGATGGGCTCGATGGTCACCTTCGCGCCGGCCTCGGCGGTGATGGTGCGCAGTTCCTTCCACACCGGCGGCTCGCCGTATTTCGCATACGGATCATCGGGAGGAATGCCCATGGTATTTATCGCATCGAACGGCAGCGCGCTGAGCAATGCACGGAGAACTTGCGCCACGGTTGGAATGCCGGGCACGAGCTGGAGGCAGACCTGCTCCGCGTTCGGCCCCTTCTTGGTCGAGGCCGGGTAATTGCCATCGGCGATCAGGATCGTCGCGTGATGTCCGCAGCGCGCGGCGATGCGGAGGATTTCGGGATGGAGAAGCGTGGTGAGGAGCATGTGGAGTCAGGATGGATTTCGGAGTTTGGAAACCATAAATGGACACGAACGGGCACGAATGAAGAGGATTTGTGAGGCACGGGAGATCTGCGCGCGGACACCCGTGGAGTGAAGGCAAAAACAGCCGGGCCTCTTTCCAAATTCGTGCCCATTCGTGCCCATTCGTGCCCATTCATACCCATTCGTGGTTCAAGCAACTACGGGGAAACTTCAGGCGGTGTAGAAGCGAAAGCTGTCGATGGTGCGCTTCGCGGCAATGCCAGAATCCGGCAGCGGAAGCACCTCGGCGGAGAGGTAGCCGTGGTAACTCATCTGGCGGAGAGCGGCCATGAGTGGACCCATCGTCGTAAGTCCAAATCCGATGGCGCGGCGGTTCGAGTCGGCGAAGTGAACATGACCGAGCAGCGCACCGACCGCGCGCAGGGCCGCGGCCATGTCCTCCTCCTCGATGTTCATGTGGAAGAGGTCGGCGAGGATTCGCACGTTCGCGGTCTTCAGCGTGCGCAGCCACGCTGCGGCGTCGCCCTGGCGGTTGAGGAGGTTGGTCTCGTAGCGGTTCAGTGGCTCGTAAAGGAGCACCGTGCCGTGACGGGTGGCGTGTTCGCCGAGATCGACGAGCGCTTCTCCCAGCCAGGCGAGCGCCTGGTCGCGCGACACTTTTTCATCCCAGCGGCCCTGCATCGAACCGATGATGGCCGGAGCGCCGAATCCGCCCGCGAGATCGACGATTGCCCGGATGAATTCCCGCGCCTGTTTGCGAATTTTGGCGTCAGGATTCGTGAGCGTCCACTTGTGAATCAACCATCCGGCACCGGTGCCCATCGCGGCGACTTTCAGCTTATGCTGATCGAGGAGGCCCTGAAGTTCGGCGATGTCGATCGCGTTCGCCGCTGGCGGGAAAATCTCCACGGCGTCGAAGCCGAGCGCCGCGGCGAGCGTGCAGCCGTCCGCGAGGCCGTCCGAAAAGACGAATGGCCCGCCTTTTGCCTGCGAGACGAGTGAGATGGTGATGGCGGATTTCATAAGGGTCGGGACTTGGCGATCGGTGTCATGTTACAGCACTTCCATTCCGTCGGGCACTTGTCCGGCCCGCAAGAACGTCTTCACGAGTTCGCCTTCGCCACACACGAACATGCCGGGGAACGCCTTGAACCATCTGCCTGCAGGAACCTCCGGTTCGCCGTTCAGCCACGTATTCAGCAACCCCAGTTGCTCGAAGGTGATTTGCCGCTGCCTGATTCGCTCCAGCAGATGAGCGAACAGCGGACGGGGAAAGTTGTCGCGGCAAACTCTCGGCATCCATCACTTGCCGTAGAATCCAGCGGTGATTTGCCGCTTCAGAACCGTCGCTTCTTCGTCCGTCGGCGCGTCCACGAGATCCTGCGCGAGACGGTTGAGTTCGTCGGATGTGAGCTTCTGCGGGCGATCCAGCAGACGCACGTAGCCGATCACTTGCTCTCTCTCCGCAGGCGCGAGTTGCTGAATCTTCTCGATGATCTGGACGGCGGTCATGATGGGACGATGCGGGTGAACCAATGGCAGACAAGCCCATCCATCACCCGACGAACAGCGGCTTCAGATGCCGGTCGCAGATGTTCTCGGTGACGTTCTTCGCGACGATGGCCTCGTTCGCTTTCAGCAGGTCCGTGAAGCGCGTGCCGGCCTTGGCGGCGAGTTTGAAGGAGACGTGCAGGAGCTGGCGGATGTTGGCGTTGAACTCGGGATGGCCGGGGATGTGGCGGATGGCGTTCGCGAGTTGCGCGCCGGTCCATGCGTTCATGGTCGCGGCGGGCGGCAGCTTGGCTTTGTCGATGTCGATCACGCTGGCGTAGGGCGCGCACAGTTCGTCCACGTGCGCGAGGGCGTAGGCGTACATTTCCTTCGCGAGTACGAGCCCATCGCCGCCGGCTTCCGCGAGGCCGATGAGTTCTTCGAGCCATGTCGTGCCGGCGGTCTTGATGTGTACGCCGGCGCCGAACTTCGGCAGCGTGCGGCGGATGATGGGGTAGAGCGAAAATTTGTCGCTGCCGCTGTGGACGCTGAGCTTGAGATTCGCCGGCAGGCCGTAGCGGGCGATGGCGAAGGCGATGACGGCGAGGTCGTCGTGGAATTCCTTCTCGAATTGCGCGAGGTCGCCGACGTAGTCCACGCCTTTGTTGAAGCGGCCGGTGAATTTGGGCGCGATGGTTTGTGCGGGGATTTTTTCGTCGGCGATGGCGGCAAGGATCACGAGCAGTTCCGGCGGCGTCTGCGGCGCGTCGGTCTCGTCCATCGAGACCTCGGCGATGAAATTGCCCGCGCCCTTTGCCGCGGCGATATGGCGGTAGATTTTTCCCGCGTCCTGAACGGCGAGGAGATACTTGCCGACGATCCGCCCGATGTCCGCGTGGGTGGTGGTGAAAGGCAGCGCAATCTTCGGGATGGAAATCGTCCCGATGAGTTCCGGGTGCCGGTCGAGGAATGCCGCCACATCCGCGGCGGACGCCGGTTTGCCGATGGAGTCGGCGACGTCGAGTGTGAAGAAATCCGAGTGCGGGAGGAAGCGATCGACGGTCTCGATGCGGATGTGGTCGGCATCGACGTGCCATCCCTTCTTCCATCCCAGCGCAGCGACGGCGGCCTTTGCGGCATCGAGCACGCTGGCGGGTTCGGACCCGACGAAGGTGTGTTCGCGATTGGATTTGTTCCAGACGGGAACGACATCCGCGCCCTGCGCGGCGGCGAGTTCACAGGCGCGGAGTTGGGCCTTCGCCTGATGGGCGAAACGGTCGCCGATGCCGATGGTGAATTTTTCGAGGATCAACATGAAGGGCGCGGAGGCTAGCGATGCGTGGCGTTCACACGCAAGCGCGGCGGTGGTCGTGCGCGATGGGAGGGGCGACTTCCGAGTCGCCCCGGTTGCGGCGTGCCGCGGCGGCGACTTGGAAGTAGCCGCTCCACGGATCAGTCCCGCGCAGTGCGTTGACAAGACAGGCCGTGGCCAACATTTTGCGGCCATGCCTGAGACCATTCCTGCTCCTGCATCGTGGATCGAATCCATCGGCAAGTTCCGCTTTCCTGCGGAGGCGGACAGGCATTTGCAAAACCTGATGGATCGGAACAACGACGGTCTCCTCCAGCCTGCGGAGAAAGAGGAACTGGCCGCGCTTGCAGCTCTCAGTGAAGACATCTCGCTGCTGCGCGCCCAAGCGCTCCAATTGCTCGGCCGGCGGTCTGCGTGAGCATTTCGCGGGCATTGGCGCTGATGGTGCAAAATCGCGCCGGGCATCGCTGCGAATACTGTGGCATGAGTCAGGCGCTTCAGGGTGCGACGTTTCACATCGAGCACATTCACCCGCGCACCTGCGGCGGCGAGAGCACGCCGGAGAATCTGGCCCTGGCCTGCCCAAGCTGCAATCTGCGCAAGGCGGATCGTTCCCATGTCGTCGATCCCGAAACCGGCGCGCAGGTTCATTTGTCCCATCCGCGCGAGCACCGCTGGCGTGGACATTTCGCGTGGCAGGGAAGCCAGTTGCTGGGCCTGACACCCGTCGGTCGGATGACGGCGCAAGCTTTTGATTTCAATCATCCGCGTCGCCTGCGTGTCCGCGAGGCAGAGGCAATGTTTGGCCTCTTTCCGCCAGCGGAAGAGGCTTTGCCGTGGCAGTTGCGTCATGCGCTCTCGCAAGAGGCTCTTGCAAAACCTACACGGTCACCGACGCGCGTCGTCATCGCTCAGAGGAGTGATGGCATCCCGCCCGGTTACTGCTGAGGTTTTGCAAGAGCCTCGCAAGAAACAGAATTCCGACGCTCCGCTCGGGGCAAAAGGCGGACAGGACAGAAGGAGGGAGAAATTGCTGCGGCGTCTTGAAAAGATGCCCGCGTCCGAGGGATTCAAAACTCTCGTGCAAACCGGGATTTTTTCCCGGAAGGGCCGGCTTGCCCGCGCTGACGGCGGGCAGGCGGATTGTTTCGGAGGGGAAGATATTGTTCCTCTCACGCGGGGCGGGACGCCCCGGTTCCCTGTGGGATGCCCGTCGCCGTTCCGAAGTGCGCGAGGGCCATGAGCGGCCAGTTGTTCCGGTACATGTCGTAGCGGAGATAGAACACGCCGGGGAAGCCCGTGCCGGTGGTGTCGGGCTCGGGCCATGAGCCGTCGGCATTTTGCGTTTCGAGCAGGAACCCGATGCCGCGCCTGATGCTCTTGCAGCCGTAGGATCCCGGGCGGGATGAATCGGCGGCGGAGATCAGGCCCATGAGCGCCCATGCCGTCTGCGAAGCGGTGCTGGGACCGCGGCCCTTCAGCGTGGGGTCCTCGTAGCTTGCGCAGGTTTCGCCCCAGCCGCCGTCTTCGTTCTGGCAGCTTTCCAGCCAGTCGCGGGCGCGGACGATCCATGGCTGACGCATGTCTTCACCGATGCAGCGCAGTCCGCGGAGCACCTGCCAGGTGCCGTAGATGTAGTTGACGCCCCAGCGCCCGTACCACGAGCCGTCGGAATCCTGCGTGCGGCGGATGAGCGCGATCGCGCGGCGGACGCGCTGGTCGTTGCGCGGGAATCCGATCTTGCCAAGCAATTCGAGCACGCGACCGGTGAGGTCGCTGCAAGTCGGATCGAGGATGGCATTGTGATCGGCAAAAGGGACATCTTCCAGCCAGCGGCGCGTCACGTCCTTGTCGAACGCCGCCCAGCCGCCGTCCTTGCACTGGAAGCTCATGAGCCAGCGCAATGCGCGCTGGTAGATCACCGACCGCTCGTCGCCAGGCACCGGCGGCGGTTCGGTGCGTGGGACAGTGGTTCCGACACCGAAATCCACATCGGGCCGCGCGGCGCGCAGGGCCATGAGGACCATCATCGTGTCGTCGGTGTCGGGGTAGTAATCGTTGCGGTACTCGAAGGCCCAGCCGCTTGCCTCGGGGTGGGAATTCTTTGCGGCCCAATCGCCGCGGATGCGCACTTCCTTCGTGAGCAGCCACGCTTCCGCGCGCTGGATGGAGGCGTGGACCGGCGGGATGCCGCTTTCGGCGAGCGCGATGGTCGTGATGGCCGTGTCCCACACGGGCGAAAGGCAGGGCTGGATGCGAAAGTCCGCGGGGTCGTCCACGAAGAGTCCCTCGAAGTCGCGCTTCGCCTTGGCGAGCACCGGGTGCTCATTCGAGTAGCCGAGCGCCTTGAGCGCCAGGATCGAATTCAGCATCGCCGGGAAGATCGCGCCGAGGCCGTCGCTGCCTTCACCCATGTGCTCGACCAGCCATTCCTCGCACCGGCGCACGGCACGACGCCGGAGTGCTTCGAGGCGGAAAGGGCGCAGCCTTTTCAAAATGCGATCGCAGACGAGGAAGAAGTTCGGCCACGACAGCCGCGGCTTGCGCCAGCGCGGCCGCATGTCGGCCTGCTCGGAACCGGCGGGGTAGAGTTCGTGCAGCGAGACATCCGGCGGGAGATGCCGCGTGGGCTGGAAGTGATTCAGGATCGCCAGCGGGATGAGCATGGCGCGCGTCCACGAACTCATCTGGTAGAGGTTGAAGAAGAGCCCTTTTGGAAACAGCACCATCTCCGGCGGGACGGTGGGCAGATATTTCCACGGGAACTGCCCGAGCAACGCGAGATACAGCTTCGAGTAAGTGTTCATCCGCGGGATGCCGCCGAGGCGGAGCGACGCGGCGCGGGCCTCGTGCATCCACGGGAGATTCGGCGAATGGCCGGCGAGTTTCAGCGCAAAGTACGCCTTCACCGTGGCGTTGATCTCGCTCGGGCCGCCTTCGTAGATGTTCCAGCCGCCATCGGGGAGCTGCCGGCGGCGGATGTGGGCCACGCATTTTTCCTGGAGCACCGGATCCACTTCACCGGCCCAGTGCATATAGGCGATGTAGTCGCTGACGAGCGTGCTGTCGACCACCAGTTCGCCACACCAGTGACCGTCGTCGCGCTGAAGGCGGAGGAGGTTGGCCTGGGCGCGGGCGATGGCCTTTGCCAGCGGATCGCGTTCGGATTGTAAACGGGCTTCGGAGATCATCGCGATAGGAGCAGGTGCGTGGGATTACTTCGCCGCTGTCGCCGCGAGGTTCTCCTTTGCTGCTCCACCGCTGCCCGTCTGCGCGGGCTGTTTGCCCCCGGTCTCGTGGCCGTTGCCGATGCTCACCCCATTGAATGCCTCGATCTGGACCGGCTTCGGTTTCGGCTTCGCGCCAAAGTTGAATTTGAGCGTCTTCCACATGTCGCCCGGCTTCGCCTGGAGGCCGAGCGCCGCGGTGGGCTCGTAGCCGCAATTCATCATGCAATTCTCGCAACGCGGGTCGCGGGCCTCGCCGTTCACGACGCCGACTTTGTCCCAATTCGTCTTCTCGAGCAGCTCCTGGTAGCTCTTGTAATGGCCGTCCGTCATCAGGTAGCACGGGCCTTTCCAGCCGCGGATGTTGCGGGTCGGGATGGCCCAGGCCGAACAGGTGAGGTCGCGCTTGCCGGCGAGGAATTCCAGATACACCGGCGTGCCGAGAATGGGGAACAGCCGTCCCCATTCCTCGACCTTCGCGAACTTCTGAATGGTGAGCTTGCGCGTGAGGAAAAAGTTCTCCGGCTCAATGCCGAGGCGCTTCACCATGTCGGCCTTGGCCGCGTCGTATTCGTAGCCGGGCGCGATGGTGTGGCCGTCCACATCCAGCGTATTGAGGAAGGCAAAGAGGTCTTCGATCTCCTTCACCTCGGTCTCCTTATAGACGGTCGTGTTCGTCGCGACCTGGTAGCCGAGAATCTTCGCCATGCGCATGGCGAGCACGGCTTCCTTGAAGACGCCTTCGCGTTCCACGATGAGATCGTGCGTCCGCTCCAGGCCGTCGAGATGCACATTCCAATACATCCATTGCGTGGGCGAAATGACCGCCTTCTTCGCATCCTTCGGCCCTTTGCGGGCTTCGTCGGCCTGCGCGCTGGTGATGAGTTCCTCGCTCAAAAGCACCTGTAGCTTCGCCTCGGCGGTCTCGGGGTTTTTCGCGAACTGCGACGCCAGATAGTCGCGCATCTTTTTCCGCATCGCTGTGGCGTTCGTGCAGATGTAAACGATGCGCTTCTGCTTCAGCAGGCCGTTCACCAGGTCCTCGATCTGCGGGTAAATGAGCGGCTCGCCGCCGCAAATGCTGACCATCGGCGCGTTGCACTCCTGGGCGGCACCGAGGCAGTCCGCGAGGGGCAGTACGTCCTTGATGGAAGTCGAGTATTCACGAATGCGACCGCATCCGGTGCAGGTGAGGTTACAAGTGTGGAGCGGCTCGAGTTGCAGGACCATGGCGAACTTCTTCGTCCCCCGCATTTTGTTACTGATGATGTGCCGCGCAATTCGTGCCGTAAGGGCGAGTGGAAAACGCATGTTGGGAGCGGGTGATACAGAAGGCCCGGGCACAGGGCAAGAATCAAAATGCGCATCGCGCAAGGTGGGGCGTGATTGAATGTGAGTCCAAAGGCTGGTTGCCGGTCAAAGCTGAGCGGCGCGTGCGTGCCACGAGGCTTTGAACTGCGGGGGGGGGCTTGACCCCGCTTTGGCTTTGCGGAGGAGCGATCGGCGAAATCGCGGAATGCGCCGGGCGGACGCAAGGCGCTGCGTTGCTTTGCAGGGCAACTGTGACTCTGCACGTCGGACCCGAGGCGAGGGGAAAGCGGCGTCAAGCCGCGCGCAGTCCAAAGGCTGTCGCCGCGCTCGGACGCCATTTTGCTCATCCATTGGAGGCTCTTGCAAAACCTCCACGGCTACCGACGGGGCGGCATCATCGCTCAGAGGAGTGATGGCGCCCCGCCCGGTGACTGCTGAGGTTTTGCAAGAGGCTCACTGGACTCACTTTCAATCACACCCCGCAAGGTGCCACCGCCGAGCCACTGCGCTTGGGGCCTTCAAAAGTGGGAGGTGGAAGGCGGCGACGGATGGAAAGTGCGCGCGGACTCCAAATTGGGCCATTGGAAGACCGAGGTAAATCGCCGAAGGCACTGGCACGGTGCCTCTTCGGGACTTCTCCGGTCCTTGCGAGACGTACTTTCTGCGGCAGGGGCATTACTTTGCGCGACAGGGGCATCGCTTTCTGCGGCAGGGGCATCACTTTCCACCGCAGGGGATTCACTTCCCGCCGCAGGGGATTCATTTCCTGCGACCGGAGGAAGTCCTTTCCCGCGGCAGGAAATCAGGGAAACCGCGCCCGCAGTTCGTCCAGCATGCGCGGGATGTATTCCTTGTAGCGCGCGTCGGGGGCCGGGCCGTCCGCCGTAGCGTGGCTCTCCTGAGCTGCGCGCATGAGAGCACGGAGCATTGCAATTCGGAGCAGGTCTGGAGAGCTACGCTGCGATCAGGGGAAGCGCGCCCGCAGTTCGTCCAGCATGCGCGGGATGTATTCCTTGTAGCGCGCGTCG
>Ga0105046_10017050_pt1 | contig 11140 bp, 8 predicted proteins | sample MAT03_FD_78385 | JGI IMG/M metagenome (GOLD analysis project Ga0105046, IMG submission 78385) | Freshwater microbial communities from Lake Fryxell liftoff mats and glacier meltwater in Antarctica - MAT-03 (megahit assembly) | ecosystem: Environmental > Aquatic > Freshwater > Ice > Liftoff...
CGCGAAGCCGGTCCCGAAGATCGCGCCGGCATCCACCAAATCCGCGTCGGCAACGATTCCCTCCGCTTGCGCGGCGCGTGCTTCCGCGACCAACGGCGCCACCAGGCGCTCCGCCAATCCCGCAGGCACCGCGGCCGCCGCACCTTTCTGCGGTTTGCCGTCCACCCAGGTGTAGAAGCCGCGGCCGGACTTGCGGCCGAGGTGGCCGGCCGCGATCAGTTCCATCAGCTTCCGCGGCGGGGCCTCTTCGCTGCCGAGCAGCTTGCCCACGGCCATGCAGATATCGAGGCCCACCGTATCCGCAAGCTCGATCGGTCCCATCGGCATCCCGAAGGCCAGCGCAGCCTCGTCGACGGTCTCGGGCGCAATGCCTTCGTCCACGCAGCGCATTGCCGCCATCAGGTACGGGGCCAGCACGCGATTGACGAGAAAGCCGGGCGCGCTCTTCACCGGCAGTGGCAGCTTGTCGATCTGGCGCACGAAGGCCGCGGCGCGCGGCACCAACGAGGCTTCGGTCTGCGTGCCCACGACGATCTCGACCAGCATCATCTTCGCCACCGGATTGAAGAAATGCAGCCCGATCAGACGTTGCGGCGCGTGCAGCGCGGAGGCAATGTCCTCGAGTGGAATGCTCGACGTGTTGGTGGCCAGCATCGCACCGGGGCGTGCGTGGTTCTCCAGTGCCGCAAAGAGCGTGCGCTTGGCCTCGACGTTCTCGAAGATGGCCTCGATGATCACATCCGCATGCGCCACGCCATCGCCCGCCACGTCGGGAATCAACCGGTCGGTCGCATCGCGGACGCGACGCGGATCGCGCAGGCGGTCGGCGAAGAGCTTGGCCGCGCGCTGCATGGCCGGCGCCAGGCGCTCCGCGCTCTGGTCCTGCAATGTCACACGCATACCTCGCAGCGCGCACCACGCCGCGATGTCGCCGCCCATCGTGCCGGCGCCCACCACATGCACGTGCGCTGCCTTGAAGTCGCCTTCCTTGCCAAGGCTCTTCAACCGCTCCTGCAGCCGGAACACGCGGATCAGGTTCGCGGCGGTCGGCGAGTTCAACAGCGACGGGATCGACGCCGGATCGCTGGGCGGTGCGTCGAGCGCATTGCCGTCGTAGCGCACCCACAGGTCGAGGACGGCGTACGGCGCCGGATAGTGCTCGACACGCGCGCGCTTCGCTATCTGCTTCCGCGCCTTGGCGGCGATGTAGCGGCGCACCAGCGGATTCAACGTCAGCGACAGCGGAAAGCGCAGGCGTTGCGGCGGCGGCAATGCGCGCAACACGCCGCGCGCCGTGCTTTCCATCACGCGCAGCGGCGCACTCTCGTCCGCGAGGCGGAGCTTCTTCGCGCGCCGCGCGTCGATCGTACGTCCCGTCAGCAACATGTCGAGTGCCGCGGGCGCACCGATCAGCCGTGGCAGGCGGCGCATGCCGCCCCATCCGGGCACGATCCCCAGCATCACTTCCGGCAACCCGAGACGCGTGCCAGGCTCGTCCACCACCACGCGATAGCGGCAGGCCAGCGCCAGCTCGAGGCCGCCGCCGAGGCAGAAGCCCTTCACCAAAGCGAGCGTCGGGTAGCGGACATGCGCCAGGCGTTCGAAGGTGTCCCAGCCCCGCCGGACGATCGCCAATGCGCCGGCTTCGTCGGTGACGCCCGCCAACTCGTCGACATCCGCCCCGGCGATGAAGCCGTTGGCCTTGCCCGAGCGAATCACCAGCGCCAGGGGCGGTTCCCGGTCGAGCAGGTCCAGCGCTTCGTTCAATTCGGCCAGCACCTCGCCCGACAGCGTGTTGGCAGTGGCGCCCGCCTTGTCCAATGTCAGCCACGCGAAGCCGTCGGCCTCGCGCTCGATGGTCCAGTGTTGCATCAGGAATCCCGCGGGTTCAGTTGCGTTGATGGGCGTGTCATCACGATCAGACGCGTTCGATCAGCATCGCGCCACCCAGACCGCCGCCGATGCAGATAGCCGCCATGCCACGCTTGCCGCCGGTACGCCGCAAAACGTTCAACACATGCAGCACGATGCGCGTGCCCGATGCCCCCACCGGATGGCCCAGCGCGATCGCGCCGCCATCGACGTTGAGTCGCGCCGGGTCGATGGCGCCCAATGCGCCGGGAAGCCCCAGTTCGTTGCGGCAGTAGTCATCACTTGCCCACGCGCGTTCGCAGGCGAGCACCTGCGCTGCGAAGGCCTCGTTGATTTCCCACGCATCAACGTCGTTGAGTCCGAGACCGTGACGTTGCAGGATCGGCGTGGCGGCATGCACGGGGCCGAGCCCCATTTGCGCAGGATCGAGGCCCGCCCACTGCGCATCGACGATGCGGCCCAGTGGCGTCAGCTGGTGCTTCGCCACCGCGCGTTCGGAGGCCACCACCACCCAGGCGCCGCCATCGGTGATCTGCGAGCTGTTGCCCGCCGTCACGTTGCCGTACTTGCGGTCGAAAAAGGGCCGCAGCTTCGCCAGGTTTTCCGGCGTGGAGTCCGCGCGTGCGCCATCGTCTTCCGCGTAGACCTTGCCGGCCTTGTCGTACAGCGCGACGAGCTCATCCGCGAAGTGCCCGGCTTTCTGCGCCGCCAGCACCTTGGCATGGCTGCCGGCCGAATACGCGTCCATCTGCTGCCGCGTGATGCCGAAGCGATGCGCGAGGTTCTCCGCCGTCTGGCCCATCAGCAATCCGCAGATGGGATCCGTGAGGCCCTTCATCAGCGCGATGACCGGTGCGAGATACCCGGGCCGGAACTGCGCGAGCAGCGCCGCACGCTGGCCGATGGACTTCGCCGCATACCACCGCGACAGCCACATCACCATCGCATCGGAGAAGAGCAGCGGTGCGCGTGACAGCGCATCGACACCGCCCGCCAGCACGAGATCGGAGCGACCGGCGCGGATGTTGTTGACGGCCGAGTCGATCGACTGCATGCCCGACGCGCAGTTGCGCATCACGGTCCAGCCCGGCACCTTAAAGCCGCAGCCCATGCGCAAGGCCGCCACCCGGCCGATGTTCACTTCGTCGGCAGACGGTGCGGCGCAACCGAGGATCACCTCGTCGAGATCACTGCCCTCGAATTTCTGCCGTAGCAGCAGCGCGCGACCCGCATCCGTCGCGAGGTCCGACGCGGAAAATGGCCCCGGCCGGTTGCGCGACTTGAGAAACGGCGTGCGATTGCCGTCGATGATGTAGACAGGTCCGTTCATGTTCAGGCCGCCTCGCGTCGCTTGACCGGCTCCACATGCGGCCTTGCGGCGTCGATGGCCGGCTGCAGCAGGCTCGCGCCAAGATCGCGGTCGAAATCGTCGACCTTGATCACGCGCGCGACAATCTCGCGCTGGCTGATCAGCACGCGCGCTTCGACGGTATCGATCACGCCTGCCTCCACCCCACGCATCGCCAGAACTTCGATGCCCGATCCCGGCGGCACGACACCATCGATCCGCTGTTCGCGGATGGCCAGCTTCAGCTTGGCCTCGACCGGCTCGGTGGCCACGGTGGCGTCGAGCGCGCGCTCGATCAGGCGCACCGGATCATCCTCGCCGGTGCCGATGTACATGCCCGCGGTGAGGCGGTCGCGCGTCGCAGAGGGCGCGATGAGCAGTTGCGCCACCATGTGCCCGAGGTGATCCGACGGAATGGCATAGGGCCGGCCCAGCGGAAACACCGTGCGGCGGAGCAGCATGGCGATGACACGATTGGGGAAGTTGGAAATCACGCCCTCGAACGCGCTCTGAATCTTGAACATCGCATCCCAGATCGCCCAGTGCATCAGCGGCGCATCGGCCTCCTGCCGTCCTTCGGCTTCGAAACGCTTCAGCGTCGCGGAGCACAGGTACATCAAAGACAGGATGTCGCCCAGCCGCGCGGAGAGCTTTTCCTTGCGCTTCAGCGCACCGCCCAGCGTGCCCATCGACACGTCAGCAAGAAACGCGAGTGCCGCAGAGAAGCGCGTGAGCTGCTGGTAGTAGCGACGGGTTGAAGGCGCCACGTCATGCTGCACGCGCACGAAGTGCGAACCGGTGAGACCGGTGACAACCATGCGCGCGAAGGTTCCCAGCGTGAACCGCACGTGGCCGAACAGCGCGGCATCGAAGGCCATCGAGGCACGCTCGGGATCCGTTTCGCGCGTCGCATTGATCTCCTTCAGCACGAAGGGATGGCAGCGGATGGCGCCCTGGCCGAAGATGATGAGGCTGCGCGTCAGGATGTTGGCGCCTTCGACGGTGATGGCCACCGGGTGCTGCATATAGGCGCCGCCGAGAAAATTGGACGGTCCCATGCAGATGCCCTTGCCGCCGATCACATCCATGCCGTCGTTGATGGTCTCGCGCGCGCGTTCGGTGATGTGGTACTTGGCGATGGCCGATACCACGGCCGGCTTCTCGCCGAGATCGATGGCCGATGCCGTCAACATCCGCGTGGCGTCCATCATGTAGAGGTTGCCGCCCATGCGCGCCAGTGCTTCCTCGATGCCCTCGAACTTGCCGATGGCCGTCTTGAACTGCGTGCGCACGCGCGCGTAACCGCCCACGGTGCGCACCGCGAGGATCGACATGCCGGTGTTGGACGACGGCAGTGAAATCCCGCGACCCGTCGACAGGCATTCCATCAGCATCCGCCAGCCATGCCCGATCATCGGCTGTCCGCCGATCACCCAGTCCATCGGGATGAAGACGTTGCTGCCGGAATTGGGGCCATTCTGGAACACGGCGTTGAGCGGCATGTGGCGGCGGCCGATATGCACGCCAGGATGCGATGTCGGAATCAGCGCGCAGGTGATGCCGAGGTCGACCTTGTCGCCCAGCAGCTTGTCGCGGTCGTACACGCGGAAAGCAAGACCCAGCAGCGTCGCCACCGGCCCCAGCGTGATGTAGCGCTTATCCCACGTGACGGACAGCCCCAGCACGCGCTTGCCGTCGTGCTCGCCCCAGCACACGTGCGCATAGTCGGGGATAGCCGCAGCATCGGAGCCGGCATTCGGATTGGTCAACGCGAAGCACGGGATTTCGAGGCCCTTGGCGAGGCGGGGCAGGTAATGCCGCTTCTGTTCCTCGGTGCCATAGTGCAGCAGCAGTTCGCCGGGGCCGAGCGAGTTCGGCACCATCACCGTCACCGCCACGGTGCCGGAACGCGTGGACAGCTTGGTCACCACCTGCGAATGCGCCCATGCGGAGAAGCCCAAACCGCCGTATTCCTTCGGGATAATCATCCCGAGGAAGCCCTTGTCCTTGACGAATTGCCACACGTGCGGCGGCAGGTCCTTGTAGACGTTGGTTGTCTCCCAGTCGCTGGTCATCGCGCACAGCGCGGCAGTCTCATTGTCGAGAAACCGCTGTTCCTCGACGGTGAGTGCCGATAGCGGCGTCTGGAGCAGGCTGGCCCAGTCTGGCCGCCCCGAGAACAGCTGGCCGTCCCACCATACGGTGCCCGCCTCGATTGCCTCGCGCTCCGTCTGCGACATCGCGGGCATCACGCGGCGATACATCGTCAGCACTGCATCGCTGATGAGGCTGCGCCGCAACTTCGGAATGGCCAGCGCAATGGCCAGCGCGATGAACACCAGCGTCAGCAGGATGTTCAACGCCAGCGGCAACGCGCGCAGTGCCCACGACAACCCCAACGCCACGGCGATGCCGAGGGCCCATTGCCGTCCGGACGCGTTGATGTAGGCCAGTGCCACGAATCCGGCGACCACGAATAACAACCAGAAGAACGTCAGCATCGCAACACTCCTAGGCGGCGGGCAGCGCCCAAGGCCTGCCCGTCCGGGGGGTTCAGGTCTTCAGGTGCGGCGCTCGAGGTCGAGATCGAACTCGCGCGAAACTTCGTTCAATTCAGGAAGCGGGGCGTTGAGCCCCCCCAGCAGAAAGGGCGCCAAGCGCCGCAGCAGGAGCTCATCGTTGTCCGTCTCGAGCGGATTCAATTCGGAGATGATCTTCAGCGCATCGGTGCCTGCCAATGTGTATGACAACGCCCCCATGATGAAGTGCAGGCGCCACGACAGTTCCTTCTTCGGCAGGTGCGGCAGCGCCCGCGAGAACGCGGCCTTGAAGCGCTCGATCATCTGCGCGTACTGCTGCGAGAGAAAACGCCGGATGAAGGGCGCGGGGTCGGCATAGGCGCGGCCCAGCAGGCGAAGGAAATTGGTGCCACCGCGCTGCGGGTCGCGAGCGAGGCGCAGCGCGGGGATGAAGAGCGCCGCCAGGATGCGCTCGCAACGCACGGCGTCCGGGGCCGCTTCGCGCTCGAAGCGATCAAGAAGCTCCACGCGCTGCTGGTTCATCGGATCGAGCCGGCGCGTCAGCACCGCCTGGAAGAGTTCTTCCTTGCTGCCGAAGTGATAGTTGGCCGCCGCCAGGTTGGCCCCGGCCGCAGCCGTGATGAGGCGCAGGCTGGTCGCCTCGAAACCGTGTTCCATGAACAGGGCCTCGGCAGCATCGAGTAGCCGGTCCTTGGTCGCCGCGGCACCGCGCAGCTCGGGAAGCGCAATCACGTTGTTCTTCATGGTTCCTCGCCAACAGACCCGCGCCCGAACATCAAACGCTTGTTTGAATCCTACGTTTGATCGATTGAGGTGTCAAGCGTTGGCAATGAGTCGAAGAAATTGGCCGGATATACTTTTCGGCTCATGCGCACCGACCTCGACCTGCTGCCCGCCACCAGCCCCACCACCGCCCACACCCCCACCGACCGCGAGCGCCAACTTGGCCTGTGGTTCGGTTTGCTCGGCGTCGTGGCGTTCAGCGGGACGCTGCCCGCGACGCGTATCGCGGTCGCCGTCCTCGATCCGGTCTTCGTCGGCTTGGGACGCGCACTGGTGGCCGCTGTGCTGGCGGCCGTCGTGTTGGCCGCGACTCGCACACCCGTTCCCGCGCGCGCGTTGTGGCCGCGGCTGGGGATCGTGGCACTCGGTGTTGTTGCCGGTTGGCCAGTACTCACTGCCTTCGCAATGCTCTACGTGCCTGCAGCTCACGGCGCGGTGGTGGCCGGATTGCTGCCGCTGGCGACCGCGTTGGCGGGCGCTTGGCTGGCCCATGAACGACCGCCGCGCCAGTTCTGGATCTGGGCGCTGGCCGGCAGTGTGGTGGTCGTCGCGTTCGCGCTGTGGGAAGGCGGCGGGCGCCTGCAGCCGGCCGACCTGCTGCTGGCCGCAGCCGTCGCAGCGGCGTCCATCGGCTATGCCGAAGGCACGCGCCTGGCCCGCATCCTGGGCGGCTGGCAGGTGATCTGCTGGGTCCTGATTCTCGCCGCGCCATTCGTCGTCATTCCGACGTGGCTCACCTTTGATGCCCGCAGCCTCGCGGCGCCGTGGAGCGCGTGGGCCGCGTTCGCCTACGTAGCGGTCATCTCGCAATTCCTCGGCTTCTTCGCTTGGTATCGCGGCCTGGCGCTGGGCGGCATTGCGGCGGTGGGCCAGACCCAGCTGCTGCAGCCGTTCCTCACGATCGTTGCGTCGGCCTGGCTGCTGGCCGAACCGGTCTCGGCCGCCACGTACATCAGCGCGGCACTGGTGATTGCCGCCATCGCAATGGGACGACGTGGTTGACGTGCGCCAACATCGCCCCGCGCGGCGTGTTACTCGTTACCGCCAGCGTACGCCGCCTCGATCTCGGTGGCCTTCTGCTTCAGCAACAGCGGCCGCTTCAACTTGAGTGTTGGCGTGAGCAAGCCGTTGTCCACGCTCCAAGGTTCGACCGAACTCACCACCTTGCGCACGCGCACCCAACGCGGAAAGGTCTTCAGTTGCTCGTTGGCGCGCCGGATCAGCACCTTTTCGTCGGTTTCCTGCGACACCGCCAGCAACACGACGTAGGGCCGGCCTTCGCCTACCAGCATCACCTGCTCGAACACCGGATCGTGCAGGATCGCGAATTCGGCATCCTGCGGTGGCAGCTTTTCGCCGTTCGACAGCACCAGGATGTCCTTGGCGCGGCCACGAATGTAGATCTTGCCGTCCAGCAACTCCGCGATGTCGCCCGTGTGCAGCCACCCGTCCGCCAGCACGGCCGCGGTGGCCTCGGGATTGCGCCAATAGCCCTGCATCACGTTGGCGCCACGCACCAGCAGCTCACCGGTTTCGCCAAGCTTGACTTCCATGCCGGCGACCGGCGGGCCGACCGACTCCGGGATGTTGTCATCGATGAGATTGACGGAGATGACGGGCGCGGCCTCGGTCATCCCGTAGCCCTGCAGCATCGGCAGTCCCAGGCCGATGAACGTGCGTGCCAGCAACGGATCGAGCGCCGCGCCACCGACCACCACCAGCCGCAGCCGTCCACCCAGGCGCGCCAGCACCGGCGTGGCAACTGCCTTTTGCAGCAGCGGCACGACCATGCGGTCGAGAAGCGTTCCCTTGCCGGTGGCCATGCGAAACCCGCGGTTCACGCAGGCGTCGAACAACATCCGCTTCGGCGCCGAGGATTCGAGCGACTGCCCGATGCGCGCGCGAAAGCGCTCGAAGATGCGCGGGACCGCGAACATCGCGGTCGGCGCCTGCGACGCCAGGTCATCCGCGATCTGCGCCACGCCGCGCGCATAGGCAACGCGTGCGCCGAGCGACAGCGGCAGGTAGTAGCCGCCGGTGCGCTCGAACATGTGCGAGAGCGGCAGGATCGACAGGAAGAGGTCATCCGGCCGCGCCATGTTGGTGGCGCGGCACTGCTCGACATTGGCCAGGATGTTGGCGTGCGTCAGCATCACGCCCTTCGGCCGTCCGGCGGTGCCCGACGTGAAGCAGATGGTGGCGAGCATATCTGCCGCCGCGTCGGCCACCGTGAACAATCCCCCTTCTTGCGGGAGCCAGGTCGCGGCGGTGGCGGAAGTCTCACCAGCGTCCGGCCGCACGATCACGCGGGGCGGCAATGGTTGCTGCGGGTCCTGCACCTTGGCCAGCGCCGCCGCGATCCGCGAATTTTCGACGATCAGCAGACGGGCTTCCGCATTGGCGGCGCACCACGCCACATTGTCCGGATTGTCGTCGACATACAACGGCACGACGACGAGGCCCATGCCCAGCGCAGCCATGTCGATGGCCACCCACGACACCCCGTTGCGCACGCACAGCGCAATGCGGTCCCCCGGTTGCAGGCCTTCGCGCCGGAAGGCAGCCTGCCAGCGCGCGGCGCGCGCGGCGACTTCGCCGGCGCTGACGTCCTGCCAGACTTCCTCGACGAAATGCCGGTAGAGAAGGTGCGCGGGCGAACGTTCGACGTGCTGCAACAACAGATGCGCGATGTTTCCCGTCACCCTGCCCCCCTTGTGTGCACCTCAAGCCGGCGGTGCTTGCTGCGGTGTCCGATTGTGCCAACTTGCGCGCCGACAATCCATCGGACGTGCGCGCCACCCCTGGCTATACTCTGCGCCAAGGAGGACGGCATCGATGGCCACCATCAAGATTGCGCGCAAGCACACCCTGACGCACAAGAAGGCCCGTGACGTCGCGGAAACAATCGCGAAGGACCTGCAGAAGCGTTTCGAACTCGAATACGAGTGGGACGACGACGTGGTCGAGTTCGTGCGCCCCGGCGTATCGGGCACGCTCGCCGTGGCCAAGGACAAGTTTCTGCTTGACGTCCATCTCGGGTGGCTGCTGACACCGCTGAAGCCCGCGTTCGAGAAGGAAATCAACGCGCAGTTCGACAAGCTGGTGGGCAAGGCCTGACGCTCAGTACGGGCTGCGCGCACCCGCGGGCTCCGACAGGCGCAACGCCATCGGATCGGCGAAGGCATCGACCGCGCCGCCCACGATCGCTTCCAGGATGTCCGTCTCGCGCGTGCTGACCGTATCGAGGAACGTCGCCGCGCCATTCATCTTGTGAAACGCCGCAAAGCCGCGCTCCAGGAAATCCTGCAGCGCACTCAAGCCCGCCATCCGCGCCGGCTGCCGCATCATCTTCAGTGCCCCGCGGATCAGCGGCTTGCCGACATACCGGTCAAGCGCGCTGCCCACCTCGACGATCAGCGCAATCTGACGGCGGCGGAGAGGAATGTTGCCGGCACGCCGATAGGCGCGGCAATAGTCAGGCACCGGAAGATGGCCGTCCGTGCGCGGCAACCGCGACAGCAGCGCGCGGTCCAGTTCCTGCGAAAGCGCGTTCAGTTCCATCGCCAGCGCGGCGGTGTGCACGACGGCGGGCGGCAGCACCCGCACCATCAGCGGCACCACGCGCGCGAGATCGGCATCGCGCTGGCTGAAGTCGGCCGCGCCGTAGAGATCGTGCTGGAAGAATTCGATGGCCAGCCGGTAACGTGGATCCGCGGCGAGATCGGCGTAGGTCATCCGCAAGCGACGCGATTGCCAGAAGGCAAGTCGTTCGAGGGTGCCGGCCAGAATGGGATTCTCGCGGCGCTCGCGGTGCAAGCGCGCGACTCGCTCCAGTTCGCGGACAAGCGCGCCCTGAGCGGCACTGGCGGAGGTGTCGTCGGCCATGGAACGGTGTGCCGCATCGTGCGGCGGACCAAAGTCTAACAGGCGCCGCGCCCGGATCGTCCCCGTCGCATGTATGAAATCGCGTCCGGCGCTCGCCGTGCATTAGATTGTTTGCTCTACCGGGGCTGCCTATCCTCCCCCTCGTGCCGCCATCCCTGCTGAAGCCGAACCGTCGCACCTTCATCGCCGCCGGCGCGATCGGCGTGGGCGCGCTCGCCATCGCCGGATGGTGGAAGGACGCGCCGCCTGCGAACGTTCCAGGCAAGGTGCCCTCCTTGAGCGCCGATGGCCGCGACATCCTGCGTGCCGTCGTGCCGGTGATGCTGGCCGGCGCGCTGCCGGCAGACCCTTCTGCGCGCGCTGCGGCGATCGACGAAACGATGGCTGCACTCGGCACGGCCATCAGCGGCCTCCCGTCCGCGGCGCAAGCCGAACTCGCCCAACTCTTCGCGCTGCTGTCGCTGCCCCCGGTACGGCTTGCCGTGGCCCGCCTTGACGCGCCGTGGGCGCAGGCCGCACCCGCGCAGGTACGCGCATGCCTCGACCGGTTTCGCGACAGTCCGCTGATCCTGCTGCGAGCTGCGTACGGCGCGCTGCATCAGCTGACGTTCGCGGCGTGGTACGGCAACCCGCGCGCGTGGCCGGCCATCGGCTACCCGGGTCCCCCGGTGCTTGCATGACGACGTCGACGCCGATCGGCTTTGCGGACCCG
>Ga0105046_10017052_pt1 | contig 11138 bp, 6 predicted proteins | sample MAT03_FD_78385 | JGI IMG/M metagenome (GOLD analysis project Ga0105046, IMG submission 78385) | Freshwater microbial communities from Lake Fryxell liftoff mats and glacier meltwater in Antarctica - MAT-03 (megahit assembly) | ecosystem: Environmental > Aquatic > Freshwater > Ice > Liftoff...
GTGGTGCCATCGCTTCCTGAGTTGGCTCGCGCAATCGGGCCCGGCGTGATCTGTGTCAACTTGACAACCACCGAGGTTGTTGAAGCGACTGTGTTTGGCACTGGTGGACTTCAGGATGGAATCGACCCAGATGCGATGATTATCGATTTTGGTACGACGGGAGTACGCGCCACGAAGGGGTTCGCGGATCGAATAACTTGGGTCGATGCACCCGTCTCTGGCGGTCAAGTCGGTGCCGAATCCGCCACGCTCTCGATCATGGTGGGGGGGTGCGAAACGGCTGTCAAGCGAGCTTGGCCGATCCTCTGCACGGTTGGAAAACGGGTCACACATCTAGGTCCATCTGGCTCGGGACAAGTCACGAAACTTGCCAACCAACTGATTGTCGCACAAACCATCGATGCGGTTGCACTGGCACTTAGGCTGGTCGAACTCTCCGGTGTCGATCCAGGCGAGGCACGACAAGCAATGTTGGGCGGATTCGCCGATAGCCGCATTCTTGATTTGCACGGCGATCGGATGGTAAGGCGAGATTTCGTTGCCGGCGGTCGAGCTCAATGGCAGCTCAAGGACGTGCGGCTGATAGCCGAACAAGCCGCCGCGGTGGGTTTGAATTCGCCCACACTCGACAATTCGCTCAGTCAATGGGAAGAGCTCGTCGTTACCCGATCCAAGGGACACCTGGACCATAGCGGCCTGTTCACGCTGTATGAATAGAATAGTTCGACCATCCGAGGTTCGGGTTTTAAAACCCCCACCCGCACTCAGGCTGTACTTGCTTTCAAAATGAGTTAAAAAGAGACCGTGGCGGTCATGGCTGTCTTTTAAGCCTCGTTGCTGCAAAATTCACTCCAATAGATTAGGACGACCGATAGCATGTCAGCCAAACGAATCCTGTTTCTCGTCGGTGACTTCGTTGAAGACTACGAAATCATGGTTCCTTTTCAGATGCTTTTGATGATCGGGCATCAATGCGACGCGGTCTGCCCGGACAAAAAGCCCGGTGACTTCATCATGACCGCGATTCATGACTTCGAGGGGCATCAGACTTATAGCGAAAAACCGGGCCATCGTTTTCGGATCAACGCGGATTTCGCAACAGTCGATCCGGCAAGTTACGATGCGTTGGTGGTTCCAGGGGGTAGAGCTCCAGAGTACTTGCGGCTCAATGAGCGATTGTTAGACATTGTCCGTCACTTTGCATCGACTAGGAAGCCTATTGCGGCCATATGTCACGGTCCACAGATATTGGCAGCGGCGGGAGTCCTTGTAGGCAAACATTGCAGTTGCTATCCGGCGGTTCGCTATGAGGTTTCGGGCACCGGAGGAACTTATGTCGAGCCCTCAGCTGGGTTCGATTCGGCGCACACCGATGGCAATTTGGTTTCGGCGCCAGCATGGCCTGCCCACCCAGCGTGGATTTCGCAATTTGCAAAATTGCTCGGCTCCAAGATCGAGGCTTAGGCATACTCCATGTCGAGTACTACCACAGAGTCGCTTTCTATTCTCCAGAGGCGTTTCGGATACGAACGATTCCGATCGACGCAAGAAGCGATTATTGAACGCACGCTGGCGGGGGGCAACAGCTTGGTCATCATGCCCACCGGTGGCGGCAAGTCGCTGTGTTTCCAGATCCCCGCGTTGCTCTACGCGCAGGAATATGCCAACTACGATAGCGGCGAGTTTCAAAAAAACCGACCACCGTTGACCTTGGTGCTGTCGCCGTTGATCGCGCTGATGAAAGATCAGGTGGATGCGTTGCAGGCCAAAGGTATCGAAGCGACTTTTGTCAATTCGTCGCTCGATCGTGAGGAGCGAATGCGTCGTTATTCGCAAGTCGCAAATGGGCAATATGCCTTGCTCTATGTAACTCCAGAGCGTTTTCGCAAAGAAGATTTTGTTGCCGTGCTGGGGAAACGAGATGTTCGGTTGATGGCGATCGATGAGGCGCACTGCATCAGTGAATGGGGACATGATTTTCGTCCCGACTACACTCGTGTCGCAGAGTTTCGACGCGAGTTAGGCAACCCAACCACGATTGCATTGACTGCGACAGCAACCCCCGATGTACAGCGAGACATATTAAGGCAACTCGGTATTGAGTCCTTCGGCGAGGCGCTCGACCAGTGCCAACTCTTTCACGAGGGGATTCAGCGGCCGAATTTGTCGTTGCAAGTGCGAGAAGTATGGGGACTCGACGAAAAGGTCGAGATCATCCGGGAAGTGCAAAAGCGTTATATCAATTCCAGCGGTGTTGTTTACTTCACGCTCATTCGAACCCTCGAAGAGGCGAGCGATCGACTGCATCAATTGGGCATCGATCACGTATGTTATCATGGCGATCTGGCAAGGAATGATCGGCGCCGAGTTCAAGAGGGTTTCATGAAGAATCGATCCCCTTTGGTGTTGGCAACCAATGCATTTGGAATGGGCATCGATAAAGAAGATATTCGCTTTGTTCTGCACGCAGAAATTCCGGGGTCGATGGAATCTTACTACCAAGAGATCGGTCGAGCGGGTCGGGACGGATTGCCCTCGGAATGTATTCTTTTGTACGATCAACGCGATCTCAATACCCAGGTGGAGTTCATGCGGTGGAGCAATCCCGACGCGGATTTTTACGAACGCACCTACGACTTGTTATTGCACGATGTCGATTCGGTGAGGGCGTTTGGAATGGAGTGGCTACGCGAGCGGCTTTGCGATCGTCAAAAACGAGATAGGCGACTTGAGACGGTTCTTGCAATGTTGCAACGCTATGGGGTGATCGTAGACGAATGCGATCTGTCCAATGTTCAAGTGGATGGTCCACTGCCATCCACTTTAGCCAACAGTGAACATAGGGCCGCCAAGCTTTTGCGAGACCAGAAGAAGCTCTATGCGTTGGTGGAATATTCGAAAGCGATTGACCCACGAGCAACCATACATGATTATTTTTCCGCTGCGACCGAGCCATTGCGATGAGCCAACCCAAAGTAGTGTCCCTGCCAGAATCCCAGAAGTGGTTGGTAGACGGTTTCTGTTGGTATACCAAACGGATGGTCGCCAAACAATTCATGTCGTTCGGTGTGCAAGCCGAACTATTGGAAGCGTCCGAGGTCCACGAACAGACACCGATCATTGCGTATGCCAACCACCCGAGTTGGTGGGATCCCATTGTCGCGATGCTGTTGCAGCACGCCTATTTCTCGAACCGGACTTTCTATGCGCCCATCGATGCCGACGCGTTGGAAAAGTATCGTATCATGGCAAAGCTTGGCTTCTACGGAGTTCGAATGGAGAGTTTAGATGGAGCTTCTGCATTTTTGAGTACGACCAAAGCCATCCTGAGGCAAAAGAATGTCACGGTTTGGATTACCCCCGAGGGGAGATTCTCGGACGTGCGAGACCATTGCATGCCGCTGATGCCAGGACTCTCGCATTTGGCATTGAAGATGCCAGGCGTGAAATTTTTGCCAGTTGCTTTTGAGTACGGATTTTGGAACGAGAGTCGACCACAAATCTTTGCTCGTTTTGGTTCGCCTATCGGGTCTTCGGAGTCAATGTCCAAAGCGGATTGGAATGATTTACTCACGGAACGACTGCGGGCAACGCAGACCGAACTTGCTCGAAGCGTTCAGAGTCGGGATCCATCCGCCTTCCGGGACTTGGTTGCAAGTCGCCCCATTCGGCTGGGGCTTTACGATTATTGCAGGGGTTGGGCCGCATGGATGAGTGGCAAGCGATTTGACCCGCGACATTCGGTTTAGTGTAAGATAGAGATTCCCGCCGCGTCGCGATCGTTTGCGATGCAAAAGTTGGATCTGCCACCTCTCGGAAATTCCTCTATGCGCAATCAATTTCTTACCGTTTTCGCAGCTTGCTTTTTGATTTCTGGCTTCGGCCTTCATGCCAATGAGCCAACGAAGATCACCTGGACAAAACAAGTGCTCGATACCAGGTTTCGGTCCGAAGGGGTTGCCGTCGCGGACGTGAACAAGGACGGGAAGAAGGACGTACTCAACGGCGAGTACTGGTACGAAGCGCCCAGCTGGAAGCCCCATGAAATGCAAGCGCCGATGGACCATAAGGATGGCCTAAGCAACTATAGTCGCTCGTTCGCTTGTTGGGCCGACGACTTCAACAAGGACGGCTATCCAGATTTGATCGTCATCGATTTCCCGGGAATCCCGTGTTACTGGATGGAGAATCCCAAAGGGGCCGACGGTCATTGGACCAAGCACACGATTTGGCATAGCGCATGCAACGAAACGCCTATCTACGCGGATTTGCTGGGTAATGGCAAACGGGTTTTGCTGATGGGGTTTCAGCCAAAGGGTTCCAAGCCTGAGGGAAACGAAGGGCAGATGGCTTACTTCACTCCAAATGAAAAGGACGCAAATGCAATTTGGGATATGCATCCTATTAGTCTGCCTACAGAACCAGGCAAGGACGGCATTCCCGGAACAATGCGATTTAGCCATGGGTTAGGAGTTGGCGATCTAAACAAAGATGGCAAGAACGACGTCCTTTGCACCGGCGGTTGGTGGGAACAGCCAAGTCAAAGCGATGGGCAATCGGCGTGGTCGTTTCATCCTGCGAACTTGGGTGATGCGTGTGCGGACATGTTTGCGTTTGACGTTGATAACGATGGCAAGACGGATGTGCTAAGTACCTCGGCTCACAAGTTTGGAGTGTGGTGGTATAAACAGAGGCCCGCACCTAAGGACTCTAAGGAACTGCACCCCTCGTTCGACAAGATTGAGCTTTTTGGCAGATTGGCTTCTGAGACGCATGCGGCCCATTTTGTAGACATTGATGGTGATGGCAACAAAGACTTGGTTACCGGAAAGCGTTGGTGGTCGCACGGTCGTTCGGAACCCGGCTCCAATTGGGACTCCAGGATCTATTGGCTGAGGGCTGAAAAAGAAAACGACGGCTTCGTCAATTTTGTTCCTGAGATCATCGATACCGATTCAGGAATCGGGACACAATTTGAAGTGACGGACATGAACGGAGACGGATTGCTCGATATCGTGTCCTCGAATAAGAAAGGGGTGCGTGTAATCCTTCAGCGACGTTAGGTAGCACAAGTGACACACGTAGAAGAGTCTCTCTGAGACTCTTGACAACGTCTCGGAGAGACGTTGCTACGTGCCAGCCGCTTGCGGGCTGTCCTACAACGAATGCCACATTTTCCCCGCTGCGGAAAGGATTTCGGCATGACTGTTGCCCGGCCGACCCGTATACTAGATGAAAGTTGAGTACTACGGTTAGGCTCGTATCGCTGATAAAAGGTCACGGTTCGCGCCGAGCCACTCGCAAACCAAGCCGTAATTGCTTGCCCCACCTGTGTTTGCATTTCTCGAATTCTGTGAGTCCAAGCCGATTTTGACGCCCGATCCAAAAAACTTTTCTGTTTGGACAATAGCATTCATTGCGTCCATCCCCCTCTTTTCTGGCTGTTGGAGCGAGCTCAAGGAGCGAACTTATGACGCGCCCAAGATCGAGAGTGAGTTTGTAAAGGGTCGCGAGCCTCAGATTCGACGTTCGACTCCGCCCATGATGGGCGGTTCGAATATCCCCATGCTTGAAAAGCGCATTTTAGGAGCGATTATTCCTGACCGCGGCAACGTCTACTTCGTCAAAGCGACCGATCGCATTGCAAAATTGAATTCCGTGGAGCCTGGTTTTCGCGAAGTGGTTGCACAGTTCGCAATCGATTCGGAGACAGGTTCACCCAAGTTTGACTTGCCTCCGGGGTGGTCACTCAAGTTGCTTGACAATGCGGGAGCGGGAATTGGACTGGCGGAAATGATCGCTGAAATGCTGGTCGAGTCACCGGACGGTCGGATTCGGTTCACCGTCTCAAAATACGATTTACCTCGCGATCCGGCCATGTTGGACGAATACTTGCTCGGCCAAATAAACCGATGGCGTGGTCAAGTTGAATTGCCCGCTATTGGTGTGGCAGAACTTAGAAAAGACTTGCCGACAATTCCACGCAATGGAGCCGCTTTACCCGCCTACCTTTTCGATGCCAATGGGGCGGGTGCAAATACTGTTGCGGACGCACCGGTGAATCCCAGCGTGCCGAGCGAGTCGTCCGTTTCCGCCCCAGTTCCGTCAAGAATGCCACTCAAGTTGGTGTATGACAAGCCCGCAGGTTGGGAATTGCAAGCCGCGAAACCCTATCGCGAAGCTACATTCAAACTTTCAAAAGATGCAAAAGAAGGCGAAGTCACCCTGACCACCGCCCGGGATTCACCCGTGCAGAACGCTGCGATGTGGATTGATCAAGTGTTGCCAAAAAGCGATTCAGCTACGGTGGAGTCGTTGGCCAAAAAGACAGTCGAAGAGGCTGAACCAATTCAGTCTGGAGGGAAAACCGGAAAACTCTATACAGTTAGGGCTTCCGATCAGCCGGATGCGAGATCATTGATGGTTGTCTCGATCCCGATGGGCGAGGGAGGAATGAGCATGTTTGTGAAACTCAATTGCGAACTGCGGATAATGGAACAAGAGAAGTCAACCTTTTTAAGCTTTGTCAATTCATTGCGTTGGGAGTAACGCCGCATGGCAACTGGAACGTTTAGTAGCGGTGCAATAACAAAGACGGTGGCTCCAGTTAACGTTGCTGGTCTTGCGTGGCTAGTCATGCGCGCGATTGGTTCGTTGAAAATCACCGTCACGATGTTTGCGTTGGGGACTCTGATCCTTTTCGTTGGGACTTTGGCGCAAGACGAAGAGACGATTGTGGACGTCAAGAAGCTGTATTTCAACAGTTGGGTCGCCTCGGTCCCGTTCGACGTATTCCTGCCCCAGACTATTTTTCCACACGAAAATCCGATCCCATATGCGTTTGCAATTCCCGGCGGTGCCTCCATTGGTTTGATTCTACTGATCAATTTGATAGCGGCTAAGATGACTCGCTTTGCAATGAACGCCAAAGGGGGCCGATTTGTTGCGGGAATGTTCTTTACGGTCATGGGGTTCGCGCTTGTTGGACTGATCGTCGTGAGTGCTCACTTGGGGGACGGTTTGCAGGGTGAGCCACCGTTCAGCTACGACTGGATTTGGGCAGGCGTGAAAGGGAGCCTGTGGGGACTTGCAGCTGGCGCATTGGTTTGGTGCATTGGATGGAGTCCCAAGACACGTATTGTTCGGTGGACCATTTGGTCGGTAACGGCCATACTTTTTGGGGTTAGTTTTTTCCTGATCGCAACGAATGATGGATATCGTATTCCCGATCCGGGCTTGCGTATCGTTTGGCAATTGAGCAAGAGCCTCATCGTCAGTTCGGTGCTCTTGGCAGGACTGCTACTCCTGTTCGACCGGCGAGGTGGCAATGTTCTAATCCACTTAGGGGTGGGACTATTGATGCTCGGACAGTTCATTTTTGGCGACGCGCAGCGCGAGGAACGCATGGCTATTTTCGAAGGGCAGCGGACTCAGGTCGCTTACGAGTTGGACACTGTTGAGTTGGCCTTTATCGACAAGAGCGATTCCGAGACAAACCATGTCGTTGCCTTCGAAGATCCGATGCTAATGCGATCGGCATCCAAAGGGTCGTTTCTCTCGTCGCCAATGCTGCCGTTCGAGGTCCGGGTGGATCGCTGGATGATGAACTCGACACGCGAAAATCGTAAGCAACCTGTAAAACCCTCCGACGACGATTCCCAATTGACGGGGATTGGGATACGGGACTACGTTTTCAAGGAACTACCTAAAGCAGGCGGAGCGAAAAGCGAAACCAACTACGCCACGGCCTACGTTACGCTTCGCAATAAAGAGGACAAGAAGATTATAGGTTCCTATGCCGTGAGCCAGCTTCTCAACGATGACGCCATCCTGGTTCAGGCAGAATATGAGAAGGCAGAAGGGGATGGAAAGACGTGGGAATTTGGTCTCCGATTCCGTCGCAATTATAAGCCGTATTCGGTTGTTTTGGATGACGTCGTGATGGAAGAGTACACGGGGACATCGAAACCCAAAGACTATTCGTCGTTCGTCAAGATCAACGATGCAAAGGGAGACACTTTGCAACAGGGCCGTATATGGATGAACAACCCGATGCGATATCGCGGTGAAACGTTCTATCAATCGGGATACATGAATGGCAGTTTGAATCCATTCGGAGTAGAGCAGACTACTCTACAGGTGGTTACCAACGCTGGTTGGTTGATTCCTTACGTTGCCTGCGTACTTTCTGGTTTGGGGATGCTCGTTCACTTTGGCGGTACGTTCGCTCGATTTGCATCGCGATACGACCGTAAATCGCTCAGTTCAACGGTAGAAATGTTCCCGCCCCCGGATGCAAAGGGAACCACATCGAAGCCGAACGGATCGAACCGGAAAACGAGCATCGAATCGAAGCCAGTCAAACAGTTTGCGTTGTTGCGATGGATTCCGTTAGTGCTATTTTGTGTTTTTGCAGTTTGGGTAGGAATGCGAGCAACGAAACCGAAAGTGGATCGCGATGAAATCGATTGGTACGCCTTTGGCGAAATCCCAACGCAGTTCGGTGGTAGGATCAAACCGCTGTCTTCGGCCGCAAGCGAAGTGCTTGAGATACTGTCCAATAAGAAGTTCGCACTGAGCAACGAGGGGCATGTTTACGAACCCGTGCACAAGACCGGAAAAGCAATCGAAGCAACTCAATGGATTGCAGCCGTCTTCGCCCGCGAGGATTGGGTTTTGGACAGCCCTCTGATTCGTATCGATGCCATTGAAACAACGACTGCATTCGGCTTAAAGCGACATAAGTCCAATCGCTATTCCTACAACCAAATTGCGGCAGGCCGTTCTAAGATCCGAGATCAATTCAACAAGTTACGAGAAACGAAAAGAGAAGAGTGGACGTTTGAACAATCCAAATTAGCAGATACTCTTGAAAAGCTCTCTTTGTTCGAGAGCCTGCTTGATGCGTATACGCCTATTTCGCCTCGTGACGTTTCGGACGCATCGCAGATTGTGGCCTTCATCGATAAACTCCAACCTGCAGTCGACGACATTCGAGCGAGAAGTCCCATTGCGATCATTCCACCGCTTAACGAAGCGGAAGCGAGAGCCGGTGTGAAGGCTCCGCCAGCAAAATGGGACGCATTTGGGCCAGCGTTATTCGAGACGGTAAAGCTCAAGACTATGGGGGTCGAATCAAAGACTGCATCGGTCCTGAGTTTCATGACACTCGAACAAGCCTTGGGGGCGGAGAAGAAAAACCCATCGAAGATCAATGATTTGGTCATCGAGTTCAAGGCTACAGTTCAGAAAGAGTTTGGCTCGACGATTCGAACAGGAAAGGTTCCGTTCGAAGCTTGGTATGAGCACTTTGCTCCTGTTTCGATTGCGTCGGTTTTGTATCCTATTTGCGGTATTATCGCTTTTCTCAGCTTCGTCTTTGCAAGACAAGTATTGAGGCGGACTGCGTTTTGGATTTGCTTACTCACGCTCCTGGTGCATACAGCGGCCATTGTGAGTCGAGTTTATATCTCCGAACGACCGCCCGTTGTAACTTTGTATTCCGCTGCGGTTTTCATCGGCTGGGCGATGGTGTTGTTCTGCACTGTCACCGAAATTCTGTTCCCGGTCTCCATTTCGGTGCTCGTGGCATCCGTCACTGGCTATCTGACCCTGCAAGTGGCGCATGGTTTGGCTATGGGGGACACAATGCCGGTGCTTGAAGCGGTACTTGATACCCAGTTCTGGCTTTCGACTCATGTGATCAGCGTGTCGCTGGGCTATAGCGCAACGTTTGTTGCGGGCTTCCTAGGTATTGGGCTAGTCATTGCAGCCATGCTCGAACGAATGGGCTCGCCAGCAACTGGTTCTGGCATTTGGTTTCGCATGCGGCAAGCTGCGACAGAAGCCACTCCTACACTTTATCGGATCTGCTATGGCGTTGTCTGTTTCGGACTGTTCTTTAGCTTCGTCGGAACGGTACTGGGAGGACTCTGGGGCGATGATAGTTGGGGGCGATTCTGGGGCTGGGATCCCAAGGAGAACGGCGCCATGATGATCGTGCTATGGAATGCACTGTTGTTGCATGCACGTTGGGACAAAATGATTGCTTCATTGGGCTTCGGAATTCTGGCTGTGTTTGGAAATATCATTACCGCTTGGTCGATGTTCGGCACTAATCTTCTCGGGGTTGGCTTGCATACCTATGGATTCAACAAGGACACTTTCAACTATCTAATCTATTTTGCTTTGAGCCAAGCGATCGTCATTGGCCTTGGCGTTGTCGTCGTTTTGCTTCGTCGCTCATCAACCAAAGCAGATCTCCAATAAGTCATGACCCGCGAATGAGCAACACCAATTCGATCGCTGATGAGTGCTCGGCCAAGTTTGAATTCGTCTCGACTCCGATCGCGATGCACCGATGCATAGCCAAGGATACGTGGCGATTGACGGTCGTTGCGCCTGAGTTAGCTTGTCGAACGGTTCCTGGTCAGTTTTTCATGGTACGCATCGGCGGTCGAACGGATCCGCTGATTGGCCGCGCGCTGGCAATGTACGATTGCCATCTCGGCAAAGACGGACAGCCCGAAGCGATCAGCGTAGTCTACACGGTTAAGGGGAAGTTCACGCAAGCGTTATCGCGTTGCGTGGCAGGGGACATGGTCGAGCTCTGGGGGCCACTCGGAAATAGTTTCTCTACAGAACCAACCGATCATTTGATTTTGGTCGCAGGTGGTGTTGGGCAAACCCCAATGCTGACGCTCGCATCGGCTGCACTTGGAAAGTCACAGTACGGCAGCCCGCACCAGCCAAGTGGTTATGCAAAGCGTGTGACCCTCTGTTACGGTGCTCGAACAACGGACTATCTTGCCGGCCTCTCCGATTTCGAACAGGTTTGCTCCGATGTGCGAATTGCGACGGACGACGGATCGATGGGGCATCATGGGCGGGTGACAGATTTGCTGACGAGCATTCTAGACGAATCAAGCGTCGATTGCCGGATCGCTTGCTGTGGTCCTGAGCCGATGATGGAAGCCGTTAGCAAGATCGCATCGCAATTCGATGTTCCATGCGAGCTATCCCTGGAAACGCCGATGGCTTGTGGAATCGGTATTTGTTTTACTTGCGTCGCCAAGATCAAGCAGGCGGATGGCGAGTGGGACTACCAACGAACATGCATCGAAGGCCCCGTGTTCGAA
>Ga0105046_10017053_pt1 | contig 11137 bp, 3 predicted proteins | sample MAT03_FD_78385 | JGI IMG/M metagenome (GOLD analysis project Ga0105046, IMG submission 78385) | Freshwater microbial communities from Lake Fryxell liftoff mats and glacier meltwater in Antarctica - MAT-03 (megahit assembly) | ecosystem: Environmental > Aquatic > Freshwater > Ice > Liftoff...
CTCTAGCCCGCGCAGCAGCTCCTGGATCAGCTGAAACTGTGCGATCGGCGGCAGGCGCCGCGCCGCCTCACGCACTTCTTCGATGGTTGTCATGGCTCACCTCCTTGCACTGCCATAGCCACGTGTAGCTGCTGACTTTCGGGTGCAGTAAACGCGGCCAAAAGTTGCAGTGGCGAAAGCCCGCTCTGTGACGTGGTAAATGATAGCTCTATTACTCTGGAGGATACATCTTCACGACAGCACCCTGCGGCATCTCCGCTGTCTGAACATAGGACGTGCCGACACCCAGTTGCTCGATCTGGGACACGAGATCCTCGCCCTGGCGACCGCGAATGTAGTTGGCAATCTTTTTGGAGTCCGGGTAGTTAGTACGGAAGAGCACCTTCGTGCCAGCGTTGCCAAGCACATCGGCATGAAAGTCGTTCATCCCTTGGCTGGCGACGATTACGGAGATACCGAACTTACGACCTTCTTTCATGATCTTGGGTAAGGTCACATCCTTCGCCAAACGATGCGCTTCATCGAGTACAATTGCCAGTCGGATGTGGTCAGCTGGTCCCCAGGTGAACATGTCGCGATAGATCTTGCGCAGCACAAAGGCACCAGCCGTCATCTGGAGTACCTCAGAGTGGAGATTGTGGAGATCAATGACCAGCCCGTGATGAACCATACGCAGCAGATCGGGATGGTCACCCTCTGGCTTGAATAGATCCATCTCAAGCAGCGGTCGGCAGCGCGCTGAGATATTTGACACCCGTCGGTCGCGTTCCCGCCGCTCAATAAAGCGGAGTACATCGCTTGGGGTCGGATACGTTAGACCGGTGGTGTCGCCAATGCTAAAGCCGCGTGCCTTGTATGCATCCAAGATCGCATTGTAGAGCGCGTCACGTTGAATGCCACCAAGCCCAACGATATAGCTAAAGATCTCAGCGACTCCTTGGCTGTTGATCTTCCAGTCGTTTTTGCCGTTGGTGGTAATCGACTCGAATGGTGAGAATGGCAGCCCTTCGGCAGCATCAATGGTCGTCGCACCAACCCGCTGGGCAAATGGCCCGCTAGGATCAGCGAATTGACCGTGGAAATCGAGCACCAGCGCAGGAATGCGCTGCTCTCCCAGCCTCGTCAGGATGCGGGTTGTCGTCCATGATTTTCCTTGACCCGGTATGCCGATGATGAAGAGGTGGGGACTACCCTTGACGCTTGGCTTCCAATCAACGCGACCAGCGGCTGTCTCGCCTAGCTCGACCACAATATCTTGCGGCGGCGATGGCGGCACTTCAATCGCGGGGCCAGCCGGAGGGTCTGCGGTAATCGCTGGCTGCTGTGTCGCCCCTTCCGGTTCGGGTATGGCCGAAGGTTGCGGCGTTGCCGTTTGCGCTGAAGGTTCTTCACCCGTTGTGTCGCCCTCGGAGGTTCCTTGATCCTGACTACTCATCGCTTCAACGCCTACGGTGTCAGCTTCGGAATCGACCCCTGCGCTGCCAGGGACAGTTCCAAACTCAGACATCTGCTCGATATCATGAGCGGTGAGGACGGTAATACGTGTGTCGCGGATCATAAATGGACGGCGCGGCGGTTCGTCGAGGCTGACGATATAGCCTTCGTAGCTGGCGCGAAATTCGAGGCCAGCCTTTTCGAGTTTGGCAAGGTGTTCCAGAAACGGCGTCTCGACCTCCACCGCAAGCAATCCATAGCGCCGTGCGCGCTCGAAGTAGAAGCGCAGCACATTGGCCAGGTAGGCCCGCTGGAGCGATCCGTCAATCCGGTCTGGGTCGAAGAATCGCGCCTTGACGATGTCCGCAGAGCTTTGCATCTGGACACACATGGTGGTGGCGAGGCTCTCTAATGGTGTACTTCCCCGTCGCCACTTGACCTCAATGAACGTGGCGTCCACGATGTTGCGCTTCAGGCTCATCAACACAAGGTCACAGCGGCGTTCGCCTTCCGCTGTGGCGCCGCTTCCGCTCACCGAGAAGATGCGCGGGGAGGAGTCGACGGGGACAAGCACGGCCTGCGAGAGCCGCCCCTTTGCCTGTAAGAACGCGGTCACGATACCTAAGCCAACGGCCGCCGCCGCGCTGTTGTGGGACTCGGCCACGCGCAGCGCAAGCTGGCCCGAGATTGTCTTGAGGTAGTGCAGCAGCTTGCTGACGCTTTGGTCAACCCGGGCGAACCCAAGGTCATCCATCGCGCGACTAAGGAGGGACTCGATCTCGTCCCGCCACCCGGTTGTTATGAGCATGCGATGGCCAAGGCCATCAGAGAATTCTGGCGCGTAGTCAATCAGGTACTTGCGGGCGATGGAATCGAGCCGTTGATCCCGTGGTGAGTCGTAGTAGTCCAGCGCAAAAAAGCGATCAAGCGTGATCACCCAGTTGGTTCGGGCGTGCAGCATCTCGATCATCTGTCGGCGTCGGTCATCGAGCTGAACCTCGACAACCGGCATTGTGCCATCTGCGCCGTTGAGGATGACCCGACCGGCACTGAGCAGGCTCTGCTGGAGGTCGATCAGCGTTTCCGCAAAGCGTGGGCCAGCCGGGTGCGGATCACTGCGCACCGAACCACTTGCGATACGGTAGCGCCAATGCAGCACGTCGCCAGTGACCGAGAATTCGGGGATGAAGCGTGTGATCAGCCCGTAAAGTGAGAAGCTGCTCACGATGTCTGACGTTGATTTGCTGGCCGCCGTGGTTAATGATGGCTGCGTAAAGTCGGCGACAATTGCCAGATGTGCATCACTTGGGCCGTGCGTGGCTAACGCACTGACCGGCTGAATGGTGCTTGAGATCACGGGGGAGAGGTGGCTCACGCCTTTCGAGATCGCATGTTCAGCCAAGATCTGACGGATCTGGTTCAAGCCTGAGATGCCCCCAGATCGCTGCCCCTCAACGTATGCTTGGAGCCGGATCGTCGGGAGTGGCACCGCCTCGCCTTCCTCATCGCCTTGCGCCATTGACTCCAGGGTTCGTGCGATGGCATTTGCGACGAGGGAGCCTTGATCCGCGTTGACCAGCGTAATCACCAGCGACTGATTATAGGCGTGAAGCTGATAGAACGCCTTGATATGCTCAGCGAGCCGCGCAGGGCTCAGATCGCCAACCACATCGGCATTTGCCTCATCACCAAGGATGATCGCAATGTCCGCGAATCGCCGCTGCGGATCGGGAACGCCTGGCGGGAGCGCAATGCCGACAAAGAAGCGCAGGTTCTGGAAGAACGCGAATGGGCTGTGTGCCTGCGGGTGGTAACCAAAGGCCGGGACATTGATCGGCGTCAACATACGCACGGTGGCCAGATCAATCGCAGTAGCCCGCTGCCTCGCAGGCCGCCCCAAGACCTCATTCTCCCATGCCTGTAGGAGCTGTGTATACCCAGCCATCCATGCCGCTCGTATCGGATGTGTGGGCAGAAAAACCAGCGCCTCTTCTGGTGTTTCGCGCTCACCCGCCGTCCGGATCAAGACGGTGTCGATGGAAAGCGCCGCAGAGAGCTCTTCCTGTGGGGCTTGTCTTTCCTGCAACTCGCTCAGCAAACTCTTGTACGTTTGCGCATATTGAATAGCTGCCTTGGCCAACCTTTGATCCCAAGACGCTACCTCAATGTAGTCGCGCGGTGCAAATTTGGTAATCCAGTCAAAGAACTTCTCACGTGCTTGCCAGAACTTATTCCACGTATCGCTGATATATGTGGGAAGCGGGAGGGGCTCACACTCGTCTATGCTGGCGGGACGAACCTCGGGAGCCGACACTACGAAACGCCCGCTAGAAAGAGGATCGTTCAGCACGCGGCGTTCCAGCTCGCGCAGGATCGGACTGATGCCGACCGTTATCACGCGCCGCTGGTTCAAGCGGAGGCTGAAGTACTCAAGCTCACGACTCACCCAAAGCGGCTCCTGCTCCTCAAACTGTGTGTCGGAAGTCTCGATTGCTGTCTCAAGCCGACCGAATGCGATGTTGGGAACCGTGCGCCGCCGTGTACTTTGCGTGTTGGTCGGGCGGATCTCGATATCTGGCGAGAGAAAGAACTCCTGGCTTAAGGAGACGATATCATCATTGGTCTCGGCATTGCGGAGCGTTTCACCAGCGGCGTCAAGCGGCCGCACCTGAACGTAGAAACTCCCATCGGGCGGACTTTCTAACTCCAGATCGAGTTTTACCGTCAGGCTGCGGCGATGTGACGCGACCTCGTGCACCGGGAGATCAATATCCACATCGGCATCATCGCTCGCGGGCACAAGCTCGACCCGCCAGCGATTAAGGTTGCGCGGCTTCGGCGGATCGGTTGCCCATTTCACAACCATGACCGCATCTTTGGCATTGCCATATTTAGCGATCAGGCTGCCGCCAGGCCCATCGGGTTGGGCCAATTTGGTGTACTTCTGGATGAGTCCCTCACGGTCGATAAATGGGGCCAGAGTGACACTTGTAATATCACTCGGATCTTCCTGTGGAAACGTCCATTGATCAAAAGTTGGCCCCTCACCTGCTGCAAGCGCCCGCGACCAGGCGAAGACATCATTCATTGACCGCGCGAGAAAGAAACTGACTAGTCGTGATGCGGTGCTGCGATCAACGCGCGTGCTCTCGACGCGATCAGTCGCGCCAGCATGAATCTTCAGCGGCAGTGCCAGTTTGATCGCACTCGTGCGATTCCGCCCCAAGTTGGCTACGAAGTTGGGGCTGCCATCGGCGATAAGTCCCACGCGCCATAGCTCTAACCCGGCGAGATCAAGCTCTCTTTTGGATGCGCGATCTTCCAGTGCGCTACAGAAGTCCAGCTTTTGTCCGTCGCTGGCGCGCAGGGGTGGTCGCAAGTAGGCGAAAACATCACGCGCGATTTTCTGCGCCTGCGCGGGCAGGCGATCCAATAGTTGGCGCAGCACCTTGCCATACAAAAATCGGCCATCAATCAGGGCAAAGGAGTTTGCTAGCGAGCTAAACGCTGCATCGACCATGTCAGTTGGCACGAAGAGACACAGACGGATGGTCTTTCGATTACGAATCTCAATCGCCCGGTCGGTCGTAATATAGCGCGGGTTGGCCGCCTGATGACGATCTCTGGTCAGGATATGGAAGGATGTCTGAGCTAGGCCATCTCGTTTGGAGAGCGTATCACAGATGGACTGCGCCTGGTCGCGTTCGAGAAAGTCAACCCGCGCGCAGTGTCCTAGCTCTGTCCCAGCCAACTCCTGGGCAATCGCTTCAGCGAGCAGGTCGATAGCAAGGTGTTGCATAGCGCTTATATCCCTACTTCGTGTCAGCATATGGCGGGTGGAGCCGCTGGATAGTGAAGTCATCGGAGAGATCGGTGAAGACTCCCATCTGGCGCAGGCGGACGAGCATGGCCCGCAAATTATCACGAGCGGCCGCCACATACTCCGCGCCGCTAAATGGTGCCGGTGGCCGATCAATTAGGATGCCAAACCGATGCTCTAGGAAGGCCAGAAATTCGCGCAGGCTAATACCCTGTGGGGCGTTCTGCCCCGAGCTTGGCGAAATCTTCCGAGCGGCTATGAGCTGTACCAGCACTGCCAACAAATCGTTACCAGGAGCGTAGCGCCAGGTGCGGCGGTTCTTGGGAACACCGCTGAGTATGCCGTGAGCTTTCGTTAGGCCACCGACACCATGAAACCAGCTTACGTATTTCGTTGCAACTTTATCCCGTTGCCCCTCAAGTAATAGCCATACAACCCGATCAAGATTTGTTTTAGCATCTGCAACTAGATTGTCGAGCCACTCCAATTCTTCAGCCCCCCCCTCCTCATCTTTACTGGGATTGTTGTGAAATTCCTTCCGGATGAGATCTTCATCATCACCAGCCTTATCATCGATACGAAAGCCGACCGGATGATCCCGTAAGAGGAGCAAACGTTGTAGATACTCTGGGCCTGCGGTATGCTCACCAAGCGACTGAACCATATCTGCACGGTGTCGAGGATCACGTATCAACTTTTCGGCATACCGATCAAGCTGGCGTAACAGAATATTTGCGCCTAGAAACTGCTGGTACGCCTCGATGTCACGCCGAACACAGGCCGTAGCCATCTGCTGGCTGAGCCCGTTTGATATCTCGGTAAAGTCGAGGTATATCTCCGGCTGCGATGACACAAAAGACTCTCTCAGCGACGGCGGCAGAACGGAAGGCTCACGGACGAGTGCGTTGATCGCATGGACAAGTTTTAGGGTATAGACAAAGAGCTCAAGATTGATCAGCCCACTGAGATGATGGGTTAGAGCCTGGGCAGGCATACGATCAGAATAGGCGTTGAGGTAACTAACCATGTCCTCAGCCAACTCATTCGCAAGAGCGGGGCAGGCGGGCTGTGTCATTTTATCTTTTGAAGAGCCAACACTGATTGGTTGAAGGCCGTCAAGAAAAGCGATGGACAGACGAGTCATCGTATCAAGCTCAGAATGGCCGTCATAGGTTCCACTGAGCAAAGGGAGCTCTTTAAACGTAATCCCTTGACCAAAAAATCTCCTCATCAGATCGCGAAGATATTTATCATCGCCTCCAGTCTTCTGGTGGAGAGCACGATAGATAAAGGTGTCCGCACCACGTTGGCGACTACCCTCTGTTGGGAAGCCTGGCTTGCACGCGAGCAGTGAATATGGGTTGACGGTAAGGATCTGCTCACCACGTTTCGCCCTTCCCACTTTGCCAGTAATGATCAGGCTGGCGCGAACCAGTCGTTCGAGCACTCTCCGCCCATCTGGGGTTTTGAATCCTTCCAGGGTGGTGTGATTGGCAAGGTTGTCGATGTACTTGCCGATAGCCTCGGGATCATTCACCCTTTTTGCGCGCGAGCGACCGCCTCCAAGAATCTTGAAGTACAACGATGGGAGGAAAAGATCACTATCGAAATCACTCAGTTCAATCGTCAATACTTTCGGAAAGACTGCCCCTGCCAATTCTCGAGGGATCTTAATCTTCATCGACCTGTCTCCTACTTGCTACCAAGGATGATCTTGCCGTTCCGCTGCTCAAGATTGTAGACGCGGCGCTGGTTCTCGACCAGAACCAGATCGCGTGTCTCTCGAAGCAGAAGGGTGCTTTTGAAGGGATCGAGATCTTCGAGCAACGGACGGAACTCGGGCGCATCAGACTGAAGCCCGTCGGCAAGCCGCATCAAGAGGTCGTAGAGTTCCAGTGTGATTTCCAACCGCGGTGTGCCAGCACGATGCTCTAGCATGAGGACTTCGGGAATGGTCTCAATGAGTCCAGTACTGCGTGGTTTCTGGATGTTCAGAAGGAAATCATGCAGAGCGTACTGCTTGAGTACCACTAACTGCTGCACCGCAGAGTGTGAGACGACGAGGCTGAGCGCGCCAGCGGGTGAGTCGATGAAGACCCCGTCGGATCGCAGCAAGCCAAGGGCCAGACGATCAAGGATCTGCCGTAGCCGAATGTGACTAGCTAAAACGTCAATGTATTCGCTGGCGTAGCGGTAGGGCAGCAGTGACGACCACGGGAGTGTAGCGCCACCCCCGAGCACTGGCGCTGGCTCAACCGCCTCAAAGTAGAGCCGCCGCTTGGTTGCGCCAATCCACTCGCTCTCATTAGCGAAGCGATGGATGGGAATATCATCCTCTGTGATGAAGAGCGAGCGCCGATCTGGTGCGTCAGCAGGAGCCTGCCGGAAGTGCAGATAGCGGTCGAGATGTGGCTGTGACTGGCGGGCGGGATCGATCACGCCGATGTCCCCCAGCACCTCATCGCTCTGCTCAAGGGGGGCAAAGGCTGACTGCCAGTAGCTATGCAGGATGAGGCTTGCGCCAGCGTCGTCACGCTGCTGGGCCATGTGGACATCGGCACAGCTGAGATTTCCGGTGATTAGGTAGGCCAGTGCCGAGCGCAGATCCCGCATGGTGATGTGGCGCTGCCGACGTAAATGCGCGATCAGGAAAAGCCGCTCAAGGCGCGGACGCACAATTGGAGACCGCAGCATCACGGCGTTGCGCAGGATCGGACAGAGGCTGCGGGCTGCGCATTCCTGACATATCTCCCACTGCGTCGGCTCTACAAGCTGATCAAGGACGCGCTGGAGGATGGATGGGTGCATTTCGCCCGGCAGCTGAACAAACGCACGCTGTTTGAGATCGATCAGCCAGACCGGGACGTTGATGTCGGTGCCACGGGTCAAGGTGAGATCCACAAGATGGCCAAGCCAGATGAACGTGCTGCGAAGTCGCTCAAAGTAGTCGGCGAGTCTCCCGTCGTTAATCGCCACGAGGACGGTCAACGCGCCATCTGGCGGCGCGTCGCCTTCCAGCCCACGTAGTCGCTCGGTGAGCTGTTCATCGGCGCTGCGCCCGTTATGGGACTCAGAGGCGTCATAGCAGCTGCGGTAGGTGTGGCCTTCGTACACGAACTCCCAGCCGCTGGCATCAGCCTGGCGCTCGTCCCCGCCGCGACGCGCTAGCTCAATGCGTACCTGCTCAAGGAACGCTGTCTTGCCATCGCCTGGGTTACCACAGAGGAAGATCGCTCGGGGGCGGCGCTCGAAGATCTCCGGAAGAAGCTGCTCGTCAAGCGCGGTTGGAACGTAGGTCTGGCGGACAAAATCGCTATCCAAGCCACGATTGTCGGCGTTCCCGGCACCGCTGTTGCGGTACAACCCGCGCACCAGATTGACCCAACGATTTTCTTGTTTGGGGAGATCCTCTTTCACCTCATCGAGCGATTGCATCGCGGTGCGCAGCTGATCGCATAGCTCGGCGACGCTTTTTGGCCGCTGGCCTGGATCGGGATTAACCGCCGAGAGCAGCACACGAGCCAATCGGCGTCCATGCCCTTCGATCTGGTCAGGGATCGTTGGTCGAGTCCGGTCACGGCCTTCAAACGGCAGCGCGCCCGTGAGGACACGAAACATGACCACGCTTGCGGCATAGCGATCCGTATCGGCCGGAGGGGTATCGGCGCGCTGCGCCTCTGGCGGCTGGTACAGCACCGTACCGGCCGCCAGCGCTTCCGCTCCCTGTGGCGTAGCAAACCCGAAGTCGATCAGTACAACTCGGCCATCTTCCTCATGCAGGATAATATTTGCCGGCTTCACGTCGCGATGCAGCAACTGCCTGCGCTCAAGCTCTTCAATCGCCTCAAGCAGCTGCTGCGCAAAGGGCCACCAGCGCTCAATCGACCAGGGAAATTCCTTCTCGATGGCCTGGAGGGTGGGCCCCGGAATGTACTCCATCTTGATATGGGCGTCATTCTCGGGCGGGTAAATCTCAAAGATGCGCGGCAGGTGGCGACTACTGATCTGGCGCAGGACATTAAATTCACTGGCAGCCTGCTCCAGCACAACCGAGGGATACATAAACTGCTTGAGGGCGAAGACCCCGATGCCGCTATAGACTGTATCTTTCACGAGGTACGTGCGCGCCATCGCACCCTGGCCAAGCAGCTGGATGATCTCGTAGCGATTATCCAGCCTGCGCCCGATAAGCTCCGTCGTTGTCTCAGTGCGCAGGCGGCGAGCGAGATCGCCGATCAGGCCAGCAACTGTAGCGGCTGAGCGCGCCGGACGACCGTGCTCAGGCGCAACAATGCTCCGCAAGATCGTGCTCAGATCGCCCATGACATCAGCGGGCAAGCTCGGCCAGCGTGCCGTGAGCTCAGGAACAACGAAGGCTTCTGCGGCGCGAAGCTGCTGAATGGTGGTATCGGAAATACGCACAATGAAGACTAGCGCAAGGCTAAAGAGATCGGTCGCCGCCGTGGCTAGCCCATAGCTGCTCGCCAGATCTGGGGCCGCATAGGGATCTTCTATCTGGAGCGTGTCGAGCGAGAGCGCAATCGACGCCTCTTCGACACGCGCGGCGTAAAAGTTCGTGAAGGCAATGCGCAGACTCTGCCCACCTTGAAGCACCTGGATCGCACCAGGGCTAATCGCACGGTGCAGAATATTTCGTGAATGGATTTGATCCAGGCCTTTGAAGCATGCTTCAGCAAGCAGCAGATCGGTGATCAAGTCGTCGCGAGTCTGTGGCTGGGCAAGCGCACCGAGGGACTTGCCTGGAAGCGGCTCGATGGGCACTACAAGATAATCATCTGACCAGGTGAAGGGGTCCTTGACCTCTGCGACAAGGCCAGTGTCGCGTAGGCTGCGCAACGTCTGGAACTCACGCAAATAGAATGCGCGACGATCGCTGGTGCGGAGTGGATCACGGCCAAGGTCATAGAGATACAGGATACGGCGCTCACCACCTGGGATTTTGGCAAGTAAGATCCGGGTGCCCGGAAGTCCATCGCTCGCATCCTCAATGGTATAGACCCCGACTTCTGAAGGAACCTTGGGACGATCAGAGAGATCAACCAGCTTATCGCGAATAACGGTGCGGTATTGACCTACCAGCGCGTTACCGCCGCTCTGATCGACATGCACCAGACGGGCACAGACATTGCTGAAGATAAAGAGTTGAGTGTCAATGCGCGGGTCTTTAATCGGCGGGACACGCTCACTAAGCGAGAGAAGCACCCCGGCGTTTACAAAACGCCCGCGCTCCTGGCCAAACACAGGAACGCGCGTGCGCAGGTATTCGGCCAAAATACCGGCGATATAGTTTACCTTATTGAGCGGGCTGGAGACCGAGGCTCCGTCTGACCGAACCCAGAGTTGGTCGCTGCCGCGAATCTGCCCGTACCAAGATTTCTCATCGATCAGGAAGACGTGACGCTTACCGATCACGATAAAATCGATCTCAAAGGTTCGCCCATTGGATGTCGGCAACATCTTATTGCAGATAACGATCCAATCGGCGGGGAGGTTCGCGAGCTCGCCGGCAGCGCGCCGCTCACCCTCAGTCGCAAATTCTCCAGCTTTGACGATCTCCGCCATTGGATGCTCCTAACCAGATATGATGTAGGGAGGAAGCGCGTTGTTTGATCCATTGAATCGTGAAATCGCTCCCTATAGTCAATCGCAAATGGATCTCTTATTCCAACGTTAATTGCTCAAATCCCGGCCCGCTCGATCGCATCACGCATATCGTTTTCATCGGGTACCGTGTAAATACCAGTAGTGCTCAGCCGCGAGTGCCCGAGCACCCGCTGCACCTCGCTGAGGTCAGCGCCGCGCCGTAGCATTCGACGGGCAAGCGAGTGTCGCAGCGCGTGCGGTGAGGCAACGTCGAGCTGC
>Ga0105046_10017054_pt1 | contig 11137 bp, 9 predicted proteins | sample MAT03_FD_78385 | JGI IMG/M metagenome (GOLD analysis project Ga0105046, IMG submission 78385) | Freshwater microbial communities from Lake Fryxell liftoff mats and glacier meltwater in Antarctica - MAT-03 (megahit assembly) | ecosystem: Environmental > Aquatic > Freshwater > Ice > Liftoff...
GCGGCTCGATCACGGTCTATCGCGTGCCCGAGCCAACGGTCTACGAGCGGCAGCGCCTACTGCCGCCGACGCGCGCGTTGGCGGGGGTCGAGGCGCTGACCATGCAGTACGCCGACGGGCCGCGCAACGCCGAGTCGCTCTTCGTCGACCCGCGGACGGGGGATCTCTACATCGCGACGAAGGCGTCGGGGAGCTCGCGTCTCTATCGCGCCGCGGTGGGGCAGCTGGTCACGGGCGGGACGATCACGCTCGCGTTCGTCCGGACCATCCCGCTCTCGGCGACGCGGATGGCCACGGGCGCGACGATCACCCCCGACGGCAGCGCGATCGCGCTGCGGGGAAACGGGATCAACAGGCTGTGGAGCCGCGGGCCGACGCAGAGCGTCTCCGCTGCGTTCGCGGGAGCGTTCACGACGCTCCCGTTGGCGAGCGAGCCGCAGGGGGAGTCGATCGCGTTCGACGCCGCGGGGGCGGATTACTTCACGCTGAGCGAAGGGGACGGGCAGCCGCTCTATCGGTACGCGCGGACGAGCGCCGACGGCCCCGCGCCCACGCTGACCCTCATCGCCCCCGGAGCGGCCTGGTGCTACTTGGACACCGGGAGCGACGAGGGCACGGCGTGGCGGGGGGCGGACTTCGACGATTCGGGGTGGAGCGTCGGCGAGGGGCAGCTTGGGTACGGCGACGGGGACGAGGCGACGACCGTCTCCTTCGGCGGCGTCCCGTCGGCGAGGCACGCGACGACCTACTTCCGCGGCGCATTCGACTTCGCGGGCTCGGGCGTGTCGGGCCTGCGGCTGCGGCTGGTGTGCGACGACGGGGCCGCGGCGTACCTGAACGGGACGGAGATCGCGCGGGTGAATCTCCCGCCGGGCGCGGGCGGCGGGGCCTTCGCGAGCGGCCAGCGGGGCGTGCTCGAGGACGCGTGGCAGGAGTTCGACGTGCCGCCCGCGGCGCTGATCGCCGGGCGGAACGTGCTGGCGGTCGAGGTGCACCAGGCGAGCGCCGCGGACCCCGACCTCAGCTTCGACGCCCAACTGGTGGCGACGCCCAGGCCGTGCGGATCGACCGACTTCGACGGTGATGGGGACGCTGCCACGGACGCCGACATCGAGGCCTTCTTCGCGGTCGTCGGCGGGACGCCGTGTCCGACCGGGACGTGCGGGAGCACGGACTTCGACCTCGATGGTGACGCGGCGACGGACGCGGACATCGAGGCGTTCTTCCGGGTGATCGGCGGGGGAGCGTGCTAAAGAGCCTCTGGCGCAAGCCAGAGGGGCCGGTAGTCGCACTGTCTGGTAGGCACCTTCTCCCTTCGCGCACTCCGGGCGCGATCGTCCCCGAACAACGCCAACGAAGAACACGCCACCGGGCGAGTGCAACCACCGGTCCCTTTGGCTCGCGCCAGAGGCTCTGACGGTCCGAGAACGACGCGTCGCGGAAACTGGTCCGGCGACGCCTGCGTACCCTCGGGGGTCCGTTCCCTCCAAGGAGCCCGTCATGGTGACCCACGCGATTCGTGCCGGGGTGTTGGTCGCGTCGGCGGCGGCGCTCGCCGCGGCGGACGTGGTGCTCTTCGACAACGGCCCCTTCGTGACGGCCACAGGCGTGGGCTTCGGCGGGGCCGACGTGAGCCAGACCCAGCCGGGGTTCCTGACGGGGTTGAGCGCGGATGCGGCGGCGTCCATCCGCCTGGCCGAGAGCTTCACGGTCCCCCAGGGGCAGCAGTGGGAGACGACCACGCTCGCGTGGTACGCGTTCCAGCAGCAGACGGCGAACTTCACCACCACCTTCGCGTTCCGAGACGCCTTCGTCGCGCTCTACGCCGCCGACCCCTCGACCGGCGCCGCGCCCATCGCGGGAGACTTCACGACCGATCGGTTGACCGGCGGGGCGTTCACGGGGGTGTACCGAGTGGCCTCGAGCGCCGGCCAGGTGCAGAGCCGGGCACGGCCGATCTTCCGCGTCGACCTCGACCTCGCCTGGGCGCCCACGCTCGCTCCGGGCGAGTACTGGATCGCGGTGTCGTTCGTGGGTGCCGCGGACCGGACGACGGCCCCCAGCTCGGGCCCCACGGCCCCGATCGAGGCGGGGGACCGGTCGCTCCAGTTCGCCGGCGGGGCGTGGATCGAGCTCGAGATCGACCTCCCCTTCGTGCTCCGGGGCGACCTGGCGGGCGGCCCGACCTGCGGCTCGATCGACTTCGACGGCGACGGCGACGAGGGGACCGACGCCGACATCGAGGCCTTCTTCATCGCCATCGCCGGCGGGGCCTGCCCGACGGGCACCTGCGGATCGATCGACTTTGACGGGGATGGGGACGAGGGGACGGACGCGGACATCGAGGCCTTCTTCCGGCGGCTCTCGGGCGGGCCGTGCCAGCTCTGACCCGGCAGCGCCGTTGCGCGCCGCGCCGCGCGGCGTGAAGACGCGGTGGAGTGATCGGCCGCCGGTCCGGCTGGCGGCGTGAATGTTGGTTGAAGGAGGCCGCGACGGGCCAAAGGTCGCAACTCCTTCGCGCCCGCGACGGATCGCGGCAAGTTCCCCTTGCAGGGGCGTCGATGACATCAGCCCGCTCGCAACCGCCGATGACCGCGTGGCCCGTATGGATGAATCGCCCAACCCGCACCCCCAATTCCGCCGAGCCCGCGCCGTCCTCGCGGTCTTGGTCGCCGTCGTCGGCGTGGCGGGCGCTCAGCCCGTCCCGAGCGTGACCACGGCAGATCGGCCGGCCGAGCCGCCCCCGCCCACGCCAGCGACCAACCGGCTGGAGGCGTTCGCAGATCGGGTGCTGCGCGGCCGGGCGCGGGTCGCTGTCGTGGGCGACTCCATCAACTCCGAGGCGACCGCGCCGCGGATGCCGCTGGGGTTCCTGCGGCGGCTCACTCCCGACCGCTGGGCGGGGATGTACGCATACGGCTTCGCGAGCGGCACGTCCCCGTCGTTCCAGGCCATGAACAACCGCAGCGCGAAGCTCGCGAACCCCGGCACGCCACTCCCCGACGGCAGTCCGGGGAACATCTGGCCCGGGCCGTTCGGCGTGCGTGCGCCGGACGCCAGCGACCTCGCGCCGTACGCGGTGGTCCCCCCCGAATTCGTCTGGGTGCCGGGGGCGCGTCGGACGGTCTTCTCCGGCGGGGACTGGGTCTCGGGGTCCGATATCGCCGTCAGGATGATCACGTATCGCCCGCCGAGCGGGTTCATGAGCATCGGAGTCGTCGGGCTGCGCGGGTTCGATTCGTTCGGCTTCCGCAACGTCGTGCCCCTGTCGGTCGGGTACGGCTGGGTGGACCTCCCGCCGACGGTCGGTCCTGATCAGTTGCAGGCGCAGTGGCGGGGGTCCGGCGACGGCCAGAACGAGACAGGGCGGATGTTCGTCGGCCTCGGGGCGCGGGCGTGGTCCCCCTCGCGCGACGGGCTCGAGATGGCCTTCTTCGGGAACGCCGGCAAGGGCGTCGACTTCCACGTTGATCCCACGAAGATCAGCGACGCGGCGATCAGCGCCGCCGTGACGGCGCTGGAGATCGACACCGTCATCGTGTGGCTGGGGGCCAACGACGCGGTCGCCAACTACGACCAGACGTGGCGCGCCCGCATGGACGCGCTCGTCGACCGCTGGCGGCGGGCGGTGACGGCCCAGGGCCGCGAGGTCCGCATCCTTGTGGTGTCGCAGTACGCCCTCGGGGGCCAGTTCGCCGCCAACCTTCCAAAGATGGCGGCGGACCTCTACGAGATCAGCCTGGCCCGGGCCGACGTTGCGTTCATCAACGTCTACAGGCTCGCCGGGCCATACGCCACGTTGAACGCGATGTACCTGGCCGACGGCGTGCACCCCAACGCGGCGGGCGTCGACTACCTCGCGGGGATCATCGACTCGGCCCTTCAGGCCGCGGCGCCGCTCTACCTGCCGTGCGGGTCGACCGACATCGACGGGGACGGCGATGCGGGGACCGACGCGGACCTCGAGGCGTTCTTCGTGGCCATCGCCGGCGGCTGCCCCGCCTGCCAGACCGACATCGACGGAGACGGCGACGCCGGGACCGACGCGGACGTCGAGGCCTTCTTCCGGCTCCTGAGCGGCGGCTCCTGCTGAGCCCCCTCCGACGCCCTTCGGCGACCCCGGGGCCGTACAGTCGCGCCATGCCCAAGACCGACGACGTGGACGAGGGGCCCAGCGACGAGGACCTCAGGACCTTCGGAGGGGTGACGCAGGCGTGCCCGGCCTGCCGCACCGAGCTCTACGACGACGCGGAACTCTGCTGGAAGTGCGGGCACGCGCTGGGCATCGACCGGCGGGGCGTGCCGATTTGGGCGTTCGTCGTGGCGGTGCTGCTGCTGGGGCTGCTGGGGTACGCGATCATCTGGTAGGTGGGCCGCGGCCCGCGGCCCGCGGCACCGGGCGGCGAGCGGCGGGCGCGGAGACGCCGCGGATCGACGGGTCGGGGCCGGGCCTCGGCCGCTACCCTTCGCGTTCCATGAGCCAATCCCCAACCGCCCCCGCCTCCGACCCGCGCGCGATCGTCCAAGAGGTGATGGACGCCGAGGCCGCGATCCGCCAGGGCGGCGGCGCCAAGGCGATCGCCCGCCAGCACGAGAAGGGCCGCCTGACCGCCCGCGAGCGCGTCGCCGGGCTGATCGATCCGGGCGCGGCGTTCCAGGAACTGGGGCTGTGGGCCGCGCACGGGATGTACGCCGAGCACGGGGGCGCGCCCGCCGCGGGCGTGGTCACGGGCATCGCCGAGGTCGCGGGGCGGCCGTGCATGATCATCGCCAACGACGCCACGGTGAAGGCCGGCGCGTTCTTCCCGATGACCTGCAAGAAGATCATCCGGGCGCAGACGGTCGCGCAGATGGCCCGCCTGCCGCTGATCTATCTGGTCGACTCCGCCGGGGTCTTCCTGCCGCTGCAGGAGGACGTCTTCCCCGACGTCGACGACTTCGGACGGATCTTCCGCAACAACGCGGTGATCTCCGCCGAGGGCATCCCGCAGGTCGCGGCGATCATGGGATTCTGCGTCGCCGGCGGGGGCTATCTGCCGGTCCTGTGCGACACGCTCCTCATGACCGAGGGGAGCGGGCTCTACCTCGCCGGCCCCGCGCTGGTGAAGGCCGCGATCGGACAGGTCGTGACCGACGAGGAACTGGGCGGGGCCGAGATGCACGCGAGCATCTCGGGGACGATCGACTTCAAGGAGAAGGACGACGAGGCCTGCCTCGCCCGACTTCGCAGCCTGATGGCCAAGTACGGACCTCCGCCGGGCGGGGCGGGCGCCGGGCCCGCGCGAACCGACCATCCCGCCGCGCCGGCCGAACACCCGCCCCCGCAGGGGAAGGAAGGCATTCACGACGTGCTCGCGTCCGCCCCCGGCGGCCAGTACGAAACCCGCGACCTGATCGCCCGTCTTGTCGACGCGGACGGGCCCGGCGGAGCCGGCTTCGATGAGTACAAGGCCGACTTTGGCCGCTCAATCGTCTGCGGATACGCCCGGATCGGCGGCCACGCCTGCGGCGTCCTCGCCAACCAGAAGAAGCTCTCGCAGCGCAGCCTCCCCGGCGGCAAGGCGGGCCCCTCCAAAGCCGTGAACATGCCCGGCGTGATCTACGACGACTCGGCCGACAAGGCCGCGCGGTTCGTCATGGACTGCAACCAGCGCAAGGTCCCCATCGTCTTCCTGCACGACACCACCGGCTTCATGGTGGGTCGCGACAGCGAGCAGGGCGGGATCATCCGCGCGGGGGCCAAGATGGTCAACGCCGTGAGCAACTGCGTCGTCCCCAAGATCGTGGTGATCCTGGGAGGCAGTTACGGCGCCGGCAACTACGCGATGTGCGGCCGGGCGTTCGATCAGTTCCTTGCTCTCGCGTGGCCGGGGGCGCGGTGCGCCGTCATGGGTGCCAACCAGGCCACCGGCGTGCTCGCCACCATCGAAGAAGCCAGCCGCAAGCGCAAGGGCGAGACCGTCGACGAGGAGACCCGCAAGGAGATCCTCGCCGCGATCCATGCGGGGTACACCGAGCAGGCCGACATCCGGCACGCCGCGGCCCGTGGCTGGGTGGATCGGATCATCGAGCCCGACCGGACGCGCGACGAGCTGGTTCTGGCTCTCCGCGCCACCGTCGGCTGGGACTACTCGAAGCCGTTCAGGACGGGAGTGCTGCAGACGTGAGCACTGCCGACGCCGAACGCGCCAAGTCCCTGTGCGACCACGCCGAGGCCCTCTCCGCCAAGGGCCGCCACCCCCTCGCCATCGAGGCTCTGGAGCACGCCATCCGCCTCCAGCCCCGCCACGCCCGCATGCGGGTCGCGCTCGGGGCCGTCCGCCTCCTCGCGGGCGACGCCAAGGGGGCCGCGGCCGACTTCAAGGCCGCGGCCAAGATCGACCCCCGCGACGCCGACGCTTGGACGCGCCTCGGCGGCGTGCTGGCGCTCCTGGACGACGAGGCGGGCGCGGCCGAGGCGCTGGCCAAGGCCATGGACGGGGCCAGCGACGACCCCGAGACCTGGACGCACCTGGCTCAGGCGTGGGCCGATCTCGGCCACGACGACGAGGTCGGGCGGACCTTCGAGCTCGCCCTCGCGGCCTTCCCGGCCGAGGCACGGGTGCACTACGCCTTGGGAACTTGGCTCGGTCAGCAGGACGACGCGAAGGGGGCCGCGGAACACCTCGCCGAGGCCGTGCGGCTCGACCCAGCCGATGCCGCGTCGTGGACCAACCTCGCCACGGCGCTCCTGATGCTCGCGCGGGCCGAGGACGCGGCCGACGCCGCGCGCCGGGCGACGCGCCTCGCGCCGGCCGATCCCGATGCGCTGCGCGTCCTGCGCGAGGCGACCGAGGCCGCGGATCGGGCCCGAGCGACGCCGGGGCCGAAGAGAAGGAATCCCCCGCGACCCCCCGGCAAGGGCGGCGGTGGACGCCGGCGGCGAGATTGAGCGGGCACGCGGCCCGCGAGGCCGCCCATCGGCGCGGCACCCGACGTGATTATCGGGCCTGACGCCGCGCCCGGGGCAGACAGGCCGCCGCGGCGAGCGCCAGCGCTGCCGGTGTCGGCACGGGCGTCACGCGGAAGTTGAGATCGTCGCGGGTGCGGACGCCTCCGGCGTCGATCGAAGTGCCGCCGGCGTAGGGGTTCGCGCCGCTGTACACCAACGCGACCTTGGGGCTTCCCTGCGCGACCCTCGCCGCGATCGTGTACGTGCCGCCCACGGTCAGCACCGAGCCCGTGAAGTCGAAGTCGATGAACTCCGGCGGCAGCAGGGGGCTCGGCAGGACAGCGGGCAGGAGCCGCGAGACGGACTTGACGACCGCGCCGCCGAAGCCCGCGCCGGCGTACAGCGTCAGGGTCACCGCCTGGTTCGGGGCCCCGGCATTGATGTCGCTGAAGGCGAAGGCGATGGCGCTGATCTCGACGTCCTCGGCCTTGAAGGTCTGCCCGATGGGCTCGAACGCGGCGATCTGCCGGTCGGCCAAGCCGACGTCCTGCAGGATCACTCCCGCGAAGGCCGGAGTGCCGGCAGCCATCACCACCGCCGCCATCGTCCACTTCGACATCACACCACCCCCACCTCCGCCCGGAAGTCCGGGCGTACCGCAACCGCGATTTGTCCAAGAGCCCTCACCATGCCACGCGATTCGCCCATCGCAAGCGAAGTGGCCGCGCAGACGCGCAACTTCCCCCATTGTGCAGACGCCGGGTCCCAGAACGTGACAAAATGGGCGCTTTGGGAGCCATCAAGAGCGACGAGAGGGCCGATTTCTCCCCCGGCCTCCCGCGCTCAGGACGGGCGGTCGAACTTCGCCCGCAAGAGCGCCTGGGTTTCTGGAAGGGCGATGACGCTCGCCGAGAGGTCGGCGCCGCGACGGACGGTCCCCCCATCACCCGAACCGTCGAGCTCGTTCAGGAGCGCCTTGGTGGCCCGGAGGGCATGGGGGCCGCCGGTGGCGAGCCGGGCGGCCACTTCCGCCGCCGCGGCGTCAAGTTCCGCCCCCGTCTGGACGAGGCGGTCGACCATCCCCAGGTCGAACGCGGCCCGGCCGGTCATGACGCCCCCACACAGCAGGACGCGCCGGGCCCGCCCGGCACCGATCTTCCGTGCCAGCCACGGAGCGACGACGGCGGGGCAGACGCCCAGGTCGACCTCGGGATACCCCATGGTCGCGTCGGCGTGGGTGATCGCCACATCGCAGACGCACGCGAGGCCGCACCCCCCGCCGATCGCCGCGCCGTTGACCTTGGCGAGCGTGACCATCGGGAGCGCTCGCACTTTCAGGGTGAGTTCGGCGAGCAGGTGCAGCAGCACGCCCGGCGCGGCGGGGTCGCCCAGCACCGCCTTGAGATCCATCCCTGCGCAAAAACTCTTGCCCGCGCCCGCGACGACGAGCACCGAGACCTCCGCATGGGCACCAAGCTCGTCCACGCGCCCGTGCAGGGCCCGCAGCAGGTCGATCGAGAGCGCGTTGCGCGCCCCTGGGCGGTTCAGCGTCAGCGTCGCGATCCGGCCATCGATCACCAGCGTCGCCAGCGTCTCGCTCATCGCTTCCCCCCGCCCGCCCAGAGTTCCCGCAGGCGCTCGCGCTGCTCGTCAGATCCAGCCAGCCCCAGCGAGGCCGCGAGCCCCGCGTCGGCGTCCGCGTCCGCGCCCGAGCCGTCGATGTCATTCAGCCACGCCTTCGTCGCCGCGACCCCGCCGGGGGGCTTCGCCGCGATCTCCCGCGCGATCTCGATCGCCCGCGCCTCGGCCTCGGCCGGCGTGGCGAGGCACTCGTGCGCGAGGCCGATCCTGAGCGCCTCCATCCCGTCGATCAGGCCCGGATCGAGCGCCCGGACCCGGCTCGCCCCGTCCCCGACCGCCAGCCGCAGGAACGGCGCGGTCACGGCGGGTGAGATCCCCAGCCGCACCACCGGATACCCGAGCCTGGCCCGCTCGTCGGTGACGACGACGTCCGCCCCCCCCAGCAGGGCGCACCCCCCCGCCACCGCCGCCCCGTGCGCCGACACCACCACCGGCGACGGAGAGCGACGCAGCGTCCGCACGCACCGCGAAAGCCCCGTGAGCATCGCCCCCAGCGCCCCCTCGTCGTCGCGGCAGAGCGAGAGGTCGAACCCCGCGCAGAAGACCTCGCCCACGCCCGACAGCACGATCGCCCGCAACCCCGCCCCGGCCCCCGCCCCCGCGACGACCGCCTCCGCCAGCGCCCGCAGCATCGTCGGCGTCAGCGCGTTGCGCTTCTCCGGCCGGTCGAGCCGGAGGATCAGCACCCCGCCGTCGCGCTCGGTGCGGATCACGCCGTGCCTCCCGTGCCCGCCGCTCCGCCGTCCGCGCCCAACGGCTCCGCCCGCGCCACGATCGCCCGCGCGAACGCCGCGGCCTCCCGCAGCCGCCGCTCGTCCACGCTGGTCTCATACCCCGCCTCGCGGACGGTCCTCACCAGCAACTCGGTCGCGATGTTCCCCGGCGCCCGCCGCTGCGGCGTTCCCGCGTACGGGCACCCACCAAGCCCCGCGACGGCGCCGTCGAACGACCGGACCCCCAGCCGCAGCGCCTCCAGCACGCACGCCGCCGCCCGCCCGAAGGTGTCGTGCAGGTGCAGCGTCAGCCTCGCCTCGCCGTGGTACCAGTTGTCGGTCTCCCCGCACAGGTCGATCAGCGGCCGCAGCATCGCGCCCACCGTCTCGGGCGTCCCGGCGCCGATGGTGTCCCCCGCGTCGATCTCGTCGACCCCGAGCTCGAGCAGCGACGCCGCCAGCGACGCGACGGCGCCGGGCTCGATGGGCCCCTCGAACGGGCACTCGATCGCGCACGAGATGTACCCACGTACCACCAGGTTCCTCTCGCGGGCAAGGGCGATCACCGGCCCAAACCGCTCCAGCGTCTCCGCGATGCCCGCGTTGGTGTTCCGCTTCGAGAACGTCTCCGACGCCGCGGCGAAGACCGCGACCGTCCCCACCGGTCCCGGCACGCTCTTGTCCGAAGGATCGACGTTCGCCGCCAGCAGGTCCCGCATCCCCTTCTCGTTGGGCACCAACGCCAGCATCTCGCCGAGCGCCTCCGTGTCGCTCGCGAGGTACCGCGGCCACGGCGCCGCCAGGTTCGCGGCATCCACCTCGACCCGCGCGAGCCGCGCGACCAGCGCCGCCGCGTCCGCGAACTGCGGCACCCACCTGGGCGGCACGAAGCTCGTCACCTCGACCTCGTCCACCCCCGCGTCCAGGAGCCGGCCCACGAGGGCGAACTTGTCGTCGGTGCGCACGAACCCGGGCTCGTTCTGCAGCCCGTCCCGGGGCGAGACGTCGATGATGGTCACCCGCTCGGCCATGCGTTCCCAGCGTATGGCCCCCGCCCGCCCGTACCGGGGCAGACCCCTGCACAAATGACGGCGACCGCCCCACGAGGACGGCCGCCGTTGAGACCTGGTTGTGGACCGGCGGGGGGCTCCCCTCCCCGCCGAGGACGCCCGCTCAGTTCCGCTTGCGGCGGACCATGAGCGCCCCGCCCACGCCCGCGAGCGCCAACGCGCCGGGCGCGGGGACCGCGGTGATCTCGATCACCGAGTCGTTGTAGTCGTAGTCGGCCGAGCCCGTGCCGGTGATTCGGTCCTCCCACATGAGGAGCCACGTCGCCCCGCCCGCCGCCTCGGGGCCGCCCGCCGTCAGGCGATACGTCACGAGCTGGTCGCGGGCCGCGCCGTGCGAATCGATGTTGTCCGACGCACGCGACGTGAACAGCGTCCCCATGGTCGTGTCCCGCAGCGCCCACCGGAAGTTCGCGCTCACCGTGAACGCGACGGGCGTGTTCATCGTGCTGGTGTTGAGCACGCTCTGGTACGCCGGTCCGGCCTGGGTGTCGTCGATCCAGCCGAAGGTGTGCTTGTCGCCGGCGAAGCGGGCCCGGGCCGTGGCCGAGACCGGGCCGCCCGCCCAGATGGCGTCGTCGGCGACGCCCAGGGGGCTCACCAGGCCCAGCGGCGAGCCCACGCCCCCGTCCGCGACGCGGGCCACCGCCATCGAGCCGTTGGTGAAGCCGAGCGCCCCGTCGGAGACCCATGCCCCGCCGTACAGCGTGTGCAGGATCGCCGCGTGTCCGGGCTCGCCGCCGTTGGGAATGATGCTGGTGAACGTGGGCGCCGCGTGGGCCGCC
>Ga0105046_10017056_pt1 | contig 11137 bp, 10 predicted proteins | sample MAT03_FD_78385 | JGI IMG/M metagenome (GOLD analysis project Ga0105046, IMG submission 78385) | Freshwater microbial communities from Lake Fryxell liftoff mats and glacier meltwater in Antarctica - MAT-03 (megahit assembly) | ecosystem: Environmental > Aquatic > Freshwater > Ice > Liftoff...
CCCCGCAGGTCTTCTGGTTCAAGAAGCTCCGCCAGAACATCGGGGTCATCTTCACCGTCGCGGCGTTTGTGACCGTCGGTATGTGGTTCGAGCGGTTCGTGATCATCGTCACCAGCCTGCACCGGGCCTTCCTGCCCGGCGAGTGGCACATGTTCTTCCCCACGGCGGTGGACATCCTGACGTTCGTCGGCTCGTGCGGGACGTTCTTGACGCTTTACCTGCTGTTTATGAGGTTCCTGCCACAGTTCGCGATGAGCGAGATCAAGGCCGTCATGCCGCAGGCTGACCCGCACTACTACGGGCACCGCGGCGGCGGTCAAGCGCACGGGCATGGTGACGGTCAAGACCACGGGCCCGATCATGGTGGTGGCGGTGGCGGTGGCGGTGGCGGTGGCGGTGGCGGTCATGCGGCGGGTGTGAAGCACGACCCTGCGGGCCCCGGCTCGCCGACAACCGGAGGTGCGGCGTGAGCAGCAAGCGAATCTACAAGACCGAGGCGGGCGCGACGGTGCACGGGGTGATGGCCGAGTTTGCCAACCCCGGCGACCTCTACCACGCCGCCGAGATAGTCCGCGACGCGGGCGTGCGCGACTGGGACGTGTACTCGCCGTTCCCGATCCACGGGATCGAGGAGGCGATGGGCTTGAAGGCGAACCGCTTGCCGCTGATTGTCGGGGTCGTGGGCCTGACGATGGCGTGCGTGGGCTTTGGCTTCCAGTACTATGTGCGCGCGGTGGAGTATCCGATCGTGCACCAGGGCAAGCCGCCGGACTCGTGGCAGGTGCTCGTGCCGGTGACCTTCGAGCTGGGCGTGCTGTTCACGGCTTTTACGTGCATCCTGGGCATGTTCATCTTCAACCGCCTGCCTATGTGGCACCACCCGCTGCTGAAAAAGGAACGGTTCCTGCGGACCAGCGACGATCGGTTCATCATCGCGGTCGAGGCGAGTGACCCGAAGTTCGTGCCACAAGAGACGCGCGAGATGCTGCTCAAGGCCGGGGCGACGCGGGTTGAGCTGGTCGAGGAGTAGCGACGAGTGACGAGCGTCGAACGTCGAACGTCGAGCGGTGAGTGGTGAGTGACGAGCGTCGAACGTCGAGCGGTGAGTGGCGAGCGGTGAGCGACGAGTGGTGAGCGACGAGTGTCGAGCGGCGAGCGAAGCGGTTGGGCTGGACGGACAGGACACAAGTGATGCCAATGAGCATGAAGATTGCAAACACCACGATCGCGATGCTGGTCCTCGCCAGCGTGGCAGCGTTCGGCGGCGGGTGCCGTGGCGACCGCAGCTCGTCGCGTCCGCGGCAGTTCATCCCCGACATGGACGACTCTCCGAAGTTCAAGCCGCAGACCAAGACGCCGTTCTTTGCCGACGGCCGCGCGATGCGCTCGCCGGTGCAAGGGACAGTCGCCTTCGGCGTGCTGCCCGATCCGGCGGCCAAGGGGCGCGAGCACTATTTGAAGGAGGACGACGCGTTCTTCAGGGGCAAGGGCGGCGACGGCGCATTCCTGACGACGATCCCCGCTGGCGTGACACTCGACCAGGCGGCGCTAGAGCGCGGGCAGGAGCGCTTCAACGTCTACTGCGCCTCGTGCCACGGGTACGACGGGTTGGGCAAGGGCACAGTCGGCAAGCAGTGGTCGTACGGGCTGCCCAACTTCCTTGACCCGAAGTACTGGGACCTAAAGGTGGACGCGGAGAAGTCCCGCGACGGGTACATCTTCCATGTGATCCGCAACGGGGTTGCGGCACCTGACGGCTCCCTGTTGATGCCGGCGTACGGCTACAGCGTGCGGCCCGAGGACGCGTGGAAGATCGTGGCGTACATCCGCTCGATCCAGGAGGCCAGCCGCGGCAGCCTGCAGGATCTGCCCGAGGCCGAGCGTCAGCGCTTACAGCAGAACCGACCTAAGACTCCTGGGGCTGCGCCCGCGGCCGGAGGTGAGAAATGACCGCTCTACCAGCCGATTCTGCTGGCATCGCGAGCACCAGCTCGCTGGGCCAATCGTTTGCCAGCCACCACGGTCCGATCGACCTGAGCGAGCGGAACGTGACGGTGCCGAAGAACTGGGCCACGGGCCCGATGCTGCTGCTGGCCGTGCTCGGGCTGTTGTGTATCGGCGCAACGCTTGGGGCGGCGGTGACCGCCGGGGCTGACGAGGCGGGCTCGAAGGCCGCCAAGCACGCGCTGTACGCGTACCACGTCGGGGTGATGTCGATCATCACGTTCTCGGTGGGCGGGCTTGGGCTGACGATGATTTTGCGTGCGGTCCGCGCGGGGTGGAGCGCGACGATCAGGCGCCAAGCCGAGAACGTCGCGATGCTCATCCCGCTGGGGGTGCTGCTGCTGATCCCGCAGGCGATCTTCGCGGCCCAGGTCTGGAAGTGGATCGACCCGGCATATGAGGGCGGCTACTTGCTGGACGCCAAGCGCTGGTGGCTGGCACCGGGCTTCCTGGGCGTGCGGATCGTGTTCTACGGCGTGATGTGGACTTTGCTGGCCTACGGGCAGTACCGCATGAGCACCCGCCAGGACCGCGAGGGCGATGTCCAGCTGACCAACAAGGCGCAGTTCTGGGCCCAGCCCGGGCTGCTGGCCTTCGCGCTGACCTCTTCGTTCGCGGCCTTCGACCTGATCATGGCCTTGGACTACCACTGGTTCAGCACCATGTTCGGCGTCTACTTCTTTGCCGGCGCGATCCTCAGCGGCGTGGCTTTGGTCATCTTGATCACCACGGTGCTGCGGATGAGCGGGCGGTTGCGTGGCGTGGTGACGCGCGAGCACAACCACGACCTGGGCAAGCTGCTGATCGCCTTCACGATCTTCTGGGCGTACATCTCGTTTAGCCAGTACTTCCTGATCTGGTACGCGAACATCCCCGAGGCGACGGCGTGGTTCCTGGTCCGCAAAGAGAACGGGTGGGAGCACCTGTTCCTGCTCCTGTGCCTGGGGCACTTTGTGCTGCCGTTCTTGCTGCTGCTGTTCCGCGGGATCAAGAAGAGCCTGCCGCTGCTGGCGATTTTGGCGTTCTGGCAGCTGGTGATGCACCTGTGCGACATGTTCTGGCAGATCCGCCCGGTGGCGTTTATGAGCTACGACGCGGGCAACCCGGTGGTGGCGGGCAAGGTCGGGCTGGGTTGGGTCGACTTCACGGGCGTGCTTGGCCCGGTGCTGCTGTTCACGGCGGGGCTGATCTTCATGATCCGCCGCTCGCCGCTGATTGCGACCAAAGACCCCCGCCTGGTTGAGGCGCTGAACCACAAGAACTACGTCTAATGCGTTGAGGCGGAGCGTCGATGATCAACCCGTTGGAGAGCACCATGGCAACGACTCACGACTCTACTCACGCGGGGCAAGAGCACGCCGACGCCTGGCACACGCACGCCGCCACCGAGGGCGTGCCTCAGGCGGCCCACACCGAGGAGGTCCCGGCCTTCCGCGTGCTTGGCCTGGGCATCTTGCTGTGGTTCGGCGTGGTGGTGACCATCGCGGTCATCGCGGTCTACTACCTGGCCTACGCCAATGACCTGCAGATCAGCAGCGAGGAATACCCCGAAAGGTTCGGCGGCGAGAACCAGGCCGTGCATACCGGGCAGCTTCAGGCCCGGCGGACGGTTCTCGAGGGCCAGTTCATGAACGTGACCCCCGCGTGGGCCGACGCGGAGGTTGGGCTGGTGACGATCCCGATGACCAAAGCGATGGACAAGGTGGTGGCCCGGTACGCGGATCGGAAATAAGCTTGCTGGGAAGCCCCGGTAAGTTTTCAGTCACGATTGAAAACTGACGACTATACTGCCTGACAGCACGGATTCCTGTAGGCCTTAAGGCGGTCGAGGCGGCGTGCAGGCGGGTAAAGGGCTTGGGACGGTCAAAGAATGATGGACATTCAAGCGGGCGGCCAAGTTGGGTGTGAGCGTGAGCGCCGGGTAACCGGGGCCGGTCACGCCGCGCGCCGGGCCGGGGGGTTTGCCGGTGTGGCGGCCGGGCTGCTGACGCTGGTCTCGGGGGCGTTTGGGCAAATCGGGCGTGGCGGGCAGTCCATCGAGCTGGATCAGCAGTCGGTGGCCAACACGGTGCCGTCGCAGATTGATGGGATGACTGTGCAGCAGCGTCTTGGGCAGAAGGTCCCGCTGGACCTGGTGTTCACTGACACCGAGGGGCGCGAGCGGCCGCTGCGTGATTGGTTTATCGACGGACGGCCGGTGCTGATGACGATGGTCTACTTCCGCTGCCCGATGCAGTGCCCGCTGACGCTGCAGCGGTTGACGCAGCGTCTGCGTGAGATTGAAGACTGGAACATCGGGCGCGAGTTCAACGTGATTGTGGTGTCGTTTGATCCGAGCGAGACGGCTCAGCAGGCCGCGGGGAAGAAGTTTGAGTTCCTGACGAGCTACGGGCGGTCGCCCGAGGCCTCGGTGAGCAAGGGTTGGGCGTGGCTGACCAGCGCGGACCCAACACGGGCGCGTGAGCTGGCCGACGCGCTGGGGTTCCCGTACCGGTACTTGCCGGCGAGCAACGAGTATTCACACGCGACGGTGTACTTTGCGATCACGCCTGACGGGACGATCAGCCGGTACCTGAGCGGGCTGGATACCACGAGCAAGGACGTGCGTTTGTCGCTGCTGGACGCGGGGCAGGGCAAGCTCGGGGGCATTCTGGACACGTTCTGGCAGATGTGCTTTACGTTTGACGCGCACGCGGGCAGCTACACGCTGCAGGCGTTCCGGTTGATGCAGGTCAGCTCGGTGGTGCTGGTGCTGGGCGTGGGCGGGCTTATCGGTGCGATGCTGCTGGTGGAGCGGCGAAGGAAGGCCGCGCGGGTCATGACGGCGCTGCTGACGGGCGCGAAAGTGGCTTGATAGTGGCGGTGGCGGAGCGGGTCGTTGGGGGTTTGCGGGTGATCAGCGGCGTCCTGAGCGGACGCCGAAGCGAGGTTCAGCTATGAACGAGTGGCTCAAAGGCATCCTGCTCAAGCCCGGCAACAGCGACCTTGCGCTGGGCGACTGGAACGTGGATGGGCTGTTCATGTTCATCACCTGGCTGTGCATCGGAAGCTTCATCTTCGTGATGGTGCCGATGTTCTGGTGGGCGTTTAGGTACCGGCGTGCGCGTGGTGCGGGGCACATGGCGGCGGTGCGGACGCCGAACCACAACACGGTGCTGGAGGTGACGTGGGTGGTGGTGCCGCTGCTGTTTATGGTGGTGGTGTTCTTCTGGGGGTTCAAGGGGTACATGCGTGGCCAGATCGCCAAGGGCAACGCCGAGGTGATCAACCTTGAGGCGTACAAGTGGGCGTGGGAGCCGCTGTACCGCAACGGGGCGTCATCCGGCCAGCAGGTGTACATGGACGACCGGCGTACGCCGGGCGAGAACGGCGCGCTGGTAGGAAAGCGTGGGAACAATCTGTTCCCTGTGATCGCGGTGCCCGAGAAGACGCCGGTGAAGTTCATCATGAAGTCACGCGACGTGATGCACTCGTTCTACATCCCTGACATGCGGATCAAGATGGACATCTTCCCGAACCGGTACACGAGTCTGACGTTCGTGCCGCAGGACGCGGGCGGCGACCTTGGCAACAACGACCAGGCGGGCGCGGTGACGGTGACACCCGGCGAGATTCCCGGGCGCGACCACTACGTGTTCTGCGCAGAGTACTGCGGGATCAGCCATAGCGAGATGGCGGCGGTGATGCGGGTGATGACCCCAAGCAACTTCGACAAGGCGCTGGAGACCTGGGGCGACTTGTACAAGGGCAAGAACTTCGCAGAGGTCGGCGCGATCGTGCATGCGCGCAAGTGTGCGACGTGCCACAGCGTCGACGGCAGCAAGAACACGGGCCCCACGTGGAAGGACGCCTGGGGCAAGATGACGCCGATGGCCGTGGGCGGGAGCGTGATGTACGACGAGAACTACACGCGCGAGGCGATCCTGAACCCGGCGGCAAGGCTGCATCAGGGCTATCCGAATCAGATGCCCAGCTTCGCGGGTCAGCTCAGTGACAACGAAATCCTGGGCGTGATCGCGTACATCCGGCAGCTGTCGGGCAAGACGACCGACGCGGACAAGGTGCCGTTCCCGAGCAAGTAAGTGACCAGTGACCAGTGACCAGTGACCAGTGACCAGTGACCAGTGAACAGTGACGAGCGACGACTGAAGTGATCTGATTGAGCCTGAATCGACCTGTCTAACCATCTATTGAACCACGTGTCGATCCGGCCCTTGGGCCTCTTGTGACGGAGCAGAACCATGAGCAGCCTTCCCGGGACGAATCCAGAGCAAGCCAGCGGCGCCGATGCCGGTGCGCACGACCAAGGGCACGACGAGCCCTACCTGGCACCGAAGGCCACGTGGCTGGCGACGGTGGTGGACTGGGCGACGACGATCGACCACAAGAAGATCGGCGTGATGTATCTGTTCGCGATCCTGTTCATGTTCTTTCTGGGCGGCGTGGCGGCGCTGGGTGTTCGCGTTGAGCTGTGGGAGCCGACGCGAACGGTGGTGGACGCGGCGGGCAATACACGGCTGGAGGGTCTGGCGCTGAGTGCGATGCTGCCTGACGACAAGCCGTCGCTGTCGGACGCCAACGACCTGTACAACCGGATTTTCACGCTACACGGGCTGATCATGGTGTTCCTGGTGATCGTGCCGAGCATCCCGGCGAGCCTGGGGAACTTTTTGCTGCCGCTGATGGTGGGCGCGAAGGACGTGGCGTTCCCGAAGCTGAACCTGGCGTCGTGGTACATCTACCTGTTTGGCTCGATGTTCGCGCTGGCGGCGGCGATTGGCGGCGGCGTCGAGACGGGCTGGACGTTCTACACGCCATATAGCACGAGCACGGACGAGGGCCACTGGACGGTGGTGGCGATGATCGCGGGGGCGTTCATCCTTGGGTTCTCGTCGATCTTGACAGGTTTGAACTTCATCGTGACGGTGCACAAGCTGCGTGCGCCGGGGATGGGGTGGTTTGACATGCCGCTGTTTGTGTGGGGCATCTACGGGACGAGCCTGATCCAGGTGCTGGCGACGCCGGTGATCGGGATTACGCTGCTGCTGCTGATCTTCGAGCGTCTGTTCCACATCGGGATCTTCGACCCGCGGCTGGGCGGCGACCCGGTGCTGTTCCAGCACTTCTTCTGGTTCTACAGCCACCCGGTGGTATACGTGATGATCCTGCCCGGGATGGCGGTGATGAGCGAGCTGATCGCGGTGTTCACGCGCAAGAAGATTTTCGGGTACCGCGCGGTGGCGTTCAGCAGCCTGGCGATCGCGGGCATCAGCTTCATCGTGTGGGGCCACCACATGTTTACGAGCCAGGGCGAGCTGAGCGCGACGATCTTCAGCGCGCTGACGTTCCTGGTGGCGCTGCCCAGCGCGATCAAGGTCTTCAACTGGATCATGACGCTGTACAAGGGGAGCATTGACCTCAAGACGCCGATGCTGTACGCGCTGGGCTTCCTGTTCCTGTTCTCTATCGGCGGGCTGACTGGCATCTACCTGGGTGCCCTGAGCGTGGACCTGCACCTGCACGACACGTACTTCGTGGTCGCGCACTTCCATTACGTGATGATGGGCTCGACGATCGTCGCGTTCGTGGGCGCGATCCACATGTGGTGGCCCAAGATGTTCGGGAAGATGTACAACGAGCTGTGGGGCAAGGTGGGCTTCTGGCTGGTCTTCCTGGGCTTCAACCTCACGTTCTTCCCGCAGTTCATCATGGGTTCGCACGGGATGCCCCGGCGGTACGCCAGCTACGTTGACGAGTTTCAGATCTACCACCAGCTCAGCACCATCGGCAGCTTCGTGCTGCTGGCGGGGTTCCTGGTGCACCTGTTCAACTTCATCCACTCGCTGGTTGCCGGGCCCAAGGCCCCGCCCAACCCTTGGGGCGGGCTAAGCATGGAGTGGACCGACGCGGGCAGCCCGCCGATCACGCACAACTTCCATCACGAGCCGGTCGCCAAGCACGGCCCGTATGACTTCGACGACGTCTACCCGCCGCAGACCAAGCCCGGCGAGTTCCCGATGCCCGAGCCGGCCAAGCCGGGCGAGCACCCCAAGTGGTAAGCCGGTTCAAGTGGTGAGCCGGTTTAAGTGGTGAACGAGTCTGGGCATTGAACAACTACGGGCCCGCGGCCAGACCGCTCCGGGCCCGCTTCGACCGGGTATCGAGACGACTGGATCAGGGCGTAAGGGCCTGAGAAGAGCGCACCTATGACGACACTGCCGCACGATCAGCTTGAGCCAGCGAACAGCGCCGCGCCCACGGACGGTGGTGGCACGTACCACGACCGCTACCAGCCAGCGCACCACTTCAAGAGCCGCGAGCACGAGTTTGACGCGGTGAAGATGGGCGTGTGGCTGCTGCTGAGCACTGAAATTCTGCTGTTTGCCGGGCTGTTTGTCTTCTACGCGATCATGCGCATGAAGCACCCTGAGGCGTTCGTCCACGGCAGCAGCTTGCTGGACTGGCGCTGGGGGCTGATCAACACCGTGGTGCTGCTGCTGAGCAGCTTCACGGCCGCCGCGTCGGTGCGTGACGCGCAGCTCGGGCGGCAGGGGTGGCTGAAGGTCAACTTGTTCCTGACGTTCCTGTTCGGCGGGGCGTTCCTTGCCATCAAGTTCATCTTTGAGTACCTGCCGAAGATTTCCGAGGGCAAGCTGCCGGGCATCTGGTACAGCTACCCGAACTGGGTCGACGCGAACGAGCCGCTGTGGTGGGGCCTGTACTGGGGCGCGACGACCGTGCACGCGAGCCACGTGATCATCGGGATGGGCCTGTACTTGTGGCTGCTGCGCCGGGCGTACAAGCGCCACTTCGGCCCGAGGCACTACAACGGGGTTGAGGGTGTGGCGCTCTATTGGCACATCGTTGACATCGTCTGGATCTTCCTGTTCCCGATGCTGTACCTGATCCATTGATTGTCGCCGCGGGCGCCGGGGCGCGAACTTGCTGGACGAGTGGGTTGAACGAGTGGGTTGGGCACGCGGGTTGAAACGGGTGGACAGCCGTTGGTGCGGTGGCGGTTTGAGGGTCGGCGGAAGAGCTGGTTCTGGGCTGGTGGTCCGGGTTTACGCGAGGGTACTTGACATGGCACACGCCGCACATGCTGATGGATCACAGGCTCACGGGTCGGGCCATGGCGCTGGCCATGGCGCTGGTCACGCGCACGAGCACGTGATCATCCCGATGCGGACGCTGGTAACGGTGCTGGTGCTGCTGATGACCTTCACCGGTCTGACGGTGCTGGCGGCGAACCTTGAGATCATCTTCGCCACGATCTTTGAGCTGAAGATCCCGCAGTACATCAACGTGCTGGTGGCGCTGTCGATCGCGGCGGTCAAGAGCATCATCGTGGCGGCGTACTTCATGCAGCTTCGCTACGACAACCCGCTGAACACGATGATCGCGACCTTCACGATCCTGGTGCTGACGTTCTTCCTGGGCTTCACGATGATCGACCTGGGCAGCCGCGGCACGCTGTACGAGTACAAGGCCGAGCAGGTCATTCCGGGCGGGATTGGCGGCGTGGCGATCGCCGGGGGCGTGCAGGTGCCGTCGAACGTCTCGATCGCGCAGTTCGCACGCGAGCAGGCCGACAAGAAGATCGAGCAAATGATCAGCGAGGGCACGCCGCTGCCGAAGTTCCTGGGCGTCCGTCTGGTTCACATCGTTGACGAGCTGCTCGCGGCGAAGAAGCCCGTGCCCGTGGCGTACGCGGCGTACCTCGCCGGCAAGCCCGAGTTGTTCAAGGCCGCCCACGCTCACGGCAAGGACCACACGGATGCCCACGGCGACGACTACGGCTCGGCCCATTCCTCAAGCCCCGACGTCTCGCGCGTCAAGACGGGCATCACCCTGCCCGAGCTCGTGCCAGCGGGCGCGGCACCTGGGCAGGACGCACCAGGTCGTGACGCAGGGCCCGGCACCGGTCCTGGCGGCGATGACCCCGACCCCAAGTAAGTTTCACCCGCGGTCCGTGGCGGCGCGGCGGCCCCCACTCTGATCGCTCAGGCAGCAAACATGCGTCCACTCGGCTCAATTGGCCTGCTCGTCCTTCTATCCTCTGCGGGCGTGGTGATCTTCAGCACGCTGCGGATGGCCCAGCGCGTTGAGGGCTTCAACGAGGCGGAGGTCTCGACAATCTGGCACGCCCAGCGGACGCGCCTGCGCCAGTTCACGTTCCGCGACAGGGAGGTGCGGCTGACCGACGCGCCCCCAGCGGAGAACGGCGACGCTCGCCTGCAACTGAGCTACGGCGACCAGTCCCTCGCGTTGAAGGTCCACGCGCCGATCGTACCGGGCATGAAAGACCTGAAGGTCTACGACGAGCATGTCGCGGCGCTGGCGATCGCGGCAAACAGGGACGGGGCGATTCAGGTTGATCCCTTCAGCGACGAAGGCTGGCGGATGTTCATCGTCAGCCGTCAGACCGCGCCGGGCTGGGACGAGGAGACGTGGGGCAACGTCCGCGTCAAGGACTGGGTCTTCGATCTCTACGAGCTGACGCCCGAGGGAACTATCACGCTGCGAAAGGTGCAGTTTCCTGACCGCGCGGGGCGAGTGCCGGCGGAGGTTGAGGCGCGGCGAAAGCTCAAGGCCGCGGGCGAGCCCGTGCCGGGCGATGAGGTGAAGCTGACGGACGTTGAGCTGATCCAGGAGCGGTCTTTGGAGTGGCAGGCGGCGCTGTTTGCGATCCCGAAGTCACAGATGAGCCGTTACCGCTTCAAGACCGACGCGGTGCGGGGGAGCTCGGAGGTGCAGGGCATGCGCTGGACGCTACCGGCGGCGGCCTTTGGGATGATGGGCGTGGTCGGCGGCGTGGCGCTTATGATGATGAGCGCGACGCGCCGGACAGCGCGGGTGTGAATCGCAAGTGAGCTTGGCTAGTTCGGTTTGCGGGCCGTGCAAGCGGCGTTTCGAGCCGCGCCTTCCGCCTTGCTGTCGTTGCTCGCTACGGCACCTTGACCTGCACTGCGCAGGAGCAGGAGCAGGAGCAGGAGCAGGAGCAGGAGCAGGGACAGGGGCAGGGGCAGGGGCGTTCGCGCGAGATTTTATCCCGACTGACGAAGAGCGCATTGGGCAGAATGAAATCCTGCGGCACTGGGGCATGCAACCAGGGCTCATGAAAAAAACCCGG
>Ga0105046_10017061_pt1 | contig 11136 bp, 10 predicted proteins | sample MAT03_FD_78385 | JGI IMG/M metagenome (GOLD analysis project Ga0105046, IMG submission 78385) | Freshwater microbial communities from Lake Fryxell liftoff mats and glacier meltwater in Antarctica - MAT-03 (megahit assembly) | ecosystem: Environmental > Aquatic > Freshwater > Ice > Liftoff...
GGAACATTTATACCCGAGGGCGGTATGATTTCCATTACAAATGCTTTGGTATCATTGTCTAATAAAATTGGTGTTCAATTGCATTTGAATTCCAAAGTAGAAAAAATTCTAATTAACGATTCCAAAAGCGCTACGGGAGTAATCGTTAACGGCAAAAATATAGCTGCTGACATTGTGGTTAGCAATATGGATATTGTGCCAACTTACAGAAAGCTATTGAAGGACTTTCCTGCACCGGAGATAGTGCTACGTCAAGAAAGATCTAGTTCAGCATTAATCTTTTATTGGGGAGTAAAACAAAAATTCCCAGAACTCGACTTACACAATATATTTTTTGCAAAAGATTATGTCAATGAATTCAAAAATATTTTTGAATACCGTACCATCGCCGATGATGTTACTGTATATATAAATATTACGTCTAAAGATGTGCCACAAGATGCTCCAGCGGGCACTGAAAATTGGTTTGTAATGGTGAATGCTCCAGGCAACACGAATCAAGATTGGGATGAAATTATAGAAAGAACGCGCAACAATATTCTCCAAAAGTTATCAAAACAACTTGGCGTAGATATTGCCCCTCTGATCGTTACCGAATCCATACTTGACCCGCGAAGCATTGAAAGTCGAACCCAAAGTTATCAAGGCAGTTTGTATGGTGCGGCTAGTAACAATCAACTTTCTGCTTTCTTACGTCATCCTAATTTTTCTAGAAAGATCCAGAATTTATACTTTTGTGGCGGAAGTGTTCATCCAGGAGGAGGTATCCCACTTTGTTTGTTATCCGCTAAAATCACTTCCGAATTGATCCAAAAATAATACTACATTGAAGTTTACATCGCTCAATATTGCAATTTTTTTAATTTGGTTATTCCACATTTCAGGAATGATAGAAATTTTAATGGGACATGAAAAGTTTTTTATTGCGCTTACGCCTATTAATTTGTTGGTATGCTTAGGCGCAATATTCTGGATTGAAAAGTGGCAGGCTAAAAGATTGTTATTGTTGTTGATACCATTCAGCATTGGTATGTTTGCAGAAATACTCGGGGTTAATTATGGTTATTTTTTCGGAGAATATGCTTACGGAAAAAACCTAGGACCTAAAGTTTTAGGTGTTCCATGGTTCATAGGAGTGAATTGGGCAATCTTAACTTATTGTAGTGCGAACATTTCAAGAAAAATTACTGAAAATTTGTTTTTATCATCATTAATAGGTGCTGCATTAATGGTAGGTTTAGATTTTGTGATTGAAATGTCAGCGCCCAGATTCGATTTTTGGGAGTTTAAAGATGGCGTAATTCCATTACAAAACTATTTAGCGTGGTTTGGTTTTGGTTTCGTGGCAAATTTTCTTTTTCAAAAATTTAGCCCTCACGGAAATACCGTTCTTGCATATAATATCATGATAGCCTTTTTCTTCTTTTTTTCTATTTTCGCTTTCTTTTAGTATCATTTTATGAGTCAAACAACTGTTGTATCATTTTTTAAGTACCATAAAACATGGGATAAGTGGAAGGCATTCACCAGAATGGGATTCCCTCCATTGATGTTCTCGAAAGTGAATGGTCTTCAGTTTTGGCGGGCAATGGGTGTAGGTGGAGAAAACGGTTTTTCTATCCAGCCAGATTTATCAACTTATGCATTGGTAACAGTATTTGAAACAGAACAAGATGCTGTAAAGTTCTACGAAGGGAATATCATGAAAAAGTATGCTAAAAACTGCGTTGAATGCAGGTCCTATTTCATGTATTGTATCCACACCCATGGCAATTGGGGAGGTACAAACCCAATGGTGGTATGCGAAAACCCTGATCTGACAAAAAAAATAGCCATCATTACCAGAGCAACGATTAAACCTTTGTTGGCTGTAAAGTTTTGGAAGTTTGTACCAGAAGTTTCCAAGACACTCGAAGAGTATCAGGGGTTGAATTATTCAAAAGGTTTTGGAGAGTGGCCAATTATGATGCAAGCAACATTTTCAGTTTGGGATAGCCTAGAGCAAATGAAAGCTTATGCCTATCAAAATCCCAGTCACGCTGCTATGGTAAAAAAAACCAGAGAACTAAATTGGTACAAAGAAGAAATGTTTTCCAGGTTTGTTGTTTGGGATGAAAAAATACAAATAAAATTATTATGACCAAATTGTTTAAAGAATTTTTTGAAAGTGAAAAAGCAGGTGGCCTTATTTTAATTGCCTGCGCAATTTTATCATTAATAATCGCCAACTCCACTTTTAGTGAAGGGTATCATCATTTTTGGCAAACTCAATTTGCAGGACACAGTATTGGGCATTGGATCAACGATGGACTAATGGCGGTTTTCTTCTTATTAATCGGCCTAGAATTAGAACGAGAGATCTATAAAGGAGAGCTTTCAAATCTCAAAGATGCTTTAGTGCCGCTTTTTGGAGGATTAGGGGGCATCATATTTCCAGCAGGAATTTTTATGTTGTTCAACTTTGGCACTCCAACACAATCAGGAGCAGGAATTCCAATGGCGACAGACATAGCCTTTGCATTAGGAATTTTATCTTTATTGGGAAACCGAGTACCAACTTCTTTGAAAGTATTTTTAACTGCATTGGCGATAATTGACGATTTGGGCGCAATTTTGATAATTGCAATATTTTATACTAAAACAATTTTTTGGACAAATCTTTTTATTGCATTAGGGATTTTTGCCTTGCTTTTAGTTTTCAACCGACTAAAAATCAGAAACCTAATTCCATATTTAATTGGCGGCGTTGCTATGTGGTATTTTATGCTTAACTCAGGTGTTCACGCCACAATTACAGGTGTTCTGTTGGCTTTTGCAATTCCATTTGGTAACGGAAATGAAAAATCAAGTTCTTATATTTTGCAACATTTTTTACATAAACCAGTGGCATTTTTTATTTTACCAATATTTGCCTTAGCAAATACCGCTATCATTTTAAGCGACGATATTGGACAAGCACTAACACAGAATTATAGCGTAGGAATTGCACTTGGACTTATTGTAGGCAAACCATTGGGTATATTTTTGCTGACTTTTCTAGCGGTATCATTTGGATTTTGCAAACTTCCAAGCGACCTAAATTGGAAAGCTATTATAGGTGTAGGATTTTTGGGCGGGGTAGGATTTACAATGTCAATTTTTATTACACTTCTTGCTTTTGACAATGAAAATATCATCAATAACGCAAAATTTGTGATTTTAATTTCGTCACTGATTGCAGGACTAATTGGATTTTTAAGTTTGAAACTAACCCTGAAAAAAGCAATAGTTGACACCGACTGAAAGAAGATAATACACAAAAATTAGCGCAAACCATTGAAGTATGAATAATTTCGACACGCACAATCAGCGAATTGCAGCACTGACATTCGCCTCAGTTTATCCACATTATCTAGCAAAAGTCGAGAAGAAAGGCTGGACGATGGAGAAGATATTGCGTAGCGCGTAGTCTTTCAACCTCGAAATCCCGGATGCTCTTTGCGATGAATCATGTTTGCGGCAAATAAATCACAATTCCACCACTATTCCGTACGTTTGCCTATCAATTCTTTCATAATAACTCAACCTCCGATGATACGCAACCTTGTTCTCCTCTTCTTTATTTGCCTGTTTTCCAACGCTTTAACGGCTCAAGAGCATCCAAACCGGATCGCCATTTCACCCCAAGAGGCACAACTTCAACAAGAATCCGTTGAGGTACAATACTATGCCCAGCAGCTCGCCAACCTCAAAACAGCTTTTGCGGCTAAAGACAACGGTAAAATAGCCGTGTACGAATCTGCTGTTTTGATGAGCTTGCGCAATGAAATCAATCAACTAGACCTGAAACTGGCTACGCACGCCGCGCAAGCAGCGCGTCGAAAATTGGCCAGCAGCGGCCAAATAAACCAAGCCGCGACACCCGAAGAAGCCCCCCGCCGCGACCCGCTCGCCGATGCTACCACACCCGACGAAATCCGATTCGAAGCCATGACTTATACCCTGGCAGCGTTCGATCGCCACGCCTTCGATCCTTCAAAGCCGGAGGATGCCGCGAAGGATTTTGCCAAGCTGGATGATATTTTGAAGATCATGGAGGCGGCGCTGGCGGAGTTGAAAGCGCGGCAATGACGTTAACGCGAATGTCTCATAAGTATGCTTAGCAGTAATTGAATTCTTGGTGCCGAATTCTCGTTGGATTAAGCAGGGAGAAAAGGGGCTATGTCAGAAGGGTTGGAGCCGGGATAGTCAACAAAATTTAATTCTATTCGAGCGTTAGACCTTCCAGGTTTTAAAAACCTGGAAGGTCTTGGCCAAGAAATTCGAAATAAAATTTGGCTAAATTGTTCAACACCCGGTGTCCCATGGCTTATAAGTAGGCTTCATGCTGCTAAGCGCTTGAAACACCAACACCTGATTCCTAGCCCTCACCAAATTATGCTCCGGGTACTGTATCTTATAATACACATCGCCCGCCAGCCAATCGGTCAAAAACCGCAAGGCTTGCTCGCCTGTGATCCAGGCACCTCCGAGTAGCAGGTTTTCCTTTTCAGCATCCATCAAAAAATCTGCAGTTTCGGATAAAAAACCGTCCTGGAGCGCGGCCAACATGTCCGTGCGGAGGCTCACTTGTGTAGGTTCGTCCTCAGATTTGTCCGGGACAAAAGTGCGCACCATGTCACCAAAATCGGAGAGTATGGTGCCGGGCATAACGGTGTCCAAGTCAATGACTGCCACCGCTTTGTGGGCGTTTGCGTCAAACAGCACATTGCCCGCTTTGGTATCGTTGTGCGTCACGCGCAAGGGCAGCGCCCCCGTTTTTTTCAGGCGGCTGATGGTATCAAATACAGGTTTTGCCTGAAACATTGCTTCAATTTCAGCACCAGCACCTGCGACACGATTGGCTGGATCGGTATCAATTACTTTCAAAAAGGTGTCCCAACGCCGATCCGTATCGTGAAATCCGGGGATGGTTTCCGCCAGTTCCTGTGCGGGAAAATCGCGCAAAGCCCGCGCAAAAGCGCCGTAAGCCTTGGCGGCCTCCAAAGCTGTGGCGACATTCGTTTTACCTTCCGGGGCATAAGTATCGGGTAAAAAAGGAAAGCTGCGCCAGTAGTTCCCTGCTTCATCCAGGTGCAAAAACTGTCCACTCAAGGTCGGAATTGGCGCTGGTGACAGATATTGGAAACTGCTATTTTTCAGGTGCTCGGTCACCCGGCAGATATTGCGCATCACCGCATCGGGATCTAGAAAAATCTGGTGGTTCAGGCGCTGTAACAAATAGGACTTCCCTTTTCCACCTTGTTCAAAATCAATGCGGTAGGTATCGTTGATATTTCCTGCGCCGATCGGTTCAGCGCCGATCCAAGAATCAAATTTGAAAAATTGCCCGGCGATGGCGTGTAGCTTCAACATAGAAAATAATGGTTGTTTGGCCTTTATTTTTTCAATTCCAACTGCCGCACCAGCAGGCTACTTTTAAGCCTTGGTTCAAAGTACGTGCTTTTCGGCGGCAGGCTTTCCCCGGCATCGGCCATACGCATCAGATCTTCAGCAGCTACCGGGTAAAAAGCAAAGCCAACGCGGTCTTCTATCTTCTTATTGGTCGTTTTTTGCAGTCCTTCCATGCCTTTGCTACCTTCAACATAGCTGATACGGGTATCAGTACGCACATCGATGATGCCAAATAGCTGGTTGATGACCAGGTCATTGAGCAAAGCGGTATCCAGTGTTTCATTCCCATTAGGAGCCATTTCCAGTACATAATCCCGCCAGCGCAACGCATACCATTGTTTGTGCAGAAACATGACAACCTCATGTTTCGCTGAAGGTTTACGCGGTTTATCCAGCAACGCAATGTCGAAGATTTGTGCTAATTGTGCTACCAAGCGGCCGGCACCAATCTTTTTCACGCCTTCTACCACCCTGTTATAGTCCAGGATGTCCAGTTGGTCGGCCCCAAACCAGGCGCAAAACAAATGGGCCATATCCAAATCCGTGGTGTCTATTTCCGGCGATTGGTGCAACAAAGCCGTTGTTGTGGTGCGGTGATGACCGTCGGCGATGTAAGTATCCGTCACTTCACGGGCAAAAAGCTTTTGTAAGTACACGATGTCATTGGGGTTCGTCACCGACCAAAACCGGTGCGTCGTTTCCTCCTTTTTTATGCGCACCGTCATTATTGGGATATGGCTTTGGGCAAAACTGTTGAGCCAGTGTAACAGTTCCGGTACAGGCGTATGCATGACGAGGATAGGCTTTAGGATGGCTTTCCAATTCAAAAACAGCTCTTTGTGCTTCAATTCATGCTCGCTCAAGGTCTCTTCGTGCTTTTTAATATGGCCTTGGAGAAAATCTTCTACTTTGTTGAGGCCCACCAAACCAATGTGTTTGTGCAAACCACTTTCAATTTGGTACACAAAAAAGCCATCTTCTTTCGTTTGATTGAATTGTCCCGCTTCGAGATTTTTTTTGAAATCATGTTTGGCATTACTACAAAACGCGTCCGGGGAGCCAATGAGGTTTACTTTGGGATAAAGTGCTGTGAGTGGTTTTATTTGCATGGTGGAGGGCATCAATGAGCGGCAAAAGTAGCTGTTTTTCGCAGGGCTGCTGCTTCATTTGGTATTTGTGCTGAAAACATGCCTGAAATCTTCGACATTTGCCGTTGTCAGGGTTTCAGGTTTCAGGTTTCAAGGTTTCAGGTTTACGCGGTCTGTTGTTAATTTTGAAATGGTGTTTCAAGGATAAGAACCAATCGCGTAAACCGGAAACCTTGAAACCTGAAACCTGAAACCCTGACAACCATTTTAAATTTTTATTCGTCAATGAAATATTCATCCGCCTTTGCCCTGTGCCTGGTTTTCTTGGGGCTTAATGTATTGTCTGCTCAAAGCGTCTATGAGTTGGAAAACAAGTACAAAAAATCCAACTCAAAGAATGAAAAAATGGATCTGGCTTACCAGATTGCAGAAAAATCTGTTGGTTCCAATCCGAAAAAAGCCCTTGAATTTGCCGTCGTAGCAAGTCAGTTGGCAACCGAAATCGGCGATAAGCGCAAAGAAACCGATGCTTCATATTTATCAGGTGAAGCTGCCTATCGGCTTCGGGACTACGGAGGCGCAGCCGGTCGGTACAATCGGGCATGGAATACAGCCCGCAATTATGGGTTTCGCGACGTGGCGATCAATTCCATGAACAAATTGCAGGACATTGCGCTCAAGCAAAACGATTACAAAGAAGCCTTGAAATGGAGCACTGAAACCGTTCGATACTTGAGTGACAACAGTGGCCCCGGTGCCAGAAGCGGCGGTGAAGCACAACGAAAACTGGAAAACCAGCTCGCCGCAGCAGCGTCCGACAACCGCGCTTTGCGGGAGCAACTGGCGCAGGCCACCGGACAGAGCCAATTGCTGGAAAACACCTACCAAAGTCAGCTCAAAGACGTACAGGACAAAACCCAGAGCGAACTCAGTGTGAAAGATATGGCGCTTACCCAAATATCGAAAGAGAAATTGCGGGTAGACTCCATTTCCCGAACCAATTCGCTGATGCTTAAAAATCTGACACAAGGGCAAATGATCGACTCCATCGTGCGGGCACAGCAGGAGCGAGAGATCCAAAGCCAAAAACGCCGTGCTGCAGAATTGGAACTCGCTCAGGAAAAAGGAGACACGCAGCGCAAAATATTGTTGCTCATTGTTTGCTTCGTGGTATTACTGGCCATTTTATTCTACATCCGTTTCCTGGCCAAAAAGCGCACCGCCAATCAATTGACCAACAAAAACAGGTTGATAGAAGCCGAGCAATTAAGAAGTAACACGCTGTTGCTCAATATATTACCTCCGGCTATTGCCGAAGAGCTAAAAACTCGTAATAAGGTTGCCGCCAGAAAATACGATCAAGCGACGGTGATGTTTGTCGATTTTAGCGGCTTCACGCACATCGCTGAGAAACTAAGCCCGGAGCAACTTGTGGAAGAACTCGACCTCTGCTTCTCCAATTTTGACCGCATCATCAGCAATTATAAAATTGAAAAAATAAAAACTGTGGGCGATGCCTATATCTGTGCTTCAGGCCTTTCTGACATGAACGCAAGCCCTTCAGACATGGTAAAAGCCGCCTTGGAAATTCAAGACTTCTTACTTGGCTTGAAAGCGCAACGATTGGGACAAGCACTGCCGTTTTTTGAAGCACGGGTCGGCATCCATATCGGCCCGGTAGTGGCAGGCGTGGTTGGCGCGAAAAAATTTGCATACGATATCTGGGGCGATACTGTAAATACCGCAGCAAGGATGGAAGAAGCCTGTGAGATCGGCCATGTCAACGTCAGCGAAGATGCCTATTGGCTTACCAAATATGAATTTGAATGGGAACCCCGCGGAAAAATTGCCGCGAAGAACAAAGGTTTCATGGATATGTATTATGTCACTGGGATCAAATAAAAAAGGTTTCAGGTTTCAGGGTTTCAGGTTTCAGGTTTACGCGATCTGTGGTTGCTTTGAAAAAGTGTTTCAAATTTGACAACAAATCGCGTAAACCTGAAACCTTGAAACCTGAAACCCGAAACCTTGAAAGTATGCTATACGACAATCACAACCGCCCAATCTCCTACCTGCGTTTGGCAGTAACGGATCGCTGCAATTTGCGGTGCAGCTACTGCATGCCTGAACATGGTTTGGAGTGGTTGTCGCGGGATGCTTTGCTGACGTACGAGGAAATGCTGCGGCTGAGCCGTATTTTGGTTGGTTTGGGGATCAATAAAATCAGGATTACGGGTGGAGAGCCATTTGTGCGCAAGGATATGATGAAATTTCTGGAAGCGCTGTCCAACATTGAAGGCTTGCAGCAAATAAACCTGACCACCAATGGCGTGGCGACGGCTGCATTTATTCCTCGGCTGAAAAGCCTGGGCATCCATTCCGTCAACCTAAGTTTGGATACACTGGATCGGGCACGCTTTTTTGAAATCACCCGCCGCGACGAACTGCCCGCTGTTTTGAAAACAATGGATGCTCTTTTGGAGCAAGGCATTAAGGTTAAAATTAATGCCGTGGTGATGGAGGGCATGAACGATATGGACATTATTCCACTGGCCGAACTTAGCAAAGACCGGCCTATTGACGTTCGTTTTATCGAAGAAATGCCCTTTAATGGCGGCGACCATGAAACCGCGAAACCATTCTGGGATCATCGACGGATATTGGAAAAGCTGCGGGAACGCTGGCCCGATTTGCAAAAAATGGTCGATCCTCCTGCCTCCACTTCCATGAATTACCAGCAAGCAGGCCACCTGGGCACCATCGGTATCATTGCCGCCTGGACACGCAGTTTTTGCGGCACTTGCAACCGAATTCGTATCACGCCACAAGGTATGCTCAAAACCTGCCTGTATGATGGCGGTGTGCTTGACCTGCGCGAAGCAATGCGCAGCGGTAGCAGCAATGTGCAATTGACCGAAAAGCTCCTCGAAGCCTTCGGAAAGCGTCATAAAGACGGCTGGGAAGCCGAAAAGGCAAGCGCTAGGTTGGGTATTTCACAGTCGATGGCCATGATCGGCGGCTAGCGCCGCTTTACCTAAAATCGTTGACTTATCGATTTTGACATTGGCAACGACATTGCCTTTTTGCCCTTTGCTTTTTTGTTTTTTTGCCAACTTGCCTACTTGCCTTTTTGCCCCTTGCCATTTGACAACTTGCACTTTAATTCCCTGTTTATGATAAGTGTTGAACAAGCCGACCAAATCATCCGCACCTGCCAACGGCAATACGGCACCATATCCCTGCCATTGTTACAGGCAAATGGCCATGTATTGGCCGAGAAAATTCAGGCTGATCGCGACTTGCCACCATTCAACCGCGTAGCCATGGACGGCATCGCCATTCGTTTTGAGGATTTCGAAAGGGGGCAAAAAGCATTTTCCATCGCCGGGGTTGTCGCAGCGGGTGAGCCAGGCCCGGAAGCCTTGTTGATCGACACTTGTTTTGAAATCATGACGGGTGCCGTACTTCCCCCAAGTTCAGATACTGTTATCCCCTACGAGCATCTGGAAATCCAGGGCGGGGTAAGTCAGATAATACATGACACCGTAAAAAAAAGCCAAAACATCCACGTTCAAGGCAGTGACCATCAGCAAGGAAGCGTGCTGATACAGCCGGGGAAATTAATTGGCCCAATTGAAATTAGTGTAGCCGCTTCATGTGGAAAAACCCATTTGCTGGTCAACAAAGCGCCCAAGGTCGTCATTTTTTCTTCGGGCAATGAACTGGTAGAAATTAACGAAACACCCCTACCCTACCAAATACGGCGCTCCAATAACTACACCATCAAAGCTACACTGCAACAATACGGCTTAGATGCCACCATGCTGCATGTGACCGACAACTTGGAACTGGTGACCCAAGCGCTCCAACAGGCAACGGCCGATTTCGACGTGCTTATCCTCAGCGGCGGCATCTCGATGGGCAAATTTGATTACATCCCACAGGCGCTGGAGTCCATCGGCGTGGAAAAGCAATTCCACAAAGTGCAGCAAAAGCCGGGAAAACCCTTTTGGTTTGGCACTTTTGGTACCCAAGGTGTGGTTTTCGCCTTGCCCGGCAATCCGGTATCCACCTACCTCTGCCTCATCCGTTACGTAATACCGTGGCTGGAAAATGCGCTGGGATACCCAGTCAAGCCCCCTGCTTATGCCGTTTTAGACAGCGATTTTCGATTTGAATCACCGCTCCAGTATTTCATGCAAGTAAAGTTGTGGCAAGATGAAAACGCTGTTTTACACGCAACCCCGGTCCAAAACAAAGGCTCTGGCGACTACGCCAGCTTACTGGAAGCAGATGGGTTTATGGAATTGCCCGCTGGACAAACGGAGTTTAAGGCAGGAGCTGTTTTCCGTATACACTTAAAATAGGGTTTCAGGTTTCAAGGGTTTCAGGTTTCAGGTTTACGGGGTGAACGATAGCGATCAAAAAGAATGCTAAACGCAGCATTGTTACCACATACGGCCATTTGGACCAAAGAATGGTCATCGCGCGCACGCAGGTTCATATCCTGGCAAGGTGTTTTGGTTAATTCCATGAAAATGCCTTTTTAACGATTAAAAAACTGGGGATTAATGCTCCATAGTACACTGCAAGCAGTGCGTCGTAAATCGGAAAA
>Ga0105046_10017062_pt1 | contig 11135 bp, 14 predicted proteins | sample MAT03_FD_78385 | JGI IMG/M metagenome (GOLD analysis project Ga0105046, IMG submission 78385) | Freshwater microbial communities from Lake Fryxell liftoff mats and glacier meltwater in Antarctica - MAT-03 (megahit assembly) | ecosystem: Environmental > Aquatic > Freshwater > Ice > Liftoff...
CAATCAAAACAACGATTGTGATTGCTTCCTGCAAACTCTCAAGTTGATAGCCAGACATGGAATCAGAACCGATGCGGTTGGCGGGAACCAGGCAAGAGTCGTAAAGACGTTACTGTCAACCAACAACACAAAAGGGATCTATTGAGCGCCCATTCTCTGTGCTCTGACCGCCTGGAAGACTTCGTTTTATAGCCGAACTTGGCACGAGCGTCACGTCGGGTGAACTTCCGGTTGATTCGGGTGTGAGCCTCGTTCAGCCGGCGGTTCCAGAGCCTGACTTGAGCGCGTAACGCCAGACCTTGCAGCCGATCTGTGCGCCGAGCAAATCTGTCAACGATTTAGGGCGATGCATGTGGAGGTTATCCATGACCAGGTGAATCGTTCGGGCTGTCGGGTATTGAAGCGCCAGGTCAACGATCACTTTCGCAAACTCCACCGCGCAGTAGACATCGGCGGTACCGCATTGTTCGTATTCGTTGTCTCTTCTTGCCTCGCATCCCAGTTTGGCTGGTGAAGAGGGGCGAATATCGGCGTGGAGCGTGTCTGTCTCCTCATTCAGACAAACCACCGGTTCCCCAGCATTCCGGGGGCGTTTGTAGAGTTCCAGCAGGTCTTCCATTCTGGATACATACTCTTGATTGAGTTCAGTTACTCATCACGTTGTTTCCCCCGCCACTAGTTTCCGTTTGATCGCCTGTTCCGTCACCAAACGAACCGTCCGCCGGGCCCGGCCCTCTGGCGGCGGACTGCAAACCATCGCGACGATACGCTGCTTCTCTGCGTCGTCCAGCAGCTGGGCGGCACCCAGTCGCTGCCTATCGTAGAGCGCCCGAGCCATCCCTAAAGTACGTTTTAAACGAATCTTTTCACACGGCCATGGTGCTAGTGCTAACTTCTAATTCGATTGATGACGCTGCGGCCTCGAACGGTACCTTCGTCTCCAGATAGATCCATCCGTACCGTGTAAAATCCTCAAAGTCCTCACCAGCTTCCCTACAAGCGTGGAACAACGAAAACGCTAAAGCTCCGCCGCCCACGTCTGCGCCACCCCGATGGCTGCTGCTGTTCCGCCCGAACCAAGCCGATAGAGCAACTTCCAAAGCGGTGTCTTCTTCTCAAGTGCGGGATTGACAAAAACCGACTTCCCGCCCCTGGGCTGCGTGACCGCCTTGAAATCAACCGTCTTCGCTTCGGCAACGAAGGCAAGCAACTTGAGCTTCAGATTGGGCCGGAAGGCGCGCTTGTTGTAGTTGAGCTGTTGCTCTTTTTTCTTCTCGTCAACCTGAGCGCTATCGCCGCTTCCTGCGTCAACATAAACAGCAAGCAGGCTGCCGGCCCGATATTTCTCTCGTGCCGCCGCAACGTCAGTGGCCGAAAGCTTCATCGCCTCCGTAAGCAAAAGTGTCGCCTTCGTATGCTGCGCCTTTTCGGCTGCAGTCTTCGGCGGAATCGACTCCATCTGGGCCTTGATCCCGTCCGCCATGGCGCTCACAGCAAACCCGTCAAATGAAGAAATTTGCTTCGCCTGATCCAGCACCATCTTGCGGAGTTGGTCCCGCATCATGGCTTCCATCTTGTTCTGCATACCCGAATAGTCGCCAGACTTGGCCGCGGCATCAAAGTTGGCGGAAGAGTCTGCGATCTTCAGCCCGTAATCTACGGCATTGTTCTGGGATTTGATTTTGGCCGTGTAAGCCGACTCAAAGGCAGGCACCATCAAAAATGCTTTTGCCGAAAGCCCCAACTCCCGGACAACCGCAGCCCGAGCAGCGTCGCTCATGGCAAGAAACATCGGGCGTGAGCTCGAAGGCATGAAAGGCAGAGCGAAGCTGCGCTCACCGTCCCCAAGCTCCCGGGTCGTGTAATTGCTTAGGTTTGAATTGAAATTCTCGCGCGTGATTTTGAGGGCGGCCAAATAATCTTGAAACGCTAGCGACAGAATGCAGCAGACTACAACCAAGACGACAGTACGATACATTCCGTCAGAATATCGCAGTCAGGAGGAGAAGGGAAAATGAGTCGAGTTTCGTCACTAGAGACATGCAGTTTCCTGGTTGTACCTCATGGATCGCCACATTCTGTTTGACTCTTGTCGCCCAGAGCTGTCTTAGCAATAACTCAAAGGCGGGTGCCAAGTCGCACGTTCTGGCCTATCAGAACACTTCAACCCGAGGCTTCAACCGGCTGGAGCGGCGATGCGCAACATTTGCTCGATCCCTCGGCGAAATTGCCTCATCATCCGCCTTCAATGTGAGCCAGTGTGTGAGAAAGCAGACTGGATCACGACTTTGTTTCTGACCTAAGGCTGAGTCATTTCGAGCTCGATACGCTATATCCCTTATGGAGCCCGGCTCGACCGCGTTTACCCGCTCAGAAACAAAAATTGATTCGAATGTTGACGTTCCATCTCACGATTCCTCTCGCTATGTCCTGCAATGGACGGTTTGCCCAACCAATTCCACATGGGAATCAGTATTCGGGGCAGCAGAGCGCGCCCGGCATGGTTTTTGGGCCAGGGAGAGGTAAGTGAAACAGTAAATTGTCAAAGAGTGGGGCCGATGCGGGTGGCGGCCGGGTCCGATGGGTTCGATTTCGCAGTTTTCAGTTTGGGGTCGTAGGGCCTTGTTCGGCATGGAGTGTTTTGATGGTGCGCTGGATGCGGGCGGGGAGACGGTCCAGCTCGCGGAGGATTTGATTGAGGAAGGCGGGTGGGTGATTGGCGGCAAGCTGAGCTCGATTGGGCCTGTCGGCAGTGCTGACCGGTCGTGAAGCCCCGCGCGTGATCGTCTTCGTCGATGAAATCGAGAAGGCCTTCGCTGGTACCGGCACGGACCTCTCCGGCGTGAAAACCGAAATGACGGGAACGATGCTCACCTGGATGCAGGATTCGAATGCTGATGGTATTGTGCTGATCGGCCCGCCGGGCGCAGCCAAATCCGCAATCGCCAAGGCCGCCGGCAATACCGCTGGAATTCCGACTGTTTCCTTCGATCTCTCGGCTATGCAAAGCGGCATCGTGGGTGGGTCGGGCGAACGCCTGCGCGCAGCGCTTCAAGTGGTGGACGCCATTTCTCAGTGGAGAAGCCTCTGGATTGCCACTTGCAATTCGATCGGCAGCCTTCCTCCGGAACTAAGGCGGCGTTTCACGTTGGGCACGTTTTTCTTCGACCTCCCCTCTGCGGAAGAGCGAGAAGCGATCTGGAAGATCTATCGCCAGAAGTGGAACTTGGACGGCGAGTTGCCCAAGGATGAGGGTTGGACGGGTGCCGAGATTAAAGAGTGTTGCCGGAAGGCGTGGCGATTGAACCTCTCCATCACCGATTCGGCACAGTACATCGTTCCGGTGGCCCGGTCCGCTGCAGATCAAATTGAGCGACTGCGCCAACAAGCTTCCGGGCGATTTCTCAGCGCTTCTCAACCCGGAGTTTACGAATTCGGACGCAATACTGCGCCCATGGCCGGCAAGCGGATATTCCGCGAAGCAACGCAATAAAAAGTGGAGGTTGGAAATGAGCAAGTACGAAGAACTCGCCACGGTCTTGACGGAGGAGCGATACCTGGTCGAGGCGCTGGAGCAACTCGGGTACAAACCAGAAGTCCACAAAGCAGGTGCAGCTCTATTCGGATACCTCGGGGACGAGAGGCCCGAGAAGGCGCACGTGATTGTCCGTCGACAGCAATTGAATTCGGCCTCAAATGACATCGGCTTCGCACGCGACGCCCACGGCCAGTTTCGTGCCGTGGTCAGTGACTATGACCGTGGCGTCGGATTCGATCAGGGCTGGGTCGGACGCGTGGCGCAGGCCTACAAGGAGTGTCAGACGATGGCGGTAGCCAAGTCCCGCGGCTACGTTTTCCAAGGCCGCAGCGTCCTCGACACGCCTCAAGGAAAGAAAGTTCAGTTGCGATTTGCTGTGCGCTGAGAGGAGAACCATGTTGGAGAAGACCATTACGATTGAAATCGACGAGACCGGAAACAGCTCGCTCGACCTGAACGGCTTCCAAGGAAAGGGTTGTGGCGACGTCGCCAAATTGCTTCAGGGTTCAGATCGTGTCACCAGATCCGACAAAAAGCGGGAATACAATTCGTTCAGCCAGAAGCAAAATGCAAATAAACAGCAGCAGGGCTAACCCAGTAATTCCTGATCGCTAGGTGGCGGTTGCCATGCCATCCATCTGGACCGTCCTCGGAGCAGCTGACGGAACCGAGTTATCGAAGTCTCCTCGGAACACCATTTTTCTCCTTGTGCCTTCAGCGTGAAATCCGTCTCCCGCGACACAACCGCTTAGGTAACAGGCTTGCACGGATACCATGGTGACAGTTCTTAAGTAGTCCTTTGAGAAACTGAAGGATTTAGGCACAATTCAAGGGGATGCTCTGTGCGCGGACGTCCAAGATGAATGGGCACATTACCTTCGGCCATTGGTCAAACCCATTAGCCAATCTGACGATCTTCTACGTGGAGCCGCGTGGGGAACTGGAAACCATCTCAGTTTGCGGGAAGTGCCTTGTCTTCTAACGAACGAGCACGTAGTAGCTGACGCCGTGGGTTCCCAAGCGGTGCATTTAGCCGGACCGACCAACGCTTACGTTCTTTGTAATACGCCGATCTTCAATGATCCTTGGTCCGTTGATGCCGCGGTTACAAGGCTGCAGCCGAACTCTGCGAGTCAACATGACATGATTTCTGGAGCGTGCTGTGACCCCAAAAAAACCCTTTGAAATCTGGGTGGCATATGATATTGTCCGGAGTAACGAGTCACGAATTAAATCGACGATCATTTTTAGCCTTTTCTCTAGCATCTCCAGTATTAATTGGACAACAACCGCAATCGGAGGGGTTTGTCGCTTTCTTATTAGCGCAACGAAGCAACAATCATTTTGGATTGCACGGTTTGCAAAACCTGGACAATTACCTTGAGGCTCTAACTGAGCAGGGCGAATTGATATCGGATTCGACACGTTCGCATCCAATCGACACAATTTGTAGTTGGCTGGGTCCCTTGCTTTACTCCACGGACCAAAAAGTATGAATATTCCAATAGTTGCATTATCTTTAATCACAATCCTTCTGGCACTTCCACTCTTGACTGGTCGAGTGGCGCGAAATCGCTACTACGGAGTAAGAGTTCGGGAGACTATGGAAGATGCCACTGTCTGGAAACAGGCGAACCACTTATGGGGACTTACGTCCATGTTGAGCGCGTTGACCACTCTAATCCTTGATTCATGGTTAGCAGTCCACAACATTCCTGTTGCACTGAGGACGACGGCTGAGCTTTTGTCATTTGGCCTTGGAGTCAGTCTTTCTGTTGTCATTTGCATTATGTTTGTCAAAAAACGTCCGCTCAAGTAGGTAACTCCCCAGACCACTTCATTCGCGACTGGCGGCGCGTATTCCAAGAAAGGGAGTAACTTTGATGAAGGTTGTACTCGTCGTCCCCGTTCGCGGTAAAAACAGATGGAACGGATGCGTTCATTGGGCTACTGATATTGCAGAGTGCATCCGCTTCGCTTTTGCGGGTTGTGTTGAATGCGAGCTACTAGAAGTCAATCTCGACCATCTTGCGACAGTACCAAGAGCACCTGTGGACTTGGCAGTACACCTTGAAAAGGCGAAGGTCGACATCTTTCATACTCACAACATGTATCTTGCGCTGGAACCGCATTCGCTGGGAAGTTTACTTGCTCACTTGTCGCAGTCAAAGCTCAAATGGTTAGAGTCTGTTCACGATGTGGGTCTAAGTTTTGACATGATCGAAAAAGGCACAAGATATCTGGCCGAGGCGAATGTCATAACACATTCTAGGTTCAACAAAGATCGCATCAATCGCTTCTGGAAGCGAAACGTGCCGGTAGTTCGGTTAGGAATTAATACCAAGAACTATGGTGAGATTAAGCTTGGCAGCGACATTCCAGAAATCCTAAAACTTTTCTGTCCGGGCCGACTAGTTGCAGCCAAAGGTGCGCTTCGGGTTCTCAAGTCGATCGTGGACAACTGTGATATTGTCGGTCCTGTTGATTTTCGTGTTTCTGCACCAACCACGAATGACCTGGAGTTTGTGGACGCACTATACAAGATTTCCAAAGGATGTGAATTAGTCCGCATAACGACACTTAGTCCCACAGCAAGCCGTTTCGAAATATTTCAAGACACCCACGTAACAGTCGTTTGTCCGGTGCAACAAGAGGGGTTCGGCCTGGTAGGGTTGGAGAGCTTGGCTTGCGCCGTGCCCTTGATTGTGGCACCAAGAGGTGGCATGCATGATTGGGCTGGCAGTATGCCGGGGGCACACTGCACCTCAATTAGTGGTCTTGCTGAATCGCTGATTAATGTCAGAAGGAATTACCCTCGCGCTGTTCTTGAAGCAAGTAGGGGTCGCACACTCATTCAAAAAAGCCTTGATATAAACCATTCTGCGGTCGCTCTTGTCGAGGTCTACAAACAAGTGATGGGAGGTTCCCTTAATTCACTATGAAGGTCGCCCTTGTGCAGCAAGCAAGTTTCTCCATGGCTTATGGTGGCGCCCATTTGTCTAATGAGAGCCTATTCGCCGAACTTTACAGAATGCGTCACAGTTTAATGGTGCTGGCTCGGGCTGAAGCAGGTGTCGGCGATCTTGCAAGCACTCATAACGGTCAGATGAGCTCTATCGGATTGAATCATAAGTCTATTTGTGCGAATAGGAGAATTTCATTTCGGGTCGTCACCCCTGGAATCCAAATGGTGTTCGAATATATAGAAGCGATTCTAATGTTTAGACCGGACCTTGTCGTACTCCAAGCCGATGAAAAAGGCTTTTACGTTAGTAGCCAAATTATAAAAGCGTGCAAGGGAAGGGTTCCCGTCATGTTCCTGATTCGGATGTCCTTAGGTCATCGCTTGGCTGGATTGAGGCCTCAAGACCGGCTACCATATCTCAAAATGATTGCCGACTGCGACTTGTCGGTTGCTGTTTCCCAGGCTGTGGCCGAGGAGGCTAAAGTGTTGGGACTGCGGAACGTTGAGCACATCCCAATTTCGTCTCTGGCCAAAAGCATGCTGAAAGTTCGCTTTACATCAAAGGATGACAGGAAGTATGTGCTGGCGGTCAATCGTTGTCCTGAAAAAGGATTTGATGTTTTAGTACGATTGTGCAGCAGCATGCCACACGTGCAGTTCAAAATTGTGAAAGGTTGGGGAACCCAACTGACCCACATTGCAGCTTTGGCGGCGTATCCCAATGTCACAATTGAACACTTTACTGAAGACATGAACTCCATATATGACAGATCATCGATAACCTTGGTACCAAGTCTTTGGTTTGAAGGGCGGTCAAGGGTTGTTTCCGAGTCGTGGGCTCGCGGGGTGCCAGTAGTGGCATCTCGTATAGGGGGAATTCCTGAAGCTATGTTTGGGCTTCCATTCTTGATTGATGTACCAGAAGAGGCACGCATTGTCCATCATGCATCTCCCCCAATTATCAATTCGAAGTGGGTCAACGAGTGGCAGACTTCTATAACTAGACTTTAATCGGATGAGCCTTTGTGGCGCCAGCTGTCTAGAACCGGAAGGATTAGAGCACTCAAATATCGGCAGAAGGAAATTAGACAGAAGATAGTAAAGACAATGAGCTGTCTGGCAATAACTTCGGCGAATGACGGGGTCATTTGGGATTGAGCTAACACAAACTGCGAAGCTCGCTAAGCTTCGGCGATTTCCAGTCGCCATGTCTAAACGCACTGCGAGCCTCGAATGTGATAAAGAAAAATATAGGAGGATTCTATGAATTGGAGAGCTGGCTGGATTACGATTTTAACGGCTATGATTGCTTTGCCTCTATTGCTGCATTTGGTGCCACCAAATAGCGCATATGGAATAAGGACCAAAGCGACTCTTGCTAGCCCTGCATTGTGGTATTTGGTAAACGAAATCTGGGCAGTTCTTGCCCTATTAGGGTGCATCGTGTTTTTTGTTGTCGATCGATCCCTTGCAAGTAGAGGGATATCCATGGACGCTAGGTATCATATGGGCCTTTTGCTAATCGTTGGAAGCCTTCTATCGAGTTGCGTGGTAGCTGTTGTCTTAGCAAGCTATCTTAATCAAGGCTCTTGAGTATTTAGCGGAGGTCCTCGTACATCCAGGGTTGGGGGGCGCTAGTGAATATTAGGTTACTTCAAGCTGCCGTAGACTGCGCCGTCTGCTCTTGACTTGGCCGATCTTTTGGCTCCAACCGATCCTGGAGAAGTTAAGAGAGCATTTATCGATAGTGTTATTCGCTTACACCGACAATTGTTTCAAATCTGTACTAATGTTTTTCCTCCACGGTGACGCATCTAAACACGTGCCCAATACGAAATGGGCTTACGATCAATTCTTTGCTCGGCGATGGATTCGTCAGGCGAACCAGGCACTGTTGCGATCTCCAGAACGCACTGATCAATTGGACCAGGCTTCCGGTGTCATCGTCGGAGCCTCTATTGGTTGTATGTCCATCGCGTCGATCAACACGCGTTCTATCGCTGACGAGATAAGGGCCGTACGCCGTGCGAGCCGACATCCTCTCGCGATATTTGACCTTACCGACAACGCGAAGCCGATTTATGCAGGTGCAGATCTTTACGTCTGCAAGTCCGCATTCAACAAATCTACCTTCGACCCTAATTCCTCTATATCTATACCGCAGTTCCCTCGTTATCAGTTCCGTGATGAACGACCTGTAATTGCCTCTCGACGGAAGTTCCTGTTTGGTTTTAAGGGGGATCTTCGAGAAAACTGCACAAGCCTTCGTCGGACTCTCCTCAGCTTGAATGGGTGCCCCTGTAAGTACCCTGGGATCGTTATTGGGACGACACTCATGCCGGAGAATATATTCATAAGAGACAACGAAGCATATGAGGTCACTCAGGCGGGAACGCTGCCCTATTCAACCGTGATGCAGAATTCAACATTTGCTCTACTCCCGCGCGGCTGCGGACACGCATTGTCATCCCGATTTGTCGAGGCTTTAGCACTAGGCTGTATCCCTGTCATTATTTCAGATGAAACAGTGCTACCGTTTTCTGAAGTTCTCGAATACGAAAACTTCGCAATAGTTATTCCTGAGAACAAGGTGCTAGAGTTGCCAGATCTCCTTGCTAATCATATCCAAAACGCTGATCGCATGCAGATGAACGCCTTAAGTGCATATCGTGCCTACTTCGCCTCTACCGAAATCATCATGTCTCATACAATTAAGCTTCTGCTCCAAAAAGTCAGATGGAGAAACATCGCCACAGAGTTCAGTTAGAGCTGGCCAGCCCGATACATCGCAACAGTTTGTAAATGCAAGCCCGTTTACCGCTGTTGAGAACGTTGGGGGGCATCTTGTTGGCTAACAGAAAAAGGTGTCCGCTCAACGGATTCTTGCCCATTTTGTCCCGCACCAGAACACGCAATGCCTCAAGGGCCTTTCGCATGTCCGTTGCCCCGGTTGCAGAATAGACGTTCACGAGTCTGACATAAGTTGATTTGGCTGCGTTTAAAAGGTCGGCAACTCTCCAAACGTCTAGCTGATATGCGCAGCGGAGTGGCAAGAACTGACAGCCCAGTTTTTCCAATCAAGAACGGCATATTCTCTTAGGATCGTAGGCTAAGTTGAAGTCCTCGAATTGTCGTCCTGTACATGAGGAAGGACCATTGCGACTACTTCAGAGTCATTCTCTACTCGGAAGATGGAGGATCCTACTTCCGGTTCTCGGTAGTTGAAATCTTTCCCACTGCAATTTCTGACGTGAATTCGCCTGCTTGGTGAGGCCTAGTCGTTGGAGGGCCTTGGACTGCCATACCCCTTGTTCGCCGTGTCTGACCTTTGAAGTCGAGGCGCTTTTCCGCTTCACGAGGCTACACCTACCGTTGATCAGGCCACAGGAGTCGCACCGAAACTGCCACCCCGAAGAGAGGGCAATATGACGATCCGAATGCATTCCAGGATGGAGTGGAGTCGAGTGAACGGGCCAGGAGCTCGAGCTGTGATTTGGTTACAGGGCTGTTCCTTGGGCTGTCCCGGATGCTGGAACCCACTCAGCCATTCAGTTGAAGGCGGGATGACAGTCGAGATCAGCTCGGTCGTGGAATGGGTAGCTGATCTGCACGCCAGTCGCTTAATCGACGGACTCACAATTAGCGGTGGCGAACCGATGGAACAGGCCGGCGCGCTCTTGGCCTATCTTCAAGCGCTACGCCTCCGTGTTCCCGAAATCAGCATCGGCATGTTTTCCGGCTACACCGAAAGGGAGTTGGTGATCGGCGCCTTTCTGTCGCGCGACGCCAATCCTCCCTCACACCAAGCCAACCTCTGGCGTGCCATTCGATTTCACCTCGATTTTGCAGTCCTCGGGCGGTTCAACGGCCATGAGGTAATCGTCAACCACAGTTTTCATGCCAGACATACGATCCAGGAAGCGATGCCCGTCTTCCCCTTTGCTGCTGGTACCGCCGGTTTTGAAGCCGCTCCGATCCGCCTCGCCGGCGACCGGCTCTTTCTCGATTTCTATGCAACAGGAATGCGGGGCTCGACAAACGTGCAAGTACTGCGCGGTGGCGAAACGATTACGCCGATCTATGCCGGCCCCCACCCGTAATTCATTGGGCTCGACCAAGTCACCATCGAGTTACTTGCAGCCTTTGCCGGCAAAAGCAAAGTGTGCACGATGGACGGCTGGGTGATGCGGGTGGGCGAGTTGCTGTTATTGCTGGTTGCGGCAATGAAACGCAAGTTAGTTGCCGGAACTTATATCGAGGCGGATGAAACACCGGTGGATGTGCGACTGCTCGACTGGAGTGATGGGGCGTGGGCGGGGAGGGTCCGAGGAAGTTTCTGGACGGATATGACGGGATTTTACAGACCGACGGTTACGCGGCGGGAACTGTTGCCCGCCGGGCGTTGGGCAGGGCGGTGAATCACACGTTAACGCTGTGGCCCAGACTGATGAAGTTTCTGGAGCATCCGAAGTTGGGGAGGAAGAACTGGATCCATGTGAGGAGCGAGGGCCCGGGGCCGAAGGTGGCGGCAATCTTGAGCGTGGTGGCGAGCTGCCGGGACTGGGGGATGCCAAGGTCAGGGAACTGGCGGAGCGGACGCCGTGGGCGTGGGTGCTGGCCAGGCAGAAGCGA
>Ga0105046_10017063_pt1 | contig 11133 bp, 10 predicted proteins | sample MAT03_FD_78385 | JGI IMG/M metagenome (GOLD analysis project Ga0105046, IMG submission 78385) | Freshwater microbial communities from Lake Fryxell liftoff mats and glacier meltwater in Antarctica - MAT-03 (megahit assembly) | ecosystem: Environmental > Aquatic > Freshwater > Ice > Liftoff...
AGAAGAAACTTTGCGTCCCTCTGCCTCGCTTGGCGTCTCTGCGTTTCGTTCTGCCGCCGCCTCATTCGTGTTCATTCGTGGTTAAACCGCATAAAAAATGGCTTCAGAGGATGCCGTCCAGAATGCGGGGCAGCCGCTCCAGGCTGTGCTTGAGGTTGGCCCGCAGGAGCGCCTGCTCCTCCTCCATGCGCCGGGGAAACAGGATGCCCCAGCCGGAGAGTTGCAGCCAATCGGCCTCGCTCGCGGGGGCGGGATTGCCGCTGTGCCCGATCCCGTTGAGCCGCACCAGGTAGTTGGCCAACTGCACCGCGGCTACCAGTTGGGCGTGATGATTGGCGCGCTCGGGTTCGGCATGAAATTCGGCGGCCTCGACGATTACTTCCGGCAGCCGGTGGTGTTGCAGGTAAATCCCCCCCAACTCGCAGTGGTCCATGCCCAGCACCGCCAACTCAATTTCCCGGAGATCCTGCCGCGAATGTTCCACCTGGCGGCAAACTTCCGCGAAATGTTGGGGAAATTCCGCCGCCATCACAATCCGCCCCACGTCGTGGAGCAGGCCGGCGACGTATTCCACCTCGTCTTGCACGGGCTGAATGGCCCCCGTGATTTCCCGGGTGAGCATGGCGGTGGCGATGCAATGCTGCCAGAACTCCCGCCACGGGAACGGGTTTTGCAGGGAAAGTTTCTGCAAGTCTTCGATGATCGGCGTGGACATGGCGATCTGGCGCACTTGCCGGATGCCGAGATAGAAGACCGCTTCTTCAATGCTCGTGACGGGACTCGTGAGACCGTAATAGACGGAGTTGACCAGCCGCAACATGCGGGTGGTCATGCTGGGATCCCGGCGGATCACGTCGGAAATCTGCGTGGTGTAGCGTTGCTCGGCGTTGAGCAACTCGCGCAGGACGCTGTTAATGCTGCTCAGCGAGGGCAGCATGGCGCACTTGCCCAGCCGCTCGGCAATCGCGGATCGTTCTAGTGGCACCCCACTTGCGCAGGGGCTGGTTGGTACCGTAGTACTCATTTCTGCCGGGTTATCGGCGTCCCGGCGGGAAAGTTGAGCGCTAACCAGCAAAAATGTCAGCGGACAAAATTTCCCCGCAAGTTTCCGCTAAAGGGTCGGCAACATCTGCCGATGAGTGTCAGTGATGATTGCGAACATTGGGGCGCTCGTAAACGCCGCCGTCACTGAAGTCTTCGGCACCATGCTGAATATGCAGATGCTGCCCATGCCCACTGAGGAATGTGTGTTTGAGGGCCAGGCACAGATTGCCAGCGCCGTGGGCTTCACCGGCCAGGCTTCCGGCGTCGTCTATCTATACACCACCGCCAAGTTTGCCAGCCGGATCACCCGGGGCCTGCTCGGCCTGGATGTCACCGAGGTGGCCACCGAGGAGATGGTCAACGATGCCATGGGGGAAATGGCGAACATGGTCGTCGGCCACTTCAAATCCCGGCTCGTGGATCGCGGCGTCCTGTGCGTCATGACCATTCCCTCCATCGTCCGCGGCAGTCAGTTTGGCATCGAGGCCGTGAGCCAGACGGATGTGGAGCGGTTGGGCTTCCGCAGCGAGAACAACTTTCTGCTGGTGGAACTTCTGATCCGAGGTGGCAGCGCCCACCACTAACCCCGGCTGCCAAATACCAAGTTATGGGACCGAAAATTCTCACCGTTGACGATAGCAAGACGATCCGCATGATCGTGGCGCGGGCCTTCAAGAGTTTCGCCTGCGAGATTCTCGAAGCCTCGGATGGCGTCGAGGGGCTGGCCATCGTCAGCCGCGAAAAGCCCGACATCATCCTCCTCGACTACACCATGCCGGTCATGGATGGCTTCGAGATGTTGAACAAGCTCAAGGCGGATCCCGAGGCCAAGAGCATCCCCGTGGTCATGCTGACCGCGGAAGCGGGCCGCGAGAACGTGCTCAAGATTGCCCGCCTGGGGGTGCGCGACTACCTCGTCAAACCGTTCAAAGAAGAGCTGGTGGTCGAGCGGGTGGGCCGGATCATTGACCTGAAGGCCAAGAACGAAGCCGCCGCCAAGGCCAAGCGGTACGACGATCCGCTGCATCTGCTGCTCGTGGACGACAAGCCGGCCATCCTGGAAGTGGTTCGCGCGGGGCTGGCGGACACTACCTGGACGCTCAGCGGCCTGACGCAGGCCGGACAGGCCGTGGATTTTTGCACGAACCAGATGCCCGACGTGATTCTGGCGAGTCTCTCCCTGCCGGAAGGCGCCGGCTTCATGCTCTTCCAGATGATGCGCGCCGCCGTCAAGACCAAGGGCATCCCGATCTTCGCGTTGAGCGTCAAGTCGGGGCTGGAGGAACAGCAGCGCGCCCAGCAGATGGGTTTCAATGGCATCATCACCAAGCCCATTGACCCCGAGGATCTCAAGGTCAAGGTGACCCGCGCGCTGGGCCTGGACACCTCCTATCGCTATTTTGTGACGCAGGACGGCCTGTTGGTGCTGAAGCTGCCCCCGAATTTCACCCCGCTCATCGCCAACGACGTCACCCTCAACCTGCGCCTCAAGGTCACCGAGGGCGTGGATGCCGGCTTGGACAAGCTGGTGATGGATATGAGCCGGCTGACCAATGCCGACGTGAACCTGGTGAAACTGGGCATCACCGTCACCAGCCTCTGCCATGAACTGGGCGTGCGCCTCACCATGATCGGCTCCGCCGCCGTGAGTGCAGAATGTAAAAACTACGAGGAAACCAAGGACTGGCAGTTCGTGAACTCTTATGAAGAAGGCTTGTCTCTCCTCGCTGGCAAAGCGGCCAGCGCCGCCTAGCCGACGACACTCCAGGCTGTTCGCCGCCGCCGTTGGCCTGGCCCTGGTCGCCGGCGGGCTGGTGGCTGCCGCCGAGGCGGGCGCGTCGGTCCAACCGCCGCCCCCCAAGCGTGCCGCCAACCCCTACCTGCCCGTGCTGGGGCCGCTGCCGTTACGGGTCTCCTTCCCTGCCCCGCCGGGGCCGCCGCCCCAACTTCCCCCGCTGGCCATGTCCGATCCGCCGCCCCCACCGGAGCCGCTGCCCACCAGCGGGATGACCAACCAGGCGGTCGCCACGGCTGCCGCGCCGCCCGTCGCGCCGCCCGCTGATGCACTCTCGGCGACCGGGGAGTTTCCGATTTACGGCCCGCCACCGCCCGAGGCCAACAGTTCCTTGGTCTTTGATCCCATGCTGAGCGGGGCCGCGCCCGCCATGATTGTTACGCCCCAAATGCTGGTGCAGTTCTTCAAGCCCGTCGGCAGCAACTGTCTCGGCGGGGTCTGGACCATGCCGGTGTTCGTTCCGCCGGACCCTCCGGCCCAGAAGTCCAGCACCGCCAGCTACCGGTCGCAGTAGTCGCTCCGCCCAGGGCACGATGAGACGAAAGCCGAAATCCGAAATCCGAGGTCCGAAGCCCGAACGGCGAAACGGCGAAACGGCGACTCACCGTTTCGCCGTTTCGCCCACTCGCCGTTTCGGCTTTCGGCTTTCGGCTTTCGGACTTCTTTCGGCTTTCGGGCCTTCGGATTTCGGATTTCGTTTGGGATCCCTCTCGCCACCATTCCCTCACTCCATTCCCCCGCCGCTCCGCCGCGGGTTGCGGTCGGCGATCCTCCTCGCGTTGCTGGGACTGGCCTCCGGCACCAGCCACGGACAGCACCCCAACCTCCCGCTCGCGCCCCCCGCGCGCCCGGTTGAACCGGGCGTGACCGCCAGCGTGCCCGTGGCGCTGCCGGCCCCCGGCCTCGCCGGCGAGCTTACCAACGACACCAGTCTCCGCACCGGCACCTTCACCGACGCCAATCTGTATTTCGCCTCCACGAACCTGCTGTTCTCCGACGAAGCGCAGACCCTGGCCAAAGCCCGCGCGACCGCACTCGACGATTTCAAGAAGCAGCTCGAAACCGCCCAGCGCCAGCGGGCGACGAAGCTTTTCGACGAAGCCGTGCCGAACAACGTGGCCATCCTCAACGGCCAGGCCCCGGACGAAATGAAGCGCACGGCGATGCTCGAATTGTCCTTGATCGCCCAGGAACAAAACCACCTCTCGCGGGCGCTCCAGATTCTCGCGCAGTATTTGTCGCGCTGGCCCCAGGATCCGAACGCCCCGGAAATCCTGCTGCGGCAGGGCCTCATCTACCGGCAACTGGGCATTCATAGCATGGCGATGGGCAAGTTCTACGCCACCATGACGACGGCGCTGGTGCTGAAGAACGACCACTTCGACTTTTACCGGAAGCTCGTGCTCCAAGCGCAGGCCGAGATCGCGGAAACCCTGGCCCTCCAAAACAAACACAAGGAAGCCGCTGAGGCCTTTGCCCGGCTCCTGAAGGAAGAATCGCCCGCCTTGAACCGCGCGCGCGTGCAGTTCCGCTACCTCCACAGCCTCGCCGCCCAAGGCAAGCAAGCCGAGGCCGTCGGCCAGGCACAGGATTTTCTGGCCCATCACCCCGGCGCCCCCGAGGAAGCCGAAGTGCGCTTCCTCCTCGCCACCGGACTCAAGAAACTGGGCCGCAATCACGAGGCGCTTCAGGAAGTTTTGCGCCTGCTCCAATCCCAGCAGGGCCAGGCGCGCGAACACCCGGAAACCCTCGCCTACTGGCAGCAGCGCACCGGCAATGAAATCGCCAACCAGCTTTACCAGGAAGGGGACTTCGTGCGCGCCTTGGACATCTACCAAAGCCTGCTCCTGCTCAACCCCGCCCCCGCCTGGCAATGCCCGTTGCGCTATCAAATCGGCCTCGCCTACGAGCGGCTCGAACAGCCCATCAAGGCGGCCGACTCCTACGCCGCGCTCATCGGACATGAAAAAGCCATGGGCACCAACCCTCCGCCCAGCCTCATCTCCTTGCTCGAGATGGCTCGCTGGCGGCAGAATTTCCTCCAGTGGCAGGTGAAAACCGAACTCGCCCACCGAGAGCTTAGGCCGTCCCTGGCCCCGGGGCCGGAGCCAACCCCCCCGGCCGCCGAGAGTAGTCCGACCAAATTATGAATCCGCCCGCCGCCTCGCCCACCACCGCCGCCCTCCAGTCGCACCTCGAGCTGTGCGCGGAGGCGTTCGACCTGCTGACGCGTGAGAGCGACGCCCTGCGCGGAACGGAGGCGTTCGCCGGCCAGACCTTTGCCCAGCAGCGAAATGCCTTGCTTCCCCGCCTCACCCAGTCCCTAGACTCTCTACGCCGCACCCGGGAAGCTTGGCAGCAATTAGACCCCGCCGCCCGCGCCCGCCAACCAGAGGCGGAATCCTTGATGCGCCGCAACCAGGACTTGATCATGAAAATCATCGTGCTCGACCGTGAAAACGAGCAGGCGCTGCTGCGGCGGGGCCTGCTCGCGCCGGGCCAGCTTCCCTCCGCCCAACGCCAGCGCCCACAATTGGTCGCGGCGCAGTACCTCAAGAACCTCAGTGCCTGAACGGCTGCCATGCCCATCGAGCGCATCTTAGTGTTGGAAGACGACTTGATCGTCCGCAAAAACCTGGAGCAACTCCTCCGGCAGCGCCGCTACGAAGTCGTCGCCGTGCCCACCCTCGCGGCCGCCCAGGAGCAACTGGTGCGCGACACCTTCGACCTGATGTTCGTGGACGTGCGGCTGCCCGATGGCGAGGGCACCGACCTGCTCCGCGCCGTCAAGCTCCGCCCCCAGGCCCCGCTCGTCGTCTTCATCACCGGCTTCGGCTCAGTCGAGTCGGCGGTGGACTGCATGAGAAACGGCGCGTTCGACTACCTCATCAAGCCCTTCTCCTCGAATCAAATCGAGATCACGCTCCAGAAAGCCGAAGACTTCACCCAACTGCTCAAGGTCAACCGCCTGCTCAACCAGGAAGACGAGCAAACCGGGCACGAACTGCTGGGCCAGAGCGCCGTGATGGAAAACCTCCGGGGCTTGCTCCGCCGCGTTGGCCGCACGGACGCCACCGTGCTCATTCAGGGCGAAAGCGGCACCGGCAAGGAACTGGTGGCCCGGGCGCTGTTCAAGGAAAGTCCGCGCTCCGGCGCTCCGTTCATCAAACTCAATTGCGCCGCCATCTCCGAGACCCTGATCGAGAGCGAATTCTTCGGCCATGAAAAGGGCGCGTTCACCGGCGCCCTGACCAAGCGCGAGGGTCGCTTCGAACTGGCCCACGGCGGCACGCTGCTGCTGGATGAAATCAGCGAAATCTCCCCGTCCGTCCAAGCCAAGCTGCTGCGCGTCCTGCAAGAGCGCGAGTTCGAGCGCGTCGGCGGTTCGCGCACCATCAAGGTCAACGTGCGCGTCATCGCGACTACGAACCGGCAGTTGGAGCAAAGCGTCGAGCGTAAGGAGTTCCGCCAAGACCTGTTCTTCCGGCTCAACGTCGTGCCCATTCACGTGCCGCCGCTGCGCGAGCACCGCGAGGATGTGGCCTTTCTCGCCCGCCACTTCCTGTTGCGCTTTGTCCGCAAGCACGGCGTCCGCGTCAAAGGTCTGAGCGACGACTGTCTCCGCGCCCTGGACCGGCACGACTGGCCCGGCAACGTGCGGGAACTGCAAAATGTCATCGAGCGCGCCGTCATTCTGTGCGGCGATTCGGCGATGCTGGAACCGGAACATTTTTACCTCCCCAGTCCGGCCCGTCCGGTGCCCGTCGCCGTTCCCGCGCCGGCGGCCATCGCCGAGGTGACCGCTCCCGTCGCGCCCAACGCCCTCCCCGTCACGCTCCACGAACTGGAAAAGCGGCACATCTTCACCACGCTGGAGAAGTGCCATAACAACCGCACCCAGGCCGCCCGGGTGCTGGACATCAGCGTGCGCACCCTCCGCAACAAGCTGCACGAGTACGGCGCGGCCTCCGCCCTGCCGGCTGAAGGTGAAGCGGACGATCCTGCGGCGGCCGCTGAATCGGTTGTCGCGGCCGCCTGACGGAGGCGCCTGAAACCGCGCGCCGGTGTGAAGTTCGGCGCGTTGGCGGGTGGGCCGCCCCCGAAGCGCGACAGTGCGACGCCAGCGGAAGCGACTCTGGACTGCGTCGTTACGGCTAAGCCGCGGCTATTCAGTGGGACCGGCGTCGCGCCTGTCTCGCGCATGGACTGAAGCGCTGCTTGCTCCGCGCTTCCAGCGCTGGAGCGGCAGTCACCTGCTAGCGACCGCAGGGAATGAATCTGGAGACAGGCGCGACGCCTGTCCCACTTAGCTCGCCTCGCCCTCGCAGAGTTTGCGACTGCATGGAAACGGCTATGAGCCGGTTTGGAAATTCGCTTGCGACTGTAGGCGCCGACGTCAGGAGGCGGGTATTCCGTGCCAGGCTGGCCGGCCCCACGCCTCCTTACGTCGGCTCCTACAATTGAGTCATCTGCATAGTTGCGGCTAAGCCTTGCCTGCGCAGTGGGTGCCTGCAACCGCAGCGCAGTCCCGATCGTGCTCGCGGCAGGCGGGATGGATGCCCAACGCCTCCGGCTGGGCGCCATCCGCGGCGCGACCGCCGTGCTTGAACTCCGGGGCATTCAAACCGTGAGCAGCAGCGCTTGGGAAGACGCGGCGGCCAGGAGGTCTGCTGCGCTTCGGGGTGACCGGTATGGCAAAAGCCACCGGGCGCGCCGGGATTGCCTTGTGTCGGCTTGCGGACGCGCCTTCCACCAAGCCCATCAACTCTGCCACCGCGTCGGCGAGGGCCTCGGTCTGCGCCGTCAACTCCTGGGCCGCGCTCGCGCCCTGTTCGGCCTGCGCGGCATTGGACTGGGTGGTCGCATCCAACTGCCCCACCGTGCCGGTGAGTTGCTGGATGCCCTGGCTCTGTTCCTTGGCGGCCGCCGCGGTGGCTGCCGCCAACTCATCCACCTTGCGGACGTGTACCACAATCTGCCGCAAACTCTGCGCCGCCCGCTCGCTGATCCCGGCCCCCTGCGCCGTCTTGCTGATGGCGCCTTCGATCAAGACCGCAGTGTCCTTGGCGGCGCTGGCGCTGCGTTGCGCCAGACTCCGCACTTCGTCCGCCACCACCGCGAAGCCCGCGCCTGCCTCGCCGGCACGCGCGGCTTCCACCGCCGCATTCAGCGCGAGGATGTTCGTCTGGAAGGCGATCTGGTCAATGGTCTTGATGACCTTGGCGATGTCTTTGCCGGCGACCTGAATCTCCTGCATGGCCGTGGCCAATTGACGCATCTCCTGCTCACCGGACTCCGCCGCCTGCCGTGATTGCCGCGACAACGCGGTGACTTTCTCCGCATGATCCGCGCTCTCCTGCGTCAAGGCCCTCATCTCCGCCAGCGAGCGATTGGTATCCGCCAGCGCCGCGGCCTGCTCGGTGGCCGACTCCGCCACCGCCTGGCTCGTTTCGGCCAGGCCGCCGGTGGCCGCCTGCATTTGCTCGCCCTGTTCCGTGAGTTGTTCTCCCACGCGCCGGACGGTCTGGGCAGTGGAACGGCTGGCCAGCCAGATCAGCCCGCCCACCACGCCAAGCTGCAGCAGAAAGATCCACGCCGCATCGGTCAAACCCTGTTTGCTGGCCGCCTGGCTCGCCGTGTCAAACTGTGCGTTCAGCTTGGCGACCGCATCGTTCGAGAAGCGGAAGTGAGTGACGCCACAGACGGTGTCCTGCTTGAAATCGTCATGGCATTCCAGACACTTGGCGTGGGCGATCTGTGGCTCGTAAATGTCGAAAGACTTGTCGCTGGACCGCACCAGCTTCTTCCCGTTGGCGAACAACTCCCGCTGGAGTTCCGGTGCCAGCAAGCGTTTCATGGCGGCCTTGTCTGAGGAATCAGTGACAACGCCCTTCTGATTGTAGAGCGAGAACTCGGTGAACCCTGGAATCTGCTTCTGGAGGGCCACCAACTGCTCAAAGATGCTCATGTCGCCCCGCGCCAGAAAATCCTTCACCGCCACATTGATGCCGGTGTGAATGTTCTCGATGTTCTGCCGCTCGCGCTCCAGCGTGAGTTGGGCACTGGCGGCGGCCAGTTCGCGGGTGGTCCCCCGGTTGTGGAAGAATTGAATCCCTTGGGTGATCGGCAGGATGACAACCAACCCCCCGAGGAGGGTCAACAGCAGCTTCTTTTGCAGGGTCATAACAATTTGCTTTGGGTCGGGCCGGTGGCCGGTTGGAGGACAGACTAGAACTTCATCCGCCGCGCGGCCCGCGCCTGACCTGACCGCCTGGCAAGCCGTCCAGAGGCACGCCGGTAGCGGGCAGCATTCGCACTCATATCGGCAGGAGTTGCCGGCGGCTTAAGCCGTATCCATGCAGTTGCGGAGCGCGGCTGTCGCAGCCGCAGCCGCGTGGAAACAGGAATAAGCCAGCAACTTCGTCGAGCGCTCACGACCACCAGAAAGTGAGTGTGAACGCGCCGGCGGGCGTGGTGACAAAACCCTTGAGCCATCGGCTTGCGAACGCGGCTGCGGCTGAGACAGCCGCGCTCCGACTGCATGGTTACGGCTTAGAACAGTGGTCTGGCCTTGCCGTCAGAACCAGTATCGGCAGGCGGCGCGTTCACTGGAGAGAGAACCGATCCCAGCACGAGCCTGGGTTCAGGCTGATTGGCAGGTGCGCAACTGACAATCAACCTTCACGATGTGGCCCTCAAGCCAGGCTGCCATTTCGCGATAAATCTCAATCCCCAACGCGGTCGTGGCCCCGTCAGCGGTCAGCCGGTCCACCCAGCCATCAAGCTTGCCCTTCAAAGCTTGGTGGGCGGCGCAATTCTGGCCGGAAGCCGGGCACTGGACCGCCCGCATGACGCCTTCCTCGCGGGCGAAGTGGTCGCGGACATAATGCGCCAGGAAGAGAATCATCTGCCCAAGTTCCTCTCGAGTGGCATCCGTTTTGATGGCGTCCTCCAGCGCGTTAATCTGGGCGAACAGGACTTGGTGATCGCGGTCAACGCCGGCGTGGCCGGTTTCGTGGCGAGTGCTCCAGGTGATCATGTTAGAAATCTTTGAAGTCGCCGTCCATGGGGATGCCGCCGTTCTTGCGGGCACCGGCAGTGGCCAGCACGATGCTGGGTTCAGGCTGGCTGGCAGGCGCGCAACTGGCAATCGACTTTGACGATGTGTTGCCGGAGCCACTCGGACGCTTCGCGATAGATTTCGAGCACCAACGAGGTTGTGGCGCCGCCGGTGTTCAATCGGCTCACCCAGCCATCAAGTTTTGCAGTCAAGGCTTGATGGGCGGTGCAGTTCTGGCCGGAGGCCGGGCATTTCACCGCCCGCATAATGGATTCCTCGCGGGCGAAGTGCGCCCGGACATATTGGTTTAAGAAACCAATCATTTGTCCAAGTTGTTCTTTGGCGGTTCCCTTTTTGAGGGCGTCCTCCAGCGCGTTGATTTGGGCAATCAGGGCTTTGTGATCCTGGTCAACGACGGCGTTGCCGGTTTCGAATCGGGAATTCCACGTGATCATGTTAGAAATCTTTGAAGTCGCCGTCCATGGGGATGCCGCCGCGCTTGCGGCCACCGGCGGTGGCGAGCGCGGGGGCGGGCTTGGTCGTCCGGGCCGACGCTTCGCCGCCGTTACCGCCATTGCCGCCATTGCTCCGCACGGTGGCTCTCGTCCGGGCCACCGGCGCGGTTGCGGCGTGATAGACTGGCCGGGCCGAACTGGGTCTCATGCTCCGTCCCTGACAACCCTTCTGACCGTCCACCAGGCGCAGCAGTTCGGCCACGGCTTCCTTCAACGCCAGGGCCTGGGCGTTGAGTTCCTCGGCCGCGCTGGCGCTTTCTTCGGCGCTGGCGGCGTTGCTTTGTGTGACCTTGTCCATCTGCGTGACAGCGGTGTTGACCTGGGCAATACCCTGACTCTGCTCTTGGGAAGCGGCGGCCACTTCGCCGGCCATCTCATCCACCTGCCGGGCTTTGCCCACAATTTCTTCCAGGCTCTTCGCCACCTTGGCGCTGATCTCCGCGCCCTTGGCGCTCTTTTGCACGGCGTCTTCGATCTTGCCGGCGGTTTCCTTGGCCGCTTGGGCGCAACGCTGTGCCAGACTGCGCACTTCGTCGGCGACCACCGCGAAACCCATGCCCGCTTCACCAGCGCGGGCGGCTTCCACGGCGGCGTTGAGCGCCAGGATGTTGGTCTGGAAGGCGATCTCGTCAATGGTCTTGATGATCTTGGCGATGTCATTGCTGGAGCGCTTGATGTCGTCCATGGCGGCCACCATCGCGCTCATATCTTGCACCCCC
>Ga0105046_10017064_pt1 | contig 11133 bp, 11 predicted proteins | sample MAT03_FD_78385 | JGI IMG/M metagenome (GOLD analysis project Ga0105046, IMG submission 78385) | Freshwater microbial communities from Lake Fryxell liftoff mats and glacier meltwater in Antarctica - MAT-03 (megahit assembly) | ecosystem: Environmental > Aquatic > Freshwater > Ice > Liftoff...
CGCCACGCCGCGTCTGGCGAATCCAGACCTCCTGACATGAATCGATACCTTCTGTCGCGACTTGATTCGACCCGCCTGCGAGACTGCAGGCGCATGGATGCGAATGCGTCGAACTTCTGGGCCGGCTGTCGGGTCGCGCTCGTCCGATGAACCTCGATCACCTGGGCAGCCCACTGCGACCGATGACCCGGCTGCACGGCAAGGGCAGCAACCGCATGTACCGGCTCGACACCGACCAGGGATCGTTCGCGGTGAAGGCTCTCAACCTCGATCGGGATTGGACGTTCCGCCACGACGACGTCTTTCGGCTCGAGCAGGCCGCGTTTGCCGCGGGCATCCCGATGCCGGAACCGATCTCTGCCGATGCCGAGGTGCTCGTCCACCGGTGGGTCGAGGGGGAGAAGGTGCCCGAGGAGCCCGTGTCGCGCTCGTTCGCGTTCGAGATCGGCGAGACCCTTGCCCACATCCACGCCCTCGACGTTTCGTGGACGGACGTGTCCGTCGAGGACCGGACGCCACGGGACTGGCTCGAGCTCGCCGAGCGGGCGGCGGCGACCGGACAGCCGTGGGCCGACGTGCTCGCCAGCACCGTCGATGCGCTCCTCGCGATTGCCCACTTCGTCGACACCTGCGAACGGCCAGGCCCCGTTGTGCTGACCCACAGGGACATCCATCCGTGGAATCTGCTGGCTCGAGACGGCCGGCCGGTCGTGCTCGACTGGGAGATCGCAGGGACGCTCGAGCTGGCCAGTGAGCTCGGCTCGACCGCGCTGAGCCTCTCGAAGGGACCTGGCTTCGATGACATCGACCCCGCCATCTTCCGCTCGGTCCTCGACGGCTATGTCTCGGGGGGCGGAGCGCTACCGCCGTCGGCTCCGAACTGGTTCGTGTTCATGATCGGCGGATGGCTGGGGTTCACGCGCCGAAACATCGTGCGCTGCCTCGCCGGCGTCGAGGCGCCGAACGGTCCCGATCTCGCGCTGTGCCATGAGGAGGTTCGCAACGGGTTGCACGGCCTGCCGGACATGTTCGGTCGTCTCCCCGAGCTCGAAGACCTGCTCGTCTGACGGTGACCGGCCTCTGTGCCGCGTGCGAAGCAAAGCGCTCCGATCTGACTGGGGCCCACGTTCCACGCGCTCCTATCGACCCGTCAGCGAGCATCGAGGTGCCACCTGGATCGGCGAACCAGCGCTCGACGAGGTTGAGCCATGGCGAGCTCGTCGGGGTGAAGTGGAACGTGAGATTCGGCCCGGGGGTGGCTGGTTCAGAACCTGGCGACCGACGGTCAGATCCAGTCCCGGTCGAGCGTCGGCGAGACGCGACCGCCCCTCTGCGGCGAGGGAGCGAAGGAGTTGGCGGATCCACTGGATGCCTTCGGGGTCGAGGCCGTTGACTGGTTCGTCGAGCAGCAGCGTCGCCGGGTCGCCGAGCAGGGCGGTAGTGATGCCGAGGCGTTGGCCCATGCCGAGGGAGAACCCGCCCGTCCGGCGGTTCGCCACGTCGGTGAGGCCGACCTTGGTCGAGGATTTCGTCGACTCGGCGGCGGTCGATGCCGTTGGAGTCGGCCAGCCAGCGCAGGTGGCTGCAGGCGCTGCGCCCGGGGTGGATCGCGCGGGCTTCGAGCAGGGCACCGACGTGGCGCAGCGGGACGCGCAGGTCCCCGTAGCGGTCTCCGTCGATGGCGACCCGCCCCGACGTGGGGGTGTCGAGGCCGACCATCATGCGCATCGTGGTGGATCTGCCGGCGCCGTTCGGGCCGAGGAAGCCGGTGACTTCCCCTTCGCGTACCCCGAAGCTGAGGCCGTCGACAGCGACGGTCGATCCGCAGCGCTTGGTGAGCTCGTGGATCTCGATCATCGGGATCAGGCCGCCACGTCTTCGAAGATGGCTGAGTTGACGGGGGCGAACGACTCCTCGCTGACCGCGGTGCGCTTGAATCCCCAGAAGGTCATGTAGATGCCGAAGGAGAACTCCCAGATGGCGAGGGGGATGGTCAAGATCGCGGCAGGTGCGGAGACCTGGTCCCAGAGGCCGAACAGGGTGGCGGTGGTGGAGACGAGGAGCAGTGGTCCTCCGATGAGGCCGAGCGTGGGGATCCAGCGGGGCAGCAGCCGGGAGCGGTACATGACCGAGCCGATGAGCAGCGCGTTGAGGACGGGCATGAGGCCGGGGCCGAACAGGAAGGTCCAGTCGTGCAGGGCGACGAGGGCGTGACCGGTCGTGAGGAGCGAGCCGGTGTCGGCGCCCGGGAGGCCGGCGACGTCTTGGCGGAGCGTGTACACCGACATGATGCTGAGGACACCTATGAAGATGACGGCGGCCTCGAGGAGTCGTGTCGTGACGAAGCCCAGCGCGGCTCGGTGGCTGTAGCGCTTGGCGATCGTGTAGAGCGCCACGGCGGAGACGATGCCGCTGAGACCGGTCAGGATCTCGAACGCGGCACCCAGCGGCACGCCCGACGCGCTGCCGTCACCGAGGATGAAGTTGGGCTCGTTGAGGACGTCGGTCCACAACCCGAACTTCACGGGGATGGAGAAGACGAAGCTGGCGATGTAGGCGACGCCGGCGATCAGCGCTGCCTTGCGCATCGGGGACATCGGCGTCCGTTCGGGAACGCTGGAACGTTCGGGGGTCGGGCGGTGGGTCGTGATGGTCATGGCTGTTCTCCTTGGGTTTGGTGAGCCGGGGGCTCGGGAGTTGGGTGTGATGGGATCTGGGTGAGCGAGATCAGGGGAATGCCGACGTCGCGGAGCTTCTGGATCAGGCCGTGTAGCGCGGTCTGATCGACCAGCGGACCGCGGATGACGGTGGTGCCGTCCACGTCGCTGGTGATGGTCAGGCCGTCGAACCACGCCGACCAGCGACTTGCGAGACGCCCGGCGACGCGGATCTCGTACTCCGGGACCGGGTCGTGCCCAGCGGTCGATGCCCCGGTTGGTGGGGCGGGTGTGGGGTTGTCGTTGCTCACCTGTCGGACGGTACGAATCGCCTTGGTGAGCGGTCATCACCACATGTGGTGAGAGAGGTTGGTGATTGAGCGTTGCCACGGGCCAGGGCGTGTGCGCGACCCTCCCCGGGCCAGACCCTGCGTTCCCCAGCGTGGGGCGATTCGTGCTTCAGAGGCCGAGTTCGCCGGCGCGGGTGACCGCTTCTCGGCGGTTGTTCACGCCGAGCTTCATGTAGATGTTCTTGGTGTGGGTTCGCACGGTGTTCACCGATACGACCAGCTCACGGGCGATGTCGGGCCCGCTCAGGTCACTGCGCAGCAGTCGGAGCACGTCGAGCTCGCGGGCGCTCAGCTCATCGACGAGCGCGGACCGAGACGGTGGGGACGCCAGCGGCGCGGGCCCGGTGACCTTGGTGGCCGCCAGGATCTTGCGGGCATGGGGAGTGGCACGCTCGCCCGAAGCCACCGAACGCAGAAGTGCGGTGACACCAGGGCCGGCGTGCAGGAAGAGGCGGACGTGCCCTTCGGGTTCGGCACGTCGCAACGCGTCCTCCAGCGCCCCAATTGCGGCCGCAGTGTCACGCCGGGCGTGGTGCGCGGTCGCCTGCAAGACGAGGATCTCGATGGCGCTACCGATCCGGGCACCAACCTCAGCGGCAGCGAGCAATCGATCCAGCAACGCGAGCGCATCGTCGAGTGACCGGACGTCGTGTCCGGTGGCATGGCGGGCGATGAGGACACGGGCGAGCGTGAGGTGTTCGTACTCCTGGAGGTAGCGGAGGTCGTCGGTGACTCCAAGACCGCGTTCGGCCACCCACGCGCGTGCAGCGTCGACGTCGCCGCGCGCGAGTTGCACTCTCGCCCGGATCGCCGCGACCGGGCGGACGGGCGGGAAGAAATCGGTGTCGTAGAGCGGTGCCGCGTCGTCGATCAGTTCGAGGGCGGCCTCGAGGTCGCCTCGGGCGCGGCAGAGCCGAGCCATGGCGACGCGCCAGCGATAGGCGTGCTGTGGGAGTCCGGCGGACTCGCCGAGATCGGTGCTCATCTGAAGGTGGTCGGCGGCCGCGTCGAGGTCGTTGCGCTCGAGGAGCACTTCGCTCAGCCCGGCGTGCATGTCGGCTGCGCCGCGCAGGCCCGGGTGATCGGTTGTCCATCGCAACCCGGAGTCGAAGGTCTGCTTCGCGTCCGTGAGCCGGCCTCGCGCGATCTGGATGTCGGCCAGCGCGAGCGAGCAGCCGAGCATGTCCGCGAGGTGGTCGGCCGCGACGAGCGCACTGATCGCGTCGTTGTAGCGGCGCTCTGCGGTGTCGAGGTCGCCGGCGGTCCAGTGCGCGAGTGCGAGCAGTGCGGTGGCGCTGCCGCGCCGGAAGTGGTCGGTGGCCTCAACCAGGTCGAGCACACGTGTGGCGTGGACGATCGTGGCGTCGACGTCACCCGCGAGCAGTGCCAGGCCGGCTCGTTGCACCAGGACCTGCGCCACCAGCCCTTCGAACTGCTCGCCGTCGAAGAAGATCGGCGGAGGAGCAGAGCGATCCAAGGCCGACTCCACGACCTCGAGCAACGTCTCGACTCCGGCCATGTCGCCGGTGGCCATTCGGGCGCCCACCAGGGAGAGCGCGAGCACGGGTCTGTCGATGAAGACCTCGTCGGGCAACGCCTCGAGCCACAGACGGAGGGTGTCTTCCTGACGGCGTTGGCGAAGCTCGGGGGCGGCGAGCTCGACGAGTTGGGCAGCTCGTTCGACGTGCCCGCCGGCCAGGGCGTGACTGATCGCCTCGGCCCGGTCGTCGTTGGTGTCGTGCCAGTCGCTCGCGCGCCGGTGCAACTCGTTGGCCAGCGCAGGGTCGTCGTCCAGCAGGCGGGCCCGGAGCACGTCGGCGAAGAGGTGGTGATAGCGGTACCAGACCCGACGGTCATCGAGAGGGACGAGGAACAGGTTCGCCCGATCGAGGCGATCGAGCATCGCCTTGCCCCCGCTGCCGCCCGTCACCGCGTCGCACAGCGGGCCGGTGAACCGGTCCATGATCGCGGTCGCGAGCAGGAAGTCTCGAACGTCGTCGGGCAGGCGCTCGAGGACCTCCTCGGCGAGGTAATCGACCACGAACCGGTCATCACCGGTGAAGGTCGCGATGAAGCCACTCGTGTCGTCGCGACCCTGCATCGACAGCGCGGCGAGCTGGAGCGCAGCGATCCATCCCTCGGTGCGAGCCTCGAGGGCACCGACATCGTCCGGCGTCAGTTGCAGCCCCATCGATTCGTTGAAGTACGCGGCCGACTCGTCGGGGGTGAACCGCAGATCGGCGGCGCGGATCTCGAGCAGATCCCCCCGAGCGCGAAGGCGCGCCAACGGCAGCGGTGGATCCGCCCGGCTGCCGAGCACCAGGTGGACATGGGGCGGGAGGTGCTCGAGCAGGAAGCCAATGGATTCGTGCAGCTGCACCGATTCGATGACGTGGTAGTCATCGAGCACCAACACCACCTCGTCCGCACGGCCGACGAGGTCGTTCAGCAGCGACGCAACGACCGAGTCCACAGGTTGGGACGAACCCAGCAGCGACAACGCGCCCTGGCCGACGCCAGAAGCGATGGTCTGCACGGCGGCGATCACATAGGACCAGAACACGGTCGGGTCGTTGTCGCGAGGATCGAGAGACAGCCACGCGATCGAACGGCTCTCCTGATCGGCGCTGGCGAACCAGTCGGCCAGCAGGGTCGTCTTCCCGAATCCTGCCGGGGCGGCCACGATCGTGAGCGCCGGGAGCGTCTCGTCGATCATGCGGTCGGTCAGCCTCGGACGTGCAACCAGACCGCGACGTCGGCGCGGCGCGTGCAGCTTCGTCTCCAGCAGCGGAGGCGCGGGTCCGCCCGCTTGCCCAGCCTTCATCCGTCGCGATCCTTGCGCCGAGGCGCGGCCCGCACATGCATGTGCTCACCCTGTCGGCTGAGCACGCTCAGGATCTCCACTGGCTGATCACCGGCGGGGCCGAACCAGTGAGGCAGCGCCGTGTCGAACTCGGCGACCTCTCCTGGCTTCATCGTGACGTCATGACCGGCGAGGATCAGCCGCAGCTCACCCGACAGGACATAGAGCCACTCGTAGCCCTCATGGATCCGTAGCTCCGGTTCACCCTGTTCGGGCGGGATGAGCACCTTCCAGGCATGCATCCCCTGGGGCTGTCGCGTGAGGGGTACGACGGTGCGGCCGTTGCGCTTCTCGGGCTTGAGCCGAATGCGGGGATCGCCGATGTCGGGGGCCCCAACCAGCTCGTCGAGTGGGATGCCATGGGCCTGCGCGATCGGAAGCAGCAACTCGAGGCTGGGCTTGCGCTGGCCTGACTCCAAGCGCGAGAGCGTGCTCTTGGAGATCCCCGTCGCGGTCGCGAGCTCGACGAGAGTCACGTCACGTTGCGTGCGGGCCCTCCTGAGGCGGGGCCCGACCTCGGCCAGCACGGCGTCGATCTCCGTTGAGGTCACCATGGTTTGGACTCAAACACGGATTCCCGGAAACGGCAACGTGTTGTTGTCACAACCGAGACATCGGCGCATGCTCGGGCCCGGAGGTGATCGCAATGAACGATCAAACGTATGACGTGGCAATCGTCGGTGGCGGAGCAGCCGGGCTGAGCGCCGCCCTCGTCCTGGGCCGGGCCCGACGCCGGGTCGCGGTGATCGACGCGGGGTCGCCCCGCAACGCTCCCGCAGCACACATGCAGGGGTTCCTGTCGCGAGACGGGATGCCACCGGCCGAGCTGCTCGCTGCCGGACGAGCCGAAGTGACCGGCTACGGCGTGGAGCTGTTCGAGGACACGGTGTCATTGATCGAGCCCGGGTTTGCCATCCGCCTCGCCGGCGGGTCGCTGATCTCGGCTCGGCGAGTCCTCGTGGCCACCGGGGTCGCCGACGAGCTACCGGACATCCCCGGCGTGTGGGACCGGTGGGGGCGCGATCTGCTGCATTGCCCGTACTGCCACGGGTGGGAGGTTCGCGACCAACCCCTCGGTGTGCTCGGCTCCAACCCGGGTGCAGCGCTGCACGCGCAGCTCGTACGGCAGTGGTCCGACGATGTCGTCTTCTTCGCCCACACGCACGAGGTCACCGCGACCGAACAGGCCCAGTTCGACGCAAGAGGAATTCGAGTCGAGCTCGGCGAAGTCACCCGCCTCGTGGTCGAAGCGGATCAGCTGATCGGCGTCGAGCTCGCCGGCGGCCGAGTGGTCGCCCGCTCGGCCGTGTTCGTCCGCCCCGGCAACGTCCCACACCCCGATGGGTTGCTGCCCGGCCTCGGCTGCGAGCTCGACCAGGCTGGCTTCGTCATCGTCGACGGCACCGGCGGGACCTCCGTTCCTGGAGTCTGGGCGGCCGGCAACGTCGTCGACCCTCGAGCCCAAGTCATCACCTCAGCCGGAGCCGGCTCCGCCGCCGCCATCGCCATCAACGCCGATCTCGTCCAAGACGACATCGCACTGGGCGGCCGGTTCGGCGGGCCGACCGCGCGACGGACCTAACGTGTGGTGGTCGAAGAACTCCATGCCGAGGACGCCGATCCGCAGTGGTCGCTTCCTCATGGTGGCGGTCTCATCCCAGTCGGCAACGAGCCCTCGGCAGCCGGCGGCGTCTGCCCGGGTCTCGGGGGCCAGACTCGCAGTCCGGGCACTGTGGTGTCGAGCGGTCGACGTCGGTCGCTTCGAGGCGAACGCTCGGCCACCCCGGAGTCGGACCCGAACCTGGCCATCGCCGAACCCGGGACCGGCGGGTCGGTGTCGGGTTCGACGGGTGCAGCGCGGGCGAAAGCCGGGGAGGACGTGCGCGCGGGTAGGTCTCGGCGGTGAACCGATCCAGGCGTGGCCCAGTCGTTCGAACAAGGGGCGCGGTCGGGGTCGTTGACCCACGTCTCGTGTCTTGGGCTTCCCGCCTCGTCGCTTCTGCAACGATTCGCAGTGATGCTGCGAACATGCCCGCCGCCCGAGGTCGACATCGATGCCGAGCAGCATCGGCCACCACGTCCCGTTCCATGCCGAGGAGCACCATGCCCACTGACCCGAACCCTGCCGATCGAGCATCCCTGCACGCGGCGGGCGACCCAGGTGGCATCGTCGTGTACTGGCGGCCAGGATGCGGGTTCTGCGCCTCGCTGCGCCGACAGCTGCGACGGGCCGGCGTCGCTACCGTCGAGCGCGACATCTGGTCGGATCCCGATGCCGCGGCGTTCGTCCGTCGTCATGCCCGGGGCAACGAGACGGTCCCGACGGTCGATGTCGCCGGCACCGTGCTGGTGAACCCGTCCGCCCGGCAGGTGGTGGCGGTGGCCCGCCAAGCAGAGATCCCCGTCTCCGACCCACCCCGGCCCTGGTGGCAGCGCCGACGACCGAACCCCGAAGGATCCGGTTGAGCGCCGATGCCGGGACCGAAGGGGAGTGGGACGGCTACGTCGAACGATTCCACGCCGGTCGCCCCGGAATCACCGAAGCGCTGCTCGCGCGCAGCGTCGACGACGAGGACCGCACCGCCTACGACTGGGTCACTGAAGACCTCCCCGACGGGTGCGTCGTCGATGTGGGCTGTGGGAGCGCACCGACCCAGCCGATGGTTCGCCGCTGGATCGGCGTGGACCGCTCCCGGGCCGAGCTCGACATGGCCCGCCGCCAGGGCCGAGGACCGCTCGTCGCCGCCTCGGCGACGGCCCTTCCCCTGCGGGATCGCTGCGTCGGCGCGGCGATGGCGGCGATGTCGCTGATGGTGATCGACGACCCGGCTGCTGCGGTGGCCGAGCTGGCCCGGGTCCTCCGACCGGGCGGCACGCTACGGGTCCTACTGCCCGCCGATCGGCCGCTCACCACCGCCGACCGCGCCCGCTACGGCTTGCTGCTCGCGGTGCTGGGTCGCCGATCCATGCCGTTCCCTCGTCCCGAGGTGGCCGCCGACCCGGCGCCGCTGCTCGAAACGGCGGGGCTCGAGGTGGTGCGCGACGAGCGGCGCCGGTTCCGTTTCCCGGTTGCCTGCCGCGATGACACCGACCTGTTCATCGACAGCCTCTACCTACCGAACGTCGGTGCTCGTCGCGCGGGGCTCACCCGCGCCGTCATGAGGTCCTCGGGGCACGGCGACATCGGCATCCCGCTTCGCCGGGTGACGGCACGACTCACCTGCTGAGCCGGCGCGCCGCCGCCCCGGTCGAGGGGTCGTGCTCACACTGCGCTGCCCGTGGGTGAGGTGGCTCGGGCCAAGCGTCGGTTGAGCTCCGGCGCGCCCATCGAGCTCCTTGGGCTCGGGGACGTGTCGCCCGGGGCATCACGTGGAGGCGGTTTGGCCCGGGCGCAGGAAGAACCAGAGGGGGACGAACCCGATGCCGGCGGAGATGACGAACGGGAGGATCAAGCTGGTCGAGACGATGGTCGAGGCGGGATCGGCCTGGTGGCCGAACCACTGGTCGGTGGCGATGCTGAGCGCTTCGATCACCCACATCGCGAGGATCGAACCGACGACGAGCGAGCCGCGCGGGTTCCGTCGCCACAGGGCGGCAGCGCCGGCAGCGGCGAGGGGCAGCCAGAACACGAAGTCCTGGACGTGGATCGGGTTGGTCGTCATGCCGGTGCCGTCCAGGAACGAGCCGGGACGGTCGGCGCTCAGCGCCGGGGCGATGATGGCAGCCCAGGCGAGCGCGTTGAACGCCACCATGACCCACACGTAGACCGCGATGGCCCGTCTCGGCAGGCCCGGGGCGACCGAAGCCGTCAAGGCGTCCGCGTCGGTCTCCGTGACGACTGCGATGACCGCCCACAGCGCCGTGGATGCCATCACGATGTACAGCGGGAACAGTCGGTTGAACGGGGTGGCGAACAAGAACAGCACAGCGTTGTAGAACAGGTACGCCAGTGCGCCGAGCCAGACGAACCGGGCCCTGAGCACACCCCGGTTGCAGGCGTACAACGAGCCGGCGAGGGAGGGCAGGGCGATCAGCAGGACGACCAGCGCGGTGCCGCGGGCCGAGCCGTTCATCACGGCGGGACCGGTGAGCAGGTCGAGCAGGAACGTGGGCGCGGCGGCGACCAGCGCTGCGGCACCTGCAGCGACGGACATCCACCAGGCGGTGGAACGGGTCGTGGGCGCCGAGGCGTGCTGGGTGATCGAGGATGGCTTGTTGCCTCGCAAGAGGGTCGGGACGGCCATCAGGACCTCCGGTGAGAAGAGTGGATCGTCGTCCTCATCTTCCGGTGGTTCGGTCCCGGCGAACAGTGTCCAAGGTCCCTGTGGTGCGGGGCGCCCCGTCCCTCTGGTGGGACTGACTCGCATCGCGTACTCGCCGAGCGCCGACGGGCGCGGGGATCGTTGACCTTCGGCCCTACCTGTGCTCGACCGCGCCGGGCGACGGTAAACGACATGGCCCTCGAGACCGACGACCCACCGCTCGACACGCCCGGCGAACCCGAACCCGCCCACCCCGAGGACGGCGGTCCCGCCGACCGCGGCCGGGCCGCCGCCCTGCCCGAACTGCTCGGGCCGGTGTGGGCCGACCGGCGCATCGCCATCGGTGCGGCGGTCGCCCTCGCCGCGACCTGGGGGTTCGTGGTAGGTCGGTGGACGCCACGCGGTCCGCTCACCACCCTGGAGTCGCTCGCCGCCATGGGCATCGGCCTCGCCGTTGGCGCGGTCGCCGGCCTCCTCCTCCGATCGCGGTGGGCGATCCTGCTCGCCCCCGCCGTGTTCGTCGCCGCCTTCGAGCTGACCAGGCTCGGGACCGGCGGCCCCACCGTCGACGGCCTCCACCTCAGCACCTACGGCGTTCTGGCCTTCGTCGTGGGCCGCGGGTTCCACGGCCTCGTCGGTGTGCTCCCCCTGGTCCTCGGTGCCGCCCTGGGTGCCGGCCTCGCCCGGCGCCTCGTCCCTGCGCCATCGGTGCACGGCCGCCGGCGGGCCACGCGGGCTGCTCGCCGCGCCGTCGCCGTGCTGACCGGCATCGTGCTGCTGGGCCTGGCAGCGATGATCGCTCGCCCGGTGTCGACCGCCCCGATCCGCGACGACGCCGGCGAAGCGGTGCCCGGCAGCATCGCCGAGCTCACCACCGTCGACGCCGGCGGGAAGGACCTCGCCCTGATGCTGCGAGGACACAGCACCGACAACCCGGTCGTGCTCTTCCTCGCCGGTGGCCCCGGCGGATCAGAGCTGGGCGCCATGCGCAACCACCTGGA
>Ga0105046_10017065_pt1 | contig 11133 bp, 8 predicted proteins | sample MAT03_FD_78385 | JGI IMG/M metagenome (GOLD analysis project Ga0105046, IMG submission 78385) | Freshwater microbial communities from Lake Fryxell liftoff mats and glacier meltwater in Antarctica - MAT-03 (megahit assembly) | ecosystem: Environmental > Aquatic > Freshwater > Ice > Liftoff...
CAGTAGGGCGGCTTGTCATCGAATTCGTGGCCGCCGCTACGGACAGCCGCATCCGATCGTGCCGACGGCGGTCACCCGGTTGCGAGCAGTGGCGTCGTCGGCCGAAGAGCGGGACACCACCGACTGCTGCTCGCGAACATCGGCGAGGAAAAGTAGTGCGGCGCATGTTGCGGAGCAGCCACAGGCTGTTGCGTATGTAGACCGAGCTCATCCGCGAGGGTGGCGCAGCCAGACGAAATAGATCTCTGCGAATTGACGGCTTGAGAATTGCGACGCATTATGTTTCTGAAGTTGCACACGGGCGAGAGGGTGCTGCCGTGCCCCCGCCATATGGACTCAGGGAAACACATGATCGCTAAGTGGTCCAAAGTCGCGCTGATCGTCGCCACACTGGGTCTCGCCGTTGAGGCGGAGGCGCAGTCTGGGGTCATTGTCCGTAGCGGACAGACGGTCGGTTGGACAGGAACGCCGGCGGTGAATCCATTTACGGTCCCTGTCGGTCCCGTGTTGATGACGGTGAGCGCGAACACGTTGCAAAGTTGGTACTCCTGTCGGTTAGGTACGCTGAACGCGCAAGGTGAGGACGTCTGCTGGACAGGTGGATTCCGCAACGGCGACGATGTCCTCCTCGGTAGGGGCAGCCTCAGTTACACGTTCTCGTTCTCGCAGCCCATAAGCACCTTCGCCACGCAGGCGTGGTACAACAGCGCCCCAACAAACTCGCTCGCGCCGATCAGGGTCACCTCGTACCTTGGCAACGACATCACCGGCACGTCAGTCTTTGAGACCGGTGGGGGAACCGCGAACGTAGCCTTGGCCACCGTGATCGGCGCTGTCGACGAACAGAAGGGTTTCGACAGGCTTGAGATCAGCGCTGCTGACGCGAGCTTTTTCCAGATTGGTGCCCAGCGATCGTTCGCCGTCAATCAGATCACCTACAAGACGTCCACTGTACCCGAACCGACGTCCATTGCGCTCATCGCGGTCGGTCTCGCTGGCTTGGGTATCGCCGCTCGCCGCCGTCGCAAGACGCCGTAAGGAACCAGCGCAATGCAAACGGGCCGGTCGCTGAACAACGCGATCGGCCCGTTTTGCACCCACGTCGCTTCTCCGCGCCACTGACGAATCATCACGGCGCGCACAGGAACGCGCCACTGTTCAGAATATTCGTCACGGCGCGCATCTGTGCCTCGCTCGTCGCCAACCGCTTTGCATTGCGCAACGGTCCGCACGCTGCCGATGGATCGCTGGCCATACCGTAGGCGTTCACGAGGTAGATATACGCCCACGTGCTGTCCGTCGCCGATGTGAGTCGACCAAGCAATTGCTTGAGCTGCGGGATCACGTCTCTCGCCACACTCTCGGCTTCGGCGTCCTCGGCGGAGGCCAGCGCGCGCTTCACCAGATCCAGACTGCGCTTTGCGTCGTCCGCGTCGCCGGCACTCGGAGGCGCCGCGGTTTTCGTCGGCGTGGTCGGCGCCGTGACCGGTGGTTCTCTATTCGCCGGTGCTGTACCTGCTGACGCCGCCGCCGGCGGCGCGAGTTTCGAGCCCCCGCTCGTACTTGATGACACGGCTGGTGGCGGCGTTTCCACAGCCGGACCGCTTTCCCCACTTACCAGGGCCGGCGCCGAGGGCGACGAGGATGTTGCCGGTGCGCCGGCCGTCGGCCCGCCTCCGCCCTTCAACGCCATGAACGTCACGATCGCCACCGCCACCGCACCGACGCCGCCAAAGACCAACCCCTTCGACGATCCCTTGGCCGCGGCGACCGGCTCGCGCGCCGGCGGTGGCGCTGCAGGAGCCGAGGCGGCGGTGGTGTCACGGGTTGCGGTGCCGTTGGCCTTCGTCAACGCAGCCGACGACGACGGCGTCGCTGCACCGGCGGCCGTGAGCAGCGCCGGATTGGAGAGCGGCGTTCGCGTGCGCAGCACCGGCGTGCCCGTCCACGCTTCCGTTGCCGCCACTACGGCGTCGGCGAACTCGAGCGCCGATGCCGTACGTTCGTCGCGCTCGCGCGCCAGCGCGCGATCGAAGGCCTGTTGCAATTCCGCAGGCCAGGCAATCGCGGGCGCGGCTTCGGCGAGCGTTTTGGGATCGCTCACGATGCGCGCCGTCAGGCTGCGCTCCGGTGTACTTGAATCGAAGGGGAGCAATCCAGTGAGCATCTGATAGCCGACCAACGCCAGCGCGTACACATCGCTGCGTGCGTCGAGCGATTCGCCGAACACCTGCTCGGGGCTCATGAACTGCGGCGTACCGATCGCGGCGCCCGCCTGCGTCAGCTGCGTGCGCTGCCCAGGGGTGTCATCCACCACTTTGGCGATGCCGAAGTCCACTACCTTCGCGCGGTCCGTGCCAGACTCATCAGTGACCACCATGATATTGTCCGGCTTGAGATCGCGATGCACGATGTGCATGCGATGCGCCGCGTCGAGACCCTCAGCGACCTGGTAGATCAGGTTGGCAGCCCGTACCGGCGCCAGCGTCGGCGTTTCCTCGAGGATGGCGCCGAGCGTCCGCCCCGGTACGAACTCCATCGCCAGATAAACCAACCCATCGCTGGTCTCGCCGAAGTCGAACACACGTGCCACCCGATCATGCTCGATACGAGCGGCGTTGGCCGCCTCGCGATTGAAGCGCGCCACGGCAGCCGAGTCCTGTACCATGCTCGGATGAAGCACTTTGATGGCCGCCTGCTGGGGCAACCGTACATGGCCGGCCAGATACACACGTCCCATACCGCCCTCGCCAAGGAGCTTGGTGATGAGGTATCGGTCGGCGATGACGCTGCCGATGAGATCGGTTTCAGCGTCGTCCGCCCGGAGCGTGGTGCCGTCGGCAGGGCAGAAGACGTTCGTGTCCGGATACGTGGTGCCGCAGATTGGGCAGGTTTTTGGCATGGCGAGGTAAGCGTGTCCTATTGACGACGTGGCGCAACAGGCACGACGTTTATAGCGAGGTTTGACGATCCCAATTCGAGAGGTGTCTGCATGTCTAATATCCGCACGGGCCGCCGCTGGTCCGGCCTGCTCGTTACCGCGACGTTTGCCACCATTACACCGATCCTGGCTGCCTCAGCGCAGGCCGCTCCGGACACTCGGCCGACTGTCGCCGTGATGTACTTCACCAATAGTGCCCTCGTCGATTTCGCATCGTACGCGCCCCTCAGCAAGGGGATGTCGGAGATCATGATCAGCGAGATCGCCCAGAACAGTGCCGTGCGCGTTGTCGAACGTGATCGCCTGCAAGCGATTCTCGAAGAGCAGAATCTGCAGAACAGCGATCGAGTCGACAAGGAGACGGCCGCGCGACTCGGCAAGACGCTCGGCGCCAAGCACATGCTGATGGGAAGCTTCGTGATCCAGCAGGACAAGACCATGCGGATCGACGTGCGCGCGGTGAACACCGAGACGTCGGCGATCGAATACACCGAGTCGGTGACCGGCAAGGCCGACAAGCTGCTCGATCTGGTCATTCAGCTCGGCGCGAAAGTGAACGCCGGATTGAAGCTTCCCGCGCTCAAGGTGGCCAGCGCGACGATCCCCGCGTCGAAAAGCCCGAACCAGTTCAAGGCGCTGATGGCCATGAGCCAAGCACTCGAAGCGGAAGACAAGAAGAACGTGGCCGAGGCTACAATGCTCTACAAGAGTGCCGTCGCGATGAACCCGGATTTCGAGCGGGCCAAGACCCGTCTCGCGTCGATCGAACGGCTGCCGCGCTGACGAGGGCGCCACCCGAAAACGAGAACCGCGTGCCGATCGAGAGATCAGCACGCGGTTCTCGTTTTATCAGGCAGTGACAGGGGTCTTCGTCGCTACGTCATCTCCACCGCGTCCGTGATCGGCGAGCTACCGGAAGGCAATACCTACCGAGCGCGGGCTAGTCATCACCAGCGAGCATGTCGGCGCGTCGCCCAGCCCTCCGCCACAGTCACCGGATAGGACGTACTCGTTGAACGAAGAGGTCGAACGGCCTGTGATAGTCACCGTTGCACCATACTCGAGCATCTTGGTGCACGAAATCGATGCGACTCCCGGAAGAAGCGTGCACTCCGTGATGCCGTTGATCCGCACACTGCCCGACGCCGGCCCCGACAGCGTCAGAACGAGCGGCACCAAGCGTCGACTGAACGTCGCGCCAACGACCCTGTCTGCCGTCGCCGTCACCGTGCATGAAGATCCTGTACAATCACCGTCGAAACCGTTGAACGACGACTCGATCGTCGGCGACGCCGTGAGCGAGACGCTCGACCCGAAGTCGATCAGGCGCGTGCAGTTCGCCGACGTCTGTCCCAACGTGATCGTGCACGCCACCACGCCGTTGATGCTCACACTGCCGCCGCCCGGCCCACGTAGCTGCAGTGCCAGCGAGACTTGCCGGCGCGTGAACGTTGCACCGACACTGCGAGGCGCGGTCATCACCACAGCACACGAGCCACCCGCACAGTCGCCGTCGAAGCCGTTGAAGAGTGACTCGAATGTGGGCGTTGCCGTCAGCGACACGCTCGTGCCGTAGTCGATCTGGCGCGTGCAGCTCGCCGACGACTGTCCGAGCGAGATCGTGCACGCTACCGCGCCATTCACACTCACACTACCGCCGCCCGGCCCGCGCAGCTGCAGCGTAAGCGGCACCTGCTTGCGCGTAAGTGCCACACCGACCATGCGCGGCGCTGACATCACGAACGAGCACCCGCCCCGACCACTGCAGTCACCGGTAAAGCCCTCGAAGGTCGACTCAATCGTCGGCGTGGCCGCCATACTCACGTTCGTCCCGGCGTTCACCTGCGCCGTGCACGTCGTCGATGTCTGCCCGAGCGCAAGCGAGCAACTCGAGCCGTCAGGAAGCACCACCGCGCCGGCGCCGGTGCCTGAGAGCGTCACCGTCAGCGGGAAGCGCGAGATCGTGAACGTGGCGCTCACCGATTGTGACTGATTGAGGACGAGCGCGCAATTCCCCGTGCCGGAGCACGCACCACTGAACGCGGTGAAGTTCGATCCAGCGGCGGCGTTCGCGCTCAACGTCACGGTGGCACCCGCGTCGAACGTCGTCGTGCAGGTCGTCGTCGGCTGTCCCGACGGCAGTACACACGGCGTGCCATTGACGCTCACACTCCCGCTGCCCGGTCCAACCAGGTTCACGGTCATCGTGAGCTGTCGACGCGTGAACGTCGCCGACACGTTGCGAATCGCTGTCAGTGAGGTCGTGCAGGTCGTCGACGTTCCCGTGCAGGCACCCGCCCACCCAGCGAAATTCGACTGCGCATCAGCGACCGCGGTGAGTGTGACCGACGTGCCGAACGTGGCAGTTTCGGCGCAGGTGCCGGTGGTCGCACCGCCGCTTCGCACACACGAAATGGTCGAGCCACCCGTGACCATTCCGCCACCATTGCCCGCCACGCTCACCGCGATCTGCTGGACGTCGAAGAACTGCGCCGTCGTAGTCAGGTCGGTCGTGGTCGGCGTGACGGTGCACGTAACACCCGTCGCACTCGCGCACGCACCACCCCAGCCCGCGAAGAACTGCCGCGTGCCGCCCGTGGTGAGCGCTTCCGGCGAGGCGGTCAACTGCAGTGCCGTGCCTTCGACGATGTCGACGGCGCAGGTACCCGTCGTCGCGGACGCCGCAACGCGACAGTCGAAACCGTTGGCCCCCGTCACGCGGCCGCGACCGGTGCTCCCCGACGCCGGCGAGACCGACACCCGACGTAGCGCCGCGAACTGCACGCGTGCCGATCGCACCTGCGACATCATCAGCTGACAGCTCGCCCCGATACTCGCGGCGCTACAGGCATCGCCCCATGCCGAGAAGACGCTGCCAGCATTCGCCGTGGAGACGAGAGACACGGCGGCATCACCCGGGAACGAAAACGTACACGTGCCGGTCATCACGCCGCCGGCGACGCGGCAATCGACACCGGCCGGAGTCGAGCGCACCGTACCGGCACCGCCTCCCGCACCAACGGTGACAGTCAACGCAGCCGGCGCGCGCAACACGTTGACTGTGGCCGTCGCGGAGACCGTGCCGGTGTTTGCCGTGATCTTCGCCGTCCCGACCGAAACGGCGGTTACGACGCCGGTGTTCGGGTCGACGGTCGCCACAGTAGGCGCATCAGAATTCCACGTGATCGGGCGATTCGTCACGACCTGTCCGCGCGCATCGAGCACGCGGGCCGACAGCAGGAGCGGCGTACCGAGGAACGCTTGCACCGTCGCCGAAGGCAACACGATCGAGCCGCCAATCTGAACTTCGACGGCCGCCAGGTCATTCAGCGTGACCGGCTGGGCAACGGTCGTCGTAGCGCCAGGCTGCAGGCGCAACGGTCCCACCACCTGGCGGTCCACCACGATGCCGTTGATCACGAGGTCGAGGGTCAGCACGACGGCGCACGACCCGTTGGTCGACGATGCGCCGCCGGCATCCCGCGTGGCGTCGGCGAGGCAGGTCCCTACATCGACGGGAATCGGCACCGCTTGCACGGCGTCCGAGGTCAACGTCATGATCTGGGAGCCGATGCGCACGAGTGTGCCATCCGTGCGTCGATACGACGATGTCACGTTGAGCGTGACGACATCGACCGCCGAGGAGACGCGAAGCGGAACGCTCGCCGTGAAGGCAATCATCGCCGGTCCGTTCGGACCTTTGGATCCCGGTGTGACCAAGCGTGCGATGTCACCGCAGGCGCTGAGCGCGAGCACGACGGGCACGAGAGCGAGCCGACGCCATCCCTTGGGCACCAGCGGAGCGCACGCGGCCACGGACGTTTTCGATTGTCGATGCATGAATGTGCGCATGATGCTGCGCCTCAGAAGCGGGACGAGAACACAAGACCTGCTGCGGCACCGCGAAACGACTGCGATGCACGACGCACGGAGGCGGTCGGCTGTGAGAGCGACCCGGCCTGTCCGCGCATATACGGCTGCAACGACATCAGTCCTCGGCGAACACTGACGCCCAGCGTGAGCGAGCCGCTGGTGACGCCCGACGTCGGTAAACCTTGATCGACGCCAAGTCCCGAATGCCACCGTCCATCGGTCGCGAATACGAAGTCGCGACCGGGACCCATGGAGAGCGCGCCTCGCACACCAGACTCGAGGTACGTGCCGCTCGAACGCTCCACGGTGATCCCGTCGCGCGAGAACGGGGCGCGCCAGCGATAGGCCGAGTACGCAAGCAACTCACGCGTGCGGGGCACCGATAACTGCAGCTGCCCGTCCGCGCTGAACACCGGCCCAAGCCGCACCGTGGACTCACGGCTCGACGAGCCCGACGTGCCGGTACCCACCGGGCCGCCCAGTCTGTCGGTCGCGAAAACGTCCGCCGCCATCGCCACGATCAGACGATGTGGCCCAACGATGCGATCGCCCGTGATCGAGGCGCGGGCAACACCGCCCGGTTGAAAATCAGCGGAGGCTGACCCTGCGGTGAGCGCCGCGATGGGCTGGTAGCGGCCACGCACTTCGTAGGAGGCACCGTACGCCATCTGCCAGCCACCGAGCTGTTGTGGCACCACCGCGCCAACCGTACCGCTCGGTCCCGCGCCCACCGGCGTGCTTCCCATCCCCAGCGCGGGCGACGAGAGAATGCGCAGCGCGCTGAACTCGGCCGTGCTGAGCGTTGTCCGACCGGTTGGTGCGTTGGCGCCGACGGTGACGATCAGCCCATCGCGTAGCACGCGACCCGTCGCACGCAGTCGGATATCGCTCACGCCCGCCAACGTCGCGGTGCGCGACGCGCCGTTCGCCGACCCGTCGCGGTAGGTCACTGATCCCGTGGAGTACAGTGTGGTGATGTCCAACCGCCATCCCGCGCCCATCGGCATGGCCGCGGTGAGCGGCAGCGTGAATTGGCGCACCCGCTGCACGCGAACAGAATCGAGACCGTTGAACGCGGTCTGCACCAACCCCGCGTCGCCGAACGAGATCGATTCGAACGACGCGCCGACGGCGGCGAGCTTCGAGCCGACCAGCCGGTCCTGAGCGTGCAACGTCGACGCACTCACGGCGACGACCGACGCACCGCACAGCGCGACGGCCACGACGGAGCCACGCGGCGTGACATGCTTCACGGACGTCGCACGGTCACGACCACCGTGACGACGGTGCTCGGGAACGACGGGTCGCTGGCGCCACCCGACGGCCGCGTGAGGGACGTGATGAAGTCGAGCGGACGATTGAGGCGGTCGACCGTGCCCGCTTCGGGAGCGTTGATCTCGCGCACGCCCGGCAACAACGACGGCGCAGCCACATTCGCACGGGCCATCGTCTTGAGTTGTGACGCCCGGTCACTCGCGGCATCGAACTGGGGGCTGATCCGCAACGCGCTTTCGAACTCGTCCAGGGCGCGCCGACGATCGCCCACAAGCTCCGCTTGCACACCGCGTCCGTACGCGTTCAACGAGGCCAAGCTGGCGGCCGGTCGCGCTTCGATCCGCGCGCGTTCGGCGGGCGTCAACGTCACGCCAAGGGCATCGAGCAAACGGAACGCCACGGCTTTCTCCGCGGCCAGCACGTCGGACAACGGCGCGCGAGCATCGAGCGCGGTTTCGATGACGCCCGTTTCGACGTCGGCAATGCGGACCGACATACGAAGCTCGCCGTTCGGCATCGTGTCGAGGGCGCCGAGCACCAGCCGACGCGCCCCGAGCAGTTGGCCGACCTTCGGCGCGCTGGCTGAATCGACACGGCCCGAGCGACCGAGATCGAGTTCACGCAGCACTTCACCGAGCCGTGACCGCTCGACCAGCTGGAGCTGCGCACTGCGCGAAAGATCGGTTACCAAGAGATCGGCCAGCGCGTAGCCGAGCGCCGTCAGCTTCGCATCGCTCGCATTCAGACGAAATGGCGTGACACCCACAGTGCTCCGAGCCGCGGGCGACGCACTTCGTTCACGCGCCAGCGCACTGGCCGCGGCCGAGTCGGTGGCCGCGTTTACGCTCACACGACCACGACCGGCGCCGCCACTGGCCGCGCCACTGACGCAGGCCGAGAGGGCAAGGGCGCCAGAGCAGAGCACGGCGCCGAAAAGCAGGCGACGTACGGTGCGGTGGCGCGGCACGACGGAGTTCAATGTTTGCATCTGACCGGCTGAGGGAGCCATGTGGCGGCGCACGGGCATTTCGTCTATAGAGATATATGAAATCTGGGACGAATCGCGATAGGCGTCAAGAATGAAAATCGACCGTGGGACCATGCATGAGATCGGCACGCGCCGTGGAGGCGCGCGCCGACTCGGCGGCTCGGCGTTCACATGAGCGCGGTGGCGATGATTCGGTGACGGCTCTTCACGCGAGTTGCAATATCCTTGGCGGATGTTCGCCCCTTGCGTACACCCCGTCGCCGAGCCGACCGTATGACTATGCCAGAACCGCTTCCCGATAGGCATTCCGGGTCCGAAAACACGATCTGGGCCGTGGCCGACCTCGACCAATCGCCCGAGAGTGGCAATCGGTACGAACTACTGCACGGCGAACGGCTCGTGAATCCGTTTCCCTCGAACGGCCATCAAGGCGTGGCTGGTCGACTGTTCGTACGACTTGCGAACTGGTGCTCTGCGCACAGCGATTGGGCCTGTCGTACACCGGCCGGCGTGTACATCAGCGAAACCACGTGGCTCGCGCCCGACATCGCCGTGTATGCGGCGCCGGAGTACGCCGCGATCCCGTGGCGCGAGCTGCCGCCACCGCTGTTGGTGGTCGAGGTCGAGAGCCCGTTTACCCGTCGTCGTGATCGACACCGCAAGCGGCCGGCGTACCTCGCTCACGGCGCAAGCGAGGTGTGGACGATCAGCGAAGCGACCCGCGAGATCGAGCGATGGACCGCGGCGTCGGAGTTTCCGGAGATGTGTCGCGACGGCATCACGTGGGCGCCTGACGCTGCGGCCCCGCCGATGCTTGTGACGGCCGATGAGCTATTCGGACCAGCAACGTGAGCGATCGATAGGGCCGAGTCGATCGCGCGCGAAATAATGTCGTTCGCGTTCGTATGATCTCGGTCGCAAGGATTCGGTGACGGACCATCCGGAGATCTGCGCTATCCTCGGCGGATGTTCGCCCCTTGCGCACACCCCCTCGCCGAGCCGACCGTAGGGCTATGCCGGATACGCGACCGTATCGATGCCCAAGCCCCGATCGCACCGTGTGGACCGTGGCCGATCTCGAAGCTCTCCCCGACGACGGGCATCGCGACGAGATCCTGCACGGCGAGCCGCTCGTGACGCCTCTGCCGTCCACGGGGCGTCAGCGCATCGCCATGCGCTTGACCGTAGTCACCGAGCTCTGGTGTCGTGCGCACACCGGCTAAACGGTGCTCGCGCCCGGAGATGTGCACATCGGCGAAACGACGTGGCTGGATCCCGATCTCGCAGTATATGCCTCACCGGAATCGGCCAACCTACCCTGGCGTGAAATGCCGCCGCCGCGGTTGGTGGTCGAGGTGCTCAGTCCGTCCACGCGTCGTCGTGATCGCCATCGTAAGCGTCCCACGTATCTCGCGCATGGCGTCGGTGAGCTTTGGCTTGTCGACCTGGATACGCGCACGATCAAACGTTGGACCTCAGCCTCGGAGTTGCCCGAGACTTTTCGCGAGGGCATCACGTGGACACCCGGCCCTGCGCTGCCGCCGTTGGTGGTGACTGCCGATAAGATCTTTGGAGCAGCGACGCATCCTGACGATCGTTCCAATGCCGCCCGCTGACGCACACATGACGGTGCGCCGTACCCTTCGCGTATGACCGAAACTCGTGCGAAATCGAGGACTACCGAGATGATCCCGTTGCCCGTTGTGATGACGGCGGAAGAGCTGCTCGCCAATCCCGTCGAGAACGCTCGCACCGAGTTGGTGCGCGGGCGGATGATCGTGCGCGAGCCAGCGGGGTTGATACACGGCGACATCGCAGCGCGCGCCCGATGTAGCCTACGTGCGCTGGGATCGCTGCCCGGCCGTGCCGCCAACGGGATTCGACGAGTTCGCGCCCGATCTCGCAGTGGAGATACTGTCGCCTTCCGGTCGTACGGGAGGAGTGCTCGCGAAGGTGGCCGATTGGATCACGGCGGGAACCCTGCTGGTGTGGCTCGTGGATCCATCGCGCCGAGAAGCGCGCGTCTATCGCGCCGACGGCAGTGAGTCGATTCTCG
>Ga0105046_10017066_pt1 | contig 11133 bp, 11 predicted proteins | sample MAT03_FD_78385 | JGI IMG/M metagenome (GOLD analysis project Ga0105046, IMG submission 78385) | Freshwater microbial communities from Lake Fryxell liftoff mats and glacier meltwater in Antarctica - MAT-03 (megahit assembly) | ecosystem: Environmental > Aquatic > Freshwater > Ice > Liftoff...
AAAATCTAGTTAATGTATGGCATCCATGGTGATATTTCCGGATTATAATTATTATTATTATTTTTTTTAGTTGTATTGAGTTCTCCCAAACACGAAAGAATTTCATTAAATCTTAAATCAATTTTATAATTTAGTTCTGCAATTCGTAAATTTAGACTATCAAGTTTTTTATTTTGCTCCAACATTAATTTATTCATTTCAGAATTAGAATTTATGCTGATATTTTCTGGTAAATCATTTTGTTTGGTGACCCAATCCGATTCAAAAACTAAATTATTTGGACTTAGTTTTATCTTTTTGGATTTAACAAAATCACCTTCTAAACACCCATCAAAATGATTATATGGACGTTTCAACATTATTATTAATATACAAATATTAACAATAAGTAATCAATAGGAAATTTTATTTTCATTTTTTTATTGTTGCCTATTTTTTTTAACAAAATCAACTAATACCTGATGGTGCGGTTCGGCTAATTTTTTACCGGTATTTGTCCTAATAAAATAATCTTTTAATTTTGATAGTTTATCATCACAATGTTCGACTTCATAACGTATTATTTCTTCTTCACTAGCATTTGGATGGATCACCATTATATATTGCCGACATCTTTGGATACCTATTTCTCCGATGGCTTCTAATTTATCAGAATCGGATACAATATCACGACCCAATTGAATTATTTTATCGCTGTTAATCGGATACCCAAATTTAATCTCTTTGGAATATGACATATTATTAATAATCCATTTAATTTTTTCACAACTATCTTTTATTTTTTCCTCTAAAAATAGATTTAATTTTTTTATTTTGTATTCTAAATTATTAGGATACTTGAGATCAATCGTATCATGTAGTAAACTAGAATATGTTATTAGTAAAAATAATTCTTGATATTCTTGCATAGATATTTGATAAACATCTTTGTTTTCACTAGCTAAAATTTTGATGGCATTTTTATAGACACAGATATGATGTTCCAAATTATGTGACTCATCGTACTCGGAGGTTAAATCTTGGCATAAATTAATAATATCAAAAATTTCAGTGGGATCATATGCAATATTGGTAATATGATTGCCCAAAAAATCAATAATTTCTAACAATACCTTTTCCATTTTTGATTATTAATATCAATCAAACAAATTATTTATGACAAAACAATAAAATTATCAAATTTTTATACAACCAACAAATATTAAAATATAATCAAAATATAAATCAAATGCTGGTTAAAAAAACAAAACTTAAAGCATTAATTTACAATGAAAAATATCATGATAATTGTCATGATTATTTAAAACCGATATATCTTGAAAAATATGCTGTAGAAAAATATAAACCATTACTCTATGACATTAGAAAAAATATTCCTACAGTTAATATTTGCAAACAAACTCCAGTAAATGATTATGCTAATACCATTGTCTGTGATCAACATTGTGTTGTTTTTGGACATTATTTAGACATATATCCAATTTTGGCAACATATGCACTTAATGCTTGTGTTGGACTGTTGATGTATTCACCACAATACAAAATTGGGTCTTTAGCACACATAGATGGATTACCCGGTTATTCTAAAAAATCCGCGATTGATGATGGTTTAACTATTGATTTTTCCCCAATTGACGAAAATATTAAAATAATATTAAAAAAACTACATATTTTATCAGAATCAAACACAATTATTAACATTGAATATTATTTAATAGGAGGTATATTTGATTTATCAGAGATAATGATTTATGATATTATTGAATGCATAAATAAATTTAATAATAATAAATTTCGGTTTGTATTCAGGGGAAGAAATATTTTGGGTCCGGAAAATCAATCTAGAAATATTTGTATGGATATGAGAACTGGCAAGATTACTTATTTTGATTATACCGAAAATTCCGATTTTTATGGAAACAATTTAAACAAAGATGGTATTGCATTTAATATTATCAAAGCCCCGCGAAAATCTGAAGCCTTTTTGGATATTACATATGTCCCTAAACTTATTTTTTGTGAGTAGCTTACGATAAAAAACATATCTTTATATCAAATCTGGTTTTTGTTCTTGGTTAATAATTTGAATTTATTTTCCCATTATGAAGTATAAAGATATGTCAAAACGGAGCAATAATAGATTTGTCGTCTGTAATAAACCTACTGAACAAAACCAAATATCACCGTGTAGAAAATGTGTTCATCATATTTATTCACATAGTTATGCGGCTAATATGAAACGACACGATGAAATTATAGCACAAAATACCTGTCATATTTCGTCGATAGCCATGGACAATACTATCAATATTAAAATAGTATTTCATTTTTTGGCACCAATCGGATCTTATAACCGCGATCGAGTTTTATCGAGGGCTCATGATGTTACTTTGTCATTAAACGATGATTTTAATAATTACAGTACCAATGCAAATACGATGAATAATTTTCGATACAAAAGCATTATCAATCAAGTTTTTATTTCTAACATACCAAAACAGAATGTTTATTTGGGACACGAATACACAAAATTTTTACCTACTAGGCCTTCAAATATTACATTTGAACTAGGTGAAATTTATTATTACCCGGTTAAACACAAACTTAATTTGTCATCATACGATGATTTAAAAGATGTTGAAATTGAATCGCAAGTCATTAAACAATTTATTCATCAAAATCGTGCCGATGCTATTAATCCTGAAAATTTGTTGAATGTATGGATTATTGATATGACCGAAACCAATATTTTAGGTTTTTCTAATTTTCCATGGGAGATTGTGGATAATTATCATGGTATTGTTTTAAATCGTAGATGTTTTTTCCCGGAAGATTATGGTGAAAATTATTTTCCTTCGTTCAAAACTTTAACTCATCAAGTTGGACATTATTTTGGATTATTGCATGTATTCAGCCAGAATAGTGGTACCGGTGCATGTGCTTCAGCTAATATTAATGCTGATTCTGAAACTACGTTCGAAAATATGATATCGGATGATATTGATTCCCCAATCCAATTTAGTAATATTTGTGATCCTTGCGATAAATTAAATAATAAAAAATTACACTTGGATGATCAATATAATCCCCTATTTATGAATTTCATGGATTATACATACGATAAATATGTCACGATGTTTACTGCTAACCAAATCCAAAAAATGAGGTACATGATTCTAACATATCGATCCAAAATTAATTCTATTACAAATAATATCAAATTACCCGTTCCCAAATATAATCCGGATACTGATACTATAATGGGTATTGCTAGTTGCAAATATACCAACACAACTAGAAATCCTCCTTTGATACCATCGCATGAAATTGTTAATAATCCACGATTGGCAGCACAAGGCTTTATAACGCAACAACCACAAATGATTCCGCCTTTTGCTTGTTTACCCGAAAACAATGAATTTGTACCTAATTTATCTATTAATCGAAACAATGGTAATGAACAACTACTCAGCAATATTCAAAGTAATTTTCCTGCAGATACAATGTGTGACAAAAAATCTTGTGACGATGTACTCCAAAATTATCAAAATTACAATTCTGATGACGGATATGCCAAACATTATCCTTATGATCCATATGCCGCACAACAATATCAACAAAATATGCCATTTTGGCAGGAATATCAAAAACAACAGGAACAAATTTTACCAAATAATCCAATGAACGCTTTTGCGCCAAATGGACAATCTGGTCAACAAAGTATCCAACAAAATATACAACAATGTATGCCGCAAATTATACCCCCAAACATACCACCATGTATGCCCCCGAATGGCTATCCAGGTGTACCAATGGATCCAAGAACAGATCCAAGATTTGTTTCGCAAATGAGTCAACAAATGGGTCCACAAATAGATCCAAGAATGAATCAACAAATAGATCCGAGAATGGGTCAACAAATAGATCCAAGAATGATACAACAAATGGATCCAAGAATGATACAACAAATGGATCCAAGAATGATACCACAAATGAATCAACAAATAGATTCGAGAATGAATCAACAAATGGATCCGAGAATGTATCCACAAATGAATCAACAAATGGTTCATCATCAGCAAAATAATATAAGACGTGTTGATCCACAATTCCAACATTTACAAAAACCAGCAAAATGTAATAAAAATGATAATTTTGCCGATAATGAAATTAATCATGAAGCCGTCAAAAATTTAAGGGCACAACGTTTTTGTCCAAAACCTAAACAAAACATACCAGAATTTACCGAAAATCCCGTTCCAATAATGAATCATGTACCTTCGCATATGTGTGCACCATTACAACCATTACAACCATTTCAACCACTACAACCACAAAAAGAAATTGATGTTTGTGTTAATAATACAATGGCCCCATCTGATTTAATTGAAAAAATTTCAAGAGTTGACGAACAAATTAAAAATTTAAAAACATGTGTGCCTGTACAAAATATGCAACCAAATGTTCCTCAAAACACTGGCCGCCAAATATTACCAAAAGTAGCACATTGTGAGTCAACAAATAGGTTTAATAAATATGGTCAATTATCGAGTCCGCGTGTTGGATCAAGAATAGTTTCCGGTCAAAATTGTGCCATTGTTCCCAAAAAAAGATTTATTAGAACAAAACCATTAAATACTCATTAATTGATTTATTCATTAATTGATTAATTAATTAATTAATTAGTTAATTAATTAATAAAGTACGCAATAACGCTTTTTTTCTCTTATGCTAATTTCTTTTGATTTTATATGTACACGTTTTTTTTCAAGGTATTGTTTATTACATGCAACTAAAAATGATTTTTTATCTGTGTCATATAGTTCATCTAATCCATGTATTAGTGCAATATAACAATTACCGTAACATTCGATATCATTTTTATTAATTAATTGTGTAACAATATTATTGCATACTTTATCACCAAAAATATTTTCTGATTCAAAAAATATAGAATAATATGTGTTTTGCGAATGGGATGTTTTGATAATGTTTTTACAATAACATGGGCAATTATATTTTGTTTTAAAATTGTATGCAACAAGTTCAAAAAAATTTTCTGGCGATGATTCTGGAATTAATGTTTGATCAATATTAACAGATAACACAATTTGGTCTATCGTATTGTTTGGAGTAATAATTAAACATTTTACATTAGCATTATTTTTTGATAGTAATAAATGTTTTTCTGAGAGCAATGATATTTCTGTTGGCTTTGTTAATGGAAATAATTTTTCACCAAATGCACGTGACTTTGATGGATGTTCCATGAGTTTGAATATATTTGTATTAAAATAATTTATTGATTTTTAAACTAAATATTTAATTTGTCAATTTTTTTCCCAGATACCAATTGTTATAAAAAATTTTAATAATACCATCGCTCCATTCTTCTATTCGAATATTGGACAATGATTCCGGAATGATATAATCAAAACATGTTCCTGATTTAAATGAAAAATATTTAACAAGCATAAAAACTAACAAATGATCGGTTGAGCATAAAATCAATTTATTGTCACAACTAATCAAATAATTAATAAATTTTTCAATTTGGTTCGATAATTGTTTTTGATAATTTTCAACCAATAAATTATATAATATTTTGGTTGTTGTATCGAATTCAATTTGAGTATTCTTATCTAAAATATTTTTATAATCGGTACCCATATCATTATATGATTGTAAACTAGAATAATTGTTAAATAATGACGACACTATATTTTTATGATTTAATATTGTTTTGTTGGAACCGAATATTGTTTCAATTTTATTGAGTATGTTATTATATTTTTCAATATGTTCTATAATGGTTATATTATTATTTTGTTTTAATGATATGTTATCCATTTCTCGTAATATTTCATCTGTTTGAATAATATGTTGGTTATCAGAACCAAATAATCCTATAATTATATTTTTCATCGTTTCACAGCATGTGTTTATTGAGTTTGATAAAAAAATAGAATCAGATATTATTTCATCGTTCAGTTCGTAAATTTGTTTTAGATTGTTTCCAAAATTAATACTATTAATAAATCCTATTTGTGAAAGCTTGTTACTGTTTATTGATAAATTTTGATTAGGTAATAATTTTTCTAGTACAGGGAATTTAATTATTGGTTCGGTATTACCATAATTATGTATTACTATTAATTTTTTTAGATAAAATGGAGCCGAAGGATTTTTAATAATAACATGATAATGTAATATACTTTGAATACTTCGGTACGATATTTTGTTAATATATATAACGTAATCTTTATCCAAGTAATCTTTTTTGATCATTTCTACAATATTTCGGATTCCAGGATCTTTATTTATATCCCTGATCCAAATAACAAATTGTTCAGTATCTTCACCAAAATTAAACGGGTATGTATTTTTTCTGATAATAATTTCATTGTCATTATTCGCAAAAATTCTGTTCCATAAAGATAATTCATATTCGGTACGATCATATGTATCATGATAATTATCGTTTAGTCTATTTTTGAATAATGGTTTCCATAAACCTTTTTTAATAGACTCGATGGTGTCATTTTCTAATGTTCTGAATTCCATAGTATATTTTTTAACGGATTCAATTTTGTCATTTTCTAACGTTTTGAACTCCATAGTATATTTTTTTCTATTAATTACTGATTATAACATAATAATAATTAATATTCTTACAAGTATTCTAATTTTCAATATTTATGAACATCATTAATATCCAAAATGTTTATCGACGAATATTTTTATCAATAACGATATTAAATGCATTTTGGCCCTCAGGAATATCAATAAATGGTCCATCATCATGAATACTTTTGGATAAAATATGTAAAAGATTTTTCGATATGATAAATGCATTGATTTGATTTAAAACACTTTTTTGATACAACTCAATATTATTATTTTTGAGTACAAGCTGTTCACGATTAACTTCCAAATGAGTTTCCAATGTCAAGCGGAGAAGTTTATCCAACAAAATATGTGGGCCATAATCAATATATTCACACATTTCTAAAATTAATTTTGTTAATTCAGTATTATTTTTATGTTGGATGTCATTATATATTTTGTTAAAAAATTTATTAGTTGTTGTAGTTATCATTTCAATAATTGAACTGCATGTCGATCCCAATAAATAGTCTAGTTTATTTTTAAAATGTTTGCTTATCAATTGGTAAAATTCTTGTTCATGTCTGAGCACAACAGATGTAACAAATTCAGTTACATCCTTTTGTAATTTAATAAGTTTTGGATCAACAGATGCCTTTGGGAAACACATATCGTCTTCCAGGATATAATCCACTGTAGTACATTCTTTATCGTCAGTCAACATATCTTATTTAGTTTTAGGATTGATTATTTATCAATAATACATTTATTTGTCAATTTTATTGCATAAATAAAAATTTATACAACAAATGAATTAATTTCTTTTTCAATACCATTTGATGAGTGTGTCATTTTAATGGTTATAAATTTTTCGCCTTCCGGAATAACTTTAAGATCGTTGTCTTGTAAAACATTACATTCATGATCAAAAAGTTTAGCAATATCAATTACCGAGACAGTATCCCAAATTTCTTTCGATAATGATTTCATATAGGCATTATAACTGCTACAATCTAATTTTTTTCTATCCAAATTAAAATGCACAGAAATAATTAAATTTGCTAAGATATTTAGTATACATCGATACGAATGATTTGATAAACGGCGAAATTCATCAAATGTTTTAATAATATTTGGGTCACTATGCATCACGATTGAATTAAATACAGTCGTATAATAATTTTCATGCAAATCCCTAAAAATAGTAATAAAATATTGTTGATTACTACAAAGTAATTTTATTCTATCATGATTTGTTTTTGCTAACATATTATATAGCCCAGATTCAAATCCACGAATAACATGTTTAGCGTAACTTTTAATCAAATCAACTAATTTTGTCATTAGTCTAATACTATTAGTATTTGTTAATATCTTTTTATAAATAATATTAACAAATAATCAATTTTTATTATTGCATGCAATAACATCAAAAATAGTTTTATTGTCTGGATGAACTATTTCGCAGTGGGCAATATTGTATTCTGGATAAAGGTATCCATCAATATTTTTGGAACTAGACAATCCACAAATATAACAAAAGTATTTGATATTAGATGGATCATCTTTGTCATCGTAAGGTAGACAATTAAGATGTGATGGATACCTATTAATATGTTCATCATGTCCCAAAAATCTTTCTTTGTAATATTTACAAATATACAAATGTTTAATCCATCCATTCAATACGACAGGTTCATGACCTGATCCACACTTTGGATTTTTATGATAGATGAACATGTTTCTAAAGTATTCTTTGTCATTATCTTCGAATACTGCTTCAATGAATTTATTTATTGTACCCAATACATTTACTAAATATTCTGATAAAACATTACAGCATGAATCAAAAATATTTTTTAAGCTGATAATTGAAGCTACTAATTTATCCCATTCGGATTTTTCACCGAGTACCATTACTTTGGGTATACCACATCTTGTAGTTCCATAACTATAATAAGGTGTACCCATATCGGCCATGGTTATACCTAACACTTGTTTGAAATGTTTGGGCTCAGTCGAAAATGATGTTTTTGAAACCAAATTAAATAAGTCCTTGCACGGTACTTTTTGTTCCAAAGCATCAAGTAATGTATCAACAGTCAAACCAACAACAATAATTTCCTCTTTTTTGTCGGAACTAGTAAGAAGATGTCTGTATTTGTCCGGATTAGATATAATCTGATTTTTAATTTCTGAAACAACAGTGTAAAAAAACACGTCCGGTTTGAGTACAACACCCAATTCTTGTGCCCATGCCGAAAAAATATATTGCATCAAACCCTTGTGTGTTGCATCCATTTGACTAGAAATAATACTATCTGGCATAATTTTGATTGAATTTTCATCAATTGATTTACTAATTTTGTCAGCTGATCGCCAATCCAATTTACTTTTGGCATCAAATATGGCTGACAACCATGTGTGCGTACCATATAAATTTGGCAATGTTTCTACTTGTGGATCCGGTAAATTTGTACAGTTTTCCAAATTAAAAACAATACCTTCGGATTTAGCTTGTTCCATTATTGATGATTTATTAATAATAATAATAAATCATAAATAATCTACCTATTAGTGTATTATAAAATTCAATTTTTTTTAATTATTACATATTATTTAATTTATCAACAACTTGGTCCCTGTGTACAATAATTTGATCCATGGTATATCTATTCCGAATAGTAACCATACCTGTTTTAAGTGTACCTGGATCCACTGTTACTACATATTTAACACCAATTTCATCGCAACGAACATATTTTTTACCAATTGCTGTACTCGAATCATCTGTCCAACATTTAAATTTATTTTTGAATAAACATGACCTGATTTCATTCGCAACATTAATCATTTCTTCTTTTTTATGCAATGGAAATACCGCTGCGTCATAAATATTTAGTTTGTTCGGTAATGACAATACTGTTCTCTTATTATCTGATTTTTTATTATCCGATTCTCTTTGCCAAATATTTTGGTCCAGTACTGCATAAATTAAACGATCAACCCCAAAAGACGGTTCGATAACGTTTGGTATAAAATTTTCGTATTGTTGTAATATTTCCTTTTTATCAATATTGAAACAATTTTTTGTATTTTTAAATTGAATTGGAATATTATCAATCATGCATTCAAAACTATCATTATTGTTAATTTTTTCTGCCAAAATAGAAGCCGAATCATAATCCAAATTTATGAAATATGTTCTAATCTTGCTCAAAAGTTTGCTGTCATAGGATATTTCTTTGCTAATTGTTGGAATAATTGGTTTTATTGTTGTATTTGTTACTATTTTTGATTCAGCTAATTTTCTTTTGGAGTTGAGTGGTTGTTTTGAATTTATCATACTGTGGGATGTTAAATCGTAACAACCACGATCAGCACAGCCAACACATTCCAACCATGAACCACCAACTAAACATTCCAGATCCCAACATTGAATTGCATAGTGGGCCATTTCATTTTGTTGATGCTGCCTGAATCTTATTTTATCATCGGACAAACCAATTTTTTTAGCAAACAAATATATTTTCGCCAAAAAATATGCCATCAGTTTATTATCGATTAGATGTAAACTAGTTGCATCATTGATACTAATTTTTATAGCGGTATCAATACCGGATTGTTGCATTGAATCTGTTAATAATGGAACGATTATATCTTTATAATTTTCATACGCAAAATGTTTTTTATCAATCGGATCACAAAAATATTCTATTTCCTCTTGAGTAAATTATCGTAAACGAATATATGGTTGTGGCGAAATTTCTTTTCGGTATGACTTGCCTATTTGCGCAATACCAAAAGATTTGAAACTAGTATCATTATTTTGTAAATATGATTGATAAGTTTTGAAATTAACAAAAATTCCTTGTGCTAATTCTGGTCTTAAAAAATCAGGGTCCGCTCCAAGAACTAATGTATTGGATGGAACTTCAATCATTAAATTCTTTTTTTGTACAGTGGTTTTAGGTATTACTGTACTGTCAATAATTTCATAATCTAACATATTGTGCGTATTGATATAGTGTTCCAATGTCGAACTGTCCCATGAATCAACTTGGTTCGATAAATTTGACATATTGTGTTCATTAAACCATTTTTTTGCCAAATGGTCTGCTCGATAGCACGAATTATTTTGACTATAGACTACATAATCCGTAAATCTATCAACGTGTCCAGAAGCTTTCAGAATTGCATGGGGCATTATAGTTGGAATTTCTACTTCATGAATATCTTCATCAAGAAAAAAATCCCTCCATAAATTCAAGAATTTATTTTTTATTTGCACGCCAATAATGCCATAATCTTGGAACCCGGAAAATCCACCATAATGCTGATATGATGGAATAATTAATTGATTTTCCTGAAGATAATTTTTAGACATGATGATATGTACATGTATGATTTATAAGATGTCATTTTCTTTACTGTATCTAATATTAATTATATTTGATAAGTAAAAAATATCTTATAAAAATTTGGATATTCACAGTTTTCGGAATATTAATTCCTTGCGAACATTTA
>Ga0105046_10017069_pt1 | contig 11132 bp, 12 predicted proteins | sample MAT03_FD_78385 | JGI IMG/M metagenome (GOLD analysis project Ga0105046, IMG submission 78385) | Freshwater microbial communities from Lake Fryxell liftoff mats and glacier meltwater in Antarctica - MAT-03 (megahit assembly) | ecosystem: Environmental > Aquatic > Freshwater > Ice > Liftoff...
CCGCACCGGCGTGGCCCATTGCCCGAGCAGTAATATGCGGCTGGCAAGCGGCATTGCCCCCGTGCGCGCAATGTGTGAGGCGGGTGTCCCCGTCGGTTTGGGTGTGGATGGCAGCGCCAGCAACGACAGCAGCCATCTGCTGGCCGAAGCCCGCCAAGCGCTGCTCTTACAGCGCGTTCAGGGCGATCCACGCGCGATGACGGCGCGGGCAGCGTTGGAAATAGCCACCCTGGGCGGTGCGGCCGTATTGGGCCGGGATGACATCGGTGCGCTGGCCCCCGGTATGGCTGCCGATATCATCGCCTTTGACCTCAACGCAATTGGCTACGCTGGCGGCGCCGTGCATGATCCAGTGGCGGCATTGATCTTTTGCCATCCACAGAATGTCGATTTTGCTGTGGTCAACGGGCGCATGTTGGTAGAAGCCGGCCAAGTTTTGACGTTGGAGACACCTATTTTGATCGAACAACACAACCACGCCGCACGCCAGTTATTGATGCGGGCTAGGCTGGCCTAAAACAGATACCAGATCCAGATACAATGCGAGACTTTAAATGCCTGAAATTAGTCGCTTTTTTGGTATGATTATAACCATTAACTATAATGATCATCCACCACCGCATTTCCATGTCCGGTATGGTGGACAAAAAGCACTTATCGATATATATTCTTTTAGAGTACTGGAAGGTCGCCTAGAGCACTTGGCATGGTAATTGAATGGGCGGCAATGCACCAACAAGAACTCATAGAAGACTGGTCACTAGCCAAGCAACAAGCGCCGTTAAAAAAGATTGCACCTTTGGAGTAATTGAATGTTAAAAGACATCATTAAAGTGAAATCTTTGGAAAATTATCGTCTATATCTACGCTTTGAAGATGACGTTGAGGGTGAGATCGATGTCACAGGATTGATCGATTTCGTGGGTGTCTTTGCACCGCTTAGAAACCACGAGTATTTTATTCAGGTGCGCGTCAATCCAGAACTGGGAACAATCTGTTGGCCCAATCAAGCTGATCTCGATCCAGATGTTTTGTATAGCATAGTGACTGGTCAACCACTACCGTTGCTTGAACTTGCCTAGCAGTCACTTCATTTGGCATAAACATGCACAGGCAGCATTCCTCGAATAAGCAAAATGAATGTCGTTAGAAAATCTTGAAGTTATCCTCACCCATGAACATACGGACTTTGACGCGCTGGCCTCGCTGCTCGCCGCGGCTTTGCTCTTCCCCGACGCCATGCCGGTGCTGCCACACCAAATGAACCGCAATGTCCAAGAGTTTCTGGCGCTTTACAAAAATCAGTTCCCCTTTGTCACCGCCAAAGAATTACCGCGCCGCCAGATCACACGCGCCATTCTGGTCGACACGCGCGCGGCCAACCTGCCCAAAGGCATGCAAGCGACAACCGCCTATTATGTGATCGACCATCACACCAACGACCAACCCGTGCCCGAAAACTGGCAACTATGGAGTGAGCCAACCGGTGCCAATACGACCCTTTTGCTCGAAAAACTGATGCGGGAAGATCGCACCCTTTCCCCTGCGGAAGCGACCTTGTTGGCGCTGGGCATCCACGAAGACACTGGCAGCCTGAGCTATGGCGGAACGACGCACCGCGATGTTTACGCCCTGGCCTGGCTGATGGAGCCGGAACGCGGCGTCAATCTGGATGTGGTGAGCCAGTTTTTGCGCCACCCGCTGAGCGAAGCCCAACGCCATCTGCTTGCCATCCTGATTGAACAGAGCGAATTTCTGGAAATTGCCGGCCACACCATCGTAATTGCGCAGGCCAACGCGCCCGATTTTAATGACTCGATTAGCACGCTAGCCCACCGGCTGCGTGATATCCACGAGGTGGACGCCATCTTTCTCGTTGTTGGTCTGGGCGACATTGTCCAGGTGGTGGCGCGCAGCACGATCGACGATATGGACGTGGGCGAGGTCGCGCGCGCATTAGGGGGCGGTGGTCACACGCGCGCCGCAGCCGCGCCGGTGCAGGGTTCGGATCCGCAAGCGGTGCGGGATCGCATCGTCAGCTTGATCCAGGAAAAGATGCGCCCCGCTGTGACGGTACGCCAGATTATGAGTATGGGGCGTCCGCAGACCTTGACGCCAACGATGACGATCGAGCATGCGGCAGTGTTAATGCGCCGCTACGGCCACGAAGGTTTCCCGGTTATTGAAAAAAAGCCGGATCGTCCGGATGCCATCCTTGGCGTTTTAACTCGGCGTGAGGCTGATCGCGCCCTAAACCACGGCCTGGGCGACAAACCGGTGCGGCGCTTTATGCAAGCAGGCCAGGTAACAGTCCGCCCTAGCGACTCGATTGCCACCTTACGTAAAACCATGATTGAAAGCCATTGGGGCCAAATTCCAGTCGTCAATGAACAGGGCGAGATTCTTGGCATCGTGACCCGTACCGATTTGATCAAGCTGTGGGACGAAACGGCGCAGCCCGATGCGCAGCAAGAAGCGATGGTAAAGCGCTTGAACAATCTCCTCTTACCGGCTCAAATTGCGCTGCTGCAACTGCTTGGCCAGGCCGTCGACGAGTTGGATTTTACCGTTTACGTCGTGGGTGGTTTTGTCCGCGATCTGTTGCTTAATACCGCCAGCGCACGCATGCAAACATTAGACATGGACATCGTGATCGAAGGCGATGCGATTGCCTTTGCCCACCATATGCAAAGTCGTTATGGTGGGCGCGTGGTGCCCCACAAGACCTTTGGCACGGCCAAGTGGCTACTGACCGATGCCGATCACCCAGTGGTGATCGATCAGTTGCAAAGTGAGATGGGTGTTGCGATCAACGCCAACGATCTGCCCGGTCACCTGGATTTCGTCACCGCGCGCACCGAGTTCTACACCGCACCGAGCGTTTTGCCGACAGTCGAGCAGAGCAGCATCAAGCTCGATTTACACCGGCGCGACTTCACGATCAATACGCTGGCCCTTTGCCTAAACCCTGACCGCTGGGGTGAGTTGCTTGATTTCTACAACGGAATTGCCGACCTCGAAGCGGGCATTGTGCGCGTATTGCACAGCCTGAGTTTTGTCGATGACCCCACGCGTATCTTGCGCGCGGTGCGTTATGAGCAACGCTTCAGCTTCCAGATTGCGCCGCGTACACTTGAATTGCTGCAAGATGCGTTAGAGCTCTTGGATCGGGTAACACCCGCCCGGGTGCGCCACGAATTCGACCGTATTTTGCAGGAATCAGCACCGGAGAAGGTCCTGGCGCGCTTAGATGAAGTGGGCGTGCTACCCCAGTTGCATCCTCAATTAACCGTGGATGACTGGGTGATAATGCGTTTTACTCGTCTGCGCACCACAGTAAGCGATGCCTTCTGGGGCGAGTATTTACACAGTGATGCAATCGAGCGACTTTACTGGGGCATTCTGGTCTATCGGCTGCCAGCGGAAACCGATGCTGTCCTCCAGGAGCGCTTAGGTTTACGGCGCGAAACGCAGCAGATGGTCGCTGCACTGCACTTTCTGCGCGACCACTGCGCCGTGCTAGCCGATCCGAATTTGCGGCCAAGCCAAGTGGTCGCGCACTTGGGCAAAGCGCAGCCGGCCACGCTAGCGCTCTTTACCGTGATCTGTAACGATCCGCAGATCGAACACATTGTGCAGCGTTATTTAACCGAATGGCAACATATCCACGCCACATTGAACGGTCACGACCTACAAACGCTTGGCCTGCCCCGCGGCCCGCGCTACCGTACGCTGTTAGAAGCAGCGCGAGCGGCGCGCCTGGATGGACAAATCCACAGTCGGGAAGAAGAGGTTGCGCTGGTGATGCAATTGGCGGCAGAGGTAGACGCCGCTGCGCTTAGGGAAACAGGTAGACAAGGCGACAGGTGAGATCTCCCTGTCGCCTTGTCTACCTGTTTCCGCAACAACTTTAATCCCCATAATCTCCAATAAAACAAATTGCCTGGGCCGATTTAGTTCAGGTAATCGAGTTGCCTTACACCGACGAAGAACTGCGCGCCATTCTCACGCAGGTCAATCAGGCCGCGCAAGCGACCGGTATCCCTTTTGAGTCCGGAGCAACCTACCAACGCAGCAAGGTGATGCTCTGGACGCCGCAACCCGATGAACTACGCACGCAACTGGCCGCCAACGCCGCTAGCTTCGATTATCTGGATGACATTGAATATATAGTCGATTGACCACCTTCACAACACCGAAGCACCGCAAACCACGCAGATTTGGAGTGCCCCTCAACAAACCACCGTGCAAGTAGATGTGACACCGCCCACCACCACCGCCACGCTGGATGCATTGGCGGTGAATGGTTGGTATACACGCCCGGTCACGCTCACGGCGGTGGATGTGGGGGCGGGTGTCTTTCAAACGCAAGATCGGTTGAACGGGGAAGCGGGCTGGCGCAGCTATAGCGGACCTTTTCCGATCAATCAGGCCGGCACCCAGACCGTCGTCTATCAATCAATTGACCGCGCCTTAAACACAGAAATAGCCCACACCCTCACCTTGCCCCTCGACCTAGCCGCACCCACGCTGGACAGCCGATAATGTATCGGTGGCGATCACTCTAGCCTTCGCCTGCGTTGGCCTTCCGCCATCAAATCGAGAGGGCGCTCCTCACCACTGTTACGGTTGATCATATTCGCTTCCTTATCGCTTATGCCAGTAAAGTCGGCAGCGGAAACCGTGCAATGACAGGGCAAAAGACCAACGACACTGGCTTTGATTATGATAGACTAACGAGCAATATGACAGCGTTCTTTACATAACTACACCACGTCAATTGATGAAGGAGAGTAGGATGATGCGTTCCAAATGGCTAAGTCTGAGCATCGGACTGGGTTTGTTGCTTTTGTTGGGCGTGTTTGCCCTGCTTGTGAGTAGATGGTCTGCACCGATCTCACCGATGCCTGCTGCGCCGGTAATCAGTCCCACGGTTAGCGCGACGGTAAATGCGATGGTGACTATTTCAACATCACAGGTTGCGCCAAGTGAGCTCGCGTTACCTGTGTCCGTAATCACTGCCACTGATCGTTTGACGACAAGCAACGCGCTTCCTGATCAGTGGCAACAATTTTCAAGTAGGACCACTGGATATACCCTTTCTCACCCACCTGCCAATGTCACCCAATTTGAGCCATCGACTGCTTTTGTCGAGCATGCACAAATCAGTTTTGCTGCCTCTGAAGCCCCTGCTCCGCCTTTGCCGCCTTTCGACATAATGCTCATCGATATAAAAGTTTATGATGGTAGCAAAGGTAAGTCGATAGATACATTTTTATCTGAGTTATATGAGGAAGCGTTCAGAAAACCAATTACCGACGAAAAATTACAAGCGCTGTTGAGCCGTCCTGTTAGGGTTGACGGCGCGACAGGTTACTGGATAGATTGGCGCATAGCGGCGACAAGGATGTTATTCGTCATTCCCCATAAAGACTATTTCTATCTATTTGCACTGGTTCACCAGTTTAGCCCTGTTGAGCTCAGTAACGAGGAGATAGAAACATTTAATCGCATCATAAGCACAATCAGCTTCGAGTAAGCAAAACTGTTAGACCACTACCTCAACCCCATTGCTTTTGTTGACTAGTAAAAATGATTTTTCACCATCCAAGATCATCTAGCCAAATCAACTACTTTGAGTGTTACTTCAATGAAATCAATTGAGATAAAGTTTATTAGTTTGCTATTTGGAATTCTGGCGATGTTTGCATCAGTAAATATGGCCTATAGTTCTAAATTACAGGTGCCATTAATCTATAGCCCTCCGCTTGGTTATACATCCTCTAGCTCGTATGGTCCATATCCCTTAACAATATTTGGGAGCCAAAATCCGAATTTACTAAATATTGACACATGTTTTTTAGATGAGGCTAGCGTCCCAATAAAATGGCCGATCTTGTTTCATGCAGGTACAGATTGGTTTGAATTGAATGGTAATAGTGCAGCTGGCGATTCTGTGACTGCAATTGCCGATGGCGTGGTAGAGTGGGTCAGCGGTAGCACTGCTAACTACCCTGGTGCAGTGGTAATTATAAGACATGCAGATCCAGACCTAGGTACGCTATATTCTGTTTATATGCACCTTATCGCTTACCCTCAACGGGCAGGATCTGGAAAGTGGGTTGAGCCATGTCGAATACCAACTCGATCAGCAACCCTGGCAGACCGCACCTGGCCCCATAGCGTTGGATACGGAAGGCGTTCACCAGGTGGCCTATCGCGCCCGGGATGCCAGTGGCCGCGTCGATGCGACGCACACCGTGACGGTGTTGATCGACTTGACGTTGCCCCAGATTCAGACCACGTTGCCCCGTGAAGTTAGCTACGCTGACCTTTCACTCAACGGTCTATTCACCGTGACGGATGGCGTCAGCCAGATCGTGACGATGACGGTGCATCTGAATGACGAGCCTTACCGCTCCGCCCAGCCGTTGCGGCTGGGTGAGAATTCAGTCGCAATCAGCGCTATCAACGGCGCCGGCTTACAGGCCAGGCAGGTACAGCCGATCTTTGTTCGGGGCGCGCAGGTATACTTGCCGCTGATCAATAACAAATAGTATCGTAACGATTTAAGCATAAGCAAAAGGCGAGCGGGCAGATAATGCCCGCTCGCCTTTTGCTTATAGAACTAACGACCTGCCACCGAACTCGCTGCAAATGGGACAACAGAGTAAATAGTTGTATGATTGACTGGGCCTCCATTATTGATTTTTTGACACGGCGTGTCACACCTCTGGTGTAACCTACTAAATGAGCGTTATTTTTGACGACAACGCCGTTATCGTCGATGATCTAGATGAGATCGAATCGATCAGTGCAGCAGAGGATGTGCAGATGCAACAAGGCGATACTGTCTTAATCACCGGTGCGACTGGCTTTATCGGGGGCCGTCTGGCGCAGCGACTTGTTAGCGAAGAAGGTGTTCAGGTGCGTGCCTTGGTGAGCAACCTGGAAAAAGCACGCCCACTCCTTGACCTTGGTTGCGAGGTTGTGCAAGGTGATATTACCGATCTGGCATCGCTACAGCGGGCGGCCCAGGGTTGCCAGGTGATTTTCCACGCCGCGGCCTGGGTCAACGAGCGCGGCAGCCACGCCGAGGTGTGGGCTGTCAATGTGGATGGTACCCAAAATGTCGTTGATGCTGCGCTAGCCGCCGGCGTCCAGCGCCTAGTCCATGTAAGCTCGTGTGCGGTCTATGGTTCGCAGCAAGTTTTTGGCATCGACGAGACGACGCCCGTGCGCGGCGCGGGCAACTTTTATACCGATTCCAAAGTCGACGCCGAAGCCGTGGTCATGCACGCCTATCAGACGCAGGGCTTGCCGGTGGTGGTGGCGCGACCTGCGCAGGTCTACGGCTTGGGTTCGCCCCAATTTACATTGCGCCCCATCGAGATGATCCGCAAGGGCACGCTGATGTTGATCGACGGCGGTCGCCACTTTTGCAAACCCATTTATATCGATAATTTAGTCGATGGTCTAATCTTGTGCGCCCAAAGTGAGGCTGCGATTGGCGAAGCGTTTAATTTTTCCGATGGCGATCCTCTGCCGTGGCGCGATTTTTTTGGCGCGTATGCCGCGATGTTGGGCAAACCGAGATTGCCCGCCGTTCCGTACCCAGTCGCTTGGCTGGCGGCGGTCTTTTTCGAAATCCGGGGTAAGCTACGCGGCAAACCGGCCAGTTTGAACCGCCGGGTGATCCGCACGCTGCGCAGCGATAATAGCTTTAGCAACCGCAAAGCACGTACAGTTTTGGGCTGGGAACCGCGCATTGATTGGCACGAAGGGATGCGGCAAACCGAAGCATGGCTGCGCGCCAACGGCCAACTGCCATAAACAGAACTTCTCACGCAGAGCCGCGGCTCGACTGAGGCTTCGAGTGAGCTCAGCCGAACTCTCGCCGAACGTCAAAGAACGGCAAAGGCAGAATAAAGCTCTGCTGTGCATAAATCCTCAATAAAACGAAAAAAGGATGAAATCTGCTTTACACCCGCCACGTCTTTCTGATACAATGAACCTATGAACATCTCATTCTGGCGTGACCTCTCGATCATCTGGCTCTCACTCTTTTGTTTTATTGGCCTGGCCATTCCGCTGGTTGCGTTCTATTTTATGGTGCGCGGGATGAATGCCTTGCAATCCAGAATTGTGCCGCTATTTCGGAAGACGCAAGATATTACCCAGATGGTGCGTTTGCGCACAGAGCAAGGTAGCGAACAAGTCGCCACGCCCATTATCCACGCCCAACGCCGCTATACCCAGACCAGCACGTGGCTGCAAAAGCTGTGGACCAATAAATAGCGGGCCGACCCAGCGAAGCTTCAAAGCCGTCAGAATGTCACCTTTCGTATCAATCCATGAAAATAGAACCGCAAATTACGCCTTCGCAGGAGTGATAATTCCAGAGATTTCCTGGCGTTTTTTGTGTGAGTTATTTTTAAAACAGGAGGAGTTAACATGAGTAGTCGCGTAAAAACGCTTTTGATTGGGGCTATTGCCGGTGCACTTTTGGGCACAGCGTTTGCCTGGGTTGCCAGCGATAGTGACACCGATGATCCCGAGGCAAAAATTGGTCTGACGCAGATGAGGCCGACCGATTATTTCCAGTTGGGGGTCAGCCTATTAAACGTCGCGCGCCAGTTTAGCGATATGGTGAAAAAGGTGTAAGGCCATTCCGAAACAATAGATATCCACGCGGTAAGCTGCTTGCTCGGCATAGCTGGGGCTTTTCCGGTTGAAGACGGATATTTTATTTTGCGGAAAAGCCTAAGGCGGATCAACCCAACGTGTAAAGCCTAAGGAGTTGTGTGTGAGCCAGCCACTTGGTATACTGGAACGGCCGCTGCGCGTGGCCATTATCGGCGCCGGGCCATCAGGTTTCTATGCCGCAGGTGCGTTATTGCAACAAAAGGATGTTGTCGTAGCAATCGATCTGTTTGATCGGCTGCCGACGCCCTATGGTCTGGTGCGTTATGGGGTAGCGCCAGATCACCAGAAGATCAAGGCCGTCACTAAGTTGTATGAACGTATTGCCAGCCAGCCCCGCTTTCGCTTTTTTGGCAATATCCAATTTGGCCGCGACCTGACCCTCGCCGATCTACACTGCCACTATGACCAGATTCTCTATGCGGTGGGAACAGAAGCCGATCGTCACCTGAATATCCCCGGCGAAAGTTTGTGTGGCAGTCTTTCCGCCACCGAATTCGTGGCCTGGTACAACGGGCACCCCGATTTTGTCGATTTGCGAGTTGATTTGAGCCGTGAGACCGCCGTTGTGGTTGGCGTGGGCAATGTCGCCATGGATGTAACGCGGATTCTGGCAAAATCGGTGGACGAGCTAAAGGGGACGGACATCGCCGACTACGCGCTTGATCAGTTGGCGACCAGCCAGGTGCGCAATATTTATGTGCTGGCGCGCCGGGGTCCAGCCCAAGTAAAATTTACCCCGGCCGAAATCAAAGAGCTGGGCGAGCTAGCAGAAGCCGACATTGTCGTCGATCCGAGCGAACTGGAGTTGGACCCCGTAAGCGCCGCCGAAATTGCCAATGACAGTGAAGCGCGCAAAAATATTGAGCACTTACAAGCATACGCGGCGCGCAGTTTGACCGGCAAGCCTCGGCGCATTCATTTCCGTTTTTTGGTCTCGCCAGTTGAGATCCTCGGCACGGATGGACGCGTCACGGCGGTGCGGATCGAGAAAAACCGCTTACTGGCTGATGCGGCCGGTACACTCAATGCTCAGGGCACCGGTCAATTTGAGACGCTGCCGGCTGGCCTGCTCTTGCGTTCGGTGGGCTATAAGGGTACACCCTTGACCGATGTGCCATACGAACCACGCACAGGCACGATCCCAAACGAACAGGGACGGGTGAAGGATCCAGCGACTGCCGCTGTAGTGCCTGGGGAATACGTGGTGGGTTGGGCCAAACGTGGTCCGCAGGGCGTGATCGGCACGAACAGGCCCGATGCGGCGGAGACGGTGAAGCTCATGCTCGAAGATGTACCCGTGCTTACGCCCGCGCCCGAACCCGACCCAGCGGCAATTGATCGGTTGTTGGCGGCGCGCAATTTACCTTTTGTCACGATCGAAGATTGGCGCACGATCGATAAGATCGAAGTAACAAAGGGCAATGCGCAGGGCAAACCACGAGTGAAGTTTACAAATGTACAAGAAATCTTGGATGTGCTGGGAAAATAGGCAGCCCAATCATAGAAGTTAAATCGACAACATCGAATTAACAGAGTTTGGTAAACAGGTAGACATCCTCTGTCTACCTGTTTACTTGTTTACCTATCTACCGAAGACTCACCTAATTCTTGCGCTACCTGCTCCACCGCTTTCACCAACACATCATACGGTTGCGCGCCGGAAACCAGGTATTTATCGATAAAGATCAGCGCCGGCACACCATTGATACCATATTCGTTGGCCAAGGCAATGTCGTCGAGTACGGCCTGTTCTAGATGGGCGCTGTCCAGCGCATCCATAAATTCCATCCGTCGCAACCCGATGGCCAAGGCAATATCGGCCAGCACCTCAATCTCGCCAATATTTTTACCTTCTTGCCAATAAGCCTGCATTACGGCGGCATGATACGCCGGGCCGACGCCCATCGCTTCGGCAAATTTAGCGCCGATCAGCACTGGGCGGCTGTCGATACCAAATGGGCCTTGCTGTAGTTCCAAGCCATATTGATCGCGCGCAATGGCATAGAGCCGGGGTCGCCCAGCATCGATCCGCGCACGGTATTCAGGTGAAATGGGGGGTGAGCCTTTGGGACGTAGTTCGTACGAACGCCAGTGGATCTCTACTGGGTGTGATGCTTCGAGCCGAGCCAAACTGGCGGCCACGAGGTAACACCATGGTCAAACGAAATCTGACCAGACATCTATGCGGACAAGCTCGGTCATGTGGATAGCTCCTTAAACGTAATTTGTACGGCGTGTTACCACTTACTGTAATCGATTTTCTATGGAGTAACAAATAAGGCAGCGAGCGTATTAAAGTGAATTGACGCCGCCCTATCCTCTACGTTACAATTTTACTCACGCTTGCCTACGCTTCTATCCCGCCTAAACAAAGCAAGCTTACGTAGGCGGAGGAATATCGCACGCCAAGCCGCAGCTCGACTGAG
>Ga0105046_10017071_pt1 | contig 11131 bp, 7 predicted proteins | sample MAT03_FD_78385 | JGI IMG/M metagenome (GOLD analysis project Ga0105046, IMG submission 78385) | Freshwater microbial communities from Lake Fryxell liftoff mats and glacier meltwater in Antarctica - MAT-03 (megahit assembly) | ecosystem: Environmental > Aquatic > Freshwater > Ice > Liftoff...
GACCCCCGCAGGCAATTGACCCCCGCAGGCAATTGACCCTCCCGCCCCGCTTGGCTAGGGAGAAGGAGCGTCCCGGCCGGAGTGTCCCCATGTCCGAAAAGCTTGCCCCCTGCTCGTTCCAGGAAATCATCCTGCGCCTGCAAGGCTATTGGGCCTCCAAAGGCTGCGCAATCCTGCAGCCTTATGACATGGAGGTCGGTGCCGGTACATTCCATCCGGCCACTACGCTACGCTCCCTCGGCACCAGAGCCTGGGCTGCGGCTTATGTCCAGCCCTCGCGCCGTCCCACCGACGGGCGCTATGGTGAGAACCCCAACCGGTTGCAGCACTACTACCAATTTCAGGTCCTGATCAAACCCTCGCCGCCCGACCTTCAGGAACTCTACCTCGGCTCTCTTGCAGCCATCGGAATCGATGCCACCCTCCACGACATCCGTTTTGTCGAGGATGACTGGGAAAGCCCCACCCTCGGTGCCTGGGGCCTCGGGTGGGAGGTGTGGTGTGACGGCATGGAAGTGTCGCAGTTTACCTATTTCCAGCAGGTGGGCGGGCACGACTGCCACCCCGTCTCGGGCGAGCTGACCTACGGGCTCGAACGCCTGGCGATGTATGTACTCGGCGCAGACCATGTGATGGACATGCCCTTCAACGACCCGCAATCCCCCATCCCGCTCACCTATGGCGACATCTTCCGGCAGACCGAGCAGGAATACAGCCGCTGGAACTTCGATCAGGCGGATACCGCGCTCCTCCTGCGCCACTTCGAGGATGCCGAGGCCGAATGCGACCGCATCCTGACCGCGCCCCAGCCCGACAAGGCCGGGCGCAGGATCGTGATGGCGCACCCTGCCTATGACCAGTGCATCAAGGCCAGTCATCTCTTTAACCTGCTCGACGCGCGGGGCGTGATTTCGGTCACCGAACGGCAGGCCTATATCGGGCGGGTGCGGGAGCTCGCCAAACGGTGCGCAGATGCTTTCGTCACAACCGAAGCCGGCGGTGCTGCCATGGCCGTGGCATGACCGGCAAGTTCGCAGTGGGGTTCATCGTGATTGCCGCACTTCTGGCCGGTGCGGCCATCTACTACACGCAGGTCTACGCCTACTATGCGCCCGTCGTCTTCACCCCCGGGCAGGAAATCCGCCTGACACCCATCGAAGGTGCCACACCCGAGGCGATCCTCGCCGAAGGCGTGACCGGCATCGACGCCGACAGCTCTCCCCTGCGGTTCCGTGCCTGTTTTACCACTCCACAAAGCCTGGCCATGCTGACCGAAACCTACGAGGTCTACGCCAAGCCCACCCCCCTCATCGCGCCCGGCTGGTTCGACTGTTTCGATGCCATGGCCATCGGGGCGGCGCTGGAGAAGGGGGAGGCCGTCGCCTTCCTTTCCGAGGCCGCAATCCATACCGGTGTTGACCGCGTCGTCGCCGTTTTTCCCGATGGCCGGGCCTATGCCTGGAACCAACTCTCCGCCGAGGGACAGAAATAACCGATGCCGGATTTGCTGATCGAACTCTTTTCCGAAGAAATCCCCGCCCGCATGCAGGCCCGCGCGCGCAGCGACCTGAAGAAACTGGTGACCGACGGCCTTGTCGAGGCCGGCCTGACCTATGCCTCGGCCGGGGCGTTTTCCACCCCCCGCCGCCTGACCCTTTCGGTAGAGGGGCTGAGCCGCGAAAGCCGCCCCGTCCGCGAGGAACGCAAAGGCCCCCGCACCGATGCCCCCGCCGCGGCGCTGGACGGGTTCCTGCGCGCGACCGGCCTTGCGGTCGATCAGCTGGAGGTGCGCGACGACAAGAAGGCGCAGGTCTACTTCGCCGTTACCGAAAAACCCGGACGTACCGCAGAGGCGATCATCGCCGAGGTGCTGGAACGGGCGATCCGCACCTTCCCATGGCCGAAATCCATGCGGTGGGGGACGGGCACCCTGCGATGGGTGCGGCCCTTGACCTCGATCCTTTGCATCCTGTCGGATGAAGCGGGCGCGGGCGTCGTGCCGCTTGTGGTGGACGGCCTGGTTGCGGGCGACACCACCGCCGGGCACCGCTTTCTGGCCCCGGCCCGCTTTGCCGTGCGGTCGTTTGATGACTACACCGTGCGGCTGAAGCGCGCGCATGTCGTGCTCGACAGTGCCGAACGCGAGGCGGCGATCTGGCAGGGCGCCACCAACGCGGCCTTTGCCGCGGGGCTGGAGGTGGTGCCGGATGCGGGGCTGCTGACAGAGGTTGCAGGTCTGGTCGAATGGCCCGTGGTGCTGATGGGCCGGATCGACTCGGCCTTCCTCTGCCTGCCGCCCGAGGTTCTTCAAACCTCGATGCGAGAACATCAGAAGTTCTTCTCGCTCCGCAACCCCAAGACGGGGGAGATCGAGGGCTTCGTAACGGTGGCAAACACCGAAGCGGCGGACCATGGGCAGACGATCCTTGCGGGCAACCAGAAGGTGCTGGCCGCGCGCCTGTCGGACGCAAAGTTTTTCTGGAAGAATGACTTGCGCGTGGCAAGGGCCGGGATGGGGGAATGGCTGGATGGCCTGAAATCCGTGACCTTCCACAACAAGCTTGGCTCTCAGGCCGACCGTATCGCCCGCATCGAGGCACTCGCCCGCGAAATAGCCCCCCTCGTCGGCGCCGACCCCGATCAGGCAGCGGACGCCGCCCGCATCGCGAAGGCCGACCTTCGCTCGGCCATGGTAGGCGAATTCCCCGAGTTGCAGGGCGTGATGGGCACCTGTTACGCCCGCGCCGCAGGCTATCCCGACGCCGTGGCCAACGCCTGCAAAGCGCACTGGCAACCCCTCGGCCCGTCCGACGACGTGCCGACCGATCCGGTATCCGTCGCCGTGGCGCTGGCCGACAAGATCGACACGCTGACGGGGTTTTGGGCGATCGACGAGAAACCGACGGGGTCGAAAGATCCCTTCGCCCTGCGGCGGGCGGCGTTGGGGGTTATTCGGTTGGTGTTGGGGAATGGGGTGCGGGTTGGGCTGGTTTCAAACAAGCTTCTCTACCGGAACATTGCCTATTTCCTCATCCGCGATCTTCCCATCGAGTTTGACGGTCCAAACAACGTATTAAATCTACTAAGGGCGTTGAGAAGTCGCTTTTCTTACATTCCACCAGACATTTTCGAGAAGGCTTGGGCGGAAGCGGTGGATGAGCAAAGCCAAATCTCAGAAGAGCTAGGAAGTATGGTGCATCCGCTGACACTCGGGGTTCAAGGAAATCTCCTTGCCTTCCTCCACGACCGCCTGAAAACCTACCTCAAAGACCAATCCATCCGCCACGACATCATCGACGCCTGCCTCGCCATGCCCGGCAATGACGACCTCACTCTGCTCGTCAAGCGCGCCACTGCCCTTGCCGCGGTGATGAAAACCGAAGACGGCCCGAATCTGCTGCAAGGCTTCAAGCGCGCGAACTCGCTCCTTACCCAGGCCGAGCAAAAAGATGGCGTTGAATATTCTTTCGGCGCCGAGCTGAAATTCGCCGAGACAGACGAAGAACGCGCGCTCTTTCACGCCCTTGATGCTGCGGAGGCGAAGATCACCCCGGCGCTGGCGGCAGAGGATTTTGCCGGCGCCATGGCCGCCATGGCCGCCTTGCGTGCGCCAGTCGATGCCTTCTTCACCGCCGTGCAGGTCAATGCCGATAACGCCATCGTCCGGCGTAACCGCTTGAATCTGCTGCACCGCATCCGCACTGTCTGTGGCGGAGTGGCGGATCTGTCCCTTATCGAGGGCTGAGAGTCCAGGACCGCGCAGCCACAGCCTGCGACCGATGCGCGCCGCGATTGACGTAACGCTTGAATGACATTTCGTTCAGCGTATCCTGCGCGCGTCAGAAGGATGCCGCGGTGCAGAAACACGACCCGATTCCCGAATACACTGAAATCTCCCCTTCAGCGGGGATCAGCACCCCTGCGCATGGCTGGCGTGCGAAATGTCTGCAGCGTCTGGTGCGGCTCGATCTGCCGGTGCCGAAAACTGTGGCGCTGCCTGCGGCCTCCGTGCGCGCGATCGCCGCAGGGCACGGGGTGGACACGCAGGGAGTGCTGTCACGCTTTGGCGATGGCCCCCTGATTTCCGTGCGCTGCAGCCCGGTCAACCCGGATTGGGGCGGGCCTGCCACCATTCTCAACATCGGGCTCAATCACAAACGTCACGCCCGGTTGTGCGAAACCCATGGTCGCGCTGCCGCTGACGCGCTTTATGTTCGATTTGTGCAAGCTTATGCGATTCATGTCGCGCGTTTGGACCCTGATGTGTTCGATGAGGTAAAGTCTGGTCCCGGCGCATTGACCGAACTTCTCCGCCGGTACGAAGCGGAAACTGACGATCCGTTTCCGCAGGACCCCGCGATGCAGCTGGCTGAGGTGCTGCGGTCGATGGCCCGCGCGTGGGAGGGGACATCCGCCCGCCTGCTGCGTCAGGCCAAGGGTGCGCCCGATGGGGCGGGCCTGGGCCTCGTCGTGCAGGAAATGGCCCAAGGGATCGGGCAAGGCGTTTCCGGCTCGGGCGTCATCCAGTTTGTTAATCCGGTCACCGGCGCGCCGCAGGTCACCGGTCGCTATCTTGGTCAGAGCCAGGGCCGCGATGCGCTGCGCGCGACCGAGGCGCTGTATCTGACCCGCGACCCGCGCGGCCCCTCTCTGGAAGACGCGGCGCCGGACATCTTTGCCGACCTTCTGCGCTTTGGTGCCGCCTGCCGCGCCCGGTTGCGCGAAGAGATGCAGATCGACTTCACCATCGAGGATGGTCGCGTTGCCGTGCTGGATGCGGTCAAAGTGGCGCGGTCCAGCCGGGCGGGCCTGCGAATCGCCGTGACATTGGCGGATGAAGGCATCATCCCGCGGGATGAGGCTGTGCTGCGGGTGGAGCCAGGGGCGCTCTCGGAACTCCTGCACCACCAGGTTGACCCGCGCGGCCCACGCGAGGTCTTTGCCCGGGGAATCGCGGCCAGCCCGGGGGCTGCGACCGGCCGGCTCGTGTTTTCTTCGCAGGCGGCGCAGGCCAGCGCCTCGCGGGGCGAGCCCTGCATTCTGGTGCGCCGCGAAACCGCGCCCGAGGATATCCGCGGCATGCATTCCGCAGTTGCCGTGCTGACGGAACGCGGTGGGATGACCAGCCATGCCGCAGTGATCGCACGGGGCCTCGGTCTTCCCTGCGTCGTCGGCGCCTCGGACATCCGGCTTGAGGGGCGTGAGAAACGGCTCACCGCTGCCGATGGCCGCATCTTTCGCGAGGGCGATGTAGTCACGCTGGACGGAACTACGGGCGCCGCGCTGGTGGGGGCCACGGACATGCTGCCCCCCGCATTGGACGACAGTTTCCGCAAGCTTCTGTCCTGGGCGGATGAATTTCGCGACATCGGCGTGCGCGCAAACGCCGACACGCCGGCCGATGCCGAAACCGCCCGCAAGTTCGAGGCGGAAGGGATCGGGCTTTGCCGCACCGAGCACATGTTCTTTGACGAAGACCGCCTGATCGTGATGCGAGAGATGATCTTTGCCGACTCCTCGCCCGACCGTGCAGCAGCGCTCGCGCGTCTGTTGCCCATGCAGCGCGACGATTTCGTCCAGCTTTTCGAGATCATGCAAGGCCTGCCCGTCTGTATCCGCCTGTTCGACCCGCCCCTGCACGAGTTTCTGCCCAACACGCGGGAGGGACTGCGCGAGCTGGCCGAGGCGCTGGACCGCCCCCTGTCCGAGGTTACACGCCGGGCCGAAGCCCTGTCCGAGGTGAACCCGATGCTGGGCATGCGCGGCGTTCGCCTGGGCGTGGTGCTGCCGGAAATCTACGACATGCAGGCGCAGGCGATTTTTGAGGCGACGCTGGAAAGCGCTCGTCGCGGAGCGCCCGTGGTGCCGGAAATCATGATCCCGCTGGTGTCGGCCCGGCGAGAGGTAGAGCTGGTCAAGACCCGCATCGACGCACTGGCCGCGATGGTGCGCACCCGGCAGGGGGCCTCGTTCGATTACAAGCTGGGTGTGATGGTCGAAACCCCGCGCGCAGCCTTGCGGGCGGGTGAGATTGCGCAGCACGCAGCCTTTCTGTCCTTTGGCACCAATGATCTTACGCAGATGACCTATGGCCTCAGCCGCGACGATGCCGGGCGGTTCATGAACACCTATGTCCAGCTGGGCGTCTTCCGCGAAGATCCCTTCCATATTCTCGACGTCGACGGAGTGGGGGAGCTGTTGCTGATCGGTGCGGATCGCGGGCGACGTACGCGGCCCGACTTGACACTGTCAATCTGCGGCGAACATGGCGGCAACCCCGAATCAATCGCGTTCTGCCGCAGGGCGGGATTCGACTACGTCTCCTGTTCGCCATATCGCGTGCCCATGGCCCGGCTTGCAGCGGCGCACCTTGCGCTTTTTGACCGAAAGCGCGCCCAAGGCGCGGAAGCGCAATAAATTTTTCATTGTTATCCACTTGCTGCGGCTAAGTCGAACTTGGGGTATTGAGCGGAAGTATGCTTAATTGGCATGCAAAAATCGTGGCAATTTTGTCACTGGGGTAGACGGAGCTTTGAAATCCCCGGTACCGCAGAGGCTCGTCCGGATGTAGCCGCCACAATTTGGCCACATTCGGGCTTGTCTGGAAACGACCGGGGCTGCCTCAATGACAAACTTTCAAACCTGCTTTCGCGCGGGACTTTCGGCTGCGTTACTGCTGACACTCCTTGGCGGTGCGGCAATCGCCGATGTGAGCATAAGCCAGTCGAGCGCCCCGAAAGGGGCGCGTGCTGACCCGCTTTCGGTGCTTCTCGGCATTGAAAAATCGCAACGAGGCCAAGTGCCGCTGCGCAAACTCGCGTCGCTTGGACCTGGCCCGAACCTTGGAGGCCTCTTTAAGCGGAAGTCCAAAGGGAAGGGTATCGGCGTTCAATATTCCGACGCATGGCTATTCGATCAGCCCGCCCCGACCGGCGATGAACAATGGCAATGCCTGACACAGGCGTTGTATTTCGAGGCGCGTGGCGAATCGATGAAAGGCCAGTTTGCCGTGGCTGAGGTGATCCTCAACCGGGTGGACAGCCCGACTTACCCAAGCACTGTTTGCGGTGTCGTGGGCCAGCGTGGCGGCGGGTCCTGTCAGTTCTCCTACGTTTGCGACGGCGCGTCAGACAAGATGCGCGAACCTACGGCCATGGAACGAGCCAGGCGCATCGCCCGGGTCATGCTGGATGGTGCCCCCCGCACCCTGACAGATGGTGCCACGCATTTTCACACCGCCGGAGTGCGCCCCAGATGGGCGCAGCGCTATCCGCAGACCGCAGCCATCGGCGCACATCTCTTTTACCGCAAGCCCGGCATCAACGGCTGATGTCGTGGCAGGGGCGCGTTCTGCCGCCCCGGCGCTACGCCCCGCGCACCGCAACCCTATGCTGATGCATGCAACCTGACCTGCAGAGGGCCGCATGACCGACGATATCCGCCTTGCCTTTGCCCATCCTGAAGAGCGGGCCGAAGCCTCGGCCCCGACTGACCCGCGCGACCGCATATCGTTGCGCGATCACATGGTAGAGGCCGACATAGGTGCCTTTCAGCAAGAACGCGGCCGCACGCAGCGCCTTCGCTTCAACGTGGTGATCGAGGTGCGACCGGCGCCACAGCCGCTCGACGATGACGTGGACCGTATCTTGTCCTACGACCGGATCACCGAGGCGATTGCCGCTGAGCTTGCGGCTGAACGCCTGAACCTGCTGGAAACTCTGGCCGAGCGGGTTGCCGAGCGGGTGCTGGCCGCGCCGCAAGCGATGCGCGCCTTCATCCGGGTCGAGAAGCTCGACCTCGGCCCCGGTGCACTGGGTGTGGAAATCGTGCGGTCCCGGGCCGAACTGCCGCCCCGGAGTGAGGGGCCAGAGGCGCGCCATCCGCTGGTGGCCTATCTCGGCAATGCCGAGATCGCAGCCAAGGATCTTTCCACACGACTGGACGCGCTCGAAGGCAGGGGCCTGCCGCTCGTGCTGACCGTGGGCTTGCCCGACCTCGCGCGCCCGGTGACCGGCCACCGCCCTACCCAGCGGCGGATCGACCTTCTGGCAGTGGAGCAGAACGCCTGGACCCTTGCCGCACGCGATCCGCGCTGCGTGGTCGTAGCCACCCGGACCGAACTCGACTGGGCGATCAAGCACCAAAAGACCGTGGTCTGGGCGCCCTCGAAGCTTGTGCTCGATGCGGTGGATGGCCCGCAAGGGCGTGCGCCCGTGGACCTTGCGCTTTGGCTGGCCGAACAACTGGGCGCCGAATGCCTGTCTGTCCACGCCGATGTGGCACTTCCGGCAGGAAGCCGCGTGCAGATCGAGCGGGCGTGACAGGCGATCTTGCATTGCCATAAGGCTTGGGCCACTGCGGCGAAATGATCTATTACCGCCCGATTGCGATGAATGATGCGGCACGTCCCGCGGGGGCAATGCCCCTCGCCGGTGGCTGGCTGTGGTTTGACCGCGTCGAGGTACTGGCACGCGGCCGTCCGGCGCGCCTGATGCCCGCCGCCGACCTGCCTTATGATAGGGCCGCGTTGCTCACCGCCGCGCGCCCCATTCTGGCCGGTCTCGATCTTGCTCGCCCGCGCGTGATGGGTGTGCTTAATGTAACGCCGGACAGCTTCTCTGACGGGGGCAGGTTCTTCGAGGCCGATGCGGCGCTCATGCAGGCACAGGTGATGGCCCGGGATGCCGACCTTCTCGACATCGGCGGCGAAAGTACCCGCCCCGGTGCCGCCGAAGTCCTGCTGGCCGAGGAAGTGGCACGCGTGGCGCCCGTGATCGCCGCTTTGCGCAAGGGCGGGGTTGGCGTCCCGATTTCTGTCGATACCCGCAAGGCTGCGGTCGCAGAGGCGGCGCTGGACGCGGGCGCCGATCTGGTGAACGACGTCGCGGCCCTCGCGTTCGATCCCGCCCTCGGCCCGTTGGTGGCGGCGCGTGGCGTGCCGGTGGTGCTGATGCATTCCATCGCCACCCCGGCGACGATGCAGAACGACCCGCGCTACGAAGACGTGCTGCTTGATGTCTACGATGCCCTCGCCGCCCGGATCGCCGCGTCGGAGGCGATGGGTATCGCGCGCCAGCGGATCGTGGTGGACCCCGGCATCGGTTTCGGCAAGACTGCGGCGCATAACCTGACGCTGCTTCGGGGCCTCGCCCTTTTCCACGGCCTCGGCTGCCCGGTCCTGATCGGCGCATCGCGCAAGCGCTTCATCGGGACCATCGGGCGGGCCGAGGCACCAGAGGCGCGGCTGCCGGGCTCGCTTGCGGTGGCGCTGGCAGGGGTTGCACAAGGCGCGCAAATTCTGCGCGTGCATGATGTGGCCGAGACGCGACAAGCGCTCCGGCTTTGGCGGGCCTCAACAGGGCCCGAACGGGAGGACAGGACGTGACCAGAAAGCTTTTCGGCACCGATGGCGTACGCGGGCGCGCCAACACCTATCCGATGACCGCCGAAGTGGCCCTGCGCCTCGGCGCGGCAGCCGGGCGGTTCTTCCGCCGCGAAGGTTCTGCCGCCCACCGCGTGGTGATCGGCAAAGACACCCGGCTTTCGGGTTACATGTTGGAAAACGCTCTGACGGCGGGGCTCACTTCCACCGGGATGAACGTGCTGCTTGTGGGGCCCGTGCCGACCCCGGCGGTCGGCTTTTTAACCCGCTCGATGAGGGCGGACCTGGGGGTTATGATTTCCGCCTCCCACAATCCCCACCAAGACAACGGCATCAAGTTCTTCGGCCCCGATGGCTTCAAGCTTTCCGACGCGGCCGAGGCCGAGATCGAGACGATCCTTGGCGGCGAGGTAGCGCCAGCCGAACCCGAAGCCATCGGACGCGCCCGCCGGATCGAGGATGGTCGCGGCCGCTATCAGGAATTCGTCAAGACGAGTTTCCCCGCAGGCCTGCGCCTCGACGGGCTGAAGGTGGTGATCGACTGTGCCAACGGCGCGGCCTACAAGGCGGCCCCCGAGGTGCTGTGGGAACTCGGCGCCGAGGTGATCGCTATCGGCGTCACACCCAACGGCACCAATATCAACGACCGCGTCGGCTCCACCCACACAGAAACCGCGGCCGAGGCGGTGGTGGCCCATGGCGCGCATATGGGCATCTGCCTTGATGGCGATGCCGATCGGGTAATGATCCTCGATGAAAACGGCCGCGTCGCCGATGGGGACCAGATCATGGCGCTCTTCGCAGCCCGTTGGGCAGAAGAGCGGCGTCTGCATGGCAATACGCTGGTGGCGACCGTCATGTCCAATCTGGGGCTGGAGCGATTTCTTGTCGCCCGCGGCCTTCGGCTAGAGCGCACCAGCGTGGGCGACCGATATGTGGTCGAGGCGATGCGCCGCGGCGGCTGGAACCTAGGGGGCGAGCAGTCCGGCCACATCGTGATGACCGACTACGCGACCACCGGCGATGGCCTGATCGCTGCCCTTCAGTTCCTGGCCGAGATGGTGCGGACCGGAAGAACCGCCTCTGCCCTGACGCAGTCATTCGAGACCGTGCCGCAGCTTCTGCGCAATGTCCGCTTTACTTCAGGCGCCCGACCGCTCGACGCCGCTTCAGTGCAATCCGAGATCAAGGCGCAAACAGACCGCATCAAGGGCAAAGGCCGTATCCTGATCCGCAAATCCGGCACCGAACCCCTGATCCGCGTGATGGCCGAATGCGAGGATGAGGCGATGCTTCACGATGTGGTCAACGGGATCGTTGCGGCGGTGGAGGCCGCGGTCTGACCAAAAGCCTCGGGTACCTTGCGAAGAACACTTCGCAATCCATTTCATCTATTCATAAATATCCCGGGGGAAGCCTGGAATGGGCTGGGGGCAGCGCACCCGTCTGTCTGGTGTCTGCGGGCCGCCAGACAGCCTTCTCTCACGACACGAACTAGGCCGATCAACCCTATGATTATCCTGTATAAATTTTGTCCACATCCGGTTCCACCCCCATGTAGTAGTCGGACGCAGTCCGTCAGATCGCCGTAAAACCGTTGTCGACAAAAAGATGCGTCCCGTTGACGAAACTTGCAGCATCCGAGGCGAGGAAGAGCGCCGCTTCCGCCACTTCTTCGGGTCGGCCGATCCGTCCCTGCGCGGCCTTGATCGCAGCCTCGGACACATCGACCCCGAGCGCCTGCAGATC
>Ga0105046_10017073_pt1 | contig 11130 bp, 9 predicted proteins | sample MAT03_FD_78385 | JGI IMG/M metagenome (GOLD analysis project Ga0105046, IMG submission 78385) | Freshwater microbial communities from Lake Fryxell liftoff mats and glacier meltwater in Antarctica - MAT-03 (megahit assembly) | ecosystem: Environmental > Aquatic > Freshwater > Ice > Liftoff...
ACATGGTCTTCATCGCAGCGCTTGCTGCGCAAGCATGGCAGGCTTTTATGCTGTGGAGCGTCGGCTGGGCATCTGGCTGAACTGGATTTGCGCTACCTCTGGAGCTTCGAACACGTCATTATCGGGTCAGATGGATGGAGCGCCGACGATCAGCGGACACTGCTGACGATGGTTGCGGAAAAGCGACTTCAGCCGGTCATCCATGCTGTTCGTCCGCTCGACGATATCAGGACGGCTATGCAAGAGATGGTCGACCGATCCGTCGTCGGAAAATCCATCCTGCTCGTTTAAAGCCTGAAAGCCCCTCATGAACCTCGTAGAATTGCTGTTGTCGGGGAAACCGGCCAACAGCCTCGCACTTGTTGGTCACGACCCGGCTGGGGGTGAGCTTGCGCTGAGCTATGGCGACCTGTCCACGCTGGTGAACCGGTTTGCCGCTGCACTCGGGCAACGGGGCGTCGTGCCGGAAAGTCGCGTAGCAATCCTGGGCGACAACAGTGTCACGCATGTTGCAGCGCTTCTGGGCATCATGGCGATCGGCGCGATTGCGTGTCCGTTGGGTTCGCGCGCGGGCCAGGACGTGCTGAAACATTGCCTGGATGACTGCGACCCACGGCTCATACTCTCCGACACTTCGCTCGGGTTCGCCCATCCGGCGCCTGTTCTCAAGTCTGCAGACATCGTGCTCGGAACAGTCGAACCGGTTCGGATTTACCAGCCCGAGACCGGCTCGATCGCGATCCTTCTCTACACGTCGGGATCGACAGGTTTGCCCAAAGGCGTGCCGATCACCCATCACGGCTATGCCTGGGCCATCCGCCACTACCTCGACCTGCAACTCCAGGGACGGCGTGCGTTAGTCGCTGCGCCGCTTTACCACATGAACGCGCAGTTCAGTCTGCTCCTTAATCTGGCATCGGGCGTTATTACGGTGCTCATGCCGCGGTTTGAGGCGCGGCAGTTCGGAGCCCTTATCGAGCGCCACAACATCGACGAGGTATCGGGTGTGCCGACGATGCTGGCGATGCTGGCGCGCGAAGTTGACCAGGGGCTTGCCCTCGACACGACGTCAGTGTCGGCGATATCGATTGGCTCTGCGCCGTTGGGTTTCGAGGCCAGTGCTCGTTTCCGGCGGCTGTTCCCCAACGCCAGCATCGACAATGGCTATGGAACCACCGAAAGCGGACCGGTTAGTTTCGGCCCCCATCCGACAGGCCTTGTCAGACCCCCGGCTTCATTGGGGGCAGAATCTGCTGCGGTGGATATAAAGCTTGTAGGTCCCTCGGCGCCAAGGGAAGGCGAACTGTGGATCCGTACACCGATGACCAATGGCTATTGGCGCAATGCCGCCGCGACCGCGGCGAAGTTTCAGGATGGTTGGTACAAGACTGGTGACATCCTGACGCGCGATGAAGATGACTTCTATTTCTTTACCGGCCGCACCGACGATATCATAAATTGTGGCGGCGAGAAGATCGCACCCTCTTCCATCGAACAGATTCTGGAAGCGCATTCTGCGGTGGCCTCGGCAGTCGTTGTGGCGGTTCCCGACCCGATCAAAGGCGAGGTACCAGTCGCGTTTATCGTTGCAAACGTCAGCGCCGAACTCGATCTGGAAGACTTGAAGATGTCCGTCATTGACGCAGGTGCAACGGCCGGCCACCCACGTCACATTTGGCAGTTGGCAGCATTTCCCTGCGGCGCTACCGAAAAGATCGATCGCAAAGCTTTGAGGGCTGAGGCTTTACAGCGTCTTCAGGTCTGAAGTTGGCGCACGACCGAACTTAGCGCCAAAACAAACCGATCGAGCTCGGCTTCGCGCGTGTAGAGATGCGGGGAAATCCGCACGCCATTGATGCCGTTGTGATTCTGGGTGCGGACGAGAATGCCGTGGCTGTCGAGCAGGGCCTGGCGCATCGGAAAACCGGGCAGACCTGCAACCTCGAAGGTTGCAATAGCCCCGGATCGTTCCGGCTCCAAAGGTGTCCGCATGCGAAACCCGGGAACCGACAGGCGGGCCTTGTCGACCCAGTAGGCCGTGAGGTGGTGTAGCCGTTGGACGATGGCAGGTCCACCGATGGACTCACGGAAATCCAGTGCGGCGATCAGCGCATTTTCCCGTCCATAATCGTAGGTCCCAATTGCATCGTCGAACCGATTGATGGGAACCGTTGCGGGGGAATAGGGTGCCATCATCGGCCAGAGCTGGTCCTGTCGCTCTTCGCGAATGGAAAGCATGCCGCTTCCGATCGGCCCGCAGAGCCATTTGTGCAGACTTGCTGCCAGCACATCACAGCCAATCTCACGAAAATTGACAGGAATATGGGCCACGCTATGCGCTGCGTCGACGATACTCCATGCCCGGGCCTGCCTCGCCAGTGCGCTTAGCCTGCCCACGGGAAACACCTGGCCATTATACTCGGGTATATGGGTCATGTGGATGACGCGGGTCTTCGGCGTAATCTTCTCGGCATAGGCCTGCACGATTGTTTCGTCGTTTGCAGGCAGAGGGAAATCCACGAGAACGAGCTTGATCCCATCTCGCTGCTCGCGCTGTTTCCAGGCGTTCAGCATGGACTTGTAATCCCACACCGATGCAACAACCTCGTCGCCAGGTTTCAAATCGATGCCGTAGATTGCCGTGCAAAGCCCCTCTGTGGCGTTCCGATTGAGGACAATGCACTGCGGGTCTGCATCGATCAACGCGGCAAGGCGATTGCGCAACACTGCACGCTTGTCGGCCAAGGCAGCTATGGTCAACGGTGGCAATGTGGCCATCTCGCGGGTCGTGATTTCCATCCGCTGCAATACGGACTTTGGCTGTGGGCTTACGGCTGCATTGTTGAGATTCAGGGTCCCGGGATGAATCAGGAACTGGGCCCTGATTGCTTCCCAGTCGGGCCCGGCGGATGCCGCGGCCGCAGCATCACCGGTCGATGCAGCCATCAACCCAGCCGCCGCGCCTGCGCCAAGCACCGCGCGGCGCGAAATTCCATCCGGGCGATCATTTGTCATTCCGCACCTTTTGAGCAGTCTCAGGTATGCCCCAGCGCGCCAGCCAGGCAAGTTTCTCCTGCATCCACCGCAGCGTATTCTGCGGCGTCAATATGGCATGCCCTTCATTCTCGAACAGGATCAGGCGGGCAGGTACATCGTTGCTCCGCAAGGCAGTGAATGCGTTGAGACTTTGGCCCCAAGGGACGCGGTAATCTTTCATTCCGTGCAGCAACAGCATGGGTGTGTTCCATTCCTTTGCACGCAATATCGGGTTGAACCGGGCATATGCTTCCGGGTTATCAAGATAGGGACCGCCGAACGCCCTTTCGACATAGGGCAGATCGTCCATCTGGAGTGCGAACGTGCGAGTATCGGAAATGCCGGCATGGTTGATCAGGCAGCGAAAGCCGTCTGGCCATTGTGAAGCAATCCAGTTGATCATGAAGCCACCGTAAGACTGTCCAAACGCACAAGCCCTAGAAAGGTCTATGCTGGGCTCGATCTGTGCGGCGGCCTTCAACCCCGATTGAAGGTCCAGAAGCGGACGCCCTCCCCAGTCGCTGTCGACTGATTCCATAAAGCGCTTTCCATAGCCAACCGATCCATGCGGATCGATCGCAACGACGACGAAGCCCTGCGCCGCATACAGCTGCAGGTTCAGCCGAGGGTGCCAGCGGTTATCCACCGACCGCTTCGGACCGCCATGAATGAACAAAAGCACCGGGTGCTTGCTGGCTCTCTTGTGGCTAGGGGGGAGCATGATCTTGCCGCGTACAGTGTCGCCGTCGGCGCCGGCGAATTCGAACGCGCGGGTCTTGCCCAGGTTGTCTTCCGCAGGTTTGAAGCGGCTGGTCACCAGGACCGGAGGAGAGCCGTCGGGCCCCTGGCGATACACCGCCGGGGGCATATCGAGGGTCGATCTACCATACCACACGCCTTGGACCGCATCGGCGGAAAAGGCGCCGACCACGCCTTCACCCGGCAACCGCCGCTGCTGCCCGGTCTTGACCGCAATGCGAAGGAGGGGGAAGTCCATTCGGTCGAAGAAGCCAGCATAGACAAAGCGGCCGTCGGGCGAGGCCGCAAGGACTTCGGGAGTCCGATCGCCCAGGTCGATCCGGCGGATATGCCCGGTTTTTAACGTCCGTATGACAACGTCATACCAGGCAGACTCGTCCGCTTGATTGTGCGGCTTCAGATAGGCGATTTGTCCCGTACGCCCCAGCACGACAGGGTTTGTGCCCGTGTCGATCACGCGATTGGCGGCATTGCCAAGGCGGGACGACCAGTCGAGCGCGTGGATTTGGTAAAGAAAGCCGCCCTTGCTTAAGGGGTCAGGCGACTGCAGGCAGACATGCGCACCTTGCCCATCGGGATTCATCGCCATCTGGTCGGCAGAACCGCCGCTGAACGAGATTCCACACAAACCATGATCCGGCAGCATGGCGATCAGCCGGCGCGCTGTTCTGGCGGGCTTTTCAGCGCTTTCCACGAGAAATGGCTGAACCTGGCGTCCCGACAGAAAACGTGAATAGTGATAGATGGGGACATCGTCGAACCCGCGGACAGCCGTTAGCCCTGTTTTCGAGCATTCCAGTGTGTCGCACGCGGGATCGACTTCCAGCGCCACCAAGAGCTTACGGCCGGCAACCGGCGCCCTGAAGCCGACAACTGGCAATGGTAGATCGGTCACTTGTCGAAAGACGCCCAGCCCGGGTAAATAGGCCCATACCTGCGACGTGCCGCTTGTGGTCCGCAACATGTAAAGGCTGCTGCTGTCCGCCATCCACTCGGGCGCCGAACCCGCTCCGAGTTCGACCTCTCCTCCGTCTGATGAAACTAGCTCCAGCCAGTTCTTCCAGCCATTCTCCGCAACATCGGCCTTTTGCCAGCCGATGGCGACCGCATGCCCGTCTGGGGCGGCTGCGACGTGAACAGGATATTCGATCGCGAGCAGTGCTTCAGGTGTCAGGGTTTGAACGACTGTTCGGGCGGCGGCCGGAAGGGGCGTTGATGCAAACAGTGCCGCCAACGCCAGAATCCCCCTTGTCTGCACCGATGTCTCCTTCGCCGCATACTGTATATACCAGATCGTACCGCTGGCAATACGCCTCACTCGCAGGGCTCGATACCTGTGAGGTCGCTTGCAGAAGGGGAGCGATCGGTTGGTAAGGTGGTGACATTGAGAGGTGGCGCCATGGGCGATCTGACCTGGTCGTCCGAGGCTCAGGCACGCCGGATCGAGCCGCAAATGGCCTGCCCTGGAGGGATGACCTTCATCCGGCCAGCAGCGACAGCGTTCTTGGATTGTGCTGTGGAAGTGTCAGGGCGCTTGGATCCTGTCGGCGCCAAAAGTCGGAGGTGTCGGTTGAAAGGCGGCAACAAGGTCGTGTAGCTTGCCTGGAAAGATTTGCCGCACGAAAGTGATTGGATCAGCCTGTCGCCACGTCCAGCGCTCCAAATTCAAGCAGGCTTCCTTAGCTGGCACGTCGAGTAGCCTGCTCCAGCCGCGCCCGGCCGACACGGCGCTGATGCGGTGTCGAGCCTCGGTCCAGGGAACATGCTCCAGCAGCCATGCCCCCGGAGCAGCCGTGTCGAACACTATGTCTGCAGCATCGGGGACACTTTGCAGACTGATAATCCGCTCTTCGGCGGCGAACGCGGTTGCATCGGCAAGATGAACCCCGCGCATGCAGAGGACGTTTCCGGCAGCGCCAAGGCGTGCTTCGTCCGCATTGGCCGTGCTTGCAGGGCGAATGATGCGCTCGATCAGACGGAAGCTGTAGCGTTCACCGCGCGCGGAGATGATTGCCCCGATATCGGGAATATCCAGTGCTGCCGACTGCACGCGTTGCAGCGCCACAAAGCTGCCGGCCTTGCGGCGCCGTTCGATCATTCCGGCGCGAGCAAGGTCCGCCAGCGCCTTGCTGACCGTGGCGCGGGCGCAGCCATATTGGGCGACCAGCTCATGTTCGAACGGGATGCGGCGGCCGGGCCGCCATTCGCCGGAGCGGATGCGCGCTTCGATGTCATTACGGATACGCTGCTCCAGCGTCATGCTGACAGCAGTCCCTCGACCGCGCGCCGGTATCGCGCCCGGATAGCGTCGCGATGCACATGGCGGCCACCAGACACCAGTTGCCGGCCCCGGCACCAAACGCCATCGATGGCTGCGGCACCTGCGGCGAAGATCCAGCTATCCAGCAGCAAGTCGCCCGATCGTGCCATCAAGGCGGGATGGGCCGCATCCAACGTTAAGAAGTCGGCACTTGCCCCGACCATCATTGAGGGCGCTTGCCCAAGTGCCTGCGCCCCACCGGCCTGGGCCGCGCGGAACAGCCGCGCGCCGACAGAGGCGCTGTCGTCACTTGCCAGCAGATTACGTCCCATATGGCGGAGGCGCTGGCTATATTCCAGCGCGCGCAGCTCCGATGCCGGATCGATGAGGATATTGCTGTCCGTCCCTGTGCCAAAGCATCCCCCAGCATGCAGATAGCGCACTGCCGGAAATATTCCATCGCCCAGATTGGCCTCGGTAACAGGGCACAGGCCGGCAACCGCGCCACTTGCGGCCAGCCTGTCGCACTCGGCATTGGTCAGGTGGGTTGCGTGCACCAGGCACCATCGTGCATCGACATCGGTATTGGCGAGCAGCCATTCGACAGGGCGGGCGCCGTAAAAGGCGAGGCTGGCGTCGACTTCCTTGACCTGTTCAGCGGCGTGTATGTGCACCGGGCCATCAGGGCATAGCGGCAGGATGGTTGCGAGTTCGGCCGCCGTCACGGCGCGCAGGCTGTGCGGGGCAATGCCGATATTGCCACCGCCCCTGAGCATGGCGACACTCGCCTCGAACAGGCGGGCGAAGCTGTCGGGGTTGGTGATGAAGCGGCGTTGGCCGTGGTTGGGAGGCGTGCCCCCGAAATCCGCATGGGCATAGAAGACCGGCAGCAGGGTGAGCCCGATACCGGTTTCGGTGGCAGCGGCCACAATGCGCGCCGCCATCTCGGCCGGGTTGGCATAGGCACGGCCATCGGCGTCGTTGTGCAGATAATGGAATTCGCCCACACGGACGTAGCCACCTTCCAGCATCTCGGCATAGGCTTGTGCGGCGATGGCTTCCATCTCGTCGGGCCCCATGCGGTCGAGGAAGCGGTACATCACCTCCCGCCAGCTCCAAAAGTCGTCGCCATCCGGCCCCGCCATTTCCGCAAGTCCAGCCAAGCTACGCTGGAAAGCGTGGCTATGCACATTGCAAAGGCCCGGAATGGCGATGGCGTGGACCGCGTCGTCGGGCTGGTGCGCCCCGGGAGCGAGGCTTGTGAAACGTCCGGCCTCCACCGTGGCCCGAACGCCATGGGACCAGCCCTGCTGTAGGAGCGCGGTTTCGAACCAGAACGACGATTTTCTCACATGCAAACTTTCCCGATTTCGATTATTATGTCTAGACATATCCGGGTTGCTGAGCAACAGTCCCGTGATGGAAACGGCCAGATTCAGCTGCGATCATGTGTGGGAGAACGCCCGGCTGGCGACTATGGCAGACAATGCAGGTCTTTTTGAGACTGGCATCGTGGCGGCAGCCGCCGGCCGTATCCTGTATGCCGGCCCGGCCGCAGAGGCGCCGGCGTTCTGCCCTAAGGGTCGCACCGACTGCCAGGGTCGGCTGATCACTCCGGGCCTCGTCGACTGCCACACCCACCTGGTGCACGCGGGCAATCGCACGAGCGAGGCCGAAGCCCGCGTGGCGGGTGCGACCTATGCGGAGATCGCCCGGGCTGGCGGCGGGATCATGGCCACGGTGCGCGCCACGCGCGCCGCGACGGAGAACGATCTCGTTGCCCAATCCCTGCCACGCCTCGATGCGCTGCTGCGGGACGGCGTTACCACGGTGGAGATCAAGTCCGGCTATGGCCTGACCGTCGCCGACGAACTCAAGATGCTGCATGCGGCGCGGCAGCTCGGCACCCTGCGGCCGGTCGCCATCCGCACCAGCTTTCTGGGTGCCCATGCTGTTCCGCCCGAATATGCGGGCGATGCCGATGGCTATGTCGCCCATATGTGCGAGGTCATGATTCCGGCTGTGGCAGCGGCCGGCCTTGCCGATGCCGTCGACGCCTTTTGCGAGCATATCGCCTTCTCGCCGGCTCAGACCGGCCGCGTCCTGGCGGCGGCGCGGGCGCACGGACTGCCGGTGAAGCTGCACGCCGAACAGCTTTCCAACCAGGGCGGCGCGGCGCTCGCGGCGCGGCACCAGGCCCTCTCGGCCGACCATCTGGAGTATCTGGATGCCTCAGGCATTGCCGCGATGGCGGCAGCGGGAACGGTGGCGGTGCTCCTGCCGGGAGCCTTCTTCCATTTGCGCGAAACGCAGGCGCCGCCGGTCGTGGCCTTGCGCGCAGCAAATGTTCCCATGGCAATAGCTACCGACTGCAATCCCGGTACCTCGCCGCTCACCTCGCTTCTGCTGGCGATGAACATGGCGGCCACCCTGTTCCGGATGACAGTGCCCGAATGCCTGGCTGGCGTTACGCGCAACGCAGCCCGGGCGCTGGGCATGGCGCACGAAATCGGAACGCTGGAACCGGGCAGGCGCTGCGATCTTGCCATCTGGGATGTCGCAAACCCGGCCGACCTTGTCTGCCGGATGGGCCCCAACGCGCTGTATGCGCGCATCTTCAACGGAGTAGCCGCTTGATCATGCTGTCCCCCGGCCATGCAAAGCTCCGCGACTGGCGCGCGGTATATCGCGGCGCCGCGTTTGCGCTTGACCCTCAATCGCGCGCTGCCGTTGCCGCGTCCGCCGCCGCGGTGGAGCGCATCCTGGCGCGCGACGAGCCCGTTTATGGAATCAACACCGGCTTTGGAAAATTGGCCCACGTCCGCATCAAGGGCGACGATCTTGCCGTACTCCAGCGCAACATCGTGCTCAGCCACGCGGCCGGCGTCGGCGATCCGATGCCGGTGCCTGTCGTGCGGCTGATGATGGCGCTGAAGCTCGCCAGCCTTGCGCGCGGTGCGTCGGGCATCCGCCCGGCCACGCTGGTTCTACTAGAAGCGATGCTTTCAAAATCGCTGCTGCCGGTGGTTCCCGCGCAAGGTTCGGTTGGCGCTTCGGGTGATCTGGCGCCGCTGTCGCACATGGCAGCCGCCATGATCGGCGTGGGCGAAATCCTGGTCGATGGCGTTGCGCGCCCGGCCGCCGCTGCGCTTGCCGCAGCAGGGCTGGCACCCATCACGCTGGGCCCGAAGGAGGGGCTTGCGCTGTTGAACGGCACGCAGTTTTCGACTGCCTATGCGCTGGCCGCCCTGTTCGAGGCCGAGCGCCTGTTCGGTGCGGCGCTGATTACCGGCGCGCTGTCCACCGAGGCGGCGAAGGGCACCGACGCGCCGTTCGATCCGCGAATCCATGCGCTGCGCGGCCACCAAGGCCAGATCGAGGTGGCCCAAGCGCTACTCGCCCTAATGGCGGGCTCGGCCATCCGCGCCTCCCATGCCGAAGGCGACGACCGCGTGCAGGACCCTTATTGTCTGCGCTGCCAGCCGCAGGTGATGGGCGCGGTGCTGGATATCCTGCGGCATGCCGCCGCCACACTGGAAATCGAGGCGAACGGCGTCACCGACAATCCGCTGATCTTCGCCGACACCGACGACGCCCTGTCCGGCGGCAACTTCCACGCCGAGCCGGTGGCGTTCGCTGCCGACATCATCGCGCTGGCACTGTGCGAGATCGGCTCCATCGCCGAGCGGCGGATCGCCATGCTGGTCGACCCGGCGCTTTCGGGGCTGCCGGCGTTCCTGACGCCATCGCCCGGCCTCAACTCCGGCTTCATGATCCCGCAGGTGACGGCCGCGGCGCTTGTGTCCGAGAACAAGCAGATGGCGTATCCGGCCAGTGTCGACAGCATTCCGACATCGGCCAATCAGGAGGACCATGTGTCGATGGCGGCGCATGGCGCGCGCCGGCTGCTCCCGATGGCGGAAAATGTGGCGAACGTGCTGGGGATCGAATTGCTGGCCGCCGTGCAGGGCTGTGACTTTCACGTGTCGCTTGCGTCGAGCGCGGCACTCGAAGCCGCGCGCGCCAGCTTGCGCGCCGAAGTGCCGATGCTGCAAGAGGACCGCCACTTCCACCCGGACATGCTGGCCGCGACCAGGCTTGTCAGGAACGGCGCACTGCTGGGCAATATCGGGCTTCCCAGCATCGCATGACCAGCTGGCTGCACATCAAGCCCGGCGACGCGCCCCTTGTGGTGACCATCCCGCATGCGGGAACCCGCATTCCCGAGGATCTGCCGGGGTCGCCGGACCGGGCGCTCGGCGGGGTCGATACCGACTGGCATGTCGACAGGCTGTACGCCTTTGCCCAAACGCTTGGCGCCACTATCATGCGCACCGACATCGCGCGCACGGTGATCGATGTGAACCGCGATCCGTCGGGTATGTCGCTCTATCCCGGCCAGGCGACCACCGGGCTGTGCCCGACGACAACATTTAATGGCGTGCCGCTGTATGCGACGGGATGCGAGCCGGGCGAGGCCGCGATCGCTGACCGACGTGATAAGTTCTTCGCGCCCTACCACATGGCCCTGATCGACGAGATCGCGCGGCTGCGCAGCCGGTATCCCCACATCGTGCTCTACGACGCCCACAGTATCCGAAGCGAAGTGCCACGGCTGTTCGAGGGCCTGTTGCCCCACTTCAACATTGGCACTGCCGGCGGCACCAGCTGCGCCCCGGAACTCGCCTGCGCCGTTGAGGGCATTTGCCGGTCGACGCCGCACGAAACGGTCGTGAACGGCCGCTTCAGGGGTGGCTGGACAACGCGCCATTACGGCCGGCCCGAAGCCGGGGTGCACGCAATCCAGATGGAGCTCGCGCAGCGCCTGTACCTCGACGAACAGGCCGCTCCGCCCTGCTGGAATGCCAGCGTTGCCGCCGAACTGCACCCTACCCTTCAGGCGGTCCTCATCGCCTGCATCGATTTTGCGAAAGCCCGACCATGACTACGCCTTTGAATCGCCCTGACAATGCCCGTCTCGACAAAGCGCGCATCATCCGAGCCCCGCACGGCCCCGAGCTGAGCACGAAAAGCTGGCAGACCGAAGCGGCGCTGCGCATGCTGATGAACAATCT
>Ga0105046_10017074_pt1 | contig 11129 bp, 12 predicted proteins | sample MAT03_FD_78385 | JGI IMG/M metagenome (GOLD analysis project Ga0105046, IMG submission 78385) | Freshwater microbial communities from Lake Fryxell liftoff mats and glacier meltwater in Antarctica - MAT-03 (megahit assembly) | ecosystem: Environmental > Aquatic > Freshwater > Ice > Liftoff...
CGTTTTTTGGTGACCGAGCGGCCCGGCCGCATGCGGGTGGTTGAAGCCGACGGTCGGCTGGGCCCGCCACTGGCGGGCCTGCCTGCCATTGATGCCGGTGGACAAGGCGGCTTGCTCGACGTGGTGACCGACAGCGGTTTTGCGGCCAACCGCCGGGTTTACTTCTGTTATTCGGAGCCAGCGGCTTCGGGCAGCGGTAACAGCACGGCCCTGGCTTCGGCCAGCCTGGCAGCCGACCATTCGCGGCTGGAACACGTCAAGGTCATCTTCAGCCAGAAACCCAAGTTTTCCAGCAGCGCTCACTTTGGCTGCCGCATCGTCGAAGGCCGCAAGGACGGCCAGGCCGACGGCAGCCTGTTCCTGACCCTGGGCGACCGTTATTCGCGCATGCAGGACGCGCAAAAGCTGGACAACCACCATGGCAAGGTGGTCCGTATCAACAAGGACGGCAGCGTTCCCAAAGACAACCCGTTTGCCAGCCAGGCCGGCGCCTTGCCGGAGATCTGGAGTTACGGGCACCGCAACCTGCAGGGCGCGACGCTGGCACCCGACGGCAGCTACTGGACCCATGAGCATGGCCCGCAAGGCGGCGATGAAATCAACCTGCCGCAGCCGGGCCGCAACTACGGCTGGCCGGTGATCTCCTATGGCGAAAACTATGGCGGCGGCAAAGTGGGTGAGGGCATCACTGCCAAGACCGGCCTGGAGCAGCCGCTGCATTACTGGGTGCCGTCGATCGCGCCTTCCGGCATGGCGTTTTTGACCAGCGACAACTATGGCAAAGCCTGGCGTGGCAACCTGTTTGTCGGCTCGCTGAAATTCGGCTACCTGAACCGCATCGAGCTGGACCAGCCCTTCAAGGGCAAGGTGGTGCGCGAACACAAGCTTCTCGAAGGCGGCGGCCGCATCCGCGATGTCCGGCAGGGGCCCGATGGGCTGCTGTATGTGCTGACCGACAGCCCGCAGGGCCGGCTGCTGCGCCTGCAGCCGCAGTAAAGTCGCGCCGGGCGTGTACTCGGACCGAACGCCGGGTCTGCCTCTATAGAATGGCTGATTTTCCCGATCAGAGCGAGCTCGCGTGTCCGAACGATTTGAAGTCTTATTGCAATACCTGCTTCCCAAGCGGGCCATCACCGAGTTCGGCAGCCACATTGCGTCCATGCGCGGCGGCGCCGTCACCACCGGCATCATCCGCTGGTTCATCGGCAAGTACGGCGTCAACATGGCCGAGGCGGCCAACTCCGACATCACGGCTTACGCCAGCTTCAACGACTTTTTCACACGTGCGCTCAAGCCCGGGGCGCGCCCGTTGGCTGCGGCCGACCTGGTCTGCCCGGTCGATGGTGCGATCAGCCAGTTCGGCACCATTGACGTTGACCAGATTTTCCAGGCCAAGGGGCACCGTTACTCCACTACAGCGCTGGTCGGCGGCGACCGCGAACTGGCCGCGCAGTTTCAGGGCGGCAGCTTTGCCACGATTTACCTCAGCCCGAAGGACTATCACCGCATCCATATGCCTGCCGACGGTCGGCTCACGCGCATGATTTATGTGCCGGGCGAGCTGTTTTCAGTCAACCCGGCGACGGCGCGCGGCGTGCCCGGCGTGTTTGCCCGCAACGAGCGGGTGGTCTGCGTGTTTGACTCGGCGCGCGGTCCCTTCGTGCTGGTGCTGGTGGGTGCCACCATCGTCGGCAGCATGGCCACCGTGTGGCACGGCGTGGTCAACCCGCCTCGCACGCGCCAGGTGCGCGACTGGCGCTACGACGCGCAGCCGGTAGCCCTCCGCCAGGGCGACGAAATGGGGCGCTTTCTGCTCGGCTCTACCGTGGTGATGCTGTTTCCTCAAGGACCTTGCCGCTTCAACCGGGCCTGGGCACCGGGCGCGGCGGTGCGGCTGGGCGAAGAGATGGCCAGTCTTTCGGCTTAAGCAGTTGAAGGGGCCGCTTGCTATCAATTGAATAGCTGCTTGCGCCCATTCCTCCTGGGCTGGGTGCCGATTTTTTATTGCCCCTGCCGTGAAATCGTCCTTGCGGGGCCTACCCCAAGTTCATCCGTGTCCTACACGGGCGGAGTGGCTTGCGACCTAGAATTTTCTGATCGAGCAGTTTTCTGCCGCAGTCTGCGGTGCGCACACTGTTTCGCAACGGAGAACATGTGGCCACAGAAGGATTTAGGGACGCGACGCAGCCGCCTGATGCCACCCCATTAACGGCCTTGCAGGATGCCCCGGCGGTTTTCTACCTGGACCAGGCCGGCTGCCCCTACACCTCCGCCGAAATCGACCCCCGCGTGTTTGGCGAAGAACTGGAGCGGCCGGTCGACCGCCCGACGGACCGTATTGCGGCTGTCGGGCTGGGGGCCGTGAAAGCATGAATTCTGGAGCAATCATCGTTAATGCATTAGTGAAAAGGAGCGTCATGCGCAAGCCATCTGATCCACCCAAGAAATTGAACAACCGGGACAGCGCCGGGGACGGGGCCAAGCAGGCTGGGGGGGCCGATGCGCCGGTGCTGAAGGCCTGGCCGTTTGCCCCCGGCTCGCAGCTGGACAAACAGGTGGCCAGGCCCTTTGCGCCCAAGCCGTCCTACCGTTTCAACCAGCGCTGAGGGCAGGGGCCGGCCATGGCCGGCGTTGGCGACTTCGCGTCGGACCGCGTGCGCCTACACTGGACGCACTGACAGGGGATTTATGCGGGCAAAAGACACGGATCGCGGGGAATCGGGGGGACATCGCCCCTTGAGAGTCTTCATCATCGAAGACAACGTGGCGCTGCGGAACATCATTGTTGACGCACTGCGCGACATTGCCTCGGTCGAGATCCTGTTTTATGCCGACAACGAAATTTCCGCGACCAACTGGCTGTCGTCCAACGACGGCGCCTGGGATCTCGCCGTGGTGGACCTTCACCTGCGCCAGGGCAGCGGCGTTGGTGCGCTCAGCTGGTGCACCACGCGCAGGGCGAACCAGCGGGTGGTGGTGCTGAGCGGGGAGTTGAACGGTGACGTGCGCCAGAAGTGTCTGGCGCTGCGCGCCGATGCGGTGTTCGACAAAGGCACAGAAATGAATGACTTCCTGAACTATTGCAAGTCGCTGACCGTCTGAGGGCTGCTGTGCATGCCCTAAACTTTGGGCATGCGCTCGGGGTCCCGACGGGTTCCGGCGCAGCGCTTTCATTTATCTCCGGAGACAGCATGGGTACATTTTTTCGCGAACAACTGCTTGAAGCTGCAGAGCAGGTCGCCTTTCCCGCCGAAAGAACGCCGGACCCGCAGACCGGTGTGGAAACACTGGACGCGGCGTCGTCGGCGACTATTGCGCGGGTGTTCGAGCTCTTCGGTGTCACGGCATTGGCACCGGACGACGAGGATTACGACAAGGTCATCAACACCGCCTGCACCCTGTCCGCAGAGGTCGCGTCGCATGTGCAGGCCCTGACAGCGGCGTCCGGATCGGTCCAGGCGCTTGAGGGCGCGGCCGGGTGGCACCCCGACTACCAGGCCTATGTCAGTGCCCTGTGGCAGGGGGAGCGCGAGGACATTGCACGCTGCGCGGGTCGGCTCAAGCTGCGCGCGGGCATTCCCAACGGCTCCCTGCCGCTGGAAGATGGGCCGCTGGGCTAAGAACTTGCCCGTCAATGATTGGGGGGCCCCCAATTGTTTACGGACAAGTTCCAGGTGCCGCAATCGCGCGGCCACGGCTATCATGGTTTCATGACTTCAAGGGCTCATCGGCCGGGCATCGTTGCGCAACTCAACCGCCGGGCGCGGGAGTGGCTGCTGGGCTGGGCGCGCCTGGTGTATCTGGGCGCGCTGATTCTGGTGCTTGCGCTGTCCCCCTCCAGTTACGGCCGCTCCAGCCGGGGCGTGCTGGCTCAACACATCTATCACAACACCGCGCCTAATTTGCTGGGGTTCACGCTGCTGTGCGCACTGATCACGCTGGTCATCACGCGTATCGTGATCGTCACCGCTATCAGTTACGGCCTGTCGCAGTACGCACTGCAGGTCGTGATCCGGGTGCTGGTGCTGGAGCTGATCCCGCTGACAGCGGCGATGTTTGTTGCCCTGCGCTGCGCGATTGCCAGCGGCGTGGAACTCTCGCAGATGCGGCGTACCGGCGCGCTGGACGCCCTGAAGGCGCGCGGGGTGGATCCGGTGCGGCACGAGGTGCTGCCCCGCGTCACGGCGGGCATTTTCTCCACCATCACGCTGGCGGCGCTCAGCTGTGTGGTCGCGCTGGTGATGGCTTACCTGGCGGTATATGGCTTCACATTCTCCGGCGTGGCCATTTACACGCGGCTGTTCGGCCAGGTGTTCAGCCCCGCAGTCACGCTGATCTTTCTGCTTAAAACGCTGTTTTTCAGCCTCGCGGTTTCGCTGATCCCGATGGCTTCGGCGCTGTACGATCCGGTGGCGTTGCAGGTGCGTACCAGCGCCGAGGTGCGCATGCTGGTGCGCATGTTTGCCGTCATCCTGCTGATTGAGGTCCTGTCCCTTGTGGGCAATTACTATTGAACCCGGACACCTTGCCATGAAACCTTTCACACCATGAGCGAACCCACAGACCTTTCCTCCACGGCGGCCGGCCCGCCGCCACCACCACCACCTCCCCCCGTGGAAGAGGTGGTATCCCTGCCGCCCGTGGCCAACCTGGAGTTCAAGGCGGTGCTGCTGCTGGTCTTCATGGCCGCGCTGGTGATCGGCTCGGCCCTGTATGTGATGTATGCGCGTGGGCTGTTTGAGGCCACGCAAAAACTGGTGCTGGTGTCGGAAGATTCCGAAGGTGTGGTCGTCGGCATGGACCTGACGTTTTCGGGCTTTCCGATTGGCCGGGTGCGCCGCATCGAGCTCGCCGACGACGGCAAGGCCCGCATCGTCATCGACGTGCCGACGCGCGACGCCCACTGGCTGCGCACCTCCAGTGTGTTCACGCTGGTGCGCGGCCTGGTCGGCAGCACCAACATCCGCGCCTACAGCGGCATCCTGAAAGACCCGCCGCTGCCCGACGGCGCGGTGCGCGAGGTGCTGCGCGGCGACACCGGCGCCGAGGTGCCCAAGCTGATCGCCACCGCCAAGGAACTGCTGGAAAACCTGAACAGCCTGACTGCTGCCGAAGGCGCTGTGGGTGCCAGCCTGGGCAACTTCCAGAAGCTCACCGAGCGCCTCAACGGCCCCGGCGGGGCGCTCAGCGTGTTGCTGGGCAACGAGGCCGAGGCCAAAAAGCTGATCGCCACGCTGGACCGCACCAACGCGCTGCTGACCAAGCTCGACGGCCTGGCCGCCAAGACCGACACCCAGGTGTTCGGAACCCGTGGCGTGATGCCCGAAGCACGTGCCACCGTGGTGCAGCTCAATGCCCTGCTCGGCGAAGCCCGGACCAGCCTGAAGAAGGTCGACGCCGTGCTGGTCGAGGCGCAGGCCGTGGGCGCCAATGCCCGTGCCGCCACCGACGACCTGAGCACCTTGCGCGGCGAGGTTGAGTCCAGCCTGCGCAAGGTCGACAGCCTGATCAACGAGGTCAACCGCAAGTGGCCGTTTGCCCGCGACACGGAGATCAAGCTGCCATGACGTCCCCTGCAAAAATCCTGCTGCCCCTGGCGCTGCTGGCGCTGGCTGCCTGCAGCAGCGGCCCCAAGCCGGCCGACTGGCAGCTCGAAGCCAAAACCGCCAGCGAGCGCGCCGTCGCCGCCTACATGGAAGGCAACACACGGGTCGAGGCGGTCGAGTTCGGCCGCGCGCTCACCGAGGTCTCCAGCACCGGCCGCACCGAACTGGTGGCGCGCATCGAACTGCTGCGCTGCGCCAGCCGTGTCGCCAGCCTGGTGCTGCAGCCCTGCGCCGGCTTCGAGCGCCTGCGCCAGGACGCACCGGCCGCCGAACGCGCCTACGCCGACTACCTGGCGGGCCGGCTGCAGCCGCAGGACGCGGCCCTGCTGCCGCCAGCCCAACGCGCGGCCGCCGCTGGCGATGCGGGCGCGCTGGCAGGCAGCGCCGACCCGCTGTCGCGGCTGGTGGCCGCAGGCGTGATGTTCCAGGCCGGACGGGCCAGCCCGGCGGTGCTGCAGCAGGCGGTGGACACGGCCTCCAGCCAGGGCTGGCGCCGGCCGCTGCTGGCCTGGCTGGGCGTACAGGCACAGCTGGCCGAGAAGGGTGGCGATGTTGAGCAAGCCGCGCGCCTGCGCCGCCGCATGGCGCTGGTGGACGTGCCGACCGCCAGGCCGCCGAAAGCCGGACCTTGACGGCACAGCGCGAGCCGGGCCGCTGGACCATTGCCATCGCCGGCCTGCTGTCGCTGGCGACCGCCATGGGCATAGGCCGCTTCGCCTTCACGCCGCTGCTGCCCATGATGCTCAGCGACGGCGTGATCGACCTGCCGTCTGCGAGCTGGCTGGCCAGCGCCAATTATTTCGGCTACCTGGTGGGTGCCTTGTTGTGCACCTTCCAGCCCTGGATCTGGAGGCGCCTGGTTTTTTTGCCGCAGGTCGCCGCGCCCACCTGGGTGCGTGCCGGCCTGGTGGCGACCACCTTGCTGACGCTGGGCATGGCCCTGCAGTTGCCGGCCGTCTGGCCACTGCTGCGTTTTGCAGCGGGTGTGGCCAGCGCGCTGGTGTTTGTCTACACCTCGGGCTGGTGCCTGGCGCAACTGGCGCGGCGAAATGCGCCCATGATGGGTGGCGTCATTTATGCGGGTCCGGGCGTCGGTATTGCCTTGAGCGGTCTGTTCGCCAGCGGCATGGTGGCCTTGCAATGGAAGGCCGCCGCAGGCTGGCTGATTTTTGGCCTGCTGGCCGCGCTGCTGACCGTCCTTGTCTGGCGCACCTTCCGCGAGCGGGACGCGCGGGGCGCTGTGGCCAGCGTGGCGGCGTTTGCTGCGCCACGCACTGAAGCGCCCGCAGGCCGCAAGCAGATGCTGCTGCTCGCGCTGGCGTATGGCCTGGCGGGTTTCGGCTACATCATCACGGCGACCTTTTTGCCGGTGATTGCACGCGAAGCCATGCCGGGTTCAGGCTGGATCGATTTTTTCTGGCCCATCTTCGGGTTGGGCGTGGTCACCGGCGCCTTGCTGGCCACACGCATCCCGGCGACCGGCGACTACCGCTACCTGCTGGCCGGCTGTTACGTGGTGCAGGCGCTGGGCATTGCGGCCAGTGTGTTCAGCCCCAGCCTGACCGGCTTTGCCATCGGCAGCCTGCTGCTGGGCATTCCGTTCACGGCCATTACCTTTTTTGCGATGCAGGAGGTGCGGCGCCTGCGGCCGGCTGCCGCAGCCAGCTACATGGGGCTGTTGACGGCCATGTACGGCATCGGGCAGATCGCCGGCCCGCAGCTGGTGGCGCTGCTGCTGCGCCGCAGCCGCAGCCTCGGCGAGGGTTTCACGCTGTCGCTGGAAATCGCCGCCGCCGCGCTATTGGCGGGTGCGCTGATGTACCTGTGGATGGTCAGCGCTTACCCGGTGGCGGGCAGGGTGCGGGCGGCCGAATAACCGCCTGTTCGCGAAGTTTAAGGGTTAAATCAGCCTCCAGCCCTTGTGTGGCGGGCGCAGGCAGCTATCAAAAACAGAGCGGTTTTACGGGCCTGCCAGCACCGGCCTGAGCAGTTGCGCCAGCTCCGTGCCTTCGATGACGCGGATCTGGTGCGCAGCAGCGAAAGCGCGGGCCTGGTCGGTCACGTTGCCGGTCGTGACGCAAATGCAACTGCTGGCGTCCCGCGTGTTGCGCGCTGCCTCAAGAGCCTGGAAAGGCTCCAGTCCCAGGCGCGCGGCCTTCCAGCGCTTGCCGCTGAGCAGCACGCTGCGCCCGGCCTTGAGCAGTTCAAAATCAGCCGCCGCCGTGTCCAGGCGCTTGACCTCGTAACCCTCACGCGCCAGGGCCTGCGCCAGCGCGGCCGAGAAATCACGCCAGGACATCGCGCCGACCTGCGCCAGGGTCGCGGCCACATGCGCGGTGCTGGGCGCGCTCAATTGGCGCCACAGGGTGATCAGCGCAATCACGACAAACGGAAAACCGCCCATCGCGCCAAAGACGAAGTATTCCGCGGGCAACAAAGCCTTGGCAGCGCCGGCGATGACCACGGCGAAGGACAGGCTGATCCACCACGGCGATCGCAGCAGGATGGCGAAGAGCGACTTTTCAGCCATTTTGAATTTCAAGGTGTTCCTTTCAAACGCGAGCGGTGTTTGTATCACGCCGTTCAAGGTCCCCGGCCTGCGGCCTGGCCGGGAAGCGGCGGTGCTTCAAAAATAATAGCTGCCTGCGCCCGTATTGATTGGGCTGGCGGGCTTATTTTCCTATAAGTACAAGCACAAGTACAAGGCAGGTCGGCAGATGGGCATTGAACAGGAGCGCCCGCCCGGCCGGCGGCAAGTTTCCCCAACCTTTCTGTCAGGCAGGGCAAAAGCGCCGTCGCGCGGGGGGCGGGCGGCCGTGCTTCATACTCGGTGCCCGACCACTCGCTGCCCCTGCCTCCATGCTCAAAACATCGATAGACAAGAACAAGATCAAATTCCTGCTGCTCGAGGGCATCCATCCCTCCGCCATCGACCTGCTGAAAGCGGCGGGCTACACCAACATCGAAAGCCTGACCGGCGCGCTGGAAGGCGAGGAACTCAAGGCCAAAATCGCCGAAGCGCATTTTGTCGGCATCCGCTCGCGCACCCAGCTGAGCGCCGAGGTGTTCGCGCATGCCACCCGGCTGGCTGCCGTGGGTTGCTTTTGCATAGGCACCAACCAGGTGGACCTCAATGCAGCGCGCGAGCGCGGCATCGCGGTGTTCAACGCGCCGTTTTCCAATACGCGCTCGGTGGCGGAGCTGGTGCTGGCCGAGGCGATTCTGCTGCTGCGCGGCGTGCCCGAGAAAAGCGCTGTGGCGCACCGCGGCGGCTGGCTCAAGTCGGCCGACAACGCTTTCGAGATCCGCGGCAAGACCCTGGGCATCGTCGGTTACGGCTCCATCGGCACGCAGCTCTCGGTGCTGGCCGAGGGCCTGGGCATGCAGGTGGTGTTTTTCGACGTGGTCACCAAGCTGCCGCTGGGCAATGCACGTCAGGTAGCGCGCCTGCACGATTTGCTGGCGCAGTCCGACGTGGTCAGCCTGCACGTGCCCGAAACCCAGGCCACGCAGTGGATGATCGGCCAGGCCGAGGTCGCCGCGATGAAGCCCGGCAGCGTGCTGATCAACGCCTCACGCGGCACGGTGGTCGAGATCGAGGCGCTGGCCGAGGCGCTGCGCGCCAAAAAACTATTGGGCGCGGCCATCGACGTGTTCCCGGTCGAGCCACGCAGCAACAAGGACGTGTTCGAGTCGCCGCTGCGCGGGCTGGACAACGTCATCCTGACGCCGCATGTGGGCGGCTCCACCGTGGAAGCACAGGCCAATATCGGCATTGAAGTGGCAGAAAAACTCGTGAAGTACAGCGACAACGGCACCTCGACTTCGTCGGTCAACTTCCCCGAGGTGGCCTTGCCGGCGCACCCGGGCAAGCACCGCCTGCTGCACATTCACCGCAATGTGCCGGGTGTGCTGGCCGAGATCAACCGCGTGTTTGCAGGCAACGGCATCAACATCGCCTCGCAGTTTCTGCAAACCAACGAGGCCATCGGTTATGTGGTGATCGACATCGACGCCGCGCACTCGGACATGGCGCTGGCCAAGCTGGCTGAAGTGCCGGGCACCATCCGCAGCCGCGTGCTTTTTTGACCCTGCGCTGATTGCTATCGAAAAAGGAGCTGCTTGTGTCCGTGTCCAGGGGGCTGCAGGCGTTTTTTCCTTAAAGCCCCAGAAAAATTACTGCGCGGGGACTTGCAGGCCGAGCAAAGTAGCCAACGCGGCTGTCGGCATGGAGCCCTCCTTGGTGACCAGCGCGCCGGTCTCGGCATGGTTGCCGATGATGGTGGGAATCGATGCAAAACCAAACCGGGTCAGCAACGCCGTGTTGCTGGCGACGGCGGCTTTTTGGGCATCGATGTCGCTGCCGGCGCTGATGCCGCCGCGCTGTGCTTTCATGGAGGCTTCGTGTTCATCCATTGCAGCGACCGGGTCTTTGGCGCCCAGCAGGGTCGCGCCCTGCGCTGTGCTGGAGGCATTGATGAGGCCGACCGGGATCCAGACAAATCGGGCCTGTGACTTCAGGGGTTTGGCGGCTTCCCACAGCGCAGTGCAATGCGGGCACTGCGCGTCAAAAAAGACATACACGGTGCGCGCGCTCATGGCCGAGCCGACAGCGAAACCCTTGGCTTCGGCGCCAACCGCTGCAACGGATACCGGTGTGGATGCGGCTTTGGCGGCTTCAGCGCCGCCGGGCGCGTCCTTGCAGCCAGACAGCAGCAGGAGGGCGGCGGTCGCGGCAGCCAGGAAGATGCGGGGGGATCGAAAGGTCATGGCAACAGGCGTGAAACTAAAGCGCCAAGGATAGCGCAGCGGTGACTTACCCACCCATCCTGTGCGCCAGTCTGTGGATAAGCCCGTGAAAAAGCCACGAAAGGCTGGCCCGTCGTGGCTTGCGGCAGATTGCCTGCCAATTAAGCGGTGGCCGGGCCGCCGCGGACAAGTTTTTAGCCCTTGTTGCTCATGCCCAGTCGCTCGATCGTGGCTTTTTCCGTGGCAAAGGCCTCGCGCGCGAACCGGGTGTATTGCGCGGTGTTCATGTAGATCACCGACTGGTCGAATTTATCGAAGATGGCGAGCACGGCCGGGTCGTTCAGGGTGCGCCGAAAAGCCTCGTGCAGAGTCGCAACGACGGCCGGGTCCATGCCCTTGGGGCCACACACGCCGAACGGCGAGTCCGACACGGTCGAGTAGCCCAGCTCATCGAGTGTGGGAACATTCGGCCAGCGCTTGGTGCGTTTGCTGCCGTAGGTGGCGAGCAGGCGCAGCTTGCCGGACTCCAGGTGCGGTGCCCAGCCGGTCGCGTCGCTGGCGCCCATGACGTGGCCGCCCAGAATGGCCTGCATGTTGTCGGCATTGCCCTTGAAGGGAACATGGGTGAGCTTGATGCCGGCACGCTGGGCAAACTCTTCCACCGCGAGGTGCGGGCTGGTGCCGGTGCCGGTGGAGCCGTAGGTGAATTTTTCGGGGTTGGCCTTGGCGTAGGCCACCAGATCCTTGATGCTTTTGACGGGCGAGTCGGTGGGC
>Ga0105046_10017075_pt1 | contig 11129 bp, 10 predicted proteins | sample MAT03_FD_78385 | JGI IMG/M metagenome (GOLD analysis project Ga0105046, IMG submission 78385) | Freshwater microbial communities from Lake Fryxell liftoff mats and glacier meltwater in Antarctica - MAT-03 (megahit assembly) | ecosystem: Environmental > Aquatic > Freshwater > Ice > Liftoff...
CCCGAAAAGACTTCGCCGAATCAGATAGATTGCGTGACCAAATATCCGCGCTAGGTTGGATGGTACAGGACAGCAAAGACGGACAGAAGTTGGTCAAGAGATAGAAAGAAGTGAGTAGTAAAAAGTGAGAAGAAAGACCGTAGATACAAAATATTTGCGGTCTTTTTTCATCCCTCATCCTTCCTCCTTTCTTCTTACTTTGCGATAAAATAGAATCTACACAAGGAGATTTACTATGCGCGCGGTAGACATCATTATCAAAAAACGCGATAAACAGGAATTGACCTCACAGGAAATCGAGTTCTTTATCAAAGGATTTACCGATGGGGAAATTCCTGATTATCAGGCTTCAGCCTTTGCAATGGCTATTTTATTGAACGGCATGACCCCCTTTGAAACAGCAGATTTAACTCTTGCCATGGCTCGTTCCGGACAGGTGCTCGACCTTTCCAAAGTCGTTGATATTGCAGTGGACAAACATTCCTCCGGCGGCGTGGGCGATAAGACCAGCATCTCGGTCATGCCAATGGTCGCGGCTTGCGGATTGCCCGTCGGGAAAATGTCGGGCCGTGGGCTTGGATTCAGCGGCGGCACATTGGACAAGTTGGAATCCATCCCCGGCTATCGCGTGGATTTGACCACCGATGAATTCAAGCAACAGCTAAAAGAAAAAGGTATTGTGCTTACAGGTCAATCCCTTGACCTCGCGCCCGCGGATGGAAAAATGTACGCCCTGCGTGATGTGACCGGCACAGTACCATCCATGCCATTGATCGCATCCTCGATCATGTGTAAAAAGATAGCCTCTGGCGCAAACGCCATTGTTTTGGATGTGAAGACAGGTCTCGGCGCATTTATGCAAACGCTGGATGAAGCCCGCGAACTCGGCGAATTAATGGTGGATATAGGTCGCCTGGCAGGAAGAAAAACTGTCGCATTGCTTTCGGATATGAATCAGCCTCTGGGTTCTGCGGTGGGTAATGCACTTGAAATGATCGAAGCCATCGAGCTTTTACATGGACGTGCCCCCGAGGATTATTACGAACATTGTTTGCATTTGACCGCGCATGTGCTTGTGCTGGGTCAGCGTGCAAAAGATTTGGATGAAGGCCGCGCCATGGCGCAAAAATCCATAACAGATGGAAGCGCTCTCGAAAAATTCCGCGTGCTGGTTCAGGCGCAGGGCGGCGATGTTTCATACGTGGATGACATGTCAAAATACGAGCGCGCAAAATATGTGGAAGTGGCCAATGCTCCTCGCAGCGGATTCATTTCACAGGTCCATGCAAGGATCGTGGGGGAAGCATCCGTGGCGCTCGGGGCTGGACGATCCAAAAAAAGCGACCCCATTGATCATGCCGTCGGCTTCTTGATCTACAAAAAAGTTGGAGATAAAGTTGAAGCAGGTGAGCCGCTATTTGAAATCCATGCGAATGATGAAGCAAAATTAACTGAAGCGCGCGTGAGTGTACTCTCGGCGTATGGATTTAGCGATAAATTCGTGTCGCCACTCCCGCTATTTTACGAGTAAAATAGCGTATAGTCTTGTAAATTAATTACGAATCAGACATACTTAGATTAGGAAAACGGCAATGGCAAAAGTCTCTTTGAGAATTTATAATCGCGAAATCGAAAGTTTCATTGATCAAGGACATATCGATGAAGCTATTGCACATTGTCACCAAATATTAAAAACTTTCTCGAAGCACCTTGCAACCTATCGCTTGCTGGGCAAGGCATATCTTGAATTAAAGCGCTATAACGAAGCAGTGGATGTTTTTGGGCGCGTCTTAATGTCGGTGCCAGATGATTTTGTTTCGCATGTTGGAATGAGCATTATCAACGATGAAGAAAATAAACTGGATGACGCCATCTGGCACATGGAACGCGCTTTTGAATCCCAGCCTTCCAACGCGGCAATTCAAGGTGAGCTTCAAAGATTGTACGGCCGCCGCGATGGCATGGAGCCGCCCAAGATCCGCATGACACGCGGGGCGCTGGCTCACATGTATGTGCAGGGTGAATTGTACCCGCAAGCCATTGCAGAAATTCGCGCCGTCCTTTTCGAAGACCCAGACCGCGCCGACATGCAGGTATTGCTGGCACGCGCCAACTTCCGCGGCGGTCAAAAAGCCGACGCATCTGACATGTGCGCCCAACTGCTCAAGCGTTACACATATTGCTTTGACGCAAACCGGATCATGGTGGATCTTTTACCAGACACTGCGGGCGCAATCGAAAGCACACAAGTCTATCGAATGCGTGTGGGAGAATTGGATCCATATGCCACGTTTGCAAAAGGCTCAGTCTTTCAATCTGATGAAGTTGCCGATGCCGCCATTAATTTGGAAAGGCTCGAATACAAAGGCGAAGAAGCCCCAACACGACAGGAATGGAGTTCATCCCTTGGGCTTGGAAATGGCGTTCCTGCGCTTGCCGCAGCATCTTCATCCAACGAGCCTGACTGGCTAAAGACTGACGGATTTTCTGATCCCTTTGCTGCATCTCAAACTCCAGAAAACAATTCGCAGGACGCTTCTCAGTCAAATAACGAAATTCCAAATTTTCTTCGCGATGCCGGGTGGGGAGAATCCAACGCCCCTGAACAACCCACTTCATTTTTTGATGAAGAACCTGCCAGCGGTGGACTTACGCCCGCAGAAATCCCTGATTGGCTCAAGGGACAAGTGCCATCCGATATGGCGCAACCCGCCACGCCTCAGCCTGAACCTGCACAATCAATAGAAACTCCCGATTGGTTACTGACCTCTAAATCCGATTCTGCCCAGCCTGGCAATGTCCCCGATTGGCTAAGTAGATTGGAAACCCCGCAACCCTCTGCAACTGAACCTGCTCAAGCAACCAATGTCCCCGATTGGTTAAGTGGATTGGAAACCCCGCAACCCTCTGCAACTGAACCTGCTCAAGCAACCAATGTCCCCGATTGGCTAAGTGGATTGGATACCCCGCAACCCTCTGCAACTGAACCTGCACAACCGGGCGACGTCCCCGATTGGCTAAGCGGATTAGACACCCCACAATCTGCTACAGCTGAACCTGTGCAGGCAACTGAGTCACCCGATTGGCTAAGTGGATTGGGAACCCCGCAAAGCTCCACATCTGAACCCGCGCAAGCAGGCGATATTCCTGATTGGCTAAGTGGCTTAGACACCCCGCAAAGTTCCGCAACTGAACCTACGCAACCGGGCGATGTCTCCGACGATTGGCTAAGTGGATTGGAAACCCCGCAAAGCTCCACATCTGAACCCGCGCAAGCAGGCAATGTTCCCGATTGGCTAAGTGGATTGGACACCCCGCAAAGTTCCGCATCAGAATCCGCGCAAGCAAGCGATGTTCCCGATTGGCTAAATGGCTTAGACACCCCGCAAAGTTCCGCAACTGAACCTACGCAACCGGACGATGTTCCCGATTGGCTAAGTGGCTTAGACACCCCGCAAAGTTCCGCATCAGAATCCGCGCAAGCAGGCGATGTTCCCGATTGGCTAAATGACCTGGATGCCGAAAATCAGAAACCTCCTCAACCAGCCGCTACTATCGAAAGCCTGGGCTCAACTGCCCAAGAACAGGATGACGCGGTGGCATGGCTTGAATCACTCGCCGCCAAACATGGCGCGAAACCTGAAGAATTAGTCACAGATCCCAGCAAACGATTTGAGAAACCACCCGAATGGGTCTCGCAAGCGCAATCCATCGGAGAAGCTCAATCTGCTTCTGCCTTGGAAGCAGAAAAGTCAAGTCAACAACCTGAAATGGTTGAAAATGCGCTAAACATCGGTGAGCAATACTTTGCCGAATTTGAGACCGCATCCACTACCGCACCCGCGATGGACGAAACCAGCGTCTGGTTACGAAGTCTGGATGAAGAAGAAACACAGGCTCAAACATCCAATGCATCAAAAGATGCTCCTGACCAGTCCGGTGATTCACAATCCGAGCCTGAACAACTTGAAGGACAAAATCTTCAACGCGCTGAGATCCCTGAATGGTTAAGCGACACGCGACAATCACAAAACTCTGGCAACCAATTTAAATTTGCGGAACAGGAATCAGATGCACAAAATTCTGATATCCCAAGTTGGTTAAGCGATATCGAAAAAGATGACGCCCTGGAAAACACTTTAGCCAATCAGGAAGTGCCTGAAAACGATCTCTCAGATTGGTTAAACGGTCTGGATGATGAACCTGGACTTCCATTTGATGGCGTACCCACTCCTGATGCGATTCTATTTTCATCAAAATCTGCCGAGCAAAAGCAGGAACCTGTTGCCGCAAAATCTGACCTGCCTGATTGGCTGAATGATGTTGATTCGCGGAATGTAGAATCTGAGGATGAATGGAAGACCTCTGTTCAGGAAGAACCTGCCGACCCCGTTTCACAACAGCCCAACGAGATGACCGCTCCTGTCAGCCAGGCAAAGGATGATCTACCCGATTGGCTGCAAAACGTGGACGAAGAAGAGCCAGCAATGGTTGACGAGGACGATACTCCACCATGGCTGCATCGGGAAAAATGGGAGGCGGGAGAATCACAAACACCCACGCCTACCTCGCCTTCTGACTGGCATCCGATAGAGCCAAAGCAACCTGAGTCAACGCCGGCTCCGAAGCAGGAAATCCCGGTTGAGGCTCGTAAGCCTTTTGTGCCTCCTCCCCCACAGCCCGTACCAACTCAACCTGTGGAAGCAGCGCCACTACCCTCAACGCCGGCGGAAATTCCTGCCAAGAAGAAGTCCGGATTGTCTGCGCGAAAACAACAACCTGAAGCTCCGAATGTGGTCGTTGCGTTGAATCAAGCGAAAGGCGAGTTGGACCGAGGTGACATTCCCGCCGCTTTGGCGCATTATACGAAGCTCATAAAAAAAGGCAAACACCTCGAAGAAACGATCCGCGATCTGACGGAATCGATTTATCGCTACCCTGTGGAAGTTGGAATCTGGCAAACATTGGGCGATGCATATATGCGCGCCAATCGTTTGAAGGAAGCGCTTGAAGCCTATAACAAGGCAGAAGAGCTAATTCGTTAATTCGTAAGGGCAACCTTTTCTGGTTGCCCTTACAGTTCTGGGCAGGGAACATGCCTGCCCCTACATTTTTATTTCGGAGGATTTTCTGTGGAAAGAACGCTCGTACTTGTAAAACCCGATGGCGTGCAACGCGGACTCATTGGTGAAGTGATTGCCCGCTTTGAGCGCCGTGGACTTCGGCTCGTGGCCGCGAAATTTATTCAAGTCAGCACTTCACTGGCTGAAACTCATTATGCCGAGCATAAGGGCAAACCCTTTTATGATGGCTTGATCCAGTACATCACCTCTGCGCCTGTGATGGCCATGGTGTGGGAAGGTCCAAATGCAGTTGCGGCTGTGCGCCAGACTGTCGGCTCAACCAAACCCGTCGAAGCTGCGCCAGGTACCATTCGACATGATTATGCCCTCGAAGTGGGACGCAACCTGATCCATGCTTCAGATAAACCTGAAACTGGCGAACGCGAAGTTGCGCTCTGGTTCAAGAAGGAAGAACTCATTGAATGGAAGCGGGCTGTAGATCAATGGGTGTTTGAGAAGTGAGCAAGGTAATAAGTAAAAAGTAAAATGAAAAAATCCCGCGCTTATGGCACGGGATTTTTTCATCCTTCAGATTTCATCTTTTTATTACTGCACTCTCAACAACACCTTTCCATCTTCCCATAGTTCTTCCAAATTATAAAAGCTGCGCTGGTCGGGGGAGAAAAGATGCACGACAGTATCACCATAGTCCACGATCACCCAGCCGTCACGGGCGAAGCCCTGCTTCTTTCCCTTTTTATCATGTTTGGATCGAATGTCGTCAACAATGGCATCGGCAAGCGCATTGATCATGCGGTCACTGGTGCCAGTACAAATAATGAAATAGTCTGTAAATGTGACGATGCCTTTCAAGTCAATCAGGACTATATCTTCGCCCTTTTTGTCTTCAAGGGAGTTTACAAGTTCACGAGCAAGTTCGAGTGCGTTCAGATTTCACCTCATGGTTTGGATAATAGTGCGGAAAATAATTTCGTGTAAATGGATCCGCTGGGTTGCCGGTCACTTTTGAAAAGATGGATGGAGTCTACTCTGGCTATGCCAATATTGCCAAGTTGAATCGTGTCCAGTACGGCGCGAATTTTTTGCAGTTCAGGCGGACTGATGTTCTGTCGAACACGGCCGATGCTGAGGTGCGGCATGAAGTCGCGTTCCTCCTGTTCATAGCCTAAACGAGATGTGCCTGCTTCAATACTTTTTTGCAGGGAAACCAATTCTGTCGGGGCGTGGATGCCGATCCAGAGGAAGCGGGGACTGCGTGAGTTTGGGAATGAACCGAGTCCGCCCAGTTGCAGATCAAACTGCGGGTGTGTATCCGCCTCACGAGCGAGCAGCTGCTTTAGAAAATCCACATGCGAGGTGGCGGTATCGCCGAGGAATTTCAAAGTCAGGTGCATGTTACGGGTTGGCACCCAGCGGATAAGATCATTCCCCAACGTCTGGCGCAAGCGAGCCGTTTGTTTTTGGATCGCGTCACAAATAGGAATAGGAAGTTCGATGGCGATAAAAGCGCGCAGGAGACTCATGCGATGTTATTTATGCCTTAAGTAGCACCTGTTCCACTGCCTGCTTGAGGTCAAGGAAACCGACGGGTTTTGTGAGATACGCAGATGCGCCCGCTTCGAGTCCAGTCTTGATGTCGCTCGGCATGCTTTTTGCAGAGACGACAATGACAGGGATGGATGACAAGCCTGGTTCACGGCGCATATAACGCAGGACTTCAAGACCGGAAATATCCGGCATCATAATATCCAGGATAATAACGTCCGGCTTTTCCTGTGTGATCATCGGGATGGCGGGAGCGCTGGCAAACATTTTGAGCACGCGGAATCCGTTCACACGCATCATCTCCGCAAACATTTCCGCGGCATCCGGTTCATCCTCAATAATCATGACTGTTTTTTGTAAATCCATCGCTTTTTATCCTTGAGACTAAAAATAGCATAATACAGTTGAATTGGCAAGGGCTATTGATTTGGTTTAGATTCGTAAGAATCTCTGAGATGCAATGGTCTAAATTATAATAATAGTTTTCAAAGCACCGATTTTTTATGGAGGAACAATGACAGAATTGGAAGCCTTCCGCGCAGAGAAGGATGAGTTCTTTGGCGGGCACCAACAAAGTCCGCTGACTCACGAACAAAAGAAGAATTTTCACGGCTTAAATTACTTCCCGGAGAATGAAGCTTTGCGCCTTGAAGTAGAAGTGGATGAGTTCCCGCTCAAGGAAAAATTTGAGATGCAAACTTCAACAGGAGACGTGCAAGTTTATGAGAAGTATGGAAAATTCCACTTCCCGGTTGATGGAGTTGACGCGGAGTTGACCATTTACCAGAGTGAGCATGGATTCTTCCTGCCCTTCGTCGATTCGTTGGCTGGCAGCGAAACCTACCCCGCAGGGCGTTATCTTGAGCCTGAGCCTTTGCCCGGTGGCCGCTTTTTTGTGGATTTCAATATCGCCTATAACCCATACTGCGCTTATAACGAGCATTGGTCATGTCCGATCACGCCGGCGGAGAATCGATTGAAAGTGGCAGTACAAGCAGGGGAAAAATTGTTCCACGAATAAGTAAAACAAGTCCGCATCCAGAAAAGATGCGGGCTTGTTTTTATGGAAATTATTGACAGGCTCTGTTACTCAAACCATTTTTTATCCAAAGGAGTCCATTCATCAGATTGATCGGCGCGGTCATTCCAATTTTCCTTGCCACTCCATGATTCGATTTTGATGGCATAGACCGATGTGGAGCGTAATTCCTTGTCTGTGATCTCACGGTATTCCCTGCCTGCCGCCATACCTGGAAAATATTTGGAGATCAAGCCGTACAGTCCGCGCCGCGCTTCTTCGGGGTCGGTTAGGATGCAGACTGAGCCAAAGACCATCGCACTGCGGTATTGCAGCGCAAATTCCAGGGCGATGTTCGAGGGCATCAGTTTTCCCATCTCGCTCACTTCCAAACAAACCTTTGGATTCTTCTCGATGCCAGAGCGGATTCGTCCCGCAAGGTTGCCGTGAAAAATAACCTGGTGATTTTCCTCATCAAACCAAAACAAATTGGGATGTAAAAACGGCTGGTCATCCCATGCGTAGGCGGTGTGACCGATTTTTGCTTCCCGCAAAAATGCGCGGATCCAGTCGTCGTCGCGGGTTAGGTGCGGCCTTCTTTGAAATGCGGTGGGAGATTGATTTTCATAGTCGCGAGTCATTTTGAGTTCTCCGTTTTATGTGGGGTCTATTGGTTGTCAACCAGCAAATATTTGTACCATGCCCACAGGGCGACGTAGCCTGCAACAACCGTTGCGGCAATCAGCAGCGCCCCACCCCACCAGGCAATACTTCCCAAAGCCGCAAGGAGAAAATACATGGATGCAGCGCTGGTGATGGCACCCAATAAAGAAACTTCAAATGCCATCAGGTTTGCAATGCTGTAAGGCTTGTCTGTGGGCGGAAGAGTATCCAGCCTCCACTTGAAGGCAGGCGCGATTTCCTTGTTGTGCTCGATGTAAAAATCCTTGATCTGATTCATCGCCTGCACAGATTCGTGCCACGCAGCACGCAAGCGGGCAAGTTGGGCAAGAGTCAATGCGCCGAGGATCGTAAGCACCAAAAATAAACCTGAAAACGCAAGCAAGACATTTTTCAAATTGCTGGTTGAAAATATTGCACTGAGAATGGCAGCCACAAGTGAGCCAACAGATACAAAATAAAAAGACGCAACCCGCGAGCGATCCTCATTCGCCTGAAATACAGTACTGGCAATATAGTTGTATTCGGCTTTCAGGATTTCATCAGCATTGAATTTTGGTTTTCCCAGCATGATATTTCTCTTCGCCTAAACTCTCAATTATGCTTCAAACGCCCATTCACCTTGACGCATGACTGGTTCGTGCGAGCCGTCTTGTTTGACGCCGTCAATGTTCATTTTTGGCGAACCGATCATGAAGTCCACATGGTTGAGGCTGACGTTGCCACCAGCGGAGACAAACTCATCGTCGTTCAACTCCTCCCCACCCGTCAGCGTGAAGCGGTAGGCGCGTCCAATGGCGATGTGGCAGGATGCGTTCTCGTCAAATAAAGTGTTGTAGAAAAGATGTCCGCGTTGGGCAATTGGGGAACTGGCAGGCACGAGCGCAACTTCGCCGAGACGGTGCGAGCCTTCATCGGTATCCACCAATCTTTGCAAAGCGGATTCGCCTTTCTTCGCGTTGACCTTGACCACGCGTCCATTTTCAAATGTGACTTGAAAATCTTCGATCAGAGTTCCGCCGTAACTTAGCGGGAATGTGGAACTGACGATTCCATCGGCGCGGTTTCTGTCGGGCAGGGTAAAAACTTCTTCGGTGGGCATGTTGGCGGTGAACGCCACGCCGTTCTGTGCCATGGATTGGGCGCTGATCCATAAATGTCTGTTGGGAAGACCGAGTGTGAAGTCTGTGCCGGGCGCGGAATAATGCAAGGCGGTGTATTGTTTGGCTTGCAAATATTTTGCGCGTTTTTGTAAATTGATAATATGCGTTCCCCATGCGGCAATGGGGTCGGGTTGGGCAATGCGCGCGGTCTCAAAAATGGCTTTCCATAATTTTGTCTGTGCATCCTGCACGGTAAGTTCGGGGAAGACTTTCTTCGCCCATTCCTCACCAGCGGCGGCGACCACGCACCAGTTGACGGCGTTGGTGGTGACTTTTTCACTGACCCTGCTGAAGTTTTGCAAATGGGTCTTCTGTATCATGCCCACAATTTCAGGGTCAATGCCATTGAACAGGTCTGGGTTTGCGCCTGAAATGGAGAGCAGAGCATCGCCGTTCTCGATCATCTTCACAATAGCATCCACCTGCCAGGCGGAGTATTCGCCGAAGGAATCACGCGGCGCATATTGAGCACGCAGACGCAGCATTTCTTCGTCGCCCCAGATCACATCCACGTATTTTGCGCCGACTGCATACGCGGACTTGGCAACTTCGCGTACCAGCGGCGCGAACTGATGCGGAACGCCGCGCGTCGCCGCGAGCGTGATAATCAACCGCTGTCCAGCGCGGATGTTCAAGCCAACTTTTACAATGGCTTCTGCATATTTCTGTAGCATTTCCTGATGGGTTTGGTCAGTCATGGAGCCCTCTTGAATGGATTTTTTCTGTCACGCTTGAAGCGTGAATTGCTTTTGTGCAAGTATAGCATGGGATTATTTTATTTCCACGGCGCGGTGATGAGCAGAGTCTCCGCATCTGCGGCGTGACCGAGTTTGGGCAAATCCCAGGCTTCGGAGATGGTTTTTAAGATGGAATAATGCGAGTAGAAAGTTTCGTCCTGAAAGTTTTCCTTCACCTGCGGAGAGATGAATACCGTGGCAACCCGTCCGCCAGCGAGTTCGGGGAGACCGCAACAGGAGTGATCGCCCTGTCCTTCATCCCAGGTGAGGATGATGAGGAAAGGTTCGCCCGAAGATTCCAGCACGGGGTAGAGTTTGTCCATTTGTTCTTTGAGCCAGCCGTCGGCGAGGTCAAGTGCGCAATCATGCGCGGAGTAGCAAATATCGGGGGTGATGAAGATGAAATTAGGCAGATCGTTTAGGGCAATATCTCCATCCAATTGTGTGAGCGGGACAATACTTCGCGCGCAGCGTTCCGCATCCAAACGGATCGGGTCAAAATAAATGAAGGGGTTATGTTTTTGTGCGTAGCGTAAAGTGCTGCCGACAAAGCAGGGATCGGGCATGTCGTCCTGATAGGTTTTCCAGGTGCGCCCGCTTTTCTCGATCAGGTCGGGCAGGCTTGGGGCGTTGATAAAGCAATCTTCGCAATTTCTGGTAATTCCAAAGGTGTCACCGCCGATGAGTGAGATGTAATTTGGCAGGCTGGGATGCGTGGTAGCGTAGTGGGCAGTCAGCAATGTATATGAATTGGCAAGTAAATTGAAGTATGCCATTTTTCCATTGCCGATCACTGTGCCAAATTCCTTGTTCTCAAAAATTATGATAACGATGTGTGAAAAATTCGGCACAAGCGGCAGGGGGACGGGAGTTGGCTCCAGTGTTGGAGTTTCTGTCTCCG
>Ga0105046_10017076_pt1 | contig 11129 bp, 9 predicted proteins | sample MAT03_FD_78385 | JGI IMG/M metagenome (GOLD analysis project Ga0105046, IMG submission 78385) | Freshwater microbial communities from Lake Fryxell liftoff mats and glacier meltwater in Antarctica - MAT-03 (megahit assembly) | ecosystem: Environmental > Aquatic > Freshwater > Ice > Liftoff...
CAGCCCTGTGAGGATTTCATCCACGTACTGTTCGATCGTGGCGTTCTTGGATTCGATGACCGCATCCGGCCCAACCTTGAGCCTCCAAACACCTTCCTCGTCCTTGTTCACGCCGAAGAACTGTTCCCCGTCCCGGCCGATGAGCGCGTAATTGTCGTACCATAACGGGTGGGCTTCCAGCAGTGGGGTCTTCTGCCGGCGGTGAGTCAGATTGAAAATAATGAGGTCGTCCACGCGGAGGATCAGTCGTTCGCCGAACACTTCGGGATAGGCTTTTTGCCAGATCCGCATCGCGGCGGATTTCTCGTTCCACCATTCCGGAAAGCTGCTGTGAAATTCGAAGCTGGTCGCGGATTCGTATCGACTGAGGTGCGTGGTGTTCATCTGGCGGGCTCTAAGGAGTTGGCAATCGAGAGTTTGCCTTGATCGGCTTTCAACTATGCCTGATGATATTCAGAAAGCGGGCAACGCCAGTACCTTGATTAAATTATATTCCGCTGCCTTCCTTCTCGTCGATCACGTGGAGGCCGCATTCCTTCTTCGCTTGCCCGGCCCGGCGGCCGGCGCGGTCGTCTTCGCCCGGTCGTACGGCCCGGGTGCAAGGCCAGCAACCGATACTCGGGAAGCCGCGCTCGTGCATTTCGTTGTACGGCACGCCGTGGTCGAGGATGTGCTTCCACACTTGGCCTTTGTTCCAGTTCAAAAGCGGGTTCACTTTCACCACGCCGAACTTGGCATCCCATTGGATCACTCCGGCGTTCGTCGAACGGTTGACGGTTTGATCCTTGCGGATCGCGCTGATCCAAGCCAGCGGTTGGATGCGTTCCATCGCGGCTTTTAAAGGCTTCACTTTGCGATCGAAGCAACATTGCTCGGGGTTCACCTCGTAGAGCGGCCCAGCGTGTTGCTTCTCGTACTCCGATACGGTGGTTTCGGGGAGAATGTATTCGACCGTCATGCCGTACTTTTCGCGGAGGGTTTCCCGCAATGCGAGCGTCTCCGGGAACTGGTACCCGGTTTCGAGGTTGATGAGCTTCACCCCCTTTTCGATCTCGCTGAGCATGTGGATGATGCAGCACCCCTCGGCGCCGAACGCCGTGGCCATCAGCAAACGGGGGTGGAACCGCTTCACCGCCCAGCGCAGCACCTCCTGCGGCGGGGCGTGGCCCAGCAACTCGTTCGCGGCTTCGATCTCTTGCTCGTGCATCGCCAACTCCGTGCATTCTCTGTCGCATCAACCATTCTACTCGAATACTCCACCGGCATTTTCAGGGCGGGCGCGATATGTTGAACCCGTAGTTCCCTTGAAACCCGATGGATCGAACCCATGGCTGATGCACCAGTAAACTACGCTGCTCCCAACGCCGCCAACCCCACCAAGGATTCGTACGACGACGTTCCCTACGAGAGCCATCCGTTCCTGCAAACACACCCCAGCCGTTTGTTTACCATAGCCACGCTCTTCGGTTTGAGGCCCACCCCCGTGACGCGCTGCCGGGTGCTCGAACTCGGCTGCGCCGGCGGCGGCAACATCATTCCGATGGCCGATTTCCTCCCGGATAGCGAATTCGTGGGCGTCGATCTCTCGGCCCGGCAAATCGCCACGGGCCTCGAGCATGTGAAACAACTCGGCCTCCGCAACATCATTCTCAAACACGCCAGTATTACCGATGTCGATGCCGCGTACGGCCAATTTGATTACATCATCGTCCACGGCGTATTCTCGTGGGTTCCCGAGCACGTCCGCGAGAAGATCCTGCACATCTGCGGAACCATGCTCACCGCCAGCGGCGTCGCCTACATTTCTTACAACACTTACCCCGGTTGGCACATGCGCGGCATGGTCCGCGATATGATGCGTTACCACGCTTCCCGATTCAACACCGCCCTGCTCAAAACCCAACAATCGCGGGCGCTCCTCGATTTCCTCGCTACGAACTCGAAGCAGGATAGCCCCTATTCCGTGCTGCTGAAACAGGAAGTGGAAACGCTCCGCCATCAGGCGGATCATTACCTTTACCACGAACACTTGGAAGATGTGAACGATCCCCTGTACTTCCACCAGTTCATTGAACAGGCCCAAAAGCACAAACTCAACTACCTCGGCGAAGCCCGCATCGGCAGCATGGTGACCGGCAACTTCGGCCCGGAAATCGAAAAGACGCTGAAGATGCTGGCCACCGATCAAATCCAAGTCGAACAGTACATGGATTTCCTTCGCAACCGCGTGTTCCGCGAAACGCTCCTCTGTTCCAACCGACTCGCGCCGAACTGGTCCGTCCAACCCGAAACGCTCAAGGGCTTGCACGTTTCTTCCGGTGCCCGACCGATCCTCGCCGAAGGGCAAACCACCGTCGACATCCAATCGGATGCTAACCAGATGTACCAAACGCCCTCGAACTTCCAAGTCGGCACCAACCGCCCGCTGTTGAAGGCCGCGATGCACCTGATGCAGATGCTCTACCCGGCCACGATCCCCTTCGACACATTGCGGAAGAAATCGCGGGAAATCGTCGGAGGGTACGATACCGCAAACGCCCGCCAGCAAGCGGAAGATACCCAACTCCTCGCCCTCGGCTTACTCAATTGCTATCTGACTTCAGACATGATCGACCTGCACGGCATCCCCGTGCCGCAATCGCCACCGGTGAGCGAACGCCCCATCGCCATGCACTGGGCGAGAATCACCGCGGTCGAAAGCGGCAACTTCACGAACCGCCGCCACGAAGTGTTGCGGTTGAACCCGCTCGATCGCCAACTGATCCCGCTCTTGGACGGCGCGAACGATTTCGCAACCATTGTGGAACGCCTCACGAAAGATACGCTCGCGGACATTTTGAAAGTGCAACGCGATGGCAACCCCCTCACCGACCCGGGCGAAATCCGCAACGCACTCACCGAATCGCTCCCGCACGCCTTGGCCAACCTCGCAAGGTTGGGGGTCTTGATCGGGTGAGTTCTTGTAGTTTGGGCCGGACGGGTACCGCAGATGTTCCGAGCCGGAAGCGTCAGCGACGGGAGTGATCGCAAAGGAGACTATGCTTCAGTGTGTTTGCTCCCTTCTACATCGATTGCCTCCCGTCGCAGACGCCCGGGCTCGCAGGGTGGGTTGCGAGAATTCAACGGAGCACTGAGAGCGTAAGCAAGCGGAACGGATACAACTGCACCGATTATCTCAGCGAATCGAGCACCTTCATCCGCATCGCGGAGAGTGCGGGAACGAGGCCTCCCAAGCGGCCCATCACCAGCGTGAGCAGGATGCCGACGATCACGATCTGGAAGTTCACGTCCACGACCACCGAGAAGTTCTTGCCGCCGCCGCCGCCGCCGCTACTGAGTGTGCTCGTCGCGGAGGGGCGAAAAATCTGCGTGAACAGGAACATCGAGAGGGTGCCGATGCCGCCGCCGATGAGTGCGATTACCAGCGATTCCAGCATGAAGCTGACGAGGAGTTGCCAGCGCTTGAAGCCGAGCAACCGCAGCACGCCGATGTCGCGGATGCGTTGGTTGATGCTGGCGAACATCGTCGTCATCATGCCGAAGACGCCGCCGATCGACATCACTGCGGCGATGAAGATGATGGCGTAAAGGAACTGTTTGTTGGTCTTCGTCAACTCGGCGTAGTAATCGGGTTCGCTGAACGCTTTCAACTTCTGCTGTGTGTACCGTTTGCTGAGGTGGGCCGCGAGGGCTTGCGACGAGAACTTCTGCGTCTTCGGGTTGTCGTCGTCCACGCGCATCACAAGGGTGGTGTAACGATCTTTGCCGAAGGGCTTCGTGATGCGGTCGAAGCGTTGCACCCAGATTTCCGACCCGAACGTGGTTCCCTCCGCGGCCATTACTCCGCTGACGATCCATTTCATGTCGCCCATTTCGAATTCGTCGCCCACTTCCAACGATTTCTTTCCGGCATCCGCACCCAACGTTCCTGCCACGCCGTTGCCCAACACGCATTGAATGCGGCTGGAATTGTCCACGCCCACGCGGGAGAACCACTCCCCCGATTGCAGCTTGATTTCGTGGACTTTCGCCCCGACCTCGGCATCTTCTAGGCTGCGCAACTGAACGAAGCGCCGCTTCGGCGGGTTCGATCCCTTGATCGGTTGGTTGATGACGTAGTAGGTTTCCCGGCTGGCGAGGAACACGGGTTTGCCGTCGCGTTGGAACGTCTTCACGCCGATGGGCTTCTTCAGTGCATTGTCGTTCGCATCGAGTTCCGCCTTCACGCGATCAACGTTATCCAAGTCCCCGTAGCCGAGGTTGCTGAAGAGTTCGTCCGGCGCACCTTCGGAAAGCACGAAGACGTTGCCGGGGATGCCGGTGTTCTCGGTGAGATCGTTCATCCCCTTCACGAAGCCGAGCATGAACACGAGCAAGCCGATCACGAACGCGAACGCGGCCAGCGTGAGGCCCGTGACCTTCCACCTCACGAAAACGTTCCGCAGATTGTACGAGAGCGGAATCCGGCCGATGAACGCCAAGAACACGATGTCCAGCAAGTACATGATGAGCAACACGACCGGCCAGTGCTCGACCATAGCCACCGGCAATTGATCCGATAATGGGGTGTTGAAGAAGTACTGCAACTGGGGAGACATTTTGGCGAGCGTTTCCGGTGGAAGCGTCGCTGGCTTCATGCCGAGGAAGCCGCGGGCGAGGTTGCCGAAGATGCCGGAGTCGCCGAGGATTCTCGGCGTCATCATCATGGTGGTGAGTTCGACGGCCACGGCGAGCATCACAATGAGGATCACCGCACCCAGCAGTAGCGATTGCAGCGACAACAGCAATGCGATGAACCAATTCCTCCGCGGCTTCACGGTGTCCGAGAGTACCGATTCTTGCGGGTTGATGGCGGGGTAGGCGAGCAACAACGCGGAAAGCGGCAACAGCGACAACCCCACGAGGAAGAGCGTGCCGAAGAAGCGCAAGATGCGGAGGGCGAAGCGGAGGAGCATTGCGGGGATTTCACGCATGGTTCGATTTAATCCATCCAGTTTTCGACCGTAAGGCCGGGAACGTGTGAAAAATCGGAATCGCAGGTGACGACGGTGCAATCCGGCAACAGCCGTGCAATCGCTGCCGACATGAGATCGATTGCCTGCATCCGGACTCCGCGGCGTTTCAACTCTGCGTAAAGCCGGGCGTATTCATTTGCGGAAGCGAAATCGAAAGGCCACAGGCGTAGTTTTGCGATCGCACGTTTCACGATGGGGGCGTTCACATTGGGGTGATCGCCCGCCAATTGGCCACCCAGGAATTCCGCGGCGATCGGTGTGCTCGTGCCGAGAAAAGATCCAGCCTTACGCTCTGCGGTCGCGAGCTCGTAAACCGATCCGCTTTCAAAAACAACTGAATTGAGTGAATTGCTATCGAGCATGTACAGTTTCATTGTTTGGATGCCCCCGGTTTCCGCTCGCCATTCTCGATCCGGGAAAGTTCACATTCACGGTTTTCGGCAAGGATCTTCTTCATTTCCATATACGCCTCATGGGCCCCGGGCGAGTTGTGAATCTCATCGAACGTGGCAATCCACGAGTCGATCGATGGGGGATCCGTGGGGTAATCCTCATCCCGTGTAATGCCCAAGGGTTCCTCGATGGCGTGCAACGTTACGCCCACCTCCGAGCCGTCCGGAAATTCCGGAGTTGCGGGAACATCGATTCGACCGTTCTTGACCCGTGCAATCAGCGTCGTCATGCTTCACCCTCCGATTGTAGCTGCATTCTAACCTACGCCACCTGCGAGAAGACTTCCGAGGCCTTGACCTTGCACCCGTTCCACGCGGGCATGAAAGTTCCTAGCGCCGCGGCCACCGCTCCGAGGAGCGGGCCAAGCCAGAGGATCCGCCAATCCAATTTGAACGTGCCGAAGAAGGCGATGGGGAACTTGATACCGCCGGGGAACAACACTTGTACCACGCCGAAAACGAACCAAGTGCAAATCAACCCGCTGAGGAAACCGATCAGCACGCCCTCGCCGAAGATCATCCAGAACACGCTTCGGGGCGGGAACCCCAGCACCTTCAGCACCGCCATCTCCGTACGGCGTTCGCGGATCGCGATCGTCATCGTGATCGATACCACGAGTGCCATGATCACCGCGAGGGAGGGCATCAGGATATATTTCACGGCGAACAGAATGTCCTTGTAGGCATCGAGGAAAGAACCGATCCCGGCGGAGGCGGTTTCCATCTTCACGGCGGGGGAGTTGAACTTGCCCGGTTCGTTCACGATGGCCGCGAGTTGTTCGTACGCCTGTTTGTTCGGCAAGCGCACCCACACGAGGTTCGTACACCGTTCCGCGAGCGGGTGAACCGATCCCTTTTGCACCTTGTAATCGTCGAGCTTGGCGATCAAATAATCGAGGCGCATCACCGCCGAGCCGTTGTAGCGGCCGTCCGGGAACGTTCCAACGATTTTACATTCGAGCACGATGTCCTTGTAATTCATCGAGTAAATCTTCACCTCTTCGCCCACGGACTTGCCCATCGTGGCGAGTTTGTCCTTCCCCACGAGGATGTTCCGTTTGTCTTGCTGCAATTGTTGAACGGCGGTTTGGAACTTTTCGTAATCCGCCCCCGGCATGTCCTTCTGCCCGAGATCGTCCATCATCGTCAGCAGCGAATGCGGTTCCATGGCGAACATGAAGAGCGAGTTTTCGAGCGTTTTATTCACGGGATCGAGGCTGCCGCCCACGAAGCCCCACGTCATAACGTCGTCCTCGAAGTTCTTCGGCTGCGATTCCAACGGCAGTTCCTTCTTCATCACGGCGATCAAATCCCCGGTGTACCGCGGGGGCATCTGACTCGGCACCTGGAACTTCTCGGTCATAATCACTTTCACATCCTGCTGCTTTTCTTCCTGCACGCTTTGGAGGAATGCCACGATGCTGTAGATGAGCGTGAGTACGAACGTGAACACGAAGAGCGCGACGTAAGTGAGCGAGGTTCGCAGGATATTTCGCCGAAGGCTGCGGAACATCATCAGCGCGACGCGGATTGCAAGGAAGCCGCTGCGTTGAAAGAGCAACAGCACGCCTTCGAGGGCAAAAGTTGTGGCGAAGAAGAGCGGCAGCGTAAGCGTGCCGAGGAGGGTGGCCCCGAGAACGATCGCCATCAACCCGAAGGCCATGTAAATGGCCATGGTGAAGAGGGAGAAGTCCGGGGCAACGCTCATGCCGGGCATCATTTGGGGGTTCATGCGAATGCCGAGGGAGTGACTTATGGAAAGCGGGGGGACATCGTCCCCCTGCAAGGGTAAGGCAGGGGGACGATGTCCCCCCGCTTTCGGGAACATCACAGAACCCGCGTCGCCTTCTGTCGTGCCATTTCGTTGGCGGGGATCCGCCCCTTATCCAAGTGAACCGTGCGTTGGGCGCGCTCGGCGGCTTTCGGATCGTGGGTCACCATGATGATCGTCTTGCCGAGTTCACTGCGGAGCAGCTCCAACAAGCTCATCGCGGTATCGGCGCTCTTGGAATCGAGTGCCCCCGTCGGTTCATCGGCCACGACGATGGTCGGATCGGTGACGATGGCCCGGGCGATACCAACGCGCTGGCACTGTCCGCCGGAGAGTTGCCCCGGCCGGTGAGTGAGGCGATCCCCCAACCCGACGAGTTCGAGGGCATTCAGTACTTGTTTCTTGCGTTCCGCCCCGGTCATCGGCAGGAGCAACATGGGCAACTCGACGTTCTCGTACGCCGTGAGCACGGGCAGCAAGTTGTAGAACTGGAAGACGAAACCGACGTTGCGGGTACGCCAGCGGGCCAGTTCGCTTTCGGACATCGCCGAGATTTCTTGATCGCCGATGACGATGCTGCCTTCGGTGGGGGAATCCAACCCGGCGATGAGGTTCAGCAATGTCGTCTTACCCGAGCCGGACGGCCCCATCAGCGAGATGAATTCGCCTTCGTGAACGTCGAGGTTCAGATCCATGAGCACGTCGATCTTCTCGGCGCCCCGGCTGAACGATTTGTACAAGTTCCGCACTTCAACAATGGCCATCGGTAACTCCATAACAAAATTAGCCACAGAGCACACAGAGATAGGAAATTTTGCAATAACTGAATTTCGACTTCTCCGTGTACTCTGTGTACTCTGTGACTAATTCTTTTTCTCTTCTGACGAAGCCATGAACGAAACCACGGCGCCCATTTCGGGTTTCAAGTAAGTGCCGGGGGCTTCGCCCTCGGGGAGTTTCACTTTAACCCGTACGTTCACAATGCTCTTGGCCCGGTTCGCAATTGGCATGATGCGATCGAGGTTGCCTTCGTACATTCGTTCCGAGAAGGCATCGGCCCGCACCCGGCACAGTTGTCCGACTTTCAACTTCGAGATGTCCCGTTCTAGGATTTCGATATCCACTTCCAGATCGGAAAGGTCGGCCACATCGCAAATGGAACCCGACGTGGCACTGCCGAATGCCAGAGGATTCACGAGGTTGTAGATGTCGGCTTTTTTGGTGAGCACGGTCGCCTCGACCGGCATCTTGATTGTACAATTGCCGAGCCGCCATTTCGCTTGGAAAAGCCTCTGTTCCGCGGCAGCCTTATCATTTTCCGCTGCCGCCACATCGGCATCTGCCGCATCGATTTTTGGTTGCCGGGGGCCTTTTAATAATAAACCGAGGGTAGCACTCAGGCGAAGGCTACGAGCGATTGCGGAATCGTAATCGGCTTGGGCCTGTTGGATTTCCTTGGTGCCCACCGCATTGGTGTTGCCGATGGCCTTGATCCGGTCGATTTCCTGTTTGGCCCTCAGTTCATTGACTTTGGCTTCCGCGAGTTCCTGCTCGACCTGCTGCCGTTCCTCGGGAAGGATGTATTGCGGATCGAGATCGCGGCGACGGCTCTTCGCCGCTTCGAGCCGGCTCGATGCGGCCATGAACGTGGCATCGGCTTCCCGCATCGAGGCGAGGTATGTCGTGGGGTCGATTTCGGCGAGGATGTGATCTTTGGGGTACAGCTTGCCTTCCACGAAGTTGAGGAACACGAGTTTGCCGACAACGTCGATCGGACTGACCGCGATCTGCTTCGCCGGCATGAGGTAACCCTTCACTTCCAGTTGGATCGTCCCGGGTAATCCCGGCGATACGACGACCGCCTTCTTGTTCGCCGAACTTTCGCCGTCGTCTTTGGGTGCATTCCGGTACGCCCGCACGGCGACGAAGGCCCATGCGAACGCCAGCAAGGTGCAGAGAATCCAGGGCAGCCATGCGATACGGTTGATGATGCCTCCGGACGAAGCCCCCGGGCCTCCGAGGCGCAGTTTCTGCACCCGTTCGCGCAGTTCGCCATTCACTGAAGGTGGTGCCAGCGGTTCGTTCTCTTTCAACTCAACCATGTGCGTTCTCCGGAGCGTTTGTCACACCGAGCAACGGTTCCACGGCTTGCAACACCGCGTTCGCCATCAAGGCGGGGTCGAAGGCCTGCGGGTTCACCGCCAATTGATTCCCCAACCCTTGAAACAATGCCATAATGATCGAAGCCACGACTTCCGGCGAATGCCTCGGCCTCGGCACGGAGGCGGTAACGTCGGCCGCGATGTGGCCGCGCCAACTCGCATCGGCTTCGGCGAGCTTCGCCCGGAAATCGGGGCGGTGGTGCAACTGGGCGAGGAAGGTGTAAACCACCGAAAGCAGGTGCGTTTTTCCGGTATGGCCCGCAGTTTGTTCCATCATGTGCCGAAGGCCGTAACTCAACTTCTCCAGCACCGGCCCGCCCGGTTCCATCTTGAATCCGGCCTGTTCCGCTTCACGCATGTTCTCTGCCATCATCTTCGCGAGCATTTGATCGAACACCGCCAGCAGAATCTTTTCCTTAGAGCGGAAGTAGTAGGTGAGCTGCCCTCGGCTCATGTGCACGCGGCTTTCGATGCGGGCGAGCGAGAGCCGGTGAATCCCTTCCGTGGCGATGATCTCCATCGCTGCCGAAACTATTTCTTCCCGGCGTTTTCGTACAACCGCAGTATCGGCCAATGGTTCCGCCGGGGCATCGGGCTTCGTAACTCCGTTTCGCACGGTTCAAGTTTCCATTGGTTCATTCAGTCTAGCGATCACGGATCATTTTAGACTGAACGGACTATTGAATTCAAGCCTAGGTTGCGCCGATTCCCTCCGCCAATCGCTAAAACCGATTCAACCCAAATCCCCATGCTAGCCGATAAAGGAGCAGATTGCTTCCACGCGGGAATTCGCCTCATGCGGCCGGCATACTGGATACTTCCGATCTTGCTGGCCGGTTTCGGTTGTCGAACCCCGGCGAAGCCCGTTCTTGTCTCCGCTTCCCCGGTAGCGATTCCCGTTCCAACGCCGCCGCTGGAACTTCCCGTCGCCAAGATCACCCCGTTCGAGCCGGAGTACAAAACACTTCCGTTCCTCGATACGAAAGCCGCGATGGCGGGGGAACGCAAGCCGCCGCGGGGTATCGAAGAATCGACGGTGATCGCATTCGCCGCGAAGCGTTCGACGACGGCGACCCTGCTCGAACTCGAAAATGCATTGCCTATACCGAATCCCTCGGCGGAACTGCTGAAAGAACTCCGGACTTTGCTCGCGGCCGAAGCCCGCAACCGCTCCGTGGGCGAAGCCCTCGGCAGCTTCTACCAACTCGCCGATGCCGATGGCCGTGCGGAACTCCTTCGGCAATCGTTGCAGCGTTTGAACGAATTGCGAGCCGTGGCAGCGAAAGCCAAAGCGGAGGGTGCCCGTATCCCCGTGGAACCGGAAGAGCTCGACCAACAGAAAGGGCAAACCCTCGGCATTCTGGGCCAAGCCGAGTTGGGGGCAAACTTACTGGAGATCGATTTGTTGCGACGCCTCGGCTTGCCGGGGCAGAGCGAGGAACGATTGCGGCCTACGGGCAAGTTCGACCTCGAATGGCCCCCGCAAATGCAACACGAGGCCGTTGCGAAGGCCTTGGAAGGCCGTGCCGAGTTGCAAGCCCTGAGGTTGCTGCATGCGAAGTTGAGCGCGGAGAATCTGCCGTCGGTTCGCGAATACCTCCGCGGGGCGGGCAGTACCATCGGGCCGGTCGTACCTAAGATTCCACTCGTTCGGCAGGCGTTTCTCAGGCAGATCGCGAAGGTGGAAGCGGAAGCGGCGTGTTCCGCGGCGGCCGAGGTGGAGGTTCGA
>Ga0105046_10017077_pt1 | contig 11128 bp, 10 predicted proteins | sample MAT03_FD_78385 | JGI IMG/M metagenome (GOLD analysis project Ga0105046, IMG submission 78385) | Freshwater microbial communities from Lake Fryxell liftoff mats and glacier meltwater in Antarctica - MAT-03 (megahit assembly) | ecosystem: Environmental > Aquatic > Freshwater > Ice > Liftoff...
AAAGCGCTCTGTACCTTGGCCGGTGCGCGATTGATTTCATCCGCCAAAATCAGATTCGCAAAAATCGGCCCCTGCTTGGTGCTAAATTCGCCGGAGCGCGGATTGTATATCATCGTCCCCAGCAAATCCGCAGGCAACAAATCCGGCGTAAACTGAATCCGCTGAAACGTCGTCTGCACGCACTGCGCCAGCGTTTTGACCGTCAACGTCTTTGCCAGTCCCGGCACACCCTCCAACAACACGTGCCCGTTTGTCAGCAACCCCGTCAGCAACCCTTCGATTAAATCCTGCTGTCCTACGATCACCTTCCCGAGTTCCTCCTGCAACGGGACAATCCAGTGGCCGGTTCGGGCGATACGTTCAGTCAATTCCTGATTCATGCTCATACGTTAAATATTGGTAGGGACGGAGTGTGACACGACTACCCTCCCTTTGTTCGATGAAAAAAACAGCAACCTCGTCATTCTACAACTGCTCCTGTTTAGCCAAAATTCAGATGTCCTTCTGAAACATCAATGCTAGCTTCCCCGCATGAATCTGCGGGTTCGCCACCTCATTGCTATCGTTGCTGCATCCCTCCTCTGCCTGGGATCGAATGCCTTTGCCGCGCCCAAGCCACCAAAACCTCCCAAGCCTCCCAAACCGCCAACCGCTGCTCACAAACCCAAACCTCCAAAACCGCCGAAACCTCCCGCAGCTTCGCATAAACCGCGTCCAGCAAAACCCTCCAACGCTGGTCTCCTCCGCCAGCAGGCCTCCCGCAACAGCCAGCGCAGCCACCAACTTCAGTTGCTCTCCAATCGACAGGCACAGAAAAATTCCAGCCGACAACTGCTGGCAAGTCAGCAGGCGAAAAAAGCCAATTACTCAAAGCAACTCGCCTCGCAACAATCCAAGAAAGCGGGTTACTCCAAACAGTTGGCCTCGCAACAATCCAAGAAAGCAGGCTATTCAAAACACCTCGCATCCCAGCAATCGAAGAAAGCAGGTTACACAAAGCACCTCTCTTCGCAGCAGAGCAAGAAGGCCGGGTACTCCAAACACCTCTCCTCTCAGCAGTCTAAAAAATCTGGTTATGCCCAGCATCAGCACAACGGCAATCGCAACGCCTTGGCCCTGCAACAGCAGAAAAAACAAGGCTCCAACCGCAACCAGGCCCTGCTAAAATCCAACTACAACAAAACCCTCCAACAATCCGCTCAACTCAACAAAAATAAAGCGCGCCAAAACCTGCTGAACGCACAACGCAACCGTCCCGCACCGCCAAAACCACCCAAATCCAACCAAAACGCGCAACTCCTCCAACAGCAGAAAAAACAAGCCGCCCAAAACCAGCTTCAGCAGCAGAAAAAGAACAGCGCGCAACAACATCTCCAATCCCAAAAACCCGATCCCAAAGCGCCCATACCAAAACCAACCCCAACCCGTATACCCACGCCGACACCGACACCAACGCAAACCGTCCAGTAAACATCCCGCCCCGGTGTGTTTTGCTTCAGGACCACGCCGGAGGCGTCAAAGCCTGTCGCCGGTGATTGTGCGAGGCACCTGTTCTCCGGGACTCCGTGGTGAAAGTGGTGAAAGTAGATCCCTACAACCGCGCGATCAGTAGCTCGCGTTGGAACACCATTTCTTTCGGCAACCGTTCGTAGAGTTTGAAGAACAGTTCGTCCTGTAACAGCAGCTCGCGCATCCACTCGGTTTTGTCGATGCGTTGAATCTCTTCAAACCGCGCTTCGTCCATCTCGGGGAGATCGCCCAAGTCGATGTCGTTGTAGCGCGGCATCCAGCCGATGGGCGTTTCGTATCCCGAACCGCCGCGGTCGCAGCGTTCGACGATCCATTGCAACACACGCATGTTGTCGCCGAATCCTGGCCAAAGGAAGTTGCCGTCCTTATCTTTCCGGAACCAGTTCACGTTGAAAACACGGGGCGGATATTTGATTTTTTTACCCATGTTCAGCCAGTGCCGGAAGTACAGCGCCATGTTGTAACCGCAGAACGGAAGCATCGCCATCGGATCGCGACGCACCTGACCTTGCGCACCCACTGCCGCAGCGGTCGTTTCGCTGCCCATCGTGGCCCCGAGAAAAACGCCGTGGCTCCAATTGAACGCCTGGACGATGAGCGGCATCGTGGTGGCGCGGCGTCCGCCGAAAATGATCGCGCTGATCGGCACGCCGGCCGGGTCGTCCGCTTCGGTCGCGAGGGCTTCGTTGTTGGCCATCGGCGTGGTGAACCGGCTGTTCGGGTGCGCCGCTTTCTCCGAGGACTCGGGCGTCCACGGGTTGCCTTTCCAATCGAGGCATTCCGCAGGCGCGGGATCGTCGTGGCCTTCCCACCAGACGGTGCCGTCAGGCTTGAGTGCGACGTTTGTGTAGATCGTGTCGCGCCCGATCATGCGCATGGCATTCGGGTTCGACTTCATGTTGGTACCCGGCACGACGCCGAAGTATCCGGCCTCGGGATTGATCGCCCACAGGCGTCCGTCGGGACCCGGTTTCATCCAGGCGATGTCGTCGCCGATGGTCGTGATTTTCCAGCCCTTGAAACGCGGGGGCGGAATCAGCATCGCGAAGTTGGTTTTTCCGCAAGCGCTCGGGAACGCCGCCGCGACGTAACTTTTTTTACCCTCGGGCGATTCCACGCCAAGCAACAGCATGTGCTCGGCCATCCAGCCTTCGTCGCGTCCAATGTAGCTGCCGATGCGCAGGGCGAGGCATTTTTTTCCCAAAAGCACGTTGCCTCCGTAGCCGCTGCCGACCGAGATGATCTCGTTTTCATTCGGAAAATGGCAGATGTAGCGGCGGTCGGGATGCACATCGAGTAGGGAATGTGTGCCGCGGTTGAAATCGTTGCTCTGGCCGAGTTGATCCCATGCGATCCGGCCCATGCGCGACATGATCCGCATATTGATGACGACGTAAATTGAGTCGGTGATTTCCACGCCCACCTTGGTAAGCGGCGATCCTTTGGGCCCCATGAGATACGGGATCACAAACATCGTGCGCCCCTGCATCGCGCCGCGGAGCATGCCCTTCAACTTGGCGCGCATTTCGGCGGGCGGCGCCCAGTTGTTGGTCGGACCGGCTTCCTCGGCGGATTTTGCGCAAATAAAAGTACACTGCTCGACGCGGGCCACGTCATTTGAATTCGAGCGGTGGTAGTAACAACCGGGAAGTTTGTCCTGGTTCAGTTTGACGAGCACACCCTGCTGAACGGCTTCGTTTTTGAGAAACTGATCTTCCGCTTCGGAACCGTCGCTCCAGAAAATATTCTCCGGCCCGGTGAGCGCGGCGATTTCGCGCACCCAATCAAGGACGAAAGGATTGGAAGGTTGAAAATTGCCAAGCACGGACGGGGGGGTAACGACGGTATTTTTCATGGCGATTCTATTATAGACGAAAGTTATCAGTCTGCGGGCTACGCAAATACTAGGACAATAATCTGCGCGGAAACGACACGGAGCAGCATCGTCAGCGGATACACCGTCGCGTATGCCACCGAGGGCGCTTCGCTGCCGGTCAGGGAATTGGCAAATGCCAGGGCCGGCGGATCGGTCATGCTGCCCGCCAGCAGACCGCAGGTGTGTGCGTGGTCCAGCTTCAGCATCGTGCGGGCAATGACTCCGGCGATGAGCAGCGGAACGAGCGTGATGCCCGCGCCGCAAAACATCCACAGCAGGCCGTCGCCATGCACCAGTGTGTCGATGAATTTTCCGCCGCCTTGAAGTCCGACGCACCCAAGGAACAGCACGATCCCGAGTTCGCGCAGCACGAAATTGGCGTTCATCGGCATATACCAAAGGAGCGGTCCAATGCGTCCGATGTGGCTCAAAAGGAGCGAAACGAGGAGCGGCCCGCCAGCCAGACCAAGCAGCACCGGCGCGGGCATTCCCGGAATGACGAGCGGAATGCTTCCGGCGAGCACCCCCAGCGTGATGCCTACAAAAATGGGGATGATTTCCGTGTGATTGAGTTGTTTCACCGAATTGCCGACCGCCTGCGCCACACGCTCGATGGCTTTTTCCTCGCCAACCACGAGGAGCATGTCGCCAAATTGCAACCGCAGTTCGGCCACGGCACCGAGCTCCACTTCGCCGCGCGTGATGCGCGTCACGACCACATTTTCCGCTTCGATGAACGCCAGTTCACCGAGTTGTTTGCCGCTCACACTTTTTTGCGTGACGATGAGACGGCGGGTGACGAGAGGGCTGCTGTGCTGACGCAAATCCTCCGGGCTTTCGATTCCCACGATGACGCGCAGTTGATCGAGTTTTTCCTGCGGCCCGATCGCCAGCAGCACGTCGCCCTGATGCATCGTGGCGTCGTGTCTCGCGAGTTGCACTTCGTTCTCGTGACGATGCCGCGAGATGACCACGCCAAGCCGGGCGAAACCGGGAATCTGATCAATGCGCAGGCCGTCGAGGTTGGGATTCTGGACCACGAGATTCATGGAGCCGAGTTTGCGCGGTTTGGTGGAAACGGCTGTGGTAGTGGGATCCTTCGGAAAAACGAACCGCAACACGAGCATCGACAAAATGATGCCTAGAATCCCGAAAGGATACGCAACCGCGTAGCCCAATCCCGGCAATGCCAAATCGTCCGGAGTGATTGCCGTGAGGCTCTTCAGCGCCTCCTGCGCCGCGCCAAGCGAAGGTGTGTTGGTCGTCGCGCCTGCGAGGATGCCGACCGCTGCTCCGAGCGGAATGCCGCCCCATTTCGCCATCGCAACCGTCATAGCGCCGCCCATTGCCACCACGCCCACGGCGAGGAGGTTCAGGGGCAGGCCACGTTCCTTGAGCGAGGCGAGAAAGCCGGGACCCGCCTGCATGCCGATGGTGTAAACGAAAAGAATCAGCCCGAATTCCTTGGCGAAGTGCGAAATCTCTGGATCAATCTTGAAGCCGAAATGCCCGAGCAACAGCCCCGAAAAAAGCACCCCGGCCACGCCCAACCCGATGCCGCGGATGCGCAGACTGCCCAACGCGAGACCCAGCACGACCACGATGCTCAGCAGGAACACCGAATGCGCGACACCCTCCCCGTGAACAAGATTTTCAAGCCAGGGCATTTAGGAAAACGCTGATTGATTACTACGAAGGCCGCGAAGTGCGCGAAGGGAGCTCGAATGACACAAAGCCAAAAAAACCTTTGTGTGCTTCGTAGTTCTCCCCGGCCTTATCCAGCGAAACCCTAGAATCCCATGCCGGGTGGCAACCCGAGTCCCGCCGTGAGCTTGCTCATTTCCTCGGCGGCCATCGCTTTGCCCTGCTCCTGCGCCTGTTTGACGCCGCTCAGGATGAGGTCTTCGAGCATTTCCACGTCCTCGGGATCCACCACGTCTTTGCTGATCTTGATGGAAATCACGTCGCCCGATCCATTGGCAATGACCACGATTTTTCCGCCGCCCGCAGTGACTTCCACAGTGCGTTCCGCGAGTTCCGCCTGGGTCTCGGCGAGTTTGGCCTGCATCTGCTGGGCCTGCTTCATCATTTTTTGTATGTTCATAAGTCGGTGGTGGTAGTGGGCTTTTTGACGGACGTAATGTTGGCCTCGAAGGCTTTCAAGGCCGCCTGAATCTTCGGATTGTCCGCCGCGAGGTCAATCTCAGTTTGCTCCTCCGTTTTGGCGGGCGCGGGCATTTCGATATGCTTCAACACAAGGCCCTCAGCGATTTTAAACGCCAGCTTCACGTGCTGCCCGGCGGCTTCCGTCATGGCCTCGACGAGCAGGGAGAGCTGTTCCGGTTTCTCCAGAGATTCCATGGAAAACTTTTTCTCCGGGGGAAACCCGAGGGTCGCCACGCCACGTTCGATGCTCATGAGCACACCGTCCTGCACCCACATCGCAATGAACATGCGGCGGTTGGTCACGGCGGCGATGAACTTTTTCCAGATCCCATCGAGTTCAGTTTCGGAAAACGAAACCGGTTCGGGTTCAGGTTCGCGCCTCGGCTGCGGCGCTTTTTCGATAACCACTGGTGCGGGCTCGGGCGGTGCAACGGGCGCGGCCTTCGGTGCAGGTTTTGGCGCAGACTTCCCTTCGATGGCGTCGATGGCATCCTGAAAACTCAAAGACTCCTCACGCGGCGCTGGAGCTGGAGCTGGAGCTGGGATTGGCGCAGGCGCTGCCGCCGGAGCCGCAGCAGGAGCGGGCTTCGTCCGTGGTGCGGGAACCACGATCTGCTGTTGACCCGCCCGCGCAGGTCGCGGAGCCACTGTGCCGCCGCCCTTGATCGCCGACAACGTTTCGAGCACTTCATCGAGCGTGGCCTGTTGCAAAAGTTGCACGCTCTTGATGACCGCCACCTCGAAATGCAGCTTCTTGTTTGGAGCCCACTTCATGCGGTTCTCCGTCTCGGCACACTGCTCGATGAGCGTCAGGAGCCGGTCCGCAGGCACCATCGCGGCTTGCGCGCTGCATTTTTCGAAAACTTCCGGTCCGAGATCTTCGCGCAGACTTTCCGGCGCCGTCTGGAGCACCAACAAATTGCGGAGATGCCCGATAAGCCCCGCCAGCAGGTTCAGCAAATCTTTCCCCGATTCCGCCTGCTCATGCACCACGCGCAGCGCGCCCGGCGTGTCGCCAGCAAGCAACGCCCCGCAGAGCGACGCCACCGTTTCCGCCGAAGTGAACCCGAAAACATCGAGCACCTGCTGTTCCTCGATGCTGTTGCCGCAAAACGCCACGAGCTGATCCAGCATCGATTCCGCATCCCGCATCCCGCCCTGCGCACCCTCGGCAATCGTCATCGCCGCCGCATCCGTAAGCGTGAAACTTTCGTTCGCCGCGATGTCCAGCAACTGCCGCGCGATCAGCGGCGCGGGAATGCGCCTCATGTCGAACCGCTGACAACGCGAAATAATCGTAAGCGGCACCTTGTTGGCCTCCGTCGTGGCAAAAACGAACAGCACATGGCGGGGCGGTTCCTCCAGCGTCTTCAGCAGGGCATTGAACGATGACGTGGAAAGCATGTGTACTTCGTCCACGATGTACATTTTGTATTTCCCCGAGGTCGGCGCGAATTTCACCGTATCGATGATCAGCTCGCGGACCTTGTCCACCTGCGTGTTCGACGCGGCGTCAAACTCCATCACGTTCAGGCTCGTGCCCGCCGCGATATCGACGCATTGCGGACAGACGCCGCACGGGGTGACCGTCGGGCCGTTCACGCAATTGAGCGCTTTGGCAAAAATGCGGGCCGTCGAGGTTTTGCCTGTGCCACGCGGTCCGACGAACAAGTACGCATGAGCCAGCCGCTCCTGCAGGATCGCGTTTTTCAACGTGGTCGTGATGTGTTCCTGCCCGACGACACTGTCGAAATTCTGGGGACGATATTTTCGTGCGAAAACCTGATAGCTCACAGCCGCAGACGCTAACGGGTGAACCGCAATAGGCGCAAGCGCGCGTCGAAATTTTCTAAGAGGAGTTCAGGCGGCATGGGGAATCCCTCGCCTTCACCGTGGCGTTGGAATGCGCAAGCCTGGTCAGCACAAAGACATCAAGAAACCCAGCTTCACCGTCGTCCACTCGTGCGGATGCTGGAATGCGATGACCGGGGGGGGGCGGTGGTCGAGAGCGCCGGTTCGCCCGTCGCGGCCGCGTCGTAGCGGCAGAAACTGACGCTCAAGGCGAGGCCGGGGTGAAAAACGGGGACGCGAAAGACGGAGGCCGGGAGGAGGCGCGAAAGATCAGGAACGGCTCGGAAAAGCCGGAAGCAAGAAATGGCACCTTTTACGTCTCCTTTAGGATTTTCCGATGATCCGACGCGGTGCTTCGAGTTTGGGTGGATCGGAAAATCCATCGAAATCGCCGATACTTTCCAGCGTGACCACCAGCTTGCCCAACTCTTGGAGCGTTATCATATTGATATTTGTATCAATTAATTGGCGCATTTCCAGAAAACTTGATGTTTACATCAAGTCTTTACGGATGAAGTCAATGGCTTTCAAGTTGAGTTCCGGCATGGGCAACTCATCGAGTGTCCGGACGGGGACCGATCGCTGCAGCTCTTGCACCTGCGCGCAGTCACTGGTTATCGCATCGCGCTACGGCAACAAACGCAGTAGATCTTCGTGGGGCCGAGCGATCACCTGCGTGGCGATAAGCTTGCCCAGATCGCCCACAGCGGCCGCGCCTGCCTCCAATGCCGCCGTGACGGCGGCGACATCGCCTTTGATAATGATTGTGACATACGCCGCCCCGATTTTTTCTTTACCGACGAGTTCGACATCGGCGGCTTTCAGCATCGCGTCGGTGGCGTGCAGAATGGCGGCGAGGCCTTGCGTTTCGAGGATTCCAATGGCTTGTGGTTTCATACTGGTGGTGTCTTTTTTGTGATCGGTGGGAAGAAAATACTCTCGGCCTCCGTAGAGCGCATTGATCGCATTCGGCCCCTCAAGAACGCCGTCGAGCGAGTCTTCAGGGGCATCGAGAATCGTCGCTGCTACAACCTGCGATCCAAGTTCTTTCGCCCGTTTGCTTGCTGCCTCCATGGCCGCTCGGACCGAGCCTGCGTCTCCTGAGAAAAGCGAAAGAATCACTTCCGTGCCAATCGGCTCCAGGCTCAGGAGGTGTACGTTGGCGGATTTCAAAGCCGCATCGCAGACCATTGCCGTGACGCTCAGGAACGGCGTTTCCATCAAACAAAGGCTCATACGCGTGTGGTCACTATGCTTCGCACGATGGCTTCAACCGTTGCTCGCAGATCTTCGTCCGCAACCGCCTCGCGACTCTCGCAGGCGCGAGCGGCCTCCGAAAACCCGCATTCCGTGAGCACGCAGGCGATGCGCGAGCGGATGTCGGCGGAGCTCGTCCTCATTGATGCGGCCCTGCGCGTCGTAGGGAACGATATTGGGAACAAATATTCCTGAGAGTGCGGCCATGGTCAGAGTTGGTAGATTTTTTTCGCGTTGTCTTCGAGAAAGGCCTGCCGCTCGGAAGGAGATGCGTCTGCGAGATCCAGCAGATCGTGCGTCACGGAGATCCAACCCTCAAACGGAACCGCCAGAGTGCAGACCGGCCAGTCGCCCCCCCAGAGGAGGCGTTCCCAACCGAAGGCTTCGAGCACATGCGCAAACCACGGAAAAAGACCTTGGGCCGTGCGCTGCGATTCAGATGCATAGACGCAGATGCCGGAGACTTTGCAGACGACATTCGTTCGGAGCGCAAGCTCGCTGATCCGCATTTTCCAGAGGTCCAGCGAGTTCGCCGCGATGTCAGGCACGCCGCAGTGATCAAGAATAAATGTCACGTCCGGACAGGCATCCACCAGTTCTACCGCCAAAGGCAACTGACGCTCGAGCACACAAAGATCAAAACTGAGCCCCCGTCTGCCAAGCGCCCGCACGTTTTCGCGGAAGCGCGACGACTGCGAAACGGCGTCGGGCTGCGTGTGGAGAACCCGCCGGATGCCTTTGAGTTTGGGATGCGTAATGCGATCGAGGTAGGCTTCGAAGCCCTCCTGCTCGGGCCTTCCCGCTGCCACCACGCCGAGAATGCCGCTAGCGGGATCGTCCGCGAGATCACAAAAATAACGAGCCTCATCTCCAGATTGCGCCTCGTCCACATCGACCTCCATGAAGACCGTTCCCTCAATGCCACAACCCGTCGAGGCCGCGCGATACTGTTCGAGTCCGAGTTCTCCTTGCAACGCCGGGAAATCCTTCGCCCAGGAATAGTTGAAACGTTTTGGAGTGAGTAAATGTTGGTGCGTATCGATCATGACGATTTGAGGTGGGAGGTTGGTTGCGTGCAGGCGCGGTCGAGGTGGACGTAGCCGCCATCAACATAGAGAAGTTGACCGGTCGTATGCGAGGATTTTGGCGAAGCCACGAAAACGACCGCATCGGCGATTTCCTGCGCCGTCGTAGTGCGACGCCCCAGCGGAATCGTGCTATTGAGCTGAGCGAGTGCGGCGGCGGGATCGGGGGCCTGCGCCAGCCAGCGCTCATAAAGCGGCGTGATCACCTCGGCCGGGATCACGCAATTCACACGTATGCCGAACTTGCCGAGATCCAAGGCCCACTCGCGCGTGAGGGCATTCATCGCGCCTTTGCTCGCCGCGTATCCACTCGTCCCTCCCTGACCTGTCACCGAGCATTTGGACCCGATATTGACGATACAACCCTGCGCTGCGATCAACGCGTCGAGCGCGTGATGAATCAGCACGAAACACGTCACAATATTTTTCTCTAGCGACTCGCGGAACTCCGACGGTTGATGCCTTAGCCCGATGGCATCGTTGCCACCGGCATTGTTCACCACGCCATCAATCCGGCCATGCTTCGCCATCACCGCCTGCACCGCCGCCTTCACGCCGGCCTCGTCCGTCATTTCCACGAGATACAACTCGACGCTGTTGCCTTTGCTTGACTCCTCCACCGCAATCGCCTCCGCCTCCGCTCGATTCCGGTCGAGAATGCAAGTAATGGCACCTTCTGCCGCAAACGTTCGTGTAATCGCTTCGCCGATGCCTTTGGCACCACCGGTGACTAGGATCACTTTGTTTTGCAATTCGAGGTTCATTGATAAGTGGGGTGACAGGTTGGTCCAATCGGCTCGAAGCTCTTGTAGCCGAGCACAAACTCCTGATGCCCGAGCGATTCCGACGCGGTTTGCCGACCCGCCGCCACATCCAGCAAGCTTTGAAAAATCTCATCGCCGACCTCATCGAGCGTTCCCCGACCTTCCAAAATACGCCCCGCATCCACATCCATATCTTCGGTAAGATTGCGATATGTTTCGGGATTCGCGCAGACTTTGATCACGGGCGAAACCGCCGAGCCGACGACCGAGCCGCGCCCCGTGGCAAAGAGAATCACGTGCGCCCCGCAGGCGATCAGCTCGGCGATTTCCACATTGTCGTTGATATTCGGAAACCCAAACCGCACCTCGCCATCCGGCACCACGTCGAGCAGATAGAGCCCGCCGCGCGGCGGGATATCGCCCGGCTTGATCAGCCCGCTGATCGGCGAAGCCCCTGACTTGGCATAGGCGCCCATCGACTTTTCCTCGATGGTGGAGAGCCCGCCCTCTGCATTGCCGGCGGCGAAGGAGCCGTACCCCAACGTCGCGTAATAGCGGGCCGCCTTGGCAACGCTGGCCTCCAGTTCCACACCGAGGTC